>Ga0180432_10006663_pt1 | contig 14931 bp, 16 predicted proteins | sample SS_ome_10_FD_132414 | JGI IMG/M metagenome (GOLD analysis project Ga0180432, IMG submission 132414) | Hypersaline lake sediment archaeal communities from the Salton Sea, California, USA - SS_1_MS_2 metaG | ecosystem: Environmental > Aquatic > Non-marine Saline and Alkaline > Hypersaline >... | reverse complement strand
GAGTAGATCAAAAAGGAGATCCCGTAGAAAATCAAGAAGGAGATCAAGAAGGAGATCCAGACGCAAGAGTAGATCAAAAAGGAGATCCCGTAGAAAATCAAGAAGGAGATCAAGAAGGAGATCAAGAAGGAGATCCAGACGCAAGAGTAGATCAAGAAAAAGAACTTACATGACTGCTGCTAGATGTAAAACAGCTCTACAAGAAAAAATTAGAGAGAACATGAGAGAGTGGAAAGCAGGGCGTTATTCGAGTAAACAACAGGCTATTGCGGTGGCATACTCAATTATAGGACGCAAATACCCTAACTGTAAAAGACTATTTAAGATAATTAAATAATTAAGCACTAGAAACTCTAGATCCCTTACTTATTAACTTAATCACCTTATTACAAAAATCGTTCTCTCTACCATTGGCATACCTAGCTATTGCTAGAGCAGTTTCCATACAGTTATACGTTTTTAGCTCTTCCTCTGTAAATTGTTCTGATAATTTTTCATAGTGTTCTTGGCACAAATCGAATGTGCGATCCTTCAATGCTCCACATAACTTGGTCATCATCTTCCTAAATCCATTATCTTCTATTACATCACCATCATCATTCTTATACTTAATCTTATTTCTATTAACATCGACACAAACTATCTTATCCTTAAAAGGAAACTCAAGAGCGAATTCTGCATATCCTTCTGGCCCCTTAACATGATGATCCAGAGTTAACATAGGAACAGATTCTTTTATATCTTCCAACTTTAATGGTTCCATACCCTGAATATAGTTATTGATCTGGACATTTTTCATACTCATTGTAGGTCTCTTTACCGCCGTTAAAGAGAGCTTTTCATATCTTTTCTGTTCATTGGATAACGATTCACGTAACATATTATTTTCCTTTTTTAGAAGGCTGTTTGCTTCTTTTAATTTTTTAATTTCTGTCATGAATTTTATTATGTTCGGATTATTTCTTTCACATATTCTACTATGATTCTGTAGATGATATTTTACCATAAAATCTTTTCCGCACATAGAACATAAAAAATCACCCTTTTTTATGGGCTTCCCCTGTATTTTTAAACAATATTTAGTTCTCTTCTGATGAACCTTAAGAGAACTTTTAGTAGCCAAAATTTTTTTACAATATTGACACTCCATTTCTTATTATTAAGAATAAATTTCTTTAAATTAAGAAAATAATTTTCTTTTACTGAAGAAATATTAAGAAATATTAAGAAATATTAAGAAACGGATTTAAACTGAAATGCCTTGATTTTTTGATTTTTGGGAACCTCTACAAACATTGTGTTGTGGCGATGTATTATATTTGGAAGATTTGGATTTTCCGGAAAACGGAGGAAAATGTTTTCCGGAGATCAGAAATTATTTTCCGGGAATCTCAAAAAATAATTATTATAAATCTTACAATTATTTTATCTTGATGAAGAATGTCTTTCCTCCGTTTTCCGGAAATCCGCTAAAACGCAAAAAAGCCCTCAACCAGATCCAATCATAAAGCCCCGGAAGAGGGGCTTTTTGCATATATTCTATTTACTAATTATAAAATATGTTGCTTTGTAATAAATGTCAAAATTTGTTGTGGTAGCTCACGGCACTAAAAGTTCATTAGAACCTTCTATTATAAGTTCTGCAAGATCCTTAGAAGAGCAAAAAATATGTGGAACCACTATAAATATAGGTGAGAATGGTGATTTTTTAACAATAAATGACGGTCTAAATTACGCAATAAGCCAAGGGGTTTCCAACGGTAACCCATACGTATTAAACCTTTGCGGTCCAAATTATACAGAAAATGTACAACTAAGAGACGGTATAACAATAGAAGGTAATACTTTTTCTATCACAGGTCAAATACAGTTACAGACATCTGGTTTTTCTAGAATGTATAACTTAACCATAACACCGCCGGATAATAATACTCCTGCCATAAGTGCAAACGGTGGGGTGGGTATTTTTTTATTTGGTAATCAACTCAACATTATTGGATCAACCACAGTTGCTTTAACACGATTTCAAAAATACCAGTGGCAATATCGTTATCAGGGATTCCGGAATAAATCAACTAGGTTCCGGATCAGCAATAGATATTAAAGATACCAAAACTCTAACAATAGACCAAACCGGTGTCGGGGGACGAATTCGTGTTGGAGGTAACTCCAGTATAGATAAAAGATTTGGTACTTTTAACCAAGTTGGAGGTTCTCCAGCTCAAATACAGAGCAGTGGGGGAGGAAATGAAATAGATTTGTCATTTGAGTATATAGTAAATAATGTATCAGTGTTTGACTCAACGGCTGATGATGTCACGAGTGTAATACGGATAACTAACACTTATTGGGATAACGATAATGTGGCGTCTCCGTTACACTCTGGAGATGCCACATTTAGTTGGGGTGCTGTTGTAAATGCGGGAGGAGGGGTTGGACCTATAGGTCCAAATGTCCAACCAATATTGCCATTTGTTTAAAAGTTACCAAAAAGTTACAAAGATAATGTTTAGACATTTATATCTAACGCAAAAAAGCCCCTCAACCAGATCCAATCATAAAGATCAGACCCGGAAGAGGGGCTTTTTTGCATATTCTTTTTTCCTAATTAAACCTAAATTATATTCTTTTCACATCGTTTCAACACCTTGTATTACTGGAGTGGTAAAACACTCGGCAATGATCGGCATTGTATCTTTCCCAACAAGGTCTTGAACCAGAGCGCTGATAGAGGCACTTAACCCGGGAACCGTTGGAGACAGGAGAACCATGTCTGTGTTTTGCGAAGTGATAGAAAAACTTGCGATGTTCCCGGTCGTGCCGTTTGTTGCAGACACCTGAGTTCTTTAATTCTTCAGGGCATGGCAACATTTTCCGTGAAGTCACCAGCCGCCGTCGCTTATTCTCGGTCAGTGCAGACCACTCTGTATCAGAATCGTTGAATTCTTCTAGAGTATAACTGCGACGTAGCCAACTGTGAATTTGCCTACCTTCGATGACAGAAATAATGGTGGCGCTATCTGATTCAAGAGCGCCGAAGTATTTCTTGTCATCGACAACAATGCCTCTGTTTGATGGCAAATAGGGCAACATATCAAAGATATTCTTTTGATTGGTTTGGGAAGCCATATCTGTTAGATTATCAGTAATTATTTGTAATTTTCAAATTTATTTTGATGTATATTTATACATCAAAATAAGCTATATAAGCTGATCATAAACTTATTTATTCAGAATCTGATTGTGATTCGATAACCTCTTCTTCTGCTGGAGAATTGGCTCTATCAATATAATCTTCCTTTTCAGACGCAGACAATGATCTCCAAGTTCGTCCGAGTTCTTGAGTCACTTGTTGGCTAGTCCATTCTGGATTCTCTTCCTTAAATACTTCTCTTTCTTCCTGACAGAAGAGAATGTAGCCGGACTTTTTCCTGGGCTTGGAAGCTTTGGTCTTATTATTCTTACGACTAGATTTATTATCCTTACTCTTTGTTTTGGCCTTACGACTAGATGTCTTACCCTTCGTCTTACCTTTACCCTTACTCGAGACTGCTGTTTTACCTTCTGTTTTACCTTCTGTTTTACCTTCTGTTTTTAACCATTCCGCCTTTTCTTTTTCGTATCTGGTTTTGTCTTTCTTGGCCAATCGTTCGAAAGGTTTTCTTTCCTTATCGCTAAGTTTTTTCCATCTAGCACCGAGAGATGCAGTGATTTCCTTAGTCGATAATTCAGGATTTTCTTCCTTCAGTCGTGGTCTATTTTCCTTACAGAAGTAAATATATGCCGTCAAACCTCTTTTTGGCCCCTTACGGGGAGATTTCTTGGGTTTTTGCTCAACATAACCTAAATCCGGGACAACATATGTCTCCATTTCTTTTTCATAACGTTGCTTGTCTTGGGTGGACATTTCAACGTAGTGTTGCTTTTCATCATCAGACATATCCTCTTTCCATATTCTACCAAGTTCCCTAATAATCTCTTTGGCGCCCATATCAGGGTTGGCTTCTTTGATCTCTTCACGTTTATCCATACAGAAGAAAATATAGCTGGACTTTCCGCGTTTTGGGGCGTTTGGGTCCTTTACCTTCTTCATAGTAACAGTCTTTTGATCAGAAGTCATTCGCATAATCTTAACTAGAGAAGAACAATTATCCTGAACCAATTGTTGAACATCCTCCTCTTGAAGATTAGTGCAAGGAACAACGTGTTCAACTAAAAAGGTTGTTAGGGCTGACAACATAGGTTGCATAGTTTTCATAGTTTTCTTCGAAACGGATTTTGCAGACATATTTCTAGTTCGTTTTGATGATCGATTTTTATTTTTCATTTTTTATTTTCTGTATTACTTTCTGTACTGTAGATTTGTCTTTATATACCTATTTCTAAACAGTATATAAAGTTTAGAAATATTGAATAATTATGCATAATTTGGCAACAAATTTAGTATGACCCCGAACTGGGGCTGGATTTAGGACTGGATTTGGGGCTGGATTTGGGGCTGGATTTGGGGCTTGCCGATGTGGGTGAGTTCAGGGGATCTCGCTCCTGTTCTTCATAGTCATAAAGTTTACTGCAATCCATACACCGGTATAATCGATATATATTACGATATGCATAAAAATATTTGGTTGGCGCATCACAGAAATAACACCCATGAATCCAACCATTAAGAGGAAATAGTTTATTTTTTCCAACGTATATAGTCATGTTTAGGTTTTCAATGAATCTTGTTGTCATATCTAATTAATCTAATTATTAAAATTAGATCTACAGAACTTACACAATCCACCAGCCTCATATCCACATCCGGGGCAACATTCATAGCTAGCACACCTCCTGCACATGATTATACCTTCACTGTTAAAAACGCTATAGTAATGTTGTACATTATCATTACCGTTACAATATTCACATCTCACAAGAGCAAGAGAAATTGCACAATGTGCACATAAGTATGCACCTTCTATCACTGGCGTTTTGTACTCTCTAACAAAAAAGTCCCACCCACAGTCATCACAAACACATTCTTCACAATCTTCATCATATTCTTCATACTCCACAACATGCGTTTTTCTCCTCGAAGTTTTTCTCATCCTCGAACGGTTTTGCTTGATTATCCTGGCTCTCCTATCACTCCGTTTATCCTTCCTTTTATCCTTCCTTTTATCCTTCCTTTTATCCTTCCTTTTATCCCTCCGTTTATCCTTCCATTTAGGGATTTTGGCAATATATTTATATTCACCCTCAAAATTACGAACACACGTAATTTTAGAATCAGACTTGGAATCAGACTTGGAATCAGACTTGGAATCAGACTTTAATTTACGAGCAATCCTGGATTGATTCCTGTAAATGTCATCTAGGGGTAGACCATGTAAAAAGACATTGGCCCACGTAGATCTATCTGTTATAACCACGGCGGTACCATTCTTAATACCATAGGAGTTTCCGTCTAGAAAATTCCCGATTGGTCTGATTTCTTGGATTATATTCTCGGTAGTGTTGTCATCCAAAGACATCTCATATATTCTATATATTTACATTTATATTTTCATTTATTTGGATGACGCAAAAAAGCCCTTGTAACTAATTTAATAGTTACAAGGGCTTTTTTGCTTATATTCTTATATTCTTATATTCTTATATTCTTATCGATTACTCCTATTAAGTCTATAGACTTATTGTTTAACTCCATAGTAATATTCTGAGATAATAAAGCTTACATTAGGTAGGATGCCAGTCGTTTCCGAAATTGTCACAGCGCGATTTCGGAATGTGTTTGTGTGAATGTGGCAGTAACGGCGTGTATTCACGCTTTTCGCGCATCTTCGACCAAGCACAGTGTATGCTGAACAGTAAAGTTTGAAACCTAATATTTCGTTGACGTTGCGGAAAAATTCCTGGTTCTTGGGGCCTATCTTCTTGTATTCTAAAATTAAGAGTAATTTTTCCCTGACAATTTTATTAAGTTTTTTAGAAATCTTTTTCCATCCAATGTCTTCGCAAAGAAACTTAAACAGATTTTTCAAGATCTCGATACGTTCTGACAGATCCAGCATTTTTGACTCTTCGTAGTGTTCTAGGTAAAGTTGTACTGTATTACGCCATTCAATAATATGCTTTTGTTCTGACCATTCAGTCATACTTGTTAATTATAGAAAATTATACTGAAAATTTCAATTTTAATATAACCTAATTTAAAGATATGCAACTCTTAATATAGTAAGTGTGTAGTTCCTAGAGCGCGCAACCAAGTAGCTGCAGATGCCTGGTACTGGAACAACCAGCAAGTTTTAAATAATAATGATAATAAGTTTTAGAATGGTTAGCGTTTGGTATATGACGTTATTACGTCCAAGACGCTAAAACTACAGTTGGCTTTATAATCTGGCGTGTTCAGATAAATTAGAACCTTATCTACCTAACTAGGTTGTATTAACTAATTGGTCATGTGTATAGTGGATGTAAGATAATTATAGTCCAATGCACATGATTTTATATTGATATAATCATATCAATATAAAACCTGAATCCCACTCAATATGGGAACATATTCTTAAGCTCGTATGCTCGTATACATAGAATGCAGAACCCAGTTTTTCAACAGACAGCTTGTAAGTCTCCGCAATAAAATGCGTGTAAGGTAAGCTTTGACCGTACTTTGTGCGAAAAACTAGGTATATTTACGATACATCCAGATTCTCCCATTGTCCCTACATGTGGGAAAGTTTGAGTATAATACTACGCAAGTTTGTTTTCCCACTACTCGGAAGACCATAGAAGCAGAATATATTTTATGTAGATGCAAAAAACCCCACAACCAAATCCTAATCTCCTGCAGAGAGAGCAAGCGAGTAGGATCCAGAAGTGGGTTTTGCATATCCTTGCGTTATATTCTTGCGTTATATTCTTGCGTTATATCCTTAGCCTTAGTTATTCATTTCTTCCCTCCATTTCGTCGTGATTTTGGCGTCCATTTTCCTAACATACAAAACCATCCTGTACCTTCCCATAAATCCAGAATACTTTTTATTCATCCTGTACCAGTTTTCACCACTTGTTGATAAGTATCTGGCCCTAGAACAGTTGCATTCTATTTTTACGCATTTGGCGCAAAATGTTACTCGCATTTTTTTATTGATGACAAAACCATTTACGTTAAGATAGGTTTTGACATCTTTTCGTTCCACAGACGGGAACATATTCCTTCCGTTTTTCTTGTTGGAAGATCCCATCATGTTTGTTATTATATGGATCTAAATTTTTAATTTTCAATTAATTATCAATCAACCGTCAATCAACTGAATATAATTATCTATCTTCCCCAAAAAATGGGATTATCACGGTTGGTCTTTTTTGGTGCACTTTTTTGTATCCCTATCTTGTGATCCTTTATAGTACTTATAGTACTTATAGTCGGTCGTGTTAAAAACCACATTATCCAACTACGATTGTGGTTTTTAGTACCACAATTATATTCTTGACTGTTGTTGACATCGCTCATGTTCGAAAATATATTCAGTTTAGAAATATATTTTCGATTTTAAATTACCCTTACATTGCAAGCCTCATCCGAGCAGTCCCACACATCCTTTCTTCCTTACCGACTTTAACTCCTTATTGACATCGGTCTCATCATCCTTAACCTTTTCGCTGTAGAGCAAAACTTTCTTTAAATAGCTAGCTAATACTCCATTAACACGACCACCACATCGAAGTCTAATACTGTACAACCTTTCCGGCATATCACCAGTCATAACAGTCATTGGATAGAACCCGCATATTTGCCCGTACTCAATGGTATAATTCTTTTGGTCAGGATGGAAGTGCATCAATTTAACCTTGGTTCCATACGGGATATTATTCTCAACTCCAAAATCGTTGTCTTGGAGAATTTTCTTTTCCTCCTCATACTCACCAGAATAAGGATGATAATTCAGATCATGAACGTGTTCACACGGCATTTCTATTCTTAAATTAAAACTAAAAATAAATTTCAATTAAAAATTTCTGACCCATAATCTTCCTTCATCAGTAGCATCATCTTATTTAAAACCGTTAGATGAATTAGACATTTATTTAAAAAAATATTCCTTAAGATATGGATTAAAATGACTTCTTTAAAAGATCCGTGCAAATATTCCTTTGAAGATCTAGTCAAAGCAGCCAACCAAAAAGTCAATCTTAAACTGTTATATGCAATGGAACAATCAGAAATAAATGCCACAGTCAAATGGCTTTGTAATAAAGCTGGATGGTACTACGAAGACGTTGAGGGCAAAGATGGTGAGACATATACAGCATTTTCTCCTGAAAAAGATTAGGTTTAATTTATTTAGAATGTCTCAAATAAATTAAAAGATATTTCATAGGAAACAATACATGTTTCAGGGTTTATTTTAATTATTCGCAGAACCCTGAAACGGTGTAGGAGAATATTAGATACAATACTGGAGATACGCTTGCAAACATAAGATGAAGAGCTCTGGAATCGGGAGTAGCGCTGCTACATTTAAGAGCCCTCCAGAAAGCCCAAACCAATAAGAGAACAATGAGAACCAAGGAGATGGCATATGCAACACCGTCGTCACCTTTACCACCGTTACCGTTACCTTTTTGAGCGGCACCCTTTACAGAATTGAGAATTGATAATTCAAGCATTTATTGATTGTAAGAAAATAATTTTTGTCGATAAATTACTTCACCTATAATAAAATGAAGAGCCAGATTTATTTAAATTTTGAAACAACATACGTATGTAATTTATTTGATTTTCATTTGTTTTAAAAGCACAGCGTCAGAGATATAAATGTCTGAAGTAAAACAAGAGAGTAAATTATCTTCAAACCCGACTTCAAAATCTCCAGAACCGCTGCCGGAAAGTTCCCGGGAACTTTCCCGAGATAGCATAACGTTTGGGAAGTATAATGGAAAGACATTACAAAACGTATTGAAAGATCGTTCATATTGTGAATGGTTGTTGAAACAAGAATGGTTTCAAAAAAATTATGCATATCTTCATAATAGGGTGCAAGAATATGAGCCTCTCCCATATTTTTGTAATACTCCACCTTCGGAAGGAGATTTCCTACAACGTTATCTGTTCTTCAATCTTAAACCAGTTGAAGAGGTGGGACTCCCGTTAACTCCAGATGAGAAGAAATGCTATGAGTATTATTTGAGGATGGCTGGTGAACTTAAACAGAAGATAACAGACCGTTTAGAGACAGATAATCCGTATGCTATTAAGGCTCCGTGTAGATGGTTGAAAAGGTTTGAACGAGAGTATGAACTCAAGAGAGATGTGTTCAAGACTTTTCTATCTGCATATGAGTTACCGAATATACCGTATCTTGTCGAGAGGATAAAGAAGGAAGGTGGAATAGAATATAAAGGAGCTCGGTCGTTTAATATAGCGAAGAAGCGATCTAAGGAGCAGGAGACGTATTGGGAGAAGTTGTTGAAGGGTAGGTATGGGGAGGATTTGGGGACGCAGTTTCAGTTTGAGAAATGTATTTTTGATTTTATTAATATATCTACGAATACGATTTTTGAATGTAAGTTGGGTCTTAAGGATTTTGATTTGAAACAGTATCAAAAGTATAGGAAAGTTTTGGGGAAATATCGAATCATATACCTGATAGGATATGATTGCGTTATTAGTATGGAAAGGGGTACTATATATACATCTAATGTGAATAAATATATGGTATATCAGTTTAAGATTCCGATGATGAAGAAGCCGTCGAAGTTTGATGAATTGATAAAGGAGTTTGAGATAGTGTATAGGGAAGATTTGTCGTTGTTGTTTGGGACTAGCGAATGAAATTTTCTAGCATATTCTAATCTTACTTTTTGCCATTGGGTAGAGGCAGGGGAAATTCCATAATCAATCTAGCTAGTAGGAAGAATACGATCCAGTGGAGAATCCATCCGAACCATGTAGGAGAACGGCCGATATAAGTTGGCAGATTAAACATACCGAATAACAAATTTGTGAGCATGAAAGTCAGTGGGTTAAAAACAATGATTGCCAATAAAGCTGAGTAGACAGAGATTGTCCATTTATCGGCACCGGAAGACATTTATTTATATCAATATAAATAAATTTGATCAAATTATGTGGAATGAATCAGAAGAAAGTAAAAAATTTAATGTAGCCATAATGTAGCCATAATGTAGCCATAATGAAGGTTTTGGCACTTAAGGAAACCTCCTAGAGATAATGTTAAAATATATGGATTATTTAAGCAAGCGACACGTGATAAATTTTAGATTCTTTGACTTTCTTTACAGAATGCATTTGGGTTAAAAATCAAACCCAAATTATTTAAGCTTAAATAAGCTTAAATAAAGGTGGCAATTTTAAATGTGATATCATCGGGTAGATTAAAGAATTGGGACATCCATTTTTGTTTTTTCATGATTTGTTTCAAATGGGAGTAACAATAATCCCCATGACGAATTTTATTTCCACACCTATGTTTTGTTTTTGTTAGTACAGAGCAATATCTATAGAATCCTAATTTTTCTTGGACGTGTCTGAAATAATCCCTAGTTGTTGGGTCAATACGCGGGTTGGATAATAGATCATTTAATTTTCTTTTTGTTGAGACTATAAGTAATTCGGTTTCTGGGTTTTTTTGCCAAGAAGGGTCTTCTATTAGAAAATCTAATAAATCACAAACTGTTGCGATTTTATCTTTAAAAGAATTTGCTATAAAGTGATTTTTTAAGAGAAGAAGAGTGGTTGTTGTCCATAATTTTTTATCTAGAGTTCTGGTCATACTAGTTTAATTACTTTCACTATAATTTATTATTACGATTTATTATTACGATTTATTATTACGATTTATAATATGAATAAATCTTTATCGGCGCTCCAGTGGATGATGTTACAATATTTCCAAGGTCAATGAAAGGTTCAAAAGGACTTGTTGTCCCGTACGCTATATTGAATGACATTTATTTACAAAAATAAATGTCAATCTAATGATATAATTTTAGCATATAATTAACTAATTATGTCATATCAAGGCGGTAAACAAAGACTTGGGAAACGTATATTCAAAGTTCTCAATAAATTAGATACCACTCAATTAGATTATCTCGAACCATTTGTAGGATTCTGTGGAGTAATGAAGCATTTTGGGAATAAAGGTGATAGAAAACTTATGGGGCGTGACATAAACAAAGATGTCATAGCAATGTGGAAAGCTACTCAACAAGGATGGAATCCTCCAATGACTTGCAGCAAAGAGAAATATAAAGAACTTAGAGATGACCCAAGAACATCTGCTGAACGCGGTTTTATCGGAGTAGCATGTAGTTATTCTGGGATTTTTTTTGTAGGGTATAGGGGTAAACAGACATTTCGGAATAAAAGTAAAAACGGTAAAGTCAAGAGTACAGTAGTAGAATCTGCTGCGATGACGGCGAGAAGTGTTAATAGAATGGCAAAGATGCTCAAAAATGTTGACTTTAAAGCATGTAAATACCAATCTCTCAATCCGAAAAATATGTTGGTATATTGTGACCCTCCCTATGCATCTAATGATTATAAACAAAACAAATATTTTAACTTTGATTCTAAAGAGTTTTGGGGTATAATAAGGAAATGGTCTAACGATAATATTGTTGTTGTTTCTGAGTACAAAGCTCCCTCAGATTTTAGAGAGATATGGCAAAGTAAAAACGATGTTATACATCATGGGAAGAGAAATATTAAGATCGAAAAACTATTCATTCACAAAAATTTATACGATAGTATAAGTGAAGAAACTAAAACTAAAATACGACAGATATAATTAGCCCAAATTCTAGTTAACTAGTTTATATATTTTAGTTCGTAATATCGATTAACCTGGCGCATAAATAAACCTTTCGAACCATTCTTATGGTATTTTTTATTCGTAAACCAATGCCATGTAATATTTTGATATGTTTGTTTCCTAAAAATATCAGATTTTTTAACCCACATACCTATATTTTTGCCGAGATGTTCAACAGCATAATCATATAGATAACGACGGTTTGGTGGTAATTTGGCCCTGTCGATTAGGATCTCACCGGAAGATTTATTCTCCTTAGATTCATTCTCCTTTTGTAAGAAACGAGCAATGAGCTTTCTGCGGCGCCTATGTCCGTATTTATTGGGATTGATCATCTGTAGATTACTCAACGTTCGTTTATCACGAACGAACGACTCCTCTTCTATATTTGCATATGGATTGGAAATAGTTATGAACGTTTTTTGTGCACCTTTAATCTCTCCGTAATAATTTTTTGGTACCCGATTAGAAAATACCTGATACCCTTCAAGGTGATCTAATACTCTACCATCATTTGCTGCGAATTTTAAGTTGCATATTTCTTTAATTTGCTGTCTTTGAAGATTGAAACCCTTGATGAGCTTCTTCTTTTCCGATAAACACATCCAAATAGTTCCCCGCATGACATTACCACGAATATCCTTGTCACCATGATTACCATTGATACGACCACTTGATTGTTCAACAGCATCTGCAGATGCTGTTTCGCCCATTCGACTGTATATATCAGTCAGGTGAATGTTCCCACATGTTTCTGGTGTTGATCCCCATTTACTCCCGAAAGTGATTCCTTCTGCTGCTGATTTATAAGAAAAGGTAACCATGCGGGGAAATCTACTTACCCCACCGTGGCTCCATAACCAGTGCCATACATCCTCAATCTGTACAAGATCACGAGGAAATAGGAATTCTCCTGAATCATATATATCTATAAATGTCCTGTCACAAATTTCAATCGTTTCGTTTCGTAAGGAATCATCATACAACCTTATTCCGTGCATATTAAACACCATAACGCACCATTTAGTGTCAATTATTTTTTGATGTTCTGGACTCAATACTTGGGCGTCTGGTTTCATTGCCTGTAGTAACATATGCTGACCCTCATTAGTAATCTCAAATTTGGCCATCAAATTAATTGGATGATGATCTTGGATATTAAATCTGTTTATCCTCTCAATTGGCTCTAGATCAGATAAAGAAGCCATTGTATTCAAAAAAGACACTGGTATTTTAGAAGTGATGACTTTTCCAGCAGTATTTGGGTGGTTGAATTCAATGTATTTTTCGTCTTTGCGAGAAGGAATGAGAGATATTGACCATTTATCAAGACCGCAATAGTCTTTACCTTCGGGGACAATAACAATTCCATTTGAGTATAGTTCTGGTTCCGCAATAATTATTCGTTGAGGAGTGGCAGTAATGAGGAAAATTTTATGTGAAAATGCTTTAATATTGAGGTATAAACGATCGTAACTATTCTCATCTTTATCTGTGCTCGTTGTATACTCGGTATTGTTTCCTAATTTTTTATATGCGCCTAACTTATGCGCTTCATCAACAAAAAGAATAATTTTTGTTTGGGGAGTAATATTGTTGTAAATACGCTGTAGGTGGATGTAGTTATGGATACATATTATCGATCTTCGTTCCGTCCTATTCAGAGTTGCTCTCAGTTGGTTCATAAACTTTTTTGATGAACCCATTGAACTATCGTGATAAAGGGGTTTGTTAAACAATCTAATGCTGCCTTCGGAAAATCCTGCTTTTTTCAGTGCCTTTTGGAGCTCCTTTGAATCGTCTATTTTTCTACTCATGAATTGGGTTTTTTGGCTAGTATCTTTGACAATAAAGATAGAGTCGTATCCTAATGCTGTATAGATATGACTTAGAGCTATTGTTAGAAATGTCTTTCCGCTTTGGGTACTTGCTGTGATTAAAGAAATCCATCTTTTGCGGTAATCAATGCCGTCAGGATTGTCATATACGAGATGCAATAACTGAAATGATTCGTGAAGTAGAATAGTGTTGTCTGCATTTATGCCTTCATTAAATTTGTGCCTATAATAACGAAACACATAATCACGGAGTTTCTTCTTCTCATCAAGTTCTTCTTCTGTGATAATGGGTCCAGCTTCCGATTCAGCCATCCACACGTTATTCATCTGTTTGATAATGTTTTTTTGTTCTCTGATACTTGCCCTGTTACTCCCTCTTATCTGTTTATACTTTTCTCTTAAAGACAACATTGTGATAGATGGATGCTTATCGGCATACTCATTCACAATGTGATCATATCTCCATTTTAAAGGTTTTAGTTTAAATACTTTGTTGATATGCAGGATATCATTCTCCATATTAGCCCTTTCGAATCTTGAAGACATTTAGATTCGAAATAAATACAAAGTCGGATTTTCAATTTTATTCGATTAGGACATCATGTGAACGCAAAAAAGCCCTTATACCAACCGAAGTCAGTATAAGGGCTTTTTTGACCAAGTCCGTCTGACTTGGGTTTCACCTGTCTCAGAGATAGCTGAGTCTAAGCGTCTTCAACTCCACCTGTCCCGCCACAACGGGTTGGGCCTAACAAACACTTATTCTTATTTCTTATTTCTTATCTTATTTCTTATCTTATTTCTTATCTTATCTACTCAATCAGGACTTTGACATTGAATTGACCACGATCGAAGGCTGCTTTGAGAGCGATAGCTGCCAGTTGTTCTGTTGGGACTCGGATGATATGAGGCTCGTGAATACTCTTGTGAACAATTTGAGTTCTCTCTCGGGTTCGACCAGAGGAATACCTACGTCTCGCTCTTCTTTCGCGACGTCGGGATCTGTAGTCGCTTTCGGAATCGGAACTTGAGGAATCGTCGGAAGAGGAGTATCGAGATCTTCTGCTTGTCCGATGTCGTGATTGTCTCGTGTAATCACTATCAGAGCTATCAGAGCTATCAGAGCTATCAGAGCTATCAGAGCTATCAATTTTTGGCTGCCTCAATTGGGTTTCAACTGGAGCTTCTGCTAATGGAGGACCGAATCTTGTTTTGTGTCGCCGAGGGACTTGATTCGGCTGCCCCCACTGAGATTGGATTGG
>Ga0180432_10006662_pt1 | contig 14931 bp, 12 predicted proteins | sample SS_ome_10_FD_132414 | JGI IMG/M metagenome (GOLD analysis project Ga0180432, IMG submission 132414) | Hypersaline lake sediment archaeal communities from the Salton Sea, California, USA - SS_1_MS_2 metaG | ecosystem: Environmental > Aquatic > Non-marine Saline and Alkaline > Hypersaline >... | reverse complement strand
CTGACAACTCATGAGGAGCCTTGCTGTCATCGCCCTCGCCGCCGCCCCGGCCCTGCTGCTTGTCGCCTCCTGCACTCTTCCCGGCCCGAGTGTGCAAGCGGCCGGGAGCGATCGCCGGGTCTCGGTCCGCCGGGATCCGCCGGGGTCGATCTGGCCGGAGCGTCTTCCGGCCACGACTCCCCGTTATGAAGTGCGGCGCGGGGCTCCGCCGACCGATCTGGGAGTCTACGCGCGCTGCCATGTCCTGCAGCTTTCGGCCGGGAGGCGGGACCCGCTGCTCTTCTTTTCAAGCCGCACCCGCGAACGCCTTTACGAACCGCGCGGTCACCTGAAAGTCAGCCTGAAGGCGGATCAGAATCTGACCCGGTTCGTGACCCGTGACCACCGCATGACGCTGGTGGAACTCGAACCCGCCAGCACCCCGGCGGCCCGCGGAACCGTCATCTACCTTGCCAGCATCATGGGGCTGCCGCCGCAGGAGCAAGCCTTCCTCCGGCGGCTCCGCCGCGCCGGATGGAACGTGGCGGCCTGCCTGCCTTCGCTGGAACTCTTCTATCGCGACGGGTGGCCGCGCCTCGAAGGCGGCGGAGACCTGACGAAGGCCGCCCGCCATCTCGCGGAGCGCATCGACGGCCACCTCGCGGAACGCGCCTACGCCGTCGAGGCCCTCCTCGAATACCTCGCCGAAGAACGCCCCGCCTGGCTCGAAGTCCCGCGGGTCGCCATCGGATCGAGCGCCGGCGCCATCGCGCTGCCGGCCGTGGTGGCCCGCATCGGGGAGGTCGACGCCGCCGTCCTGATCGGCGGAGGCGCCCACGTCCCCCGCATTATCATGGACTCATGGCTCGGCATCTACAAACCGGTCCTGCACGTCGAGGCCCCTCAGCCCGGCGCCGGACGGAACCCGCACCAAACGACGCGTCCGCTGACGCCCCGGGAACGCCGGTTGCTCAAGGAACAGGCGTTCCGGAAAAGCCGCCTCGATCCGGCCCACCTCGGTTCCGTTCTCAACGGCACGCCAACCCTGCTCGTCAGCGCCCGCCACGACGGGATCGTCCCCGCCGAAACCGGAGACCTCCTCTACGAAGCCCTCCACCGCCCGGAACGATGGACCTACCCGGTGGGGCACGTCATCCTCTTCCTCGGACTGCCGTCACAGGCCGGAAAGGTCGCGGCGTGGCTCGATCAACACGCCGTGGCGCGTTGAGTCCGTTCAGTGCGCCATCAGTTCGTATTCGACCTTGGCGCCCTTCGGTTGTCCGATCTCTTCAAGCATGTGAGCGAACCAGCCGGTATCGATGTTGAACGGCTTGCCGCCCGCGATCCTCTTGAAGTCGATCAGCCCCAGAGCGCCGTTTTTCTCTTCGTCTTCGCCCACCACGCCGGACTTGCGGAGGAAGGCGTTTTCGACCGCCTTCGCGACGCAGCGTTTGATGAGCACGAGGTCGTCGACGTTGCTGCGCGCGGCCCGGCTGTAGTATCCTGATTTCTGCACGAGGACTTTCTCGGCCCCGATCATTTCGGCGAACTGCCTGCCGAACCACTGCCCGGGATTCACGGCATCGAGCTTCACGTGCCCGAAGGCGTCGCGCGGGACCTCCTCCCCGCGTTCCTCCATTTCCCTGACGATCGCGTCGGATCCGGCCCCCTCGGAAATGAAGATGTTCACGCAGTCGAGTTCGTCCATCACCTTCTTGAGACGCCTCGCCTCCGCCTTGATGTCGAAATCCATCTCCGGAAGGTAGATGCCGTGCACATCCTTCATCGCCTGCGTCAATCCGATGCTGGGAATGAAGCGGTGCATCTCGAGCCGCAACCGGTAGTCGAGAGCGGTGCGGGCCGCCAGCCAGCCACAGTTGCGGCCCATCACCTCGTGCACGATGAGCATGCGCGGATTGGCGTTGTGCTCCGCCACCACGTTCTCGAAATACTTCGCCCCTTCCTCGGCCGCGGTCCACGCCCCGAGGGTCTGGCGGATCGGGTAGACGTCGTTGTCGACCGTCTTGGGCAGGCCGATCACCGTCAGTTCGTAGTCGTGCTGCCTGAGGTATGCCGCGAGGTCGGCGGCGCTCGTGTTGGTGTCGTCGCCCCCGATGGTGTGCAGGATGTCCACTCCGTCCCTGACGAGCTGGTCCGCGGCCACCTGGAGGGGGTCCTGACCCTCCTCGACCAGTCCGCGTTTCACACAGTCCTTCACGTTGGTCAGCTTGACGCGGCTGTTGCCGATCGGGCTGCCGCCATGCTTCAGGAGGACGTGGGTCTTGCGACGGGCCTCGTCGTCCACCGTGGCGCTCTGGCCGAGGAGAAGGCCCCGGTAGCCGCCGATGTAGCCGATGATCTCGACCTCCGGCGCAAGCTCCGTGTAGCGCTCCACGAGATAGGCAATGGCCGACGAAAGACAGGGGGCCAATCCCCCGCCGGTCAGGAGGGCGACTTTCTTGAATGGTGGTTTCTCGCTCATGAACAGAACATCGGAATCGGGCGCGCCGGACGGACTCCGCGTCCGCCGCCGACGCCGCGCCATCATGTCGAGTCACCCGCCGGAGGCAAGCCGATCAATCGGGAATTTGCGCCCCCGGAAACCCGCTCCCCCGGCCTCACCGGAGCATGGCCGGCTGACCGGTGGCCCCGAGGACGTTGAGCCAAAGCGGACCCAGCGGGTCCACCGAGTGGCGCTCGGAGATCGCGACCTCGATCGGGATATGCACCGTGTGCCGGCGCCAGACCGCCACCACCATCCTCGTCTTGCCCGCCATGGCGGCATGCACTCCGTTCAGCGCGAGGTCCGTGCAGAGCACGCTGTCGGTCGGCATCGCCCGCACGCTCCGAATGAGATAACTCGGGTCGATGTATTTCACGTTCACCTCGGTCCCTTGTTCGCCGAAGTAGCGCTTGATCCGCTCGCAGAGGAAAGGGCCGACATCCCCGAGCTTGACGTTTCCCGAGGCGTCGAACCCTCCCGACCCACCTTCGAGGTGGCGTTGACCGGCGCCCTCGGCCACCACGATGAGGGCGTGCCGTTTGCGGGCCATCCGAGCCCGCAGGGCTTCGAGAAACCCGCGCCGCCCGTCGAGATCAAACGGAACCTCCGGAATCAGAACGAAATTGGCATGGTTGGAGGCAAGCGCGGCGACGCAGGCGATGAACCCGGAATGGCGCCCCATCACCTTCACCACTCCGATTCCGTTGGGCGCCCCCTGCGCCTCGCGATGCGCTCCGTTCAGCGCCTCCACCGCCTTCGAGGCCGCCGTCACGAATCCGAAGCTCTGGTCCATCCACTTGAAATCGTTGTCGATCGTCTTGGGCACCCCGATCACCCCGATGGGCAGCTCCCGGCGCCTGATCTCATCGCAGATCTCCAGCGCCCCCCGCATGGTGCCGTCTCCCCCGATCACGAACAGCACGTTAATCCCGTGACGGACCAGACCGTCCACCATCGCCTCCGCGGTCTGCGCCCCGCGCGATGCTCCAAGGATGGTTCCGCCGCGCTCGTGGATCTCGGAGACGAGGTCCGGAGTGAGTTCCATCTGCAGCCCTTCCGTGACCAGCCCGCGGTAGCCGTACTGAAACCCCACTATCCGTTGCACGCCGTAGTGATAGCGCGCGCTCATCACGATGTCGCGGATCACATTGTTGAGGCCGGGGCACAAACCGCCGCAGGTCACGACGCCGATCGTGGTCCTCCCGGGATCGAAGAACAACTTGCGCCGCGGCCCGGCCAGTTCGAAGGCGGGCGCCTCTTCGACGGGAAGACCTTCCTTCAGCAGGCGGTCCGCCCGGTCGTCCGCGAGCACGCGCTGGGAACCGTCCCGGAACCGGACTCCCGCTTCCCCCTTCTCATCGAGGCGTTCCAACAAGGGGGAGGCGGTCTTCCGCTCCCCAAGGGATTCCACTACACAATCGTTTTTCGAAGGCATCGTTCCGCGGCCGCCCGGCGCGCCGACCATGCCGTCCGCCGCCGCCGGAGTCAAAGCCATTGGAGCATTGCCCGCGACTCCCGCCCTCCTCGCTGGAGGTCATTCGACAAGGTCTGCGTGCAAGCGCATACTGAACATCCAACACTCAACAGCCAATGTCCAAGGACAAGAACAGGGACCCGCTGGGACGGAAGAGCGGCGCGTGGGAGTCCGATGTCCGGTTGGATATTCCTTGTTGGATGTTGGATATTCCAGATCCCCTCGCCCCGACAGCTTTTCGAGCAGGGTCTGGCTACCGTCCGTCCTGCGCCTTGACCGGCCGCGGAACTCCCTTCCACTCCCGCGATTGATACGGGAGGCGAAATCGGCATAGGCTGCGCCATGGATTCCCCGGAGCGGAGAACAGGGTCCGGGCGCCGGCCGGACGGCGTCATGACGGTCGGGCAACTGGTGCGGCGGATGAGGAACGTGCTCGAAATCGAGATCGGGGAGGTCTGGGTCGAGGGGGAGGTTTCGAATCTCCGGAGGCAGGCCAGCGGACATTACTACTTTTCGCTGAAGGACGAGAACTCGCAGGTGAGTTGCGCGATGTTCGGCGCCCGGCGGCGGCAAGGCCACGCCGCGCTCGAAGACGGGGCCAAGGTCCGGGTCTTCGGAGAGGTGACGCTCTATGAGGCACGAGGGGCGGCGCAGGTGGTGGTGCGGCGGGTGGAACCCGCCGGACTGGGCGATTTGCAGGCCCGTTTCGAGGCGCTGAAGAAGAAGTTGCTCGAAGAGGGGCTCTTCGCGGAGGAGATCAAGAAGCCGCTGCCCGCCTTTCCGATGATGATCGGGCTGGTGACCTCCGGGACCGGGGCGGCCTTGCAGGACATCGTGAACGTCTTGTCGCGCCGGGCCCCGTGGGTGACGGCGGTTCTGTATCCGGTGCAGGTGCAGGGGCACGGAGCAGAGGCTGGAATCGCGCGCGCCATCGAAGAATTGGGGGACCCCGAACGGTATGGACTGCCGCGCTGCGATGTGATCATCGCGGGGCGCGGGGGCGGCTCGCTCGAGGACCTGTGGAACTTCAACGAGGAAGTGGTGGCACGGGCCATCCATGCCTGCCCGATTCCGGTCGTTTCGGCGGTCGGCCACGAGATCGATTTCACGATTGCGGATTTCGTGGCGGACGTCCGGGCGCCGACGCCGAGCGCCGCAGCGGAGCTGGTGGTCCCATCCCGCGACGACTTGCGGGAGCGCTTGCTGAGACTGCGGGAAGCCATGCGCCGGCCGGTGCGCGAACGGATGCGGCAGGCCGGGAACCTCCTGCGCATGGCAAGGCGCGGGACGCTGGCGCGGGATGCGGAGAGGGTCCTGCGGGAGCCGATGCTGCGGCTCGACGAGTTGCGCTCCGGCATGATCCGGACCGCGCGGGAGCGGCTCGGCGAGTTGTCGATGCGCGTCGCCGGCCGGCGCGCGACATGGCGCGCCCTGCACCCGCTCGTCGTCGTCGAGCAGCGCCGGCGGGGACTCCGGCAGTTCGAGGCCCGCTTCGTGCAGTTGGCAAGGCACAAGATCGAGCGGCTCGAACAGCGGCTCGAGCGGTCAAGGAAGTTGCTCAAGACGCTCGGCCCCGAGTCGGCCTTCGAACGCGGGTTCTCGATCACGATGACCGAAGACCGCCGCCTTGTGACGAACCCCCGGCAGGTCGAAGCTGGACAGCGCATCCAAACCAGGACGGCGGGAGGAACGCTGTGGAGCTCGGTCGAGGGAGAGGCGGGGTGATCAAGCTGGTTTTCAAGGATTCCCACGTGCTCCCCTGAAGCTTGACCAGGATCGAACGGCCCGTCATACCCGGCGCGCTTCGCGATGAACATCCACGAGCATCAGGGCAAGCAGCTCTTCGAACGGTTCTCGGTGCCCACCCCGCGCGGGGGGGTGGCCGGAACCCCGGAGGAAGCCGCCACGGCGGCGCGCGAGATCGGCGGCGCACGGCTGGTCGTCAAGGCGCAGGTGCACGCCGGGGGACGCGGAAAGGGAACCTTCAAGAGCGGATTCCAAGGCGGAGTGCGCCTCGTCGAAACCCCCGCCGAAGCACGGGAGGTGGCCGGCAAAATGCTCGGCGAAACACTCGTCACCGTGCAGACCGGCGAGGCCGGACGGCTGGTGCGCAAGGTGATGGTCGCGGAAGCCGTCGAGATCGCCCACGAATACTATCTTGCGATCCTGATGGACCGGGGCGCGGCGGCCCCGGTGATCGTGGCCTCCACCGAGGGCGGGGTGGACATCGAAGAGGTGGCGGCCAGGTCCCCGGAGAAGATCCTGCGGCAGACGGTGCATCCGCTGGCGGGCTTGCAGGCCTACGAGGGGCGCAAGCTCGCGGCCGGCCTCGGATTCAAGGGAGAGCAGGCCCGGCAGTTCGGAAAGCTCCTCGCAAATCTTTTCCGTCTCTTTCTTGATTGCGATTGCTCGATGGTCGAAATCAACCCGCTGGTGGCAACCCCGGACGGGCGGGTCCTCGCATTGGACGCCAAGTTCGGCTTCGACGACAACGCCCTCTTCCGGCAGCCCGAAATCGCCGCCATGCGCGACCTTGACGAGGAGGACCCGCGCGAGGTCGAGGCCTCGAAGCACGAGCTGAACTACATCGGCCTCGAGGGCAACATCGCCTGCCTCGTCAACGGGGCGGGACTCGCCATGGCCACCATGGACATCATCAAACACTGCGGCGGCGAGCCCGCGAACTTCCTCGATGTGGGCGGCGGCGCCTCCCGGGAACAGGTGGCGGCCGCCTTCAGGATCATCCTTTCGGACCCCGGAGTGCGCGGCATCCTCGTCAACATCTTCGGCGGGATCATGGATTGCGACGTCATCGCGCACGGCGTGGTGGAAGCCTGCAGGGAGACCGGCCTGTCGCTGCCCCTCGTGGTGCGCCTCGAAGGAAACAACGTGCGGGCCGGAAAGGACACCCTCGAAGCCAGCGGACTGAACATCACCCCGGCCCGCGACCTCGCGGACGCCGCCCGGAAGGCGGTGGCCGCCATCGGGGAAGCAATGTGTTGAGAACCCTGCGAAATGGCCATCCTCGTCGACGAAAATACCAAGGTCCTGGTACAGGGCATCACGGGCGGCTTCGGCGGGCGGCACGCCGCCCTGAGCCTCGACTACGGAACGCGGTTGGTGGCGGGAGTGACACCCGGCAAGGGCGGGCAGCGCTTCGAGCACGACGGGCGCGCGGTGCCGGTGTTCGACACCGTGGCGGAAGCGGTCCGCGAGACCGGCGCCACGGCCTCCGCCGTCTTCGTGCCCCCCGCCTTCGCGGCCGACGCCATCCTCGAGGGCGCCGACGCCGGCCTCGATCTGGTGGTGGCCGTCACGGAGGGCATCCCGGTGCGCGACATGATGAAGGTGAAGGCCGCCATGGCCGGATGCGCGACGCGCCTCGTCGGACCAAACTGCCCCGGAGTGGTCACTCCGGGACGCGGCCCGGACTCGCACGGCGGTTGCCGGATCGGGATCGCGCCGGGGTACATCCACCGCCGGGGCCGGGTCGGCATCGTGTCGCGCTCCGGCACGCTCACCTACGAAGCGGTCTGGCAGACCACCCGCCTCGGATACGGGCAGAGCACCTGCGTGGGCATCGGGGGCGATCCCGTCAACGGCACCTCGCACCTCGAGGCGCTGCGGCTCTTCAACGACGACGACGAGACCGAGGCCGTCATCATCATCGGAGAAATCGGCGGCTCCGCCGAGGAAGAAGCCGCGGCATGGGCCGCCGAGCACTGCCGCAAACCGATCGCGGCCTTCATCGCGGGAGCCACCGCGCCCCCCGGCCGGCGCATGGGACACGCCGGCGCCATCATCTCCGGAGGCAAGGACACCGCCCATGCAAAAAAGGCAGCCCTCCGCAAGGCGGGCGTCGCGGTGGCCGAAACACCCGTCGAAATCGGCGAAACCCTCGGGAAGGCCGCCGGGTGGTGAACGCAAACTCAACCCCGCGTGGGTCAAGAACGCGGGACGCCATCGGGACTGCAAATGACGAAAACTTTCGGGGGATTCAGGACTTTGCGTGTGCCGAAAACGGGATGAAATCAACCCCGTGCCCGTGCCGATGCTGAACCGCTGGCTCTCACGCGTCCCATTGCTGGGACCGGTGGCGGGATGTGTGGCGGGAATCCTCATCGCCCAAGCGGGATGGGGATGGGGATGGGCGGCGGTGCTCGCCATCCCGATGGCGGTGCTCGCGGCCCGCCGGCGCTGGAACGCCGCCGCGGCGCTCGCCGGAATCGCGCTCTTCTGGTGGCTCCACGGCTCGCAGCTCGACCTCGAAGCGCGCACCGCGGAGCGGGCCGCCGCGGCCGGCCGAAACGTGGTCACGATCGAAGGAACCCTGATGGCGCTTCGCGACGAAGAGGGATTCCTTCCCCGGGGGCTGCTGCGTCTCGCTGACGGGGACAATCCAGATCCCGGCGGGGGCCGGGTGGGGGTCCACGGGCTTCCGGAAGCCGTTCGCCCCGGCGACCGGCTGCGGCTCCGCGGCTGCTTCGAGGTTCCCGGCCCGCCGCGCAACCCGGGCCAGTTCGACCGCTTGCATTGGTTGCGGAGCCGCGGGATCGCGGCCGAGTTCGAGGCCTCCGCGGTCCGGGTCGCCGGACGACCCGATCCGTGGCTCGCGGCACACCGCATCGCTTGGGAGGCGCGGCTCGATATCCGGCGGCGCCTTGCCACGGGCCTCGACGAGCACGGGACCGGGGCGGCCGTCATCCGGGCCCTCGTGCTCGGCGATCGCTCCGGCGGGGACCCGGAAGTGTTCGACGCCTTCCGCGAGAGCGGCACGATGCATTTGTTTGCGGTGAGCGGCCTGCACGTCGGACTGGTGGGGTTCATGGCGTGGGGGGTGCTGCACCTTTTTCCGGTTCCGCGGAGCCGGGGGCTCTGGATGGTGCTGGCGGCGATGTGGTGCTACGCCATGGTGACCGGTCTGCGGCCTCCGGCGTTGCGGGCCTCGCTCATGGCAACCGCCTTGCTGGCGGGATTCGCGGTGAAGCGCCGCCCGGTGCTGGCCAACAGCCTCCTTGCAAGCATGCCGGCGGTGCTGGTGATGGACTCCTTCCAGCTTCGCCAAGCCGGTTTCCAGCTTTCCTACGTGGTGGTGGCGACCATCATCCTGTTGGCGCCGTTCCTTTACCGGCGGGTCGAGCCGTGGGTGCGGATCGATCCTTTCCTCCCGCGGCCCCTTTTGACGACGTGGCAGCGCCGCCGTCATGCGGCGCGCCGGCAAGGCGCGGGCCTTGTGGTGGTGTCCTGCGCGGCGTGGTGCGGGTCGCTTCCGCTCATCGCGCTGCACTTCGGCATGGTGACGCCGGTGGCGGTGCTGGCCAGCGTGGCCCTCATCCCGGCCGCCTTCGCGATGCTCGTCCTCGCCTTCGCAGGACTCGCGTTGGGATCGATCTGGCAGCCGCTCGGGGCCGCCGTGAACCGGGTCAACGACTGGCTGGCGGTCCGGACTTATGAAACGGCGCGCGAGATCAGCAAGCTGCCCGGTAGCCATTTCATGTGCCGCCGGCCGGACTGGACCGGTGGACTGGTGGTCTTCGACCTGCCTCACGGCGACGCAGCCGTCTATTGCGGGGCGGGCGGCGGTCTCCTGATCGACGGCGGCGACGAACGGCAGTTCCGATTCATTGTCCGGCGCGCCCTGCACGGAACCGGGACGCAAATCGACTCGCTGGCGCTGACCCACCCCGACGGCGGCCACGCGGGGGGACTGACGACGGCCCTCCGCGAGTTCCCGGTGCGCCAGATCCTCCTGCCGGTCGAGGACGCCGGCAGCCCGGCCTTCCGGCGGCTTCGCCTCGAGGCGGCCCGGCGCGGCTGCCGGGAAGTGCAGGCCCGCCCCGGCGCCCGCCACCCGCTCGATCGCGGCGCCACCCTCGAAGTGCTCCGGGCCGCGCCGGACGTCCGCGGCGGCCTCGCCGACGACCGGGGCATGGTGTTGCGCCTCGACTGGCACGGCTGGCGCATCCTTCTCACCGGCGACGCCGGCTTCGAGATCGAAAAGGAACTCCTCGCGCGGGGGGCCGACCTCCGCAGCGACGTCTGGATCATGGGCCGCCACCGAACCGACTTCACCGGCCACCTCGAATTTGTCGAGGCCGTCGACCCGCGCATCATCCTGGCCGACGAGGAAGCGTTCCCTCCCGAACTGCGGCTGCCCTCATGGTGGGTCGACGCCCTCGCGCGACGCGGCATCGACCTCTGGCGCCGCCCCGAAACCGGCGCCGTGGTCCTCCATGCCTCCCCCCGACGCCTCGATCTGCAAAGCGTCCTCGACCCGCGCCGCATCCGCGCCATCGAGAGCGTGGAATAGGGAAATCCCCGGCCCCAGTTGACAAAGCACCGGCGAGGCAAGCCTCAGAACATGTTTCGGAAGTCGTCAGTCCGGAGGGAATCGACGGGGCGGGCTGACGCCTGATCCCCAAACCCTCCCACCTCGGCCGAGCTTCTCCGGGAAAACTTGACCGGTTTGCAACGAGTTCCGGAGTTCACAGCCCCGGCGGGACGCCGACGCTCGGCGCTTGACGCGCCTCGCCCCGCCCATGACTCTCTCCCGCAACCGATCGGAGGCTATTTTGGAACTGAAGGAAATCCGGCAGATCGTGGCGCTCATGAACCAGCATGGGCTCTCCCTGTTTCATCTCGAGAAGAAGGACTTCACCATCAAACTCAAGAAAGGGATGGATCTCGGGGAGTTGCGCGAGATCCTCGCCGTGCGTTCCCCGGGGCTCGCCGTCCCGGCGGAGCCGGAAACCGTGGGCGGCAAAACGCACACCGCTGCCCCTGAAGAGCCGGTCGACGACCACCGCATCATCGCCTCCCCGATGGTGGGCACCTTCTACCGCAAACCCACCCCCGACGCCGAGGAGTTCGTAAAGGTGGGCGAAAACGTCGCCGAAGGCCAGACACTCTGCATCATCGAGGCCATGAAGGTCATGAACGAGATCAGGGCCGAGAACGCCGGCGTCATCGCGGAGATCTGCGTCGAGGATGCCACCCCGGTGCAGTACGGGGACGTCCTCTTCCGCATGAAGTAGCGCCCCGGGGGATTGTTCCCGTTCCATCATGTTTTCCAAAGTCCTTGTTGCCAATCGCGGCGAGATCGCCCTGCGGGTCATCCGCGCCTGCCGCGAACTCGGCGTGGAGTCGGTGGCGGTCTATTCCGAAGCCGACGTGGATTCCCTCCACGTGCAGTTGGCCGATGAAGCGGTCTGTATCGGCCCCGGCCCCAGCCGCGACAGCTACCTGAAGCCGGACCGCATCATCGCCGCCGCCGAAATCACCGAGGCCGAAGCCATCCACCCCGGATACGGATTCCTCGCCGAAAACGCGCGCTTCGCCGAGATCTGCGCCAGCTGCAAAATCAAATTCATCGGCCCCTCGGCGGAGGTCATCCGCCTCATGGGCGACAAGAATGCCGCCCGCCGCACCGCCATCGCCAACGGCGTGTCCGTCATCACCGGATCCGACGGACTCGTCGAGTCCGAACCCGAGGCGCTCGAAACGGCCCGCCGGATCGGTTTTCCAGTAATGATCAAGGCCTCGGCCGGCGGCGGCGGACGCGGGATGCGGCCCGTCCTCGACGAAGACCAGTTCCTCGCGCAATTCCGGGCGGCGAGCGCCGAGGCCAAGGCCGCCTTCGGCAACGACGCCTGCTACCTCGAAAAGCTCGTCCTGAACCCGCACCACATCGAATTCCAGGTCCTCGCCGACAAGCACGGCCACGTCGTCCACCTCGGCGAGCGCGACTGCTCGATGCAGCGCCGCCATCAGAAAATCATCGAGGAATGCCCGAGCCCGCTGCTCACCCCGAAGATGCGCCGCGAAATGGGCGAGGCCGCGGTGGCCCTCGCCCGCGCCATCGGATACGAAAACGCCGGCACCATCGAGTTCCTCGTCGACCCGGCCTCGAAGGGATACTGGTTCATGGAAATGAATACCCGCATCCAGGTGGAACACCCCATCACCGAGGAGGTCATGGGTTGCGAACTCATCAAGGAACAAATCCGCATCGCGGCCGGCGCCCCGCTCTCCCCACACATCCAGAAAGCCCGCCCCCGCGGCCACAGCATCGAGTGCCGCATCAATGCCGAGGACCCCTACGACCATTTCGCTCCCAGCCCGGGAACGATCTCCATGTGGTACGCCCCCGGCGGCAAGGGGGTGCGGGTCGACACCCACGTCTACTCGGGTTACACCGTCCCGCCCTTCTACGACTCGATGATCGCGAAGGTCATCGTGACCGCCGCCCGCCGCGAGGTCGCCATCGCCCGCATGAGACGGGCCCTCTCGGAGTTCATCATCCGGGGCGTCAAGACCACCATCCCGTTCCAGCAGGTCATCGTCAACCACCCCGACTTCCTCGCCGGCAAATACGACATCGGATGGGTCGGCCGATACCTCGAACAACGGACCAATGACCAATGACGGATGACGAATGACGAACGGCGGACGCCGCCCCCCACCCGGCCTCGTGCCGGTGGAGGCCGTGGCCGCTTCAATTCGTCATCCCCCCATCCCTCATCCGTCATCCGTCATTCCCCATTCCCCATTCCCCTATCCGTCCTCCCCCATGCTCCTCTACACCATCGCCGACCTCGGCTATCTTGCCGGCTCGGACCTCGAACCCGCCGTCTCGGCGCTGCTCGCCGGCGGGGCGGACGTCGTGCAGCTTCGCGCCAAGGACCACCCGCCGTCAGAGATCCTCGATTGCGCCCGGCGGGTCTTGCCGCTGTGCCGCATGGCGGGAGTGCCCTTGATCGTCAACGACCACGCCGGGGTGGCCCGCGATGCCGGGGCCGGCGGCCTGCACCTCGGCCAGGACGACGGCCCGCTTGCGGCGGCCCGCGCCGTCGTCGGCGAAGCGGCCCTGATCGGCCGCTCGACCCACTCCCCGGCCCAAGCCGCCGCAGCCCGCGACGAGGGCTTCGACTACATCGGGTTCGGCCCCCTCTACCCGACCCCCACCAAGCCCGGCCGTCCCGGAATCGGGCTCGAAGACGTCCGGGACGTCGAATCCTCGGTGGGGCGCTCCATCCCGGTCTTCTGCATCGGCGGCATCACTCCCGCCAACCTGCCCGAAATCCTCGCGGCCGGGGCGCGGCGGGTGGTCCTCGTCTCCGCCCTCCTCAAGGCCAACGACATCGCCCAAGCCACCCGCGAGGTGAAAGACATGCTGAAGGCGCGCAGGTAATCGCATCCTGAGGCGCGGCAGGATGAATCCGGATGCCCTTCCGTCCTGCCGGGCGCCTACCCGGCGGTTGCGTGCGGCGGTTCTTTCCCGCAGACTCGCCGCCGTGAACCTCCCCAATTCCATCACGGTTTCGCGGTTGATTCTCACTGCGGTCTTCGTGGGAGCATTCACGATCGGAGGACCGGCGGGTTTCGGAGTCGCTCTGGGTTCCTTCCTCACGGCGGCCTTCAGCGATTTTCTGGACGGCTATCTGGCGCGAAAACTGAACCTCGTGACTCCCCTCGGGAAGCTCCTCGACCCCATCGCCGACAAGGTCCTGGTCGCCTCCGCCTTCGTCTTCCTGTGCGCCCACCCCCTCCCGTTGTGCCCGGCGTGGGTGGTGGTCGTGATCCTCGCCCGGGAGTTCCTCGTCACCGGTCTGCGCCAGATCGCCGTCGAGCAAGGACGCGTCATCGCCTCCGACTGGAGCGGAAAATGGAAAACCATCTTCCAACTGGCCTTCTGCCTCACCGCTCTCACCGGGCTCTTCCTCGAGTCGATCGGCGCCGGCCACACGCTCCCCGGACGCCTCACCCGCCCCCCCTCCCTGCTCCTTCCCGTGTTTCTCTGGCTCGCCCTCGCCCTCACCGCAATCTCCGGCGCCCAATACGCTTGGAGCAGCCGCCACCTCCTGCGGACACGCTAAAGTCCTTGAAATCCGGAAGTCCTCACAAGTGAGTCAGCCTCTTCGGGCCGCCACTCCGCTGAACGAGAGCGGATGACGAGGGGCGCTGCGCTCAATCGTCGCCCCCTCTCGTCGCCCGATCCCGTCCACCGGTCCGAGGCCTGCCTCGCTGACGCTCGCCCCCCGGACCCCGCCCAAACCAACCAAAGCCGGAATTTTTATTTAACAACCTTAATTGTTTAATTTTCCTGATTATACTGTTGACGGAGCGCTCTGAATCACCTAATCTGACGCAGTTATGAAGCAATCCGCGATCATCAAGCCAGCTGTCTATGCCAGTTCAGCTTTGTTTCTCGGCGCGTCGGGCCTCTTTGCAGGCACGCCCGCGCCTGTTGTTGCGCCGATGCCCGCACCGGCGCCGGAATGTGGGAATCCCGGTTGGACCCTGACCGCGGCGGCCCTCTACCTGAAGTCCCACGTGGGCCTTGGAAGCGAATTCGATTTCGATGAGGGAATCGACGGTGACTTCGACTGGGGGTTCCGTGGCTCGCTCGGTTACGAGCGTCCCGACGGACTCTTCGGGCGGGTCGTCGGCTTCTGGTATGAGGGGGACGCCGCCCTCGAGGACGAGGGATACGAGTGGGCCACCATCACGCCGGAGGTGTACGCCATCGACTTCCTCGTCGGGGACACCTTCTGCCCCACCCCGAACACCTCCCTCGAAGTGTCCGCCGGTATCCGCTACGGTCATCTCGGAGTGGACGAAATCACGTTCGACGGTTGGGAGTCCGACTACGAATATGATTTCGACGGCTGGGGGCCGACCTTCCAGCTCCGGGCCCGCCGGACCCTGACCGACCGGGTCGCGCTGTACGCCGACCTTCAGCAAAGCTTCCTGTTCGGTGAGCGCGAGTTCTCATGGGGGGACAACGACGACTACGAGGTCGATACCCTCGCGGCAGTCTCCGAGATCCGCGGCGGCATCGAGTTCCTCTGGGGAATGGCGGCCATCCAGAACGCCTACCTCCGCCTCGGCGGTGAAGGCCAATACTGGTGGGTCGACTCCTTCGATCTGGGCCTCGTCGGCGTCAACGCCGAAGTCGGCTTCACGTTCTAACCTG
>Ga0180432_10006656_pt1 | contig 14938 bp, 12 predicted proteins | sample SS_ome_10_FD_132414 | JGI IMG/M metagenome (GOLD analysis project Ga0180432, IMG submission 132414) | Hypersaline lake sediment archaeal communities from the Salton Sea, California, USA - SS_1_MS_2 metaG | ecosystem: Environmental > Aquatic > Non-marine Saline and Alkaline > Hypersaline >... | reverse complement strand
GGGCTGCTGGTGCTGGCCTACAAGGGCGCCGACGTGGCCCTGAGGGCCCAGTACTTCATCATGGGAATCCTGGTGCTGTCGCTGCTGTCTTTCTTCACCGGATCCACCAAGGCCGATCCCAAGATCGCGGCGTTCGGCGAGTATGCCGAGAGCAATAACATCTGGACGGTCTTCGCCATCTACTTCCCGGCGGTCACCGGAATCATGGCCGGGCTGTCGATGAGCGGCGATCTCAAGGATCCCCGTAAGAACATCCCCCGGGGGACCCTGATATCCATCGGGGTCACCTTCGTAGTCTACGCGGTCCAGGTCTACTGGCTCGTTTCCAACGCCAGCGGCGAAGACCTGCGCGGCGACACCATGATCATGGAGAAGATCGCCAGCATCGGCTTTTTGATCTACGCGGGCATCTGGGCGGCGACGCTGTCCTCGGCCCTGGGCAGCCTGGTGGCCGCCCCGCGCACCATGCAGGCCCTGGCTCTCGACGGGGTGCTGCCGCGCTTTCTGGCGGTGGGACACGGGCCGGCCAACGAGCCCCGGATAGCCACCCTGGTCACCTTCGCCATCGCCGAGGGCAGCATCCTGCTGTTGGAACTCAACATGCTGGCGCCGATCATCACCATGTTCTTTTTGACCACCTACGGGGTGACCAACCTGGTGGCGGGCATGGAGGTGGTGGTGGGCAACCCCTCCTACCGCCCGCGCTTTTCGGTTCACTGGGCGGTGTCGCTCCTGGGAGCCGTCGGCTGCTTCGCGGTCATGTTCTTAATCAACGCCCAGGCCACGGTCATCGCCCTGGCGGTGGTGACGGTCATCTACGCCTTCCTGAAGCGCAAGCGCATCAGCGGCACCTGGGGGGATCTGCGCTCGGGGATCTGGTTCTCGGCCCTGCGCTTCTGCCTGCTGAAGCTCAAGCAGTCCTCCATTCACCCGCGCAACTGGAAGCCCAACGTCATGGCGTTCTTGCGGGGAACCGGCTCCCACGCCCACCTGCTGCAGTTCGCCGGCTGGCTGGGGCACGAGAAGGGCATCACCACGATCATGACCCTGGTTACCGGAGACGCCCACGAGAAGCTCAAGGACGGATCGGCCATCGAGGCCCAGAAGAAACTGGACGTCTTTCTGGAGGGCAGTGACCTGACCGCCTTCGGCAAGGTAGTGGCGGTGGATGACTTCTACAAGGACGCCCGGGTGGTGGCCCAGGCCCACGGCATCGCCGCCCTGCGCGCCAACGTGGCCCTGTTCGGCTGGAGCTTCGACCAGATGAAGGCGGTGGAGTTCGCCTCCCTGGTTCGGGACTTCGTCCACCTGGACACCAGCGTGCTGCTGCTCAACTACGACGAGCAGCGCGGCTTCGGCCGGCGCAAGCGCATCGACGTCTGGTGGGGCGGACTGGAGAACAACGGGAATTTAATGATCCTCATCGCCCACTTGATCAACCAGACCGACGCCTGGCGCGGCAGCAGGCTCCGCTTGCTCCAGGTGGTAGCCGACGAGAAGGATGTGCGCACCACCGAAAGCGATCTGGAGCAGATGCTCTCCGATGCCCGCATCGGCGCGGAAGTTAAAGTCCTGCCCCCGCTGGTAGAAGACCAGACCATTCAGCAACTGATCCACAAGGAGAGCGGCGAATCCGACCTGGTGGTTCTGGGCCTGCGCTTCCCCGAGGAAGGCCAGGAAACCACCTTCATGACCCGCATGACCAGCTTCATGGAGAACTTACCCACGACGGTGCTGGTCAAGAGCGTTAATATCGAGGATATCTTCAGTTAAATAGACTTCGTTTCCGTGATCGTTTGAGTGATCGTGATCCTAACCGTGATCGAAAACGCCAGCGAATACGATCAGGATCACGAAAACGAAAACGACTTGCTTCAATCCTTCCTCCAGACCCCCGTCCACACCCCGTACAGCACAGCTATCAACACGCTCGCCCCGGTGCCGATCCACAAACCGGGAATGTCGGCGAAGTAGGCCAGGAGCCCGAAGACGGCCGCCAGGATGGCCATGATTATGGAAAGGATCACCACCTTGTCCCACTTGCCCACCGGGGCCTCGCCGGTTATCACCTCGCCGTCGTGCCCGTTGACCAGGATGCGGTAGGGCTTGCCCCGGTAAGTGTAGGCGACCTGGTACAGGGGCAGGTAGACCAGGTCCACTCCGGTGACGTCCACGGTAGTATCGCAGTCGGTGATGCGGGTGACCTTGCCTTCGGCGGTCTTGCGGTGCAGGGCGATGATGTCGTCGCGGCCCTTGCGCTCGGCGCGCTCCTGGGTGATCTGGCCGTTTTGCACTTTCATCTCGCGGACCTTGTCCAGGGCGAATGGCTCCTTGCCCGCAAGCAGATCGCTCTTGCCGCTGGCCTTGGAGCCCATCCCGAATCCCAGAAAAAACTTGCCCCAGTCGGCCCGCACCGACTTGCTGCCGGGATTGAGCGCGTCAAGCCCCCAGTACTCGGCGGGATCCTCCCGGGCGTAGACCGACCAGTTGTAGTCCTCGGAGAAATCGCCGCTGGCCGGCTCCCAGTACTCCTCGGTGCGCTTGTTGTCCCCGCTGCCTACCGTGCGGGTGCGGCGGTTCATCCCCGACCAGAAGGTTTTGGCCCGGGTCTTGACCACCCAGAAGGGCAGCACGATGCCGTCCACCTGGCTGAAGACCGCCTTCTCGGCCAGGTCGGCCGCCTTGAGCCAACCCTTCTCCATCCAGGGGGTGACCGCCGCGCGGACTCCGGCCTTGTCCACCTTGGCGGGCAGGACGTAGTGCGCTTCGACTTTCACGATCTTGTCGAATCCGGCCAGCATGGAAGTGGTGCCGCAGTATTCGCAGGTCAGCACCGCTTCCCCCTCCAGGTAGGGAACCGGGGCGCCGCAGTTGGTGCAGCTGATCTCTTTCCGGGCGGCCTGGGGTGGTTTCGTCATCACACACCTCCGTCAATCGAAGGCCAGAAAAGCGTCGGCCTCGGGGATGACTTCCTTCAGGTACTTCAAGAACTTTTGCTTGAGGCGCTGCTCCAGCTGCTGGACCCGCTGGCGGGTGATGCCGTGCTCCTCCCCCAACTCCTGGAAAGTCCGGGGCTGCTCGGCGGCGATGCGGGCGTCCCAGATGGCCTGCTCGCGTTCATCGAGGTCTTCACGGAAGGCGTCCATGGCCGAGCGCACCCGCTCGCGTAGATCCTCCGAAACCACCATGTCCTCGGGACTGTCGGCGGAGACCTCCAGGGAGTCGTGCAGCGACCGGCCGGTGACCGGGTTGGTGGCCTCCAGCGACGCCTCCCGTTTGGAGAGCCGTTTTTCCATCTCGACAACTTCCTTCTCGGGAACGTCTATGCGTTCGGCCAGCAGCTTGCTGTCCGGAGTGAACCCTTCTTTAAGAAGGCGGTCCTGTTCCTTTTTCAGGCGAAAGAACAGCTTGCGCTGTGCCTGGGTGGTTCCGATCTTGACCAGGGAGAAGTTCTCCAGAATGAATTTCAATATATAGGCGCGGATCCACCATTGGGCGTACGAGGGCAGTCGCACCCCCCGGTAGGGATCGAAGCGCTTCACCGCCTGCATCAGGCCGATGTTGCCCTCCTGGATGAGGTCCAGCAGGTTCTGGTAGTAGTTGCGGTGCTCCAGGGCGATCTTGACCACCAGGCGCAGGTTGGCGGTCACCAGCCGGTAGGCGAACTGGGGATCCTCGGCCTTTTTGTATTCCACCGCCAGGCGATGCTCTTCTTCGGGGGTTAACAAATCGAACTGCCCGATCTCGTTGAGATAGCGCTGGAGCGGATCCAGATGGACCAGTTCGGCCTTCTTGTTCTTCTTCGCTTTCTTTTTCCCGTTCTTTGCCAAGCTGTGGAGATCTTACACGATTCTCCTTTTGAATCAAACGGGTTCGATTGACTTTTCTCACCGGGTTTCTTATGGTTGGCACAAAGGACTGCCAAGAAGGTGGGACATGATAAAGGCTAGCGGTTTTGTTTTAGGCTTACTCCTGGCGGCGGCGTTCTTGTCAGCGGGATGCGGAGAAACCGAGTGCAATGAGTGCACGGATTGCCCCTCGTTTACCGGTGAATACTACGGAACCATAGAGTCACTGAACGAGACCTGCGCGGACGTAATGCTGCTCACCGGCGATGAGTACATGAAGGTCATCTCCCAGACTCCCTTGAGCTTCGAGTCGCGGGACAGCCGCGGATTATGGGCGGTATTCAACGGCACGCTGTGCGATACGAACGACGAAGACTACCCGATGACCTACTCCTTCAACGCCTACTACTTCCCCGATACTACCGACAAGGAATACACCCTGGATTACTCTTATATCGGCTTTTTCACCGTGGAGGATGAAACGGCGGAAGTCGTCACCATAACCGCTACGCTGGATCTGCGCTTCATGTTCGAGGACGGAGAGATCTGCGCTCTCACCGGTGACGTCCGGTTGGCCAAGACCTTGTGACCCGAGATTCCCTTTCAGGGGACGTACAGCCTGCGCTCGCGGGCGGCGGCGGCGCCGCGGAACTGGCGCTTGGCGGCCTTCTCGATGGCCGCCAGGGCGCGGTCGTCGCGGGCGGGTTCGTGGTGGAATAACAACAGTTTTTTCACCCCGGCGGCCCGGGCCACTTTGACCCCTTCGGTCCAGGTGGAGTGTCCCCAGCCCTTCTTGCCGGCTCGGATCTCCGCGTCAGTGTATGCGGCGTCGTAGATCAGGATGTCGGCGCCCTCGGCGTGGCGCACCAGGCGCTCGTCGAGCTTGGAGCCGTGTTCGGTGTCCGAGGCATAGACGATTGATTTGCCCCCGTAATCGATCCGGTAGGACATGGCCCGGCCGGGGTGATTGAGCGATTCGGTGCGGATCACCGCCGGGCCCACCTGGAAGCTGGTCTTGGGACCCACCTCGCGGAAGTCGATGCGGGCCTGCATGGCCCCCAGGGGGACCGGGAAGTAGGGCATGGCCATCTGGCCGGAGAGGATGTCGCGGATGTTGCGAGAGCCCCGCGGCTCCCCGTAGACCACGAAGTGGTTATCCTGATGAAAAGCCGGGCCGAAGAAGGGAAAACCGTGGATATGGTCCCAGTGGTAGTGGGTGAACAGGACGGTGGCCTTGACCGGCTTGAATTCCTTCTGCAGCTTCTTGCCCAGCGAGCGGATCCCCGAGCCGGCGTCGAAAATAAGGACTTGATCTTCAACGCGGATTTCCAAACAGGGGGTGTTGCCACCGTACTGGTTGGTGGTGGGCCGGGGCGCGGGCAGGGAACCGCGGGTCCCCCAGAATTTGAGCGTAAACGGACGTTCCTTGGCCACCAAGCAGTCTCCCCGGAGCGTCGAGATAGACTTTTCCCTATCGCATCCCCTGCCCCTTTGCAAGGCATTTTCCCATTCTATGCCCGTTCTTGACCAACAACCATGTCGCTGATATGTCTCAAGACCTGCCAGGGAGGAAGCCATGGCTCCGAAAAAACCAGGCAAGCCGGTGGCGGTCATCTCGGCGGTGATCATCCTGCTTTCAGTCGCGGCGGTGTTCCTGCTGCAGAACTTCCGCGACATACCCTTCTCCCAGAGCTGGCCGGTGCTGCTCATGGCGGTGGGCCTGTGTCTGGCGGTGGGTTCGATGATCGAGTTGGGCGGGGCCATCCTGGGCTTCTTCCTCCTGGTGATCCTCTCTACCACCGGCACCTATCCGCTTTCCAAGAGCTGGCCGTTCATTCTCATCTGGATCGCCTTTTTGGTGGTGGTGGGATACCTGCGGAGCCGGGCCGCCAAAAAGAAAGCCTAGTCCTCAAGTCAGGAGGAATACATGGGATTCTTGGAAAAAGTTCTGCCGGGATACAAGGGCTATAAAGAGCGCGAAGAAGGCCGTAACAGCGACAAGCAGCTGCGCGAGCACCTGTCCAACCGGCTGAAGGAGGGCCGCTCCCGCTACGACGACATCAAGGCCCAGCTGGCCGACCGCGGCAACCTGGACCTGCTCAAGCCGGCCGAGAAGGTCACCCAGACTCTCTCGCTGGTGATCGACCGGCTGCGCTACGCCAACTACGGCTTCACCGGCAAGTGGTTCGGCGGCGACAAGATCGACGCCGAGCGCCTGGAGAAGGTGCTGGCCTTCGACAGCCGGCTGGCCGAGAGTGTGGACAAGGCCGTAGGCGACATTGCCTCGTTGGAACTGCTCGACGACGACGCGGCCATAACCTCCGCGCTGAAGAACCTGGCCCGGCACATCCGCGACATGGACGAGGCCCTCAACCGCCGCGAGGAGATCCTGCGGGCGGTGGGCGGCGACCCCGAGAAGTAAAGGGAGGCAATCATGGCCATCGAAGTGGTACAAAGCCTGGATGATACCGGAGAGCTGATCGTCAGCCGGTTTCCAACCAGCGGCGAGGCGGATCTGAAGCTGGGCGCGCAGGTTATCGTCCGCGAGAGCCAGAGCGCGGTGTTCTTCCGCGGCGGCAAGGCCCTGGACACCTTCGGCCCCGGCCGCCACACGCTGACCACCGCCAACCTGCCGCTGGTGGGCAAGCTGGTCACCCTGCCCTTCGGCGGGGACACCCCCTTCAAGGCCGAGGTCTACTTCGTCAACCACAAGGTGTTTCCCAACGTCAAATGGGGCACCCGCGAGCCGATCCCCTTCCGCGACACCGAGCTCAAGCTGGTGCGGCTGCGCGCCTTCGGGATCATGTCCTACAAGGTCGAGAACGCCCAGCTGTTCATCAACAAGATCGTCGGCACCCAGCGGGCCTACTCCAACGACCAGATCACCGACTTCCTCAAGGGTATCGTCCTGGGCCGGTTGACCGATTTTCTGGGGGAGAACTTGAAGAGCGTCTTCGACCTGCCCCAGTACTACGACGAGATCGGGGCGGGGACCAAGGCGCGGCTCAAGGACGACTTCGCCAAGTACGGCATGTTCCTGGAAGACTTCATCATCAACGCCATCACCCCGCCCGAGGAAGTACAGAAGAAAATCGACGAGCGGGCGGGCATGGCCGCCATGGGCGACATGGATCAGTACATGAAGTACAAGGCCGCCCAGGCGCTGCACGACGCGGCCAAGTCCGAGGGCGGCGGGGGCATGGCCGGCACCGGCATGGGCGCGGGGGTGGGCCTGGGCCTGGGCATGATGATGCCCGGGATGGTCGCCGGGGCAACGCAACCCGGTCAGAAAACGGCCACCGCCACGGTGGCCTGCCCCAAGTGCGGCGCCCAGAACCAGCCGGGGGCCAAGTTCTGCTCGAGCTGCGGAGCGGGCATGGCTCCGGCCGGCACGGTCTGTCCCAAGTGCAACTCACCAGTGGCGGCGGGCGCCAAATTCTGTTCCAACTGCGGCAGTCCCATCAGCGCCGGCCCGGCCAAATGCACCAAGTGCGGCCAGCCGCTGGACCCCGGCGCCAAGTTCTGCGCCAACTGCGGAACCAAAACCGGATAGGTCTCTTCAGGAAGCCAGCAAGCGCAGGTATTCCTCGTCTTCCACCTTGGTGGTATCGGTCCGGCGGCGCCTGGAGGGCGCCGCAGTGATCTTGGTAGTCCAACTGGGACCGGAGAAATCGGTGACTTCGTCGCCGGATTCCGGGAGCCCCACCAACTGGTATATGCAGTCCTCGGTCTCCATCATCTCCAGGCCGATCTGCTCGACGTTGCGCCCGGCGGTGCGGTCCAGCTTTACCACCGGCGCCAGGGCCTTTCCCCGGCCGGCGGAAGATGTGTACAGGTGGAAACGCAGGACGAACGATCCGATGACCACCTGGTCGAGGGAACCCAGGTCGGCGTGCAGGACCGACTGTTCGTTGACCTTGAGGCCGTTGGTGCTGTCGAGGTCCTGGATGATCAGGCGGTCGTTCTCGACGCACAACACCGCGTGCGCCCGGGAGATCATCTCGTCCACCAGGGCCAGATCCATGCGGGGATCCCGCCCGATCAGGATCTCCTCCTGGGCAAAGCACTCCGTGCCGCAGAAGACCCCCGCCCGGTAGATGAACACTTCCAGGACTGGCAACCTTCGTCCGGCATTCTTGCCGTCTGTCATCCCCGCCTCCTGGCCTGCCCCCAGGGGGGGCGAAGTTGACAATAAGGACGGGGGGGCCGGACCATGCCTCCTGATCCGGGCCCCCGCCCTGTATATGGAGTGGCAGGCTTTGCCTCCAACAAAATCATCATGGGGAAATGAACGTCGGCGGCTTGGCCTCCTCTCCCTATCCGCCGAATATATACAGCAATACCCGTGCCAAACTTGACGGGTTCTAATCCCCCGGAAAACAAGAAACTCGCTACGGCGCAATCCGCAAAAATGTCACAATTCTGGGAAAATGACGCGTTAAGTTGTCTCTGAAATGTTACACGTGTCAGAAGTCGCGTGGGGGAGTATCCGTATCAAGAAACTCCTGTATACAAACCTGGGCGTTGATGCCGTCGCCGACCGCCGCGCCCACCTGGCGGGCGGAGCCCACCCGGACGTCTCCGGCGGCGAAGATTCGCGGGTGAGAGGTGCGCATGCGCGCGTCGGTGACCACGAAGCCGTTCTCGTCCAGATCCACCGCCTCCTTCACGAAGTCGGTGTTGGGCAAAAGGCCCACGAAGACGAACACGGCGGGGACCTCAACGGCTTTGCTCTCACCGCTTTTTTTGTCTTTGTACTTCACCCCGGTGACTTCCTGGTCGCCGAGGATCTCCTCCACCTGGGCATCCCAGACGAACTCGATGTTGTCGGCGGCGAAGGCCAGGTCTTGCAGGTACTTCTCCGCGCGCAGACTGTCGCGCCGGTGGATGATGGTGACGTGCTTGACCACCTTGGAGAGGTAGATGGACTCCATCAAGGCCGAGTCGCCCCCGCCGACCACCGCTACCGGCTGCCCCTTGAAGAAGGGCCCGTCGCAGGTGGCGCATACACTCACCCCGCGGCCCATCAGCTTGCCCTCCCCCGGCACTCCCAGCGGACGGTGCCGCGAACCGGTGGCGATCAGCATGGCCTTGGTATGGTGAGCCTCCGAGCCCTTGATGATCACCCGGTCGTCTTTGGCCTCTACCGACTCGGCCTGGTCGAATGTCACCGACAGCCCGAAACTTTCCATCTGCTTGCGCATGACCTCGGCCAGCTGCGCCCCCGACTCGACGTCCATCACCCCGGGGTAGTTCTCGATGCGGTCGATCATGTTCATCTGCCCACCGCCCCCCATCCCGTCCAGCACCACCGCGTCCAGCCCCGCGCGCCCGGCGTAGATCCCCGCAGCCAGCCCCGCCGGCCCGCCGCCCACGATCACCACGTCATGCAGTTTGTCTCCGCTCACTTTGACCTCCTTCGACGCCACAAACTACTCCTTCGGGTGCAAAATGCAAGCCCTGTTGATCGGACCCGGCCACCCGGCTAGGATGTAGCCATGAAAACAACGATATTTCTCGCGGTGGCCTTGTGCCTGGCGGCCTTGCCCGCCGGGGCCCAGGAGAAGTTCTCGCTCTCCATGTTCCACTTCAACGTCCAGTACGTGGCCGGGGGACTGAAGGGGTTTCCCTCGGGCGAGGACGACAATCCCACCTTCGACCTCGACGACGCCCAGGTGCAGGACCGCATCATCACCGAGAGCTTCGAGCCGGTGCTGGACGTCTTCCTGGCCCACCCCGGCTGGAAGGTGACTTTAGAGATGCAGGCCTACATGGTCGAGGTGATGATGGAGCGCCACCCGGGGGTGATGACCAAGCTGAAACAACTCCTGTCCAACGGCCAGGCCGAGCTGGTCAGCTTCCACTACTCCGACCAGATGTTTCTGGCCTACCCCAAGCTCGACCTGGAGAAGTCGCACGAGATCATGGACGCGGTCTACCAAGAGGCGGGCGTCACCCCCTCGCCGGTGGTCTTCTGCCAGGAGGGCCAGTTCGGGGTGGGCATGGCGCCCTTCGCCCAGGAGCACGGCCGCAGCATCCTGGTGCTGCCCAAAAACCTATTCCGCTACCAGCACCTCAGCGAGTACGACAACCACCCGCCGCTCTACGAGTTGGACGGAGTGGACATCGTCCTGGGATCCAAGAGCTTCTCCACTTCAGAAGTTGAGGTGAACTGGAACTTCTTCGACGACGGCGAGCTGCTGGCCACCGGGGGTTCTGATCCTTATATGGGCCTCAACTTCGAGACGATCGACACGGCCGTGGCCGAGTACGAGCAGCAACTGACCGACCTGGAGAATCAGGGCTTTCGCATCGCCACCATCGAGGAGTATGTCACCTGGGCCAAGCAGAACGGCCTGCAGCAGGATCCGCTGCCGCCTATGCTGGACGGAACCTGGCAGCCGCCCTCCACCAACAGCATGCGCCGCTGGCTGGGCGGCTCGGGGCTGGTGGACATAGGTTACGCCTGCGAGCGCGACAACCTGGTGCTGACCCGAAACGTCCAGGCCCGCCACTGGCTGGAAGTCGCCGAGACCCTGGTCACCGAAGCCGAGGCGCAGGATCTGATCGAGGCCGGCTCCTTCGACGAGGCGCTAGTTGGCTGCTGGAAAGACATGCTGCTGGCGGAGGTGACCGATGCCACCGGGATCAATCCCTTCATAAACGAAATCAACTACGGGCTATCCCACGCCTCCGCGGCCCGCGAATGCGCGGACGATTTGATCATGGCCGTTGCCCCGCAGATCGGCGGCCCCTTTCTGCAGATCGACACCCGGAGCGGAGAGGTGGTCAAGGTGGACGATCTTCCATCTGAAGCCACCACGCCCGCCGAACCGCTTTTCGCCAAAACCGACGGTTTCGAGGTAAACGCGGCGGGGAGGGGCACCGAGGTCGAATGGACGAATTTATTGGGCCAGGAGAATATACACAAGGTGACCATCAACGCCTATGAGCCCGGTAACCACGAGAGGAACCTGGAGGTGGTCTTCCCGCTCAAGCTGGACGGGTTCTACCTCACCCCGGGCCTGGTGGAGGACGAAGCCTTTTTCCATTCCTTTTCGGAGTTCGAGTTCCAGGAGGGGGCCATTTCCCTGCCGGTGGCCAACGGGCTGGTGGGGCTGGATACCGATCTTTGGCTGATCAAGCAGACCAGCACGGTGCACATTGCCGCCACTTTCCTGATGGACGGCAGGGTGCGCTTCATCGACGACACGCTGGACCCGGAGGACGGAGCCAGCTGGACGTTCTGGATCCTGGAGGGCTCCGAGCAGGACGCGCTGGAGCTGGCCGACCGGCTCAACCTGCACCCGGTGGCCTACGTGGAGACCGGGGTGGACGACCGCGGCTGCGGGTGCGGTGGCAAAACCTCTGGAGGATTGTGGGGATTGGTCTTTCTGCTCATTTTTTCCGGCCGAAGAGGCCGCGCTTCTCGGAGACGTCCAGGCCGGCGGATTCGGCGTACTGCCTGAGTATTTCTTCCTGATCTTTTTTCAGCTTCTTGGGGATCTTGACCGCGACGTGCACCACCAAATCGCCCTTGCCGTAGCCGCGCAGGTGGGGAACGCCGTCTCCGCGCAGGACGATGGTTTCGCCCGGCTGGGTGCCGCGCTTGACCTGCACGGTCTTCTTGCCGTCGATCAGCGGGACTTCCACCTCGGTTCCCAAAACGGCCTGGACGAAGTCGATCTCCGCCTCGGTGTGCAGGTCGATGCCGTCGCGGACGAAGCGCTTGTCCGGAGTCACCCGCAAAAAAACGTACAGGTCGCCCGGTGGGCCGCCGCGGTCTCCGGGTTCGCCCTCGTCGCTCAGCCGCATGCGGGTGCCGTCGTCCACCCCGGCGGGAATGGTCAGGGTGACCGTGCGCATCTTCTCCACCTTGCCCGTGCCGCTGCACTCCTCGCAGGGAGTCTCGATCACCTCGCCGGCGCCGTAGCAGCTGGGACAGGTGGTGGAGAGGGTGAAGAAGCCCTGGCGCTGGACGATCTGTCCGCTGCCGTGGCAGGTGGTGCAGGTCTTCTTGGATGTGCCCGGCGCGGCGCCCGAGCCGCCGCAGACGTCGCAGCGCACCGCGTGGGCCAGCTCGATCTCCCGCTCGGCGCCCAGGACCGCCTCGTGGAAGGGGATCTCCAGGTCGTAGCGCAGATCCGGGCCGCGCCGGGGTCCCCGGCGGGCGCGGCCGGAACGGCCGGCGCCGAAGCCGAAGCCGAACAGGTCGTCGAAGATGCTGCCAAAGCTGGAGAAGATGTCCTCGACGCTGGAGAAGCCCGGCGAGAAACCCGCGCCGCGCAGGCCGTCCTTGCCGAAGCGATCGTACAGTTCGCGCTTGCGGGGGTCCGACAGCACCGCGTAGGCCTCGGCCAGGTCCTTGAACTTCTCCTCGGCTTCCTTGCTGCCCTGGTTGCGGTCGGGATGGTACTGCACCGCCAGGCGCTTGTAGGCCTTCTTGATCTCGGCGTCCGAGGCTTCCCGCCCGACTCCGAGGATCTCGTAGTAGTCCTGCTCCAACCCCTACCCCTTCCTGACCACACCCACCCGCACTCCCGCGGGGCGAACCACCTGGTCCTTCAACCGGTAGCCCGGACGGACCTCGTCGATGACCATCCCGTCCTGCTCCGGAGAAACCTCGGCGGTCATCAGGGCTTCCATCTCCTGAGGATCGAAACGGCAATCCCTGGTTTCAATCTGCTCGAGACCTATCTTTCTAAGCTCGTCCGAAAGCTGCTTGACGACCAACTCCATTCCCTTGGCGATCTCCGGGCTGTCCCCGGCGGCGGCCTGCAGACGGGTCAGGTTGTCCAGAACCTCCACGAAAGGCTCCACCAGCCTGGCCCGCTCGATGTCCAGCCGCCGGTCCAACTCCCGCTCGAGGCGCGCCCGGGCCTCGTCCATGTCGGCCTTCGAGGACTTGTGCGCCTGGATGTACTCGCGCAGGGTCCGTTCCTTCTCGGCCAGCCGCTCCTCGAGTTCCTCGACATAAGTGGGTTTGTTGGGCCGTGCGCCGGAGGGAATATCGTCCAGGTCGGCCTCCTCATTCAACCAGAAGCGGCGGTCGTTCACCGTAAAGCCCTTTTTTTCGGGCTTTTTCTTGCCGGGTCCCATGGGTACTCTCCCGTAAGTGGAAGATAATCACAGACCGGCGAACGTCAAGGCCCACAGCGCCCGTCCCAGCGGGGCCGGCAGACGGGCCAGGCTCAGGGCGGCCAGCGCCCGTTTTTCAAGCTGTTCACCGGCCCCGGAAGCCAGTATTCTGAAAAGCACCCGCCGGGCCGCCCGGCTGCGGCCCGCACCCAGGTGGGCCAATCCGACCCCCATAAGCGCCCCCAAGTCACGGGGATTGGCCAGCCGGCCGGCGGCGAAGAGGTCCAGGGCCCGGCGGTAATCGCCTTCATAGAGCCGCACCGCTCCCAACAAGACGAGCGCGCCGGGATTGCTCAGCGGCCGGTGGATCTGCTCCTCTAGGCGGGCGGTCTTCTCCTCCCCAATTCCCAGCAGCACCCGGACGCCGGGATCATCGGGGCATGCCCGCAGCGCGCGGAGGTAGAAGAGCCGGGCACCCTCCAGGTCCCCCTCCAGCCAGGCCCGGTGCCCCGACAGCAGCCCGGGGCGTGAAGCGATCCGGCAACCGATATCCCGGCGGGTCAAGGCGCCCACGTGGCGCACCACCGCGGGGGTGGCCGGGCCGGCGGACAGCAGGAAGCGGTATGCGCTGGCGTCGTCCCCGGACTCCAACGGCGCCCAGAACTCCACCACCGGGCGATCGTCGGTGTGCAGCGCGGAGTCGGCCACCCAGGCGCGCAGCGTCCGGCCGTCCAAATGGCGCGAGGTGGCCAGGCGCAGGGGATCGTCGAGACCGATGGCCCGCAGATCCCGGGCCACCTTGGGGTTCTTCAAAACCCGCTTGACCCGGGACATGTCCACATCGAGGGGGGCGGAGCCGCCCAACAGGATCCCGAAATGCACCGGATGGGCGTCGAAGACCCACAGCGAAACCGAGGGGAAAACGTCCGCGAAGGTTTTCAATACGGTCTTCATGACCCGGTAGGGGGCCTCGCCCCGCAGGGGGATCCAGGCCGCGGCGATTCCTCCGGGCGCCAGTCTCCGACGGACCAACTCGAAGAAGTCTTTGGTGTAAAGGGAGGCGTCGCTCTTGTAGGCCAGATCGGTGCAGTCGTTGGCGATGATATCGAAGCTCCTCCCGGTGGTGGTCAAGAAGCGCCGGGCGTCCTCCAGGTGCAGGCGGTAACGGGGGCTGAGATGCTCGAGCAGGCCGTGGTTGGCCTCGGTCAGATAGTCGGCGGCGCGGATTACCGCCGGCGAGATCTCCGCGCAGTCCACCTGCAGATCCGGATGCAGCAGCAGGGAGTATGAGGTACCCCCGGAGCCGAACCCTACCGTCAACACCGACCGCGGTCGGGGATGCAGCAGCACGGGAAGATGCGCCAGAGTCTTCTGGTCGGTGGACATTATCAAATCGGTGCCGGCCACGGCGATGCCGTCCACGAACAGGCGTTTGCCGCCCTGCTCGGCAACCACCGCCACCGATACGTCGGAACCTTCGTGGTAGAAGATCACCCGGCCGAGATGCCGGACCCAACGGGGACCCGCCAGCACCAGCAGCACCGCAGCCAGCACCGCGGCCAGCGCCGCCGGCCAGGGGCGCCGGCCCTCCCGGCGTTTCGACACCAAGAGGCCCGCGGCGACCGGAAACAACCCCAGAAGCGCCAGGGTCATCCCCAGGCCCAGAAGCGGCACCAACGCCAGCGGAACCAGCAAGGCGCCCAGCACCGCGGCGAAGGTGTTGACCGCCAGCACCCGGCCGGGCCCCCGTGCCGCCCCGCCGCCGGCGGCCACCTTACAGGCGCTGGAAAAAACCGCGCCGGAGAAGAAACTGGGCGGACCGCAGGCCAAAAGCGTCACCAGCAACGCCGCCAGGCCCACCGCTCCCGACTCGGGAACCGGACCCGCCACCAGAAGCAACGCCAGAGACAGCAACAGGCAGGCCCCGCTGAGCACCGCGGATTTCCAGGCGCGTCCTAAAGCATCCTTTCTGGCCCCCCGCCCGGCCCACCAGGCTCCCAGCGACGTGAATC
>Ga0180432_10006655_pt1 | contig 14943 bp, 11 predicted proteins | sample SS_ome_10_FD_132414 | JGI IMG/M metagenome (GOLD analysis project Ga0180432, IMG submission 132414) | Hypersaline lake sediment archaeal communities from the Salton Sea, California, USA - SS_1_MS_2 metaG | ecosystem: Environmental > Aquatic > Non-marine Saline and Alkaline > Hypersaline >... | reverse complement strand
ATGCGCCGCTGACGGTGGTGCACATGTGGGAGATCGGCGCGGCCGTCGGCATGGGCGACCTCGGCGGCCAGGGGCCCATGGATTGGCAACTGCTCGATCTGTTGCAGTCCCAGCAACGCCGCAAGATGGACGAGTTGGTCGAACCGTTGGCCCGCACCTACCGCAACGCCCACGTCACCAAGGTGTTCCAGGACATCAGTCCGGCCAAGGGGCTCACCGAGCTGTCCAGGGATGCCCAGTTGGTGGTCGTCGGCAGCCGCGGCCGGGGCACGCTGGCCGACTCTATTCTCGGTTCGGTCAGCCAGAACGTGATCCATCACGCCGAATGCCCGGTGCTGGTGGTGCGGTAGTGGGCCTCAGCCGCGCTTGAGCAGCACCGCGTGCTCGAACGGCAGTCGGGGGAACAGCCGCCGGCCGAACCCGGTGATATGCGGCGCCGCCTGCTCCCTGGGCACCACTTGAGGGTCTCGGACGTCGATATCGGCGCCGTGTCGGCGCAACCGGCCACCGCCGGCCTCGGTGAGGTTCTTCAGCCAGTCCCGGTCCGGTCCGTAAGTCAGCAGGATGGCCACCCCATCGGCGGTGGAGAACACGGTCAGCGGAGTGCGATAGACGCGGCCCGACCGCCGGCCGACGTGCTCGAGGATCCCCATGGTCGGCGCCCAGCCCGCCCACAGCCGTTGCACCGGATTGGTGACGTACCGATTGAATCGGGCCAGCCACTGGGGTAGTCGCATACCGACATCACACTCCTGCGCCGTGGCCCGCTTCAAGCCATGGCCTGCTTCACGTCGCCGCCATCTGATGTGCGGCCACGAGTAGGTTTCCCGGGATGAGGATGGCCAAACCCGCTGTATCAGGGGGTAAGCGGTGACCTGGGCCGCGACGGCGAAGATCGCGTTCGGAGTCAGCCTTGCGGTGCTGGTGTTCGGCTCGGGGCTGCAAGCCCGGTTCTCCGACGTCGCTGCCCTGACGCGCCGTCCCGGTTTGCTCATGCGATCCCTGGTTGCCGTGCTGGTTGCGGCGCCGGCCCTGGCTGTCGGACTGGTGACGGTGTTCGAACTGCGCCCGCCGGTCGCGATTGCCTTGGTGGCACTCGCGGTCTCCCCGTTGCCGCCGCTGCTACCGGGCCGGGGGGCGAAGGCCGGGGGGCGAGCCGACTACGGGCTGGGGCTGGTGCTCATCCTGGCGGTGCTGGCCGTCCCCGCCATCGCGGTTTCCGCGGTGGCCCTGGAAGCACTGTTCGGCCGCGACTATGTGGTGACTCCGTGGGCAATCGCCCGGCTGCTGACGTTGTCGGTGCTGCTGCCCCTGCTCGGCGGGATGGCGGTTGCGCGGATGGCGCCGACGACAGCCCGGCGGCTGTCGGCGCCGATCCATCGGGCGCAGCGGTGGCTGTTGCCCATCGCCATGGCCGCGTTGGTGACCTCGTCGGCCCCGGCGATCTGGTCGCTCATCGGCGACCGGACGCTCGCCGCGATCGGCATTTTCGTGGCGGGTGCCTTTGTCGTGGGCCACGTGCTGGGCGGACCGGACCACCGCGACGCAACGGTGCTGGCCTTCGCGGCCAGTTGCCGTCATCCCGCAACCGCGCTGGCGTTGGCCTCGGCGAATTTTCCCGCCGCCGACGCCCACGCCGCGGTAGCGCTCTACGGGGTGGTGACCGCCGCGGTCGGCGGCGGTTACACGGTGTGGTCCCGGCGGCGCCGGGCCGGGCGCGGGTAGCCGCGGAGAGACGGCTTCGCTGATCGGTCGATGTAACGGAGACGACCCACGGCGCGATCTGGTTTACGGTGAGCCCAGTCCGTCGCAAACAGAGATGAGATGCCCATGAAGACCCGGCCCCAGTTCTGCGGAGCACTCAGCACCTTCGCATTTACCGTGGCGGCGCTGCCGTTGACCGCGTTGGCATCCTCCGCGGTTAGCCAGGCCCAGCAGAACTGCGACTACAACTTCTTCTACAACACCATCACCAACCAGTGCCAGCCCTGCAACACCCCGGTCATGTACTGGAACTACCAGTTGAATCTCTGCCTGGTTGCCGACCCGACACCGTATGTCGATCCGATCCTGGGGCCGGCCGGCCCCATCGGGGTAGGGCCGAACCCGGTGGTCGGGCCCGTGGGGCCCGTCGGGGTCGGTGGGGTTGGTCCCGTGGCAGGACCCGTCGGGCCTATCGGCGTGGGCCGTCGGTAGCGAGCTACCTGCGGCCGGTGCGCTTCAACAGGTAGTTCAGCCAGCGAACGTCGAGCAACATGTGTCCAACGCTATGGCTGGAAAATAAGGCGGCGGGCCCGCACGGCTAACGTGTCGCTAAGAAGTCTTGCCAGGAACCTTTTAGGGTGAGGTCTCGTTCCGTCCCATCAGCGGAGTAATGGAGGCGCGGGTGAACTCGTTCGACGTTGTCGACACGGCTATCGCGGAGCTGCGCGGGGCGCTGGAGGACGGACGGGTGACCAGCGTGGAACTGGTCGAGTCCTATCTGCGCCGGATCGAGGCCTACGACCTCAGCGGCCCGACCCTGAATTCCGTGGTGGTTCGAAATCCCGATGCCCTGGCCGAGGCGCTGGCCTCCGACCAGCGTCGTGCCCGGGGTGAGGTGCTCGGCCCCCTCGATGGCATCCCGTACACGGCCAAGGACAGCTTCCTGGCGAAAGGTCTGACTGTCGCGGCCGGTTCCCATGCCTTCGCCGATCTGATCGCGCACCGGGACGCCTTCGCGGTCGAGCGGCTCCGGTGCGGCGGCGCGATTCTCCTAGGCTTGACGAACATGCCGCCGATGGCCAACGGCGGTATGCAACGCGGCCTGTACGGACGGGCCGAAAGTCCCTATAACGCGGAATTCTTGACATCGGCCTTCGGGTCGGGTTCATCGAACGGCTCGGGTACCGCCACAGCTGCGAGCTTCGCTGCGTTCGGGCTCGGCGAGGAAACCTGGTCCAGCGGTCGTGCCCCGGCAACGAACAACGCACTGTGTGCCTACACCCCGTCGCGCGGTGTGATCTCAGTGCGGGGGAACTGGCCGTTGGTGCCCACCATGGACGTGGTGGTCCCGCATACCCGCACCATGGCCGACATGTTCGAGGTGCTCGACATCCTCGTCGCCGACGACGCCGATCCGCGCGGCGACCTGTGGCGAATGCAACCGTGGGTGAAGATCCCGCGGGCGTCGTCGATGCGGCCGAAGTCGTACCGGGAATTGATGTCCGTCGATCGAGGGGCTGCCCGGAATGCCCTGACCGGAAAGCGATTCGGGATACCGCGCATGTACGTCAATGCCGACCCCGAAGCCGGCGTCGGCGAGGAACTCGGGATCGGCGGGCCCACCGGACAGCGCATCGATACCCGGCAGTCCGTTCTCGACCTGTTTCGCGCCGCGGGAGCGGACCTGATCGCAGCAGGTGCCGACGTCGTCCTGGTGGACTTCCCGGTGGTCTCCAACTACGAACGAGACCGTTCCGGTGCGCCGTCGATCCGGACTCGTGGTCTGGTCAGCTCAGAGTTTCTCGATCGTGAGATCCTCGACCTCTCCGCATGGGCGTGGGACGACTTTCTGCGGGCCAACGACGACCCGGACCTGCCCAGCCTCGACAAAGTCGAGGGAAGCTTGATCTGGGTCAACGCCCCCGGCGCACTGCCGGACCGGGTGGACGGGTTCGGTGAGGGCAGTGACGATATCAATATCTACCCGGCCTTCATTCGTGAGCATCCGATCGAATCGTTTCTCGAAATCCCGCACCTCGAGGAGGGCCTCCGCGGACTGGAAAGGACCCGTCGCATCGACCTCGAGGAGTGGATGCAACGCCGCGGACTCGACGCGGTGATCTTCCCCGCCGTCGCCGACGTCGGTCCTGCTGATATGGATATCAACCCGGCCTCTGCCGACCTGGGGTGGCGCAACGGCGTGTGGGTGGCGAACGGCAATCTCGTGCCGCGGCATCTGGGAATCCCGACCGTGACGGTGCCGATGGGCACCATGGCCGATATCGGTATGCCGGTCGGGCTGACCTTCGCCGGCCGGGCCTACGACGACACCGCGTTGCTGGCCATGGCCGCGGCATTCGAAGCCACGGGTTCCCGGCGAACCCCGCCGCCGCGGACACCACCCCTATGAGAGGTGATCAGTAGTGAAGGACGAAAGTGCGGCCGGAAGCCCGAAGGGGTACCTGATGCCGGCCGAATCCGAAGCGCAGGAACGGGTCTGGATGGCGTTTCCCTGTGTGGGCTACTCGCTCGGGGACACCGAACAGGCCCGACACGAGGCACGATCCACCTGGTCCGCGGTGGCGCATGCTGTCGCCGAGTTCGAACCCGTCACCGTGGTCGTGGATCCATCCGAACGCGATATCGCGGACCGGTACCTGTCAGCGGATGTCGACATCGTCGAGGCCCCGCTCAATGACGCCTGGATGCGTGATATCGGGCCGAGCTTCGTGCATGCCGTCGACGGGTCAGTGGCCGCGGTGGACTGGGTGTTCAACGGCTGGGGTGGCCAGGACTGGGCACAGTGGGACCTCGATACGAAAATCGGTCGCTTCGTCGCCGAGGCTGCCGGCACACCCGTCATCAGTTCGGGACTGGTCAACGAGGGTGGCGGAATACAGGTGGACGGGCTGGGCACTGTGCTCGTCACCGACACGGTGCAGCTCGACCCGGGCCGCAATCCCGGTCGAACCCGCGATGATGTCGAGGAGGAGTTGGCCAGAACCATCGGAGCCACCCATGCCGTCTGGCTCCCGTGCGGGCTGACCCGAGACTCTCAGCGATTCGGCACCCGCGGACACGTCGACATCGTGGCGGCGATCACCTCACCCGGTCGGCTCCTACTGCACACCCAACGTGATGAATCACATCCCGATTTCGAGGTGTGCCGCACGATTCGGGCCGCGGTTGAGGCCAGTCGCGATGCGGCGGGGCGTACCTGGGAGATCGTCGAGATGCCAGCTCCCGCAACGTTGACCGATGCGGAGGGCTACGTCGACTACAGCTATATCAATCATCTCGTCGTCAATGGCGGCGTCATCGCCTGCGGCTTCGGTGACGTCCATGATCGTAGTGCGGCGGCGATCCTCGCCGAGCAGTATCCGGGTCGCCGGGTCGTCACCGTCGACGCACGTCCGTTGTTCGAGCGGGGCGGCGGAATCCATTGCATCACCCAACAACAACCGGCGGCGCGACAGCTGTCCTAGTGACGGCCCGGTGCGCTGATACGGGAGTCAGGCAGGCTGTTTGTCGAGAAAGTCGTCGATCATCACCCAGGTGGTCGCCGGCGCGGAGCGGCCGGTCAGCACTCCCAGGTGCCCGCCGGGGGCGGTCTCGAGCCGCACCTCGGGGCAATTGGGCAGCAGCTCTCCGACGTGGTGGGCGACCGCCACGGGCACCAGGACATCAGAGGTGCCGGCCACGTTCATCAGCGGAACGCGCACATCGGCGAGGTCGACCAGTTTGTTGGGGCCCTGAATCGTGCCTTCCGCCAACTCGTTTCGCTGCACCAGCCGCTGATAGATCTGTAATGTCGCGCGCCCCGGGTAGGCGAGCATGCTGTTCATCAAGCCGTCGACCGCCTCGACCTGAGCGAGGAACTCGCGATCGTCACGGTGTTTGAACAGTGTCACCGGCTTCTTCAGGTACACCGTCAACGAGGTGGCTTTGAATGCCGGCCCGACAATCTGGGACGGCAGACCGCCGAGCACCCTCATCGCGCCGCCCAGGATCCGTCCGCCGGTGTACTTGCCGGCGGTGCGTAACGGAGCGACCATCCGGTGCTTGCTGAGGTCGAAGGGGCTGGCGACCATGGTGACGGATTTGATCGGCAGGTCGGAGTAGGCGGCGGTGGTCAAGAGCGCGATCAGCCCGCCCAGGCACCAACCGATCAGATGAACGGGTGCGCCCCCGGCGTCCCGGGACACCGTCCTGATTGCATTCGGCACGACATCGGAGACGAAGAACTCGATCCCGATGTCGCGGTCCTCGAGGCCCATCTTGCCGTAGTCGACGAGATAGGTCGGCCGACCACGGTTCACCAGATGTTCGGTGAGCGAGCACCCGCGCCGTAAGTCGAAGCACGTCGCCTGCGACCCAAGCGGGGGTACGAAAAGGACCGGGTCTCCGGTCAGCGGCTCGTCGGCGGGAAGATAGCGATGCAGCGTGGATTTGTGCCCCTCGGCGATGATCTCCGAGGGCATCCGGGTGGTGTCGGCCACACCGCCCTTGACGAGGAAGTCGAACAAGTTCGACACTGCCCGGCGGCGTTGCTCGGGTGTCCGATCGTTGAAGGTGACGCTCATAGGGCCAGGATAAGGCCAGTACAGACACGCAGGTCGGTGTTTGGCGGCCGACATTCATCTGGCGTTCAATTGCTTGCAGCCGGCTGGTGACCCCCGGCACCTACGGTGTTCCCATGCGAACCGTGTACGGCGCGCAACTCTCGGCGCTCACCGGCGAACTCGCTGAAATGTGCGGTCTGGCCGGGACCGCTATGCAGCGTGCCACCGACGCACTGCTGTCCGCTGATCTTTTGGCGGCGGAGCAGGTGATCGGCGAGCACGAGACGATAGCCGAAGCCAGCGCGAAGGCGGAAGATGCCGGCCTGGCGCTACTGACACTGCGGGCACCGGTCGCCGGCGAACTGCGGACCATCGTGGGCTCCATCCAGATCGTCGCCGATATCGAGCGGATGGGAGCGCTCGCCCTTCATGTCGCCGAGGCCGCCCGGCGCCGGCACCCGCAGCGTGCGCTGCCCGACGATGTCAGCGGCCACTTCACCGAAATGGGTCGCATCGCAGTCGATCTGGGGGACAGCGCGCGGCAGGTCATCGCCTCCAACGACCCCGGTCAGGCGCGGCGAATTCGGGATGACGACGACGCGATGGATGATCTTCACCGCCACCTGTTCTCCGTGCTGCTGGATCGGGAGTGGAAACACGGAACGACCGCGGCGGTGGATGTGACTTTGCTGGGCCGGTACTACGAGCGCTTCGCCGACCACGCCGTGGCCATCGCCCGGCGCATCATCTTTCAGGCCACCGGGCACAAGCCTGCGCGGGTGAGAGTTCCGACCTACTGAAATCGGGGTCGCAGAAGTTCACTCGATACCCCCGGGATGTCGGTCACTTGTTGGTTGGGGGCTTTTCGGCCGCTGCTTTCTTCGCGACCGGCTTCTTCGGGACCGGCTTCTTCGCGGCAGCTTTCTTGGCCGTAACTTTCTTGGCCGTAACTTTCTTGGCCGCAGCCTTCTGCGCGGGGGGCTTCGGCACGGCAGCTTTCTTCGCTGGCGCTCGACCTGCCGTCGCTGGGCGAGATGTCGACCTGCGGGGCGTCGCCGTCGATGGTTTCGGAGTGTCCTCGGGCACCGGCTCGATGGCCTCGGCGCGTTCCTCCCCGCGGTTCTCCAACTCCGACAGGTGACGGGAGACGAGGGCGGAACCGACGCCCATGGCCAACGCCACCGGCCAGTCGATGAGTTCGAGCACGGCCAGTCCACCGAGCGCCGCGTAGATCGCGAGTTGCTCCGGCGGCGGCACCGGCACCCGCCCGATGATCGGCAGATCGACCGAGTAACTCTTCCCCTGCGCCACTTTCCGGGAGGCTTCGCGCTGAGCCGCCAGCAGGCCTTTGGTTTTCGTCATGAACATGTTCGTTGTCAACAACATGGTCGTGTCCTGTTCACTTTGCGGATCCGTTCCGGTCATGGGGACGGGGTTACTTGAACGTATGGCACACCCTTCAAGCTTCGCCGGACCCGACGTCCTTGTCGACACCGGTGCCCGGTTGCTCACCCCGGCGGTTCGGGAGATCTACGCCGTCCTCGTTCGGGTCGGCGTCATCGTCGTCCACGACTGAGTCCGCCGCCGCGGGCCTCATCCAATCCAGCAGTGTGGGCGCGTATACGCCGAGCAGCGCTGCCACCGCGGTGGCCAGGAACGCCTGACTCCAGCCCAGCGGACCCACCGGGGTGCAGCCGAACAACTGGCTGACCCCGGGGGTGCTGATCACCGCGGCCAGCAGGAGGAACGATCCTGCCGCCGTCGACACCACCAGGGGGCCGTGCGAGTCGGCCAGCGTCTGCGCGAGTTGGGTCGAAACCAGGCCGATCAGCGCGATCGTCGCCGCCCGGCGCTGCGTGCCGGTCAGCCGCCCCATCAGCCAGGCCAGGGTGGCTCCGGCGGTGGTGGCCGCACCACGGACGGCGATCTCCCGCCACATCGCCGCCTCGTCACGGTCCAGGGCGCGGGAGCCGTCCTGCTTGCTGACCGCCAGAGCAGCCGCGGGAAGCGCGTCGGTGAGCATATTGACGAGCAGCATCTGCCGGGCATTGAGCACCGAACGGCCGGTCAGAAGGGAAGTGATCAGGGCGAACACCACCTCGCCGGTGTTACCGCCGAGCAGAACCGATACCGCCGACTGGACGCGGCGCCACAACTGCTCCCCTTCGTCGAGGGCGTCGATCAGAGCTTCGAGTCGGCCGTCGAGGAGCAGGATGTCGGCAGCGGTGCGGGCCGGGTCGCTGCCGGCCGCGGCCACCCCGATGCCGACGCTGGCGGCGCGGATGGCCGCGGCGTCATTGGCGCCGTCGCCGACCATCGCCGTGATCAGGCCGGTGCGTTCCAGGGTCTGCACCACCTCGACCTTGTGCTCGGGGGACATCCGGGCGAAGACCACTCGGTCGGTGACCGCGGTGGCGCGTTCATCGGCCGATAGCGACTCCCACTCGGTTCCGGTGATCACGTCATCCTCGGTGATCGGCAAACCCAGTTCGGCGGCGATGACCGCTGCCGTCAGGGGATGATCACCGGTGATCAGCCGCACTGCGATACCGCGCGCCGCGAGCTCGGCCAGGAGCGGTGCAGCGTTGTCCCGGGGGGTGTCGGCCAGACCGATCAGCCCGATCGGCTTCAGCGCGGACCTGCACAGCCGTTCCATCACCGCCGGATCGGTGGCGGCCTGGGCGGCCTGACGAGCGGTCAGGGTTCGCTCGGCGACGGCCAGCACCCGCAGTCCCTCGGCGGCCAGTTCGGCGACCATGGGCGTCACGTCAACGGCGTTGCGTGCCAGCGCCGCGGCAAGCACTTCGGGTGCACCCTTGATCCTCAACCGGGTGCCGGTCAGGGACGCGGCGAACGGCCGGCCGGACTGGAACGGCAGGTAGCGGACCGGTTCGTCATGGTCAAGGTCACCGGCGGCCAGCCGGATTGCCTCGTCAGTGGCGTGCTCAGCCTTGCCGTTGTGGGCGGCGATGGTGCGCGCCGCGGTGGCGATGACGGCGTCGCGGGTGCGGCCGGGCAGGGGGCGTACCCGTTTGACCGTCAGCCGGTTCTCGCTGAGGGTTCCGGTCTTGTCGAAACACACCACATCGAGACGAGCGAGCGCTTCAACGGAGTTGGGGTTGCGGATCAGCACATGTCTGCCGCTGAGCTTGCGGGCCGCAGCCAATTGCGCCAACGTCGCGACCAGGGGCAGGCCCTCCGGCACCGCCGCGACCCCGACCGCCACGGCGCTGCTGATGGCCTCCCGCAAGGGCGATCCGCGCAGCGTGCCCAGCAGGCCGACCAACGCCCCGCCGCCGAGACTCCAGGGCAAGGCCCGACTGGTGATCGAGGCCAGCTGAGTGTGCAGACCGATCCGCCGGGATGTGCCGGGGGTCAACGCCATAGCCCGTTGCACCTCGGTGCCGCCGCCGACCGCGGTGACAACGGCGAGTCCGGTCCCGGCGACCACGGTGCAGCCCGCGTAGACCATGCAGGATCGCTCGGCCAGCGGCGCGCCGGGTGTGGGATCGGTGTTCTTGGACACCGGCAGCGACTCACCGGTGAGCCGGGACTCATCGACCTCCATACTCGCGGCCTCGATCAGCCGGGCATCGGCCGGCACGATCTCTCCGGAGCGGATTTCGATGATGTCCCCGCGGCGCAGTGATTCGGCCGGGACATCATCGGCGGCGTCGGTCTCGAGTGGTCCGATCCGCCGCCGGGCCGGCGGATCCTGCACCGCCAGCAGGCGTCGCAGTGTCCGTTCGGCGTGCAGCTGCTGCTGGGCCGACAATGCGGCGTTGGTCAGCAGCACGCTCCCGACCAGCGCGGCGTCCAAGGGGGAGCCGAGCAGGGCGCTGGCCACCGCGCCGGTCGCCAGGATCGGCGTGATCGGATCGGCGAGGTTGGCCCGGATCTCCCCGGCCAGGTCGCCGGTAAGCGACCAGCCCGCGGAGACGGCCCGAAGCGCCAGGCGGGCTGGCGCCAGCAGCACGGACGGTTGAGCGGCGGGTGCCGTGCGCATCGACGGGGGGCGTGGTAGGAGTCGCCGTATCTCGTCGATGTCCAGGCTGTGCCATTCGTGGCCCGGTTCTGGTGTCGGAAGCGGCTCCCGGAAAACCTTGTCACCTGTCGTGAAACCTGTCCACAACCCGGCGAACACGCTGGTATTGACCGCATCCGGTCCGTAGCCCGGTACCCCCGGCACCAACATCAGCGCACCGATCGCCGAACCCGACAGCGACAGCTTGACACCCCGGGTGCTGGCCTCGCGGGCTGCGGGCAGGGCGCGCAGAATGCGCCATGCGGCCGGCAGATCGGGTACGAACAGGTCGGCAGCCCACGGCAGGCTGGTTCCGCGGGGAATCCCGATGGTGATATCTGCCTCGTGCTGGGCCGCCATCTCGGAGGTGGTCAGGAACACTGTCGTCGCGCCGTCGAGGTGGAGACGCGAGACGACGTCGGCCAGCGTGTCATCGAGAGTTCCAGAAACCGGGTGGAGGGTGTCGAAACCCTGTCCCAGTGAGCGCAGGCCGTCGTCGCCGACTGATATCACCCGGGCGCCGCTCCGGCGGGCCTCACTGACCACCGCGGTGGCGAACGGATCGCGCATCGGGCTCACCAGCGCCTCTCCCGCGGTGCCTGCTCCGGGGATCGTCGACAACGGGTGCCAGCCGGGACCGATCAACCCGGCGTCGAGGGCAGCATAGGCCGCCTGCCAGGCCGGGGTGCGGTGCGAATTGCCGACTCCCCGAACTCGGCTGACCATTAAGTCGTCGGTGTAGAGGGCGCGCGGGTCGATCACGATGGCGTCCACCCGGTCCAGCGCCCGCAATGCCCGGGGCCGCACGACCACGGTGTCGTGGTGGCTGGTCAGACCACGGGTCATGGCACAGCCGAAGGCTTCCCGGGCCGCACGGGTCGGTTTGGGTGCGGAAACCAGTGCCGCGGCGCCGGCCAAAGTGGGGCTGCCGGAGAGCAGGCCGACCAGCGCGGCGGCGCTCACGCCCGACCAGCCCGCCTTATCGGCGTACTCTTCTCCGGGGCCGTGGGCGAAAACCGTTGTGCCGTGGGCCGGTCCGCGTCCGTCCGGGCAGTGCCCGGCGAGTTCGGGTTCGTGACGATGCCAGGACTGCCGCACGTTCCACGCTTCGCCGGCGAGTAGCGTGCGACCGGCCGCCTCGGCGGCGGCCGAGGTAGGCGAGACGGTCAGTACGTTGGCGGCCGCGTTGAGCATCGACAGCACCAGGTCGGTTCCCTCGTGGCCGATTGTGCGAACCAGTCGGTGGCGGACGGCCGGGATCTGTTCGGCCAGCGTCGGGATGACCGACACGATATTGGGCAGCCCGGGAAGCCGCATCGTGGCCCCGGCCAGCGAAATGCCGAGACTCGCGGCGGCGGTGGCAGCACTGAGCACCCGCGCCACCAGCAGAGCGTCATCGCCGGGCAGGGTCAACGGGTGCCGATGGTCCGCGGTCCGGGTCCCGGCCTGTCGCTCCGCGGTGGCGACGACATCGGCAAGGTCCCCGTCCGGTCCATGCGGGGAGACGGTGATCACCACCCGGGCAACCGAACGGTTGACGACGGCGTCGACTACACCGGGAACGGCGCGCACCGCATCGAGCACCCGCTCGGCGATGGCGTCGGCGTCCGGGCCGGAAAGCCCCCGGACTTCGATCCAGTACCGCCGGCCGTGCCTGCTCCTGCGCCGGGTCGGCGGGCCGCCCACCGCCTCAACCGCCATCGCAGCCGCTGCGCGCACAGTGGTGCGAACCCCGGGCAGGGTGTCGAGCATCGCCTCGCCGGCACGGGTAGCGGTGGAGCCCCCGATCAGTGCGGCTGCCCCGGCCAGACCGGCGACCGTCGTCGTCGTCGTGACGGCCAGGTTCAGCCCTGCCGCGGTGGCCCGAATCGGGGCCCGGAGCAATGTCCCGAGCCCCGCCAGGTCCGGCCGTGGAATCATCACGTCACCGTACCGGCCGGCCCGCAATGACTGCTCGGGGACGAATGCGCACCCGGGCAGCCCTAGGTCAGCCCGGGTGCGGGTGGACTGTGGTGACGGCCTCCGGTCCGGCGCGCACCGCCGCCTCGCAGCGTGCGGCGAGTTCACCGCGACCGGCGCCCGGTAGTTGCAGCGCGCTCAACTCCACGTTGACGATGGTCACCGGGGCCCGCGCGGTCCGCTTCAGTGATGCCCCCAGGGAGTCCTCACCCAGGAAGGCCGGCGCGGTCGACGGACTACCATCGCGGTGCCGGTAGGGCAGGCGCAGCGGCTGTACCGGACGGCCGGCGTCGATGGCGGCCTGGAACGGCGCCGGGCGGAACTGGCCGTAATCCGGACCGCAGTAGGTGGTTCCTTCCGGGAACACGACGACGGTCTGTCCGTCGCGCAGCCGATGGACCACGGTGCTGATCACGCCGGGCAGTTGCCGGAGGCTGCCGCGTTCGATGGGGATGATGTCCGCGATCCGTGCGGCTGCTCCCACGGCCGGCCAGTCGGTGAGATCGGCTCGGGCGACGAACGCCCCCGGCAGGACGGCACCGACGGCGAAGATGTCGACCCAGGAGATGTGGTTGCTGACGACGAGCATGCCGCGCAGGTTGCGGACCGGGCCACCGGTCAGAGTGATGCGCACGCCGATACTGCGAAGGACCAAGCGGCAGTACCACCGTGTGACGTGACAGCGGCCGGGGAGCGGCACGGCCAGCAGAGGCAGGATCGTCAGAACGAGCGCGGCGGCCGCGATGCGCCGCGCCGATCGGAAGGTCTCCAGCACATGGTGTCCCGGCTGCCCCAGTCCGGAGCGCACACACTCGGCATCGCAGGACGTCCTGGGCAGCCAGGCGTGCTGGGCCGCGGTCATCGGAGGGGCCCGGCTTCGGCGGCGGACGCGGCTGATCGGAGCCGGGTCAGGTAGCGGATATCGGCCTGTCGTTTATCCAACAGGGTAGGGAAGTCGCCGACCCCGAAGGCGGGATCGTGGGCGGGCTGTCCGCAGATTCGGGCACCCAGTCGCAGGTAACCGCGCATCAGCGCCGGGATCGCCGTCCGTTCGGGGGGCGTGATGCTGTCCAGATCGCCCCCGTCGAGCACAACCGGACGGTAGGGGTGGACCCGGTATTCGGGCGCGGCCGCGTGCCGGTCCAAGGCGAAGTCGCGTACCGCGCGCAGGTGGCTGCCGGGCGGGCCGTCGTCGTGTGTCGGCACCGAGACGCACCCGATGACGTAGTCATAGCCGCAGCGGTCCAGATAGGTCAGGATGCCGGTCCACATCATCAGTATCACCGCGCCGTTGCGATGATCGCTGCGCACCGCCGCGCGGCCCATTTCGACCATCGACGACCGCAGCGGATCAAGGGTGCTGATGTCGAATTCGTTTGCGGTGTAAAGACCACCGGCCGCGATGGCGCCCGGCGGCGGCAGCATCCGGTAACAGCCGATGACATCCCCGGACGCGTCGTCACGGACCAGGATGTGGTCGCAGTACTGGTCGAACCGGTCAGCGTCCACCGCGGCGTCGTTGCGCACGGTGAATCCCGGTTCGGTCGAGAAGACTTCGTAACGCAACCGCTGGGCTGCTTCGACGAGGGTCGGGTCGCTGGTCAGTAGAAGCGTGTAGCGCGGGCCGGCGAACCGGCGGGTGTCGGTGCGGTCAGGGGCGATGAGGACAGAAGCACTGCTCACACCCAGCACAGTCACCGAGTCCGGTGGCGAAACGTCCACGCCGAGGTGTTGTGTCGGTGTACGGGCAGTGACGAATGAGACGGAATTGGCGGACTGGCTGCGGGACAACCCCAGCCCAGGGTGATCGTCGGCAAGTTCACGGTCTCGGCCGGCCCGGGCCGCGCTCAGATGACGATAAGTCGACCCCCCGCGTATTCCGATCCGCAACCTCGGTGATACCGGCCGATGCCACGGTGATGACGTGCGAGTCGCAATCGTCGCCGAGTCCTTCCTGCCCAACGTCAACGGTGTCTCCAACTCGGTGCTGCGGGTACTAGAACATCTGCGCCGCGAGGGTCACGAGGCGCTCGTGATAGCTCCGGACAGCGCCGGCGGTCAGCCCCGCGCAGCGCGTGTCCACGACGGGGTGCGAGTCCACCGGGTGCCGTCGCGGATGGTGCCGAAGGTGACCTCGCTGCCGCTCGGTATGCCCCGGCCACGGTTGCTGGGCGTGCTGCGCGGATTCGCCCCGCACGTCGTGCACCTGGCTTCGCCCGCTCTGCTGGGTTACGGCGGACTGCTGGCCGCCCGTCGGCTCGGTGTGCCGACGGTCGCCGTCTACCAGACCGACGTCGCGGGTTTCGCCGCGAGTTACGGGGCCCGGTACGCCGCCGGGCCGGTGTGGGCGTGGACCCGACACCTGCATTCCCGGGCTGCCCGCACATTGGCGCCGTCATCGGCGGCTATGGAGGACCTTCGGGCCCATGGTGTTCCCCGGGTGCACCACTGGCCCCGGGGTGTGGATATCACCCGTTTTGCGCCTTCGTCCCGGGACGAGGGTCTGCGCCGGACCTGGTCGCCGCCCGGTAAGCCGATCATCGGTTTCGTGGGTCGGCTGGCGCCCGAGAAGCACATCGACCGGCTCGGCGTCCTAGCCCGGCGTGTTGATCTTCAGGTCGTGATCGTCGGCGATGGGGTGGAGCGGGCCAGGCTGCAGGCGGCCCTGCCGTCGGCGATTTTCACCGGTGCCCT
>Ga0180432_10006654_pt1 | contig 14945 bp, 22 predicted proteins | sample SS_ome_10_FD_132414 | JGI IMG/M metagenome (GOLD analysis project Ga0180432, IMG submission 132414) | Hypersaline lake sediment archaeal communities from the Salton Sea, California, USA - SS_1_MS_2 metaG | ecosystem: Environmental > Aquatic > Non-marine Saline and Alkaline > Hypersaline >... | reverse complement strand
TCGTCCTATCGCCGCGTCCAGCAGCCTTGCGGCGTGCTCGGGATGTCCGGCCGCCACCAAGGGCCAGACCCCAGCAGCCAACAAAGTGCTGGAGAGCGACGGAGTACCCGCGCCGACTACGAGTGTTTTGCGAGATGTCATGCGTCCTCCCCGGCGCGGGCACTCCGCGCCTCAGCACTGGCGTTGTGCGTCTGCGTCCGACGCGCCACTTCCACCAACCACGCCCGCAGTGCTGGCGGCGTGTATTCGCGCTCGTACTTCGTGCACCGAACCGTCCCTGACACTTGCCCCGTCATGCTTTTACGCGCCCTCCCGCCTCTGTGAGGTATCGGCGGCAAGCAGGACGCTGGACACCCACACACGTACAGTTTTGTCGGCTTGTTTGCGACGTGGCCAAAATGGTATTGGTTAATTTTAATTGTGTACCCGCCCCATGCGTCCGGCAACCGGCCCGATTCTGGCAGATGCGCTTCGCGCCACAGTCGCGACCCGTGCGGGTGCTCCAGCACCCCGCCTTCACGCCGCACCACATCGACAGCCCACAGCGCCAACTCCCGTTCTCCCGGCTTCGGCCTCGCCATGTGCGCCAGCACACCCCACGCACGACACGGTGGGTGCGCGACTACTGGCATGCCGCCTGGGTACGTCAGAGCATCGCGATCGGCGTCCCAACAATCAACGCCGACCATGCCCTTGTAGCCGCTGTCTGCCCGCACGAACAGTACGGCAACCGAAGCACAACAAGGCGGTGCAGCAGACTGCATTTCGCTACGCTTCATTTGCTGCTGACCTCCGCGTTGGGCGCTACAGGTTCGACGCCGATTTTTCGCAGGACCGACTCTGCCAGCATTCGCCGCCCTTCGCACCACCACCATCCCGTCGAGTTCTTTGCGGTGTCTCGCTGCGTTGTCGTCGCATCGCAATAGTCTGACTGCAAAAGCCCAACAACACGTTCCGCGCTGACTTCAGGCGCTCCGCTCATTTTAAGGTAACCTCCGTGTTGCATGCCACGGGCTTGCCCCGTGGTCCCCTTGCTACTCAACCTCCGCCACCTGCTCGCCGTCGATGTAAATACCGTCGTCGCGCTCCTCGATGTCGTCAACACCATCGTCCCTCTCTCCTTTCTCGGTTTGGTTTAACAAATTACCAGGTCAATCCTTGGTTGTGTCGGATTGCGCGGTTTCCTGCGTACTTCCAGCATTCAATGCCGGAGGCGATAACCTCTCCATTCCGGAGAACGCTGTACTTGCGAAATCCGTCTCGCTGAACCTGATAGCCGGAGGGCAGCTCGAACTGCTGTGAGAGATTTAATTGAAGTGCTGATTGTTTCATCGTCTTGCTCTCCTTTTCGCTTGTGTTTTCCTTGTCCATGTTATTAGTATATACGCTTTTTGCGTATAATGCAAGCCCAAAAAACAAAAAAAATGCAAAAAAAGCTAATTTTTTAGCACGGCAACGGGCAGGGGGCCGGGCTAACCGAGGAAAGTCAGGCGCGTCGTCGCATCGCCTTCAGCGCGTATTCCGGAACGCGCCTTCTGCCGCCCAGCCAGTGCTCGACGGCTTTCCGGCTGACGCCGATGTGGTTGGCGGCCTGCTGCTGGGTCATGCCGGAAGCGTCAATCAGGTCGCGTAGTGCTTGTTGCCGTGCGTCTTTGTCCTTAACCATGTCTGCTCACCCCACTTCCTGCATAAACTCTGTTACGGTTATCGGTCGGTTCGATACCTGATAGGATTCGCCCCACTTCCTGTATGCCTGGTAGCGCGGACGGCCGTTCAGCGCGTCATGATCCCATGGCTCGCCGACCAGGAAAGCCTGATAGCCAAAGGATGCGCCAGCAGCCGGCGGCAAAACTTCAAGCATATACATAAACTTCTCTTTGGTTGTTTCCTGCCATTCGATCGGTGTCCTCTGCTGTTCAGCCAGCCATTGGCAGAAAGCGTCAACGCTCATTTTCTCGGCGTCCGGGTTTTCCCGCCGCACCTGTTCAAACGTCTTGCCCTGGAAGAAGGTCAAGCCATCATCCCGAATAACATCAATAATAATTCGTTGCGCCTTGCTGACGTAACATTGCTCGCAGTCCTCCCCGCCTTGCAACGACGGTGGTTGTGTTTCTGTCTTGTGCCTTGTCATCTTCGTGCTTCCTTGTTGTGGTAGATTTTCTGCCGGATTGATTTCGCTTGTTCTCATCTTCCCTTCTCTCCTTCTTTTGGTTTCCGCCTTTGTCTCTTTACGACAGCGCCCAAACAGCGCGCTCTTCATCGCTCGGAATGTACTTCAGCGCATAGCCATTACGGCTCGTGATGAGCTTGTGCTTGCCACCGTGTCCGTCCATTAGTCTTTGCAGCTCTCCGGGATTCAGCGCGTTTCGGTCCAGTATCGGCCAGGCGTCAGATCCCTGCTGTGCTCGCCGTTTTGCCAGTGCCTTGACTCGTTTTAATTCGTTGCTCTGCATCGTCCATTCTCCCTTCTGTGGTTTCCGCTCTATCCTCGACCGTCGAGGCCGTCCCGACAGTCGGAGAAGGGGCGGAAGCCCCCTCGGCTATTTCAGCAATCCCTCTTCCCTCATGCTCAGATAGTCCCGCGGGCGGTCGCTCGTCTTCTTCCCAATCACAACATGATCTAACACCTCGATCCCGATGATATTCCCCGCCGCTACCAGGTTCTTCGTGCAGCTGATATCCTGAGCGCTCGGGGCCGGGTCACCGCTCGGGTGGTTATGAACGAGGATCACCCGGCTGCACGCTTCTTTGATCGCCTGCCGGAACACTTCACGCGCGTGGACCTGAGCACGGTCAAGCAGTCCGACCGTCACACACACATCTTTCAACATCTGGTGTTTCGTGTCCAGCAGCAGGACGTGAAATTCCTCCTGTTCCCTCCCCCTGAAAGTCTCCCTCATATACTCCGCAACATCTCCGGGACTCTCCAGCCGCGGCCGGCCATCCTCCGCCCGCCTCTGCATCCTTTTTGCCAACTGAAAGGCGGTCTGCAACTCAATCGCCCTCGCCTTCCCTATCCCGTCAATCGCCATCAGCTCGGAGATTGTAGCGGTCGCGATTCTCTCCAGGCTCCCCCCAAATTCATGCATCAGGGCATTCGCGGTCTCGCGCTTGCCAGTCAGCACCGTGAGCAGAGCTGTGTCGCTCTGGGCATCATAACCATGCTCCTCGATATCCCGCAGAATCTGCGGTTTCTCGTCGTAATCCGGGTATTGCTCCCGAACCTCGATTTCAAATAAATAACCGTGTCTTAGCGTCTTCATGTCGTTTTCTCCCTTCGGTTGTGCTTAAAAGGGCGACAATCGCCGCCCCCCTTTATTGTTTGTTACCTTAATGTCGTTGGACCAGCCACCACGGGACCGCACAACCGCCCATCTTGCAACCGCACCAACCAACCACCAGTAACCTTTTTTTCAACTGTTACTTGATGATTACGATTACCATCAAATAATAGTCTTTTTTGCCCTTCCCGGACTTCGAACTGAGTCTTCATCTTGTCACCCTCGTTTTTTTGGTTTCATAACCAAGAAACACTGAGTTTCAGCATGTTGCCTTTTTTCACATATTTCGCTGTAACAATCGAACCATGAAGTTTGAACTGAATTCCAAAAGGTCGTTTGGTGACCTTCACGATATTCAAATAGGACATGGTTTCACGGATAGCCTTTTCATACTCCGCAAAATCTTCATATTCCTTTTCAGACTCCCAGCGCGAAACCAACTCACCCAAGAAATCAAAATGTTTCTTTGCTACGATTTGATTAAAGATTTTTTCAACTTGTTCTCTGGTTGCTTTCATGACATCCTCCTAAATGGTTGGTGGGGATGTTTCCCCTGTTTCTGTTATTATTATATCCCTCCAATGTAGGGAATGCAAGCTGTTTTTGAAGTTTTTTCGTAAAAAAATCAAAAAAAAAAGATTTCGGGTAAGGTCAGGTTGGGAATTTCCCAACCTGAAGCAGGTCAGGACTGCTTCAGCCAGTCAGGGTCCACCGCCTGCCAGTGGTGACGGCAGTTGTAGCCGCCGCAGCTCGTCAGCGGGTGACCGGATTTCCCGCTCCACGACTCTGCATTCATTGCATCGATTTCCTCCCTTGAATATACCTTGCCGATATGGTCCCGGCAGAAGCTCCGGCTGCCTTCGATGATCGTGCCGGTGTACAGGTAGTGGTCGAGCCCGGCCTCCTCCGCCGCCGCAATGTGCATCGCCCGGTAGACGCTCATTGTCGAGTCCTGAGCGTACAGGCTGGCGTATTGCGTGAGCGGTCTGCCGGCGATGTCCTTGTGTCCCGTGATCGCGCCCCTGATCCGGCGCGACAGTTCGGAGAAGGTCACCCCGGCGATCAGCGAGTCATACACCGCCTGTGCAATCCGGTTCTGCGCCTCGATGCCGAGCGTGTGGTAGACCTGATAGCCCTGTGTCTTCAGTGCCTTCAGTGTCCGCTTGCTGACCTTGCCGTATGCCGCCGGAACATCTAGCCGCTGGAAGTCATCGATGACATGCTCCGCAATCACGTCAAACCGATCTGTTGCCGCCTTGATATAGCCGCCGTACTCCGCCTCGAACAGTCGTGCTGTCTGCTTGTGGAGCTTGACCGCCTGGTTCAGTGTCCACTTCGGCCCCTTCAGCCGTCCGTCTTCGTCAAATGACAGCCCCGATGCCTTGTCGATCACCTTCCTCTCAAGCCGCGCCAGTGTCCGCTTCAGCCGTTTCTCGGTGTCTTCGATCTGCGACGTCAGGAACTTGTCAGATCGCAACGTGGAGGCCTGTAACTGCTTCAGTGTCGGTGTCATGATGATTGATATCCATATTCAGCCCCGAGGCTTGTAACAGCCTTGACAAGCGACTTCGGAAGGCAAGCTGTGTCAATATTGTCATGCCGCCGGTGGTTCGTATCAGCGGGCGGGAACGCGCAGTCACCGGGCCGTTTCCCGAGTGCGTCCCATACAGGGCATGTTTCATCCTCCACAGACTCGACCTGGTATGTCACAGCCGCCGCCTCCGCACACAGGCGATTCCAGCGCAGCCAGTATTCCGCCGCCCTCCGCACAGGATCTTCAGGCAGCCCCCCGATCATGCCGGAGACCGGGACCCACACCCCGTCGGTGTGTGTTGTCAGGCTTGCAATAGCCGCCCACGGTTCGCGGACCTGATGCAGAATGACGTCCGTCTCACGCCACTGGCAGCGCCATTTCGGCATTATGAGATTCCAGCCGATCCCGCCGTCCGCTCCGAGAGTTTCATGACCAAAGTCCAGACCTGCCGACTGCAACGCACGCGCAAAGTACGTCGTACCAGAACGCCCGCAGCCGACCACGATCAGACGTTGCTTTCCGTGGCAGACAGTCTTCGCAAATTCCACAGTAGCATCCAGCCACTTGTCAAGGTCCATGTCCGCCGCCGTTTCTGCAATAGCCGCTGATTTCGCCCACCAGGCCGCACGGTTCTCCGCAAGCTCTCTCAGGTTCAGCGCCATGGCGGATTCATCGGTTTCAATCCAGCCGTTTGCGCCATTCGCGATCAGCCGCGGACACCATCCGACCGGCGTTGAAATGACCGGCACACCGCATTTCAGCGCTTCAAACAGCACCAGCGGGCCGGTTTCACTTTCGCTGGTGATCACCAACGCATCGAGGCTTGCATAAACTGCCGGGTAGCCCCTGTAGCCAATCTCCCCCTTGCTGATGACTTCCACGTCGACCCCGGCCCTCCCCAGGGCCGATGCCCCGCCGCCCAGGCGTTCGCCCAGCAGCACCGCCTGAAAGCCGGGAATATGCTGTGCCGCCTTGCCGCAGACACGGGCGAACATATCAATTCGCTTTCCGGCCAGCGCCCGCCCGACCCAGCCGACCCGGAACTTGTCAGACATCTCCGAACGCACGATGAACGACGAGTCCGCCCCCATCGGCTCGCAGAAGCAAGGCGTGTCCGATTCAGGAAGCTGCGCTCTCATCCTCTGCTCCGGGTGCACCAAGATATGCGCGGCGGCGTCGGTCCAGCCCTTCATGCCGGCGTCATCCAGTGCCGCCATACTGTGATATTGCACAATCGTTCGCCCCTGATCCGGCGATGCCGCTGCTTCATGTGGGCGCAGGAACATATACGCCTTTGCGTCGACCAGCGGTTCGTTGCTTGCAATAACACCGTCTCGTTCCTCGTACCGCCGCTTCAGATCACCGAACAGCCAGCCGTTCCCTTTCGCCACCACGTTGACCGCAGGCGGCTCCCAGTGGTGTCCCTCCCAGTAAACAATCGCGTCAAGCACTGCGTTTGATACACGCTCCATATCCGAAGCCTGCTCAAGCGTCCATTGGATGTCTGCAAGCTGCGTGGCGTACCGAAGCCGGTCATTCCGCCATGACTCATCATGCGCCAGAGCCGCGAACGCCCGCCAGTCGGCAGGGAGTTCATGCACCATCGGCCCGGAATCTTTCGGCCAGACATGCCGCCCGAGCGTGACCGACGGAATCCCCCAGGCCAGCGCGTCGTGTGCCGTGTTGCTGTTCAGCGTCACTACGCCCAGGCAGCCGGGATGCTGCAAAAGCCCGTACATCGTCCCGTCCTTTGGACCGAGGACAATATCCTGCTCGCGCAGTGCCTGAAGCCCGCGCCCGCCGTCACTTGCCGGGTGTTCTCGGAAGACAATCGGCCACGGCGGATCAGAGCGTGAGACGGCCTCGATAAAGCCTGTCATTTTTCGGAGGCCCTCGGGAACGTGTGCCATGTTTGTGTCTGTCTCTACCTGCATCGGCACCAGCAGAAATTCAGGCGGCAGCTCGGTCTCCGGAAGGCAACCGGTGTGTACTGAAATGTCCGCGACCCTTTCCTGGCCTCCCAGAATAGACGCATGGCGGCTTCGGTGTCAGTCTCGATCGGCAGCGAATTTTCGGCCAGATGATGCGCAGCATTGATCCCGCCGGGACTGACCTGATACCGCCAGCGCGGGAGCCAGCCAAGCTCAATACAAAGGCATGGCCGGAAGCCGATCACGCGCCTTCCGTTCCAGACCACCGACAAGTCCGCCGGCGTGGATGCATCGGTCACCAGGCGCGCTCCGGCCTTGATCGCGGAATTCCCGAACTCCCGAATAAACTCAATTTCGTGCCGGGCCGTGCGCGGTTCCACATAGATGTCAAGCCCCTTCAACGTCGTCGCCATAGCTACAGGCCTTTCCCATACCAGCCGTTTCCGGCTTTTGCATGATATTGATGTATCAGTGCGGGCTTCTCACGACGCTCCCAGGGAACGCCAGCCCGTCTCAGAGCATGATGAAACTTTGTGTCTTCGCCGCCCCACGTCGTGCTGTCGTTCCAGCCGCCCGTCCGATTATAGGCCGCGCGGTTCAGGCAAACATTGCCCCATCCCGCCCCTGGCACCAAGCCAGCCGATGTTTCGCGTACGTACCCAGGGAAGACCGCAACCCCGTCACGAACTGCCGGCAGCGTGTCGGCCACAAAATTGTCAGGCACCAGCATATCGGCATCAAGCACAAACAGCAGATCCCCGGCGGCAGAAGCAATCGCCGAGTTCCGGCCCACTCCCAGCGAGAACGGACCGGAAACATGCCGCAAGCGTGTGCAGTCATGAAGCCAGCCATAATCGGTATCGGTCGAATTCCAATCGATGACAACAATCTCAAACGGTCCTCCCCAGGTCTCAGCAGCACGAATCCAGCTGTCAATTGACGCCTTGAGAAGGTTGCGCTCCTGCCCGTCGAGGCCGGGCACCTTGGACCGGTTCATGGCCGTGGTGCAAAGTGAAACGACATCGTTAGCGGTCATGCGCGGAACCAGGACAAGCATCTGCCCAAGGCGCAGCCCGGAACGATGATCGCGAACTGCGCCGTACCTGCCGCAAAGCATCTCGAATTCACGCCAGCCCCACTCTTGAAGGTGTGCGCCATTGCGCGGCGGCCCGAGCGGACACGCAACATCTTCTGGAAGTGCCGCCGTGCGCGCCGTCCTGTCGGGCGTCGACAGAACAACATGACCGCCGGGAGCGCAGAGACGCAGACACAATTGCAGAAAAGCACGTGGGTCCGCGACGTGTTCAATCACGTCTGCTGCAATTACAAGGTCAAACCGGCAGTCTGGCAATGAATCCGAGCTGTACCATGTCCGTTCCGGGTACCGATTCCTCAGCCTGCTGACAGTCGGTTCCACATCGATTCCGACGACGGCAGATCCAAGGTGTCGAAAGTGCTTCAACAGTTTGAACGCCGAGCCGCAGCCGACATCGGCAACTGATCCGGGCCGGAACGACGCTGCATATTCGTAAACATCATCCTGCCATTCATCGCGGTTGCCGAGGTCGGAGAAGTAAACTTCCTCGGTCCGCCTTCGATAATTGCCCGGCAGACATAAATCATGATTGTTCATTGCTCGCGATCACCTTTCGATTATAAGGGCTTCTGCGCGCCGAAAGGCGTCCAGGTATATTTCCCTAGGCCTCGTCGCCCCCAGGGCCGTCAGGCGGTTCGTAGGCGGCCATTCCGGCCAGTTCAGCGTCAATTTCCGCCTGCGTTTCCGCGTCCAGGTCCGGAAGCACGGCACGCGCCGCACGCTTCGCGACTTCGACGGAGAACGTCCGGCTCGGCACCAGCGACCGCGCTGTCAGCAGGTCTTCCAGGACGCTTTTCAGCTCCGTAATATCGAACGATTTCGAGTAGTTCACCGACCCGTCAAAGGCGGTTTCCTGCCAACGCGCCCAGAACCAGTAGATGTTTTCCTCGCATTCCTCAAGGCCCGCGGCTTTCCGGGCCAGTGCCGCCCCAAGCTCGGTGAATTCGATCTGAAGAGCTATGCCGCTTTTTGCGTTTGCCTGGCCAATTCCTGAAACAAACGTCGCGTGCGCGTGCTTGTGTGCCCGCAGTTCTTTTGCGGCAATCCAGCCGAGAATGGCGTCAATCGGCTCCTTGACCTTTGCTTCGAGCCAGTCAGGCTTGCCGTCCGGAAACTCGGGGTTGAACTCCAGCACTGCGGTTGGTCCCGTGCTGTCCTCCGATTCTTCCCCCGCACGCTTCATCGGCTTGCGCATCATGGGAAAGGCCGCGTAGGTAATGACTTCATCACCCTGGCTGATATTGTTCATGATCGACAGGTCAAACCGCGCCAGTTCTTTCATGTCGCTGATCCCGATGCCCGGCTTGTCCGGCGACGGCGCGGAATACAGCCAGACAAACGGAATTTCCCCGAGCGGGTTCGCCCCCTGCCCTTCAAGCACAGGAGTGCCGTCCTCGGTTACGGACCAGACCTCCCAGCGTTCCGGCCACCACAGCCGGTAGGTGCCGTCGGAATCATAGAGTTTGATGTATTGCAGCCGCTGCTTGCCGTTGAAGCGTCGGAACTGCCAGTCCAGGATAGCATCGGGAAAGTAGCGGACAATGTACGGGTGCCAGTCGTTCTCAAGGTCCTGCTGGCGGTTCTGAGATGTTTCTCGCGGCCTGTCAACCAGATAGCCGATATGACCGTAGACGCTGGCCCACTTGGCGTCTTCACGCAACCGCAGCTCAAGCGAGTTGCTCTGATAGTCGCAGTCGTCCAGGAACGCGCCGAACAGCAGATCGGCGGAGAGGCGTCCGTAATCCCGCTCCGGCGGGTTCAGGAACAGGTACTGCACAAACAGATCCACAATCGACCGCGACAGGCCGTAGGAAAGCGCTTCATCACAGCGGCGCTCGTAGTTTTCGTCCGACTCCCGTTCATGCTGCTTAAAGTATTCGCCGGCGATGATTTCATCCGTCCCGTCATAGACGGCCCGCCACTTTTTCCAGTGTGCAAGGCGAGCGCTATATTCGGCGTGAGTCTTTTTTAGATCAGAAATATCCATTGCTGCGAGCCCCTTAAAGATGTTTTGAAACGCTGTCAATAGTCGGCTTGTCAATCACCGGCCTTTTCTTCTAGGTGCTTTTCGAGCTTTGCCAACGCCCGCCAGGCGACGGCTTCCCAGTCGCCTTCCAGGACGTGACGCAGCAGCGCGTCTTCTTCATCGCCCGACTTGCTCCGGTCCCAGTGAACCGGCGTGCCGGGGTGATGCTGTTCATTGCCGATGTAGCTGTGATGAGCCACTGCCGCAAGAGCGCGTGGAAAGTACAGAAACAAGCCGCGATAAAGCGGGTATTTCTTGCGTTCCGCCGGGTCGTTTGGCAGAACCTGCCGCGATGAATAAGTCATTTTTTTTTCTTCACTTCCAATGCTTCTGCCCCGAATGCTTCCACTGCTGCACCGGCCAGAGCCGTGCAATCAGGTAGCCGAAAGCAGTCGTGACGTGCTGTTCTCTGGTTTCTTCCTCGATATAGCTGGCACCGGACTTCAGGGCGACCGATTCCAGGCCGCGAATCAAAGTCTTACATCTCGGGTGGATGTACACCGAAACCGTGCCGTCGACAGACTTCAGGCGCGTGTTCACCGCGTTGTGGCGGTCGCGAACCGGCGGATTCTGAAGCGGCACGTCCTGCTGTTGAAAGCCGGCGTCACGCAGTATCTGATAATCGCTGGTACGGCTGCGGGTGTCTCGACGGCGACCGGTGGCATCACCGCAGATTATCACATTCTTCAAGTTCGGATAACGGTTTCTGAACTCGTCGACTATATCATTCGTGTTCGTGCCGTCGACAATGATTTCGTCAAGAACATAGAGGACGTCTCTGCCGTCGTGCCGGCGACGCTGGCAGACGCAGGATGACATCGGCTTGCCCTCGCCGATGTTGAAGTCGTGCGACCAGTACACCGGTCCTGGTTCCAACTCTATCTCGTCCTGAATATTGTCTGGCCCAAAAGCATAGTAGATAGTGCCTTCTAGACGTCCCCACAGGCCCTGCTCGTAGATGATATAGTCCTGTTGTGACGATTGAGCAAGACCTCTCAGAACACCTTTATATTCTTCGTCAATGAATGGATTGTCGCGGTAGGTCGAGTGATGGAAGAGAATCTTTCCGCCACCCTTGTAGTTCCCGATGGCCACCTGGTCCAAACCCTCAGTGATCCGATGGCTCTGATTGGCGAAGAATTCTTCGTAAAGCCAGGTTGAGCGGAGCACCGGATTAAACGAGAAGCAAAACTGCTTATAGCTCGGGGTCAACCCTCGCAACCGTCGGTTTGCCTCGCGAAAGTCAGCTGGATCAAATTCGTTGGCCTCCTCGAACCACACCCCTGTGATGCCAGGCACCGACTTGATCTTTTCGGGATCGTCGAACCCGGCAACAATCAGCCGGTTTCTTCCAGGGAGCGTATAGAACAAAAACCCGTCCTCTCGACGACTGATCGGGATTCCGTACTGATCCATAATCTCTTCATACAGCGGGGCCAAAGACTTCTTCGCTGAAGTCAGCGTCTTACGACAACAAAGGAACTTGTGCGGACGCCCCTCCGCCCCAGCCCGCGCCAGGCATCTGGCCACATGCTTCCGTGCTATTGCCTCGGATTTTCCGGACCCTGCCCCGCCCCAGCATACCAAATACCGATCCTGGTAGGTGAGAATCGGTATAAAAGCTGACGGCAGATTTTTCGGGAGATTGGAGATATCGATCTTCACGCATCGTCCAGTGTGTCAAAATGTCGCAGGTTGGGAATTTCCCAACCTCAATCAAGGCCTGCCAGCGAGTTCGGGATCTTAATTGACACGTCCGTCAAGTCGATTTCGGACCGTTCGATGTAACCACGTTTCTTGCCTTTGGTCTTGAGGAAGAAGATGATTGCCGTAAGGTTCTCGCGCTGAATCGCCCTTAGTAGTTGGCTCTCCGCTGCATCCAGCGCCGACTCAGATTCCTCCTCGAACAATTTTTCAAGGTCGGCATGCTTCGATAGATATTGATCCAAGGTGGTCCGGCTGATTCCAGCCCGTTTAGCGATCAATGTTTTGATGCCGCCCGAGCCTGGGATCGCCCCACGGATCAACTTTTTGATATTGCGTCTATGTACTGTTGTCATAACGGCAGAAGCAGCTGGCTAGGGTTGTTTTTCGGCGTCAGCGCCGCCTGCTCCTCCTTCAAGAAATGATCTTTCGTGCGCCCCATTGCCTTCCCACGCCTTGTGTGAACGTCATATACATAGTCCGGAATGTCAACCCTCCCCACAGGAATACAGCGATCCAGCTCTGCTACATCTTCGTCTGAAATCATCTTTCGATCATAGACTAAGATTCCCAGGTGATCAGCGTCCCGGCATTTCTCCGCCTGGCAGAGAAGCAGGACCGCCTTCGACATGAATACCCGGCCCTTGGGGCTTTGAGATTTCGGTGTCGACAGATTGGCGATTTTCCAGGCCTCATGCAAGGCTATGATCTCCTTGGTAAGAATGCCGGCGCAGTCCTCGGCAGACACCGTCAGCAGTCTCTTCCACGCATATCCCGCATAGCCGCTCGCATAGAGTTCATGTGCGGCGAATCCTGCCAGAGCAGGCTTGTTTCGGCGGATCGCCTTCTGAAGCAGACTTGCTATTTCATAAAAATCATAGCCTTGTTTCGTTCTCAGATTTCTTGCCATTGCGGTTTCTCCTTTTCTTTTTGTTACGCATAAGTGGCTTTGCACCATACACTTATAATAGAACCGCATCGGCAAAAGTCAAGACCCCGCATGGATTGTTTGACGTCTTTTTGTCGTGATTAAGGTCTTCATTTGGGATATCTTCCGGGACTTAAATTTGATCGCATCCCCCCACTTGTGCTTGAGGTAATCCATTTCCTTCTGTATTGTCTCACGGCTTCTAAGGCTGGCCGTTCCCCCGCTGTTGGTTTCACGCCTGTGCACCGCAGCATACCGGAGGTCTCTCCAAATAAACCGCGTGTCAGCCAAGCATTGAAGGCAGGCGTCAGTGTCGCACTTGCAGGTTAACTTCTCATCCCAACGAATACTTCGTCCGACCACGCCTATCACCGCCTCGATCCAGCCGTTTATTCCAAATGGATCATAGCCTTTGAAGTGCCGCACGTCCGGCTGATTGGCAAAGCCGAAAATGGTAGCCTCTGCGTCCTTGGCACACATCGCAGCACCGTTTAATACCGTCAAGATTTCGTCCGGTGACAGCCTGAAAGGCGACAGACGGCAAATGCAATTGAACCATAAGAGGTCATCGTCTAACATGATCACACACTCTTCATCCACCGAATCCAACACCGCGTTTCTGGTTTTCGATATACCAATGGCCTTATCTGGAATCGTGTGGATTTTAACGTCCGGATATGCGATTCTATACGCATTGGCTTCAGCTGCCGGAACTGTCAGCATGGTTCCTGGGAGAATGTCTAGGGTCGACACCTCTCCGGCCCTGCCGCGGCTAATTATTGTCGTTAAGCAATGCAAGTAGCGTCTCTCCTTTCAGCACCCGTCCTAGACCGATTTTGGAGCATTTCCGCGTCAGGCTTGCATCTACCTTTTCCAGTCCAAGCCGGTCAATTGCCTGAACCCAATCTCTCTGATCGCGAAAGAAAAACACTACGTAGTCGTAGTGTTCAAATGGTTGGATTGCCAGCTTTCCTGCGTCCTGCAGGCCTCCAGGAGACCTCTGATCAACTTCTTCAACATCCCCAAGTTCGTCCGGATCAAAACCCCACTCAAGAAGGTCTCCTGTATCGAACAGGTTGGCCAGCATGTCGAAGTCCCACTGGCCTCTGTTCTTGTTCAGCCTGACGTTCAATTCCTTCGCCTCCTCTTCTGTCAACTGCCGGCTCGGAACTCGGACATCTATCTCTTCATCGCCTCTGCCAAGCTCGATCATCTTCCTGATCCTTTGATGACCGCCGATCAGGCCATTGTCAGCATTCACAACAGGAATCTCAGCCAGGTCAAAACGCTCCAGCGAAGTCTCCAGAGCCCTGTCCTGCTCGTAAGTCATTTCCCTGGGGTTGTACGATGCAGGCACCAGATCAGCGACTTTTCGACGTACCGTTGACCAGGTAATCTTTTCCACTTCCGCTTCCTTTTTAGCGTTCATCTTGTTCATAGGTTCTTCAAGATTTCGTCAATGATTGCGGTCCTGTCATCGTCTGAGATGCCGAAGAATTCCCGCTGCGGCAGCCGTCCCGGAACCCCGAAGTTATGCCCGTGCGCCCGAGCGGCGGGCTCGCCGGCGAAGAAGATTTCGACGGACTCGTCGTGCGCTTCCTGGGAGAGGGACGCCCACATCCTGCCGGAACGATTAAGGTCAACCTTTCCGATCTGAAACCCTGCTTCCCGCCTCTTGTCGGCATAGCTTTCGGAGTACGGCGTGAACGGCTGATTGTTAATATCAACGCCCTTCGCGGTTCGGTCCTTCATCCGAAACCGTTGCAGGTTGCCAAGCCTTGTCCAGAGCCTTTTTGACATGAGCCGCTCAATCGTCGAGCCGAACAGGTCGCGCAGATTGATGTTCCACTTGGCGGTGATTTCTACGGGTGAAATTTCCATAGTATTATTGGCCGTGCCGTCAACCCATTACGAAGGCTTTGCCGGATATACAGGCGTCAGCCATTTGTTCCGAAATCTTGTGTATAATTACTTGTTGGCCTCTTTGCCGTTCAAGGCTTCTTGCCCGCACGCAATGACCGCACGACACGCAACGTCGGGATCACTTCCCGGCAGTCGCCATGCCACAGCGTCACGTTCTCGTTTTCGTATGCAACCTTCATGCGTCACCATCCAGACTGCCAAGAAGAGGCTGCACGGTACGGCTACGCCGCCCGTGAGACTCGGCGTTAGGTTTCCGTTGCCGATATTTCGCAACACTGCCGGCGGCCCGCCGCGCCATGGACGGGGAGAAGAAGCAACATGCTGTCACGTCCTCCCCGTCAATTGTCGGCTTCCACATAATCCCGATTGCTGTCTTAACCTTGCGTGCGTCGATCTTCACTGTTCGTTCCCTTTCTGATCGGCCAGTGCCAGTTCCTGCTGAATCACACCGCTTCGGATCTGGGCACGGGTGTCTTCGATTGCCTGATAGATTGTCTTCTGCTTTTCACGAAACTCTGCGAG
>Ga0180432_10006650_pt1 | contig 14951 bp, 11 predicted proteins | sample SS_ome_10_FD_132414 | JGI IMG/M metagenome (GOLD analysis project Ga0180432, IMG submission 132414) | Hypersaline lake sediment archaeal communities from the Salton Sea, California, USA - SS_1_MS_2 metaG | ecosystem: Environmental > Aquatic > Non-marine Saline and Alkaline > Hypersaline >... | reverse complement strand
TCGGTGTCTTGCCCGCGGGTTTCCGGCTTCGCGGCCGGCCCGATGGGAGCATCCTTCACGAGCTCGACACCGGAGTGGATACCGGCGAAAGAGGACTTTGGCTGCCCATGGGCTTCAACGGCGACGATGTTCGTTCGTGGAGCATGAATCTGGAGTTGATCGCGCGCCTGAGGCCGGGGGTATCGCTCGCACAAGCTCGTGCCGAAGTAGACGCCGTGCTCCGACGGGGGGTGGAGCAATCCGAATTCGGCGTGAGGTTGGAGTCTCTGAAGGATGACGAAACCGCTGAGCTACGAATGCCGTTGCTTCTGCTATTGGGAGCTGCCGGCGTGCTATCACTCGTCGCCTGCGCGAACGTGGCCAATCTGTTGGTGAGTGAAGCGATCGGACGGCAACGGGAAATGAAAACCCGCGCTGCGCTGGGAGCGTCCCGTTTCAGAATAGCCCGTCTATTGTTGACGGAATCCGTCCTGCTTGGCCTTGGGGGCGGGGTGCTTGGATTGGCCTTTGCGATCTTGGGTGTCAAGGCAGCGATATCGTTCGGGCCTTACCTACCCGGCCTCGAGAGTGTTCACGTCGACTACCGAGTCCTGCTCTTCGCAATGGGGTTGGGAATCGCCACCGGATTGGTCTTCGGACTCGCTCCGATCGTGAACAACGCCCGTGTGTCCGCCTTGCCGTCGGATCCCACTTTCGTTCGGAAGGGAGGGCACCGATTCCAGCGTCGAGTCATAGGGCTCGTGTTTGCATTGACGACGGTTCTTCTGGTTGCGGGAGGCCTCCTGACCCGGAGTTTCTCGAATCTCGTCCAGATCGACACGGGATTCGACGCGCAAAACGTCGCAACGGTCAGGTTGCCGCGCCTTCCGGAACGCTACTCTGAATTGGGACCGCGAAACGTTTTCCTTGCTCGGGTGGTCGCAGAGATTGAGGCCATTCCTGGTGTGATTCAGGCCAGTGGAGGAGACAATCTGCCATTCCCCGGAGCGCCGTCGGGTCACTGGATCACACTGGTGGACAGAGAGGACAGCCTCCAGACGCCACTACGCAGAGTGATGGCGCATTATCACAATGTGATGGGTATTCCGTTGCTTGCAGGCCGGGGATTTCGAGAATCGGACGTGGAGGGCAACACTCCGGTGGCGTTAGTGAGCGAAGAGGCTGCCGGCCACTTGTGGCCGGACCAGCCGGCCGTCGGCGCCACCATTCATCATTTCGCATACGGCGACATGACGATCATAGGGGTTGTGGGTGATGTGCTGGAGGGTTGGTTGGGAACGGAAACCAGGCCCATGACATATTTGCCGCTCGCGCAAACCAGTCAAAATGAGGTCACTCTGATCGCCAGGACGATGGAAGACCCTGCCCCGATCGTTCCCCTGTTGCGTGAAGCTGTTTGGGCTGTGGACCCGGATGTTGGAGTATCAGTAGAAACCACACTCGGCTCACTCTTAGCCGACTCCACTCTCGGTGAGCGATACCGGACCATCCTGGTGATGTTCTTCGGGATTTCCGCAACGCTGCTCGCAGCGGTTGGGATATTCGGAGTCACCGCTAGGAGTGTAACTCAGCGGGCGAGAGAGCTCGGAATACGTGCAGCACTCGGCGCAACAGGGCAGGGGCTCGTGGGCATGATCTTGCGGGGAAGTCTGACCACTGCCTTGATGGGAACGGCAGTCGGCCTTTTTGGTGCGCTTTGGGTGTCCCGGTTGCTCGCGGGCTTTCTCTTCGGAGTCCGACCGACGGACCCACTCACCTACATGACGGTCGCAACGCTGCTGCTTGGGGTGTGTTTGCTCGCTGCATACTTGCCGACTAGGAGTATAACGGCTATGGATCCTGTGGAGGTGCTGAAGGCGGAGTAGCTGCTCTGCCGTCTACACCGCGCTGGCCACGGCTCGGCCGACAACAACAGTAATGTTGTCCCTGCCACCACCGTCGAGAGCGGCATTCAGTAGTTGATCGCACGCGGCCCTAGCACTGTCGGCGCCTTTGAGGATCTTGGTGATCTCGTTGTCGGACACGTGCCTCGTCAGACCATCGCTACATAACAGCAGAGTGTCTCCCCACTGGAGATCTATCAGCCCCACCGCCGGCTTCAAGTCGCCGCCCACCGCACTTGCCAGCATGTTGCTGATGCTCGATCGGGACACCTGCTCCTCCGTCATCACGCCCTGGTCGATCATCATCTCGCCCATGGTCTGATCTTGAGTGATCTGCTTCAGGCGTCCTTTTCTCAGATAGTAGGCGCGACTGTCTCCCACGTGCACGTAGTAAACCCTGGGCCAAATCAGGGTTGCTATTGTCAGAGTGGTTGCCGGACCGCCCGAGCCTTTTGAGGAGAATTCTGAAATCAACCGTTCGTGAGCGTGCTCGACCGCAGCTTCGAGTTGCTCGATGAACTCATGCTCAGTATCGAGTTCGTAGCTATAAAAGCACCCCATGGTGCGGCTGATATACGTGATTAGGGCCTGAACTGCCATGCTACTGGCAATCTGGCCACCTCCAGTTGAGCCTACTCCATCCGCAACAACGAACAGATACGCTTTCGATCGCTGCACCTCGTCGAATGCGGCAACCCGCTCCAGGCTCGTGTGAAGGAGGTCTAGCGTCTTCTGGAGTGAGGCTACGAAGAACTGATCTTCATTGGTTTTTCGCACCTTCCCCAGGTGAGTGACGCCAAACGTGTCAATCCTGCCGCCCACGCCGGAAGGTCCGGACTGATTGGATGTGTTCATTTGTTCACAGTCGCTTTGGCGAGCCACAGAAATGCGTCTTCCACTCCATCGCCGGCCTTTGCGCTGGTGCCTATTGCGTGCAGGCCTGCGTCCAACAAGGCATTGTAATCACCCTGACCGAGGCGCCATTCGTCTACGAGATCCTTTTTGTTCAGGGCCACCAGGGACGGCACGGTTCCGATCGTACTCGTTACCGATTCCTTGATTTCGAAAATCTGATCAAACGTCTCGCGCCGGGTGCCGTCGACAACGTAGAAGATGCCGGCCGAACCTCTGAAATAGCTAGTCGGGATCTCTTCGTCTTGTTCACGTCCGGCAAGGTCCCACAATACGAGATTGACCGTTTCTCCATCGAGATCGACCTGCTTCCTGTCGATCTTCACGCCCACTGTCGAGTGGTACTTGTCCGTGAACATCGAGTGCACAAAGCGCTGCACCAGACTGGTCTTACCCGTACCGAATACACCCACCATGCAGATCTTCTTTTGAATCACTCTAGCTTCCTTCCACTCCTGTACCGTAGGTCACCGTCACCCTGAGCGATACGCTGCGGTTGAGGGCCGCCTTCTCTTCCGGATCGTCTGCTTCGATTGGGTCTGACGTACCTATGCCGAGTTCCGAAAGCGTGCTGCTCGGCACACCGCGAGACTCGAGCGCTCTCAAGACCATGGTCGCGCGGTTCTGACTCAGCACTCGGTTGGTTTCGTTCGATCCGGTTGTATCTGTCCGCCCGATCAATTCGAGTGAAGCTTGATACCCCTTTTCTCTACTCAGTGCCATCAAATCTAAGTAATGAGTGGCGATTTCAGCGATGAGATTTCGAGCAGGGGGCACAAGAACAGACGATCCCACGTTGAAGAGGATCCTCAATTCCTCTAGCTGGTTCGCGAGCGTCGACAAATCACCAGGAAGCCTGAGATTGGCGCGCGAAACATCGAAATGAGCTACCCCTGGAATCGTGTTGGCGAGAGATGCGGCATTCCGTGCCCAATCGTAGGTTGCATCCCCAGTAATGAGCAGAGTATCGCCAGACACCTGGAACTGAATAGTCTCGGGTGCATCGAGCATGAGCCTCGCTCTCGCAGCAACCAACGGTTCGTCAAAGGACAGGTAGGATTCCCACCGCGCTTCGATTCGTGAAGTGTCAACCCCGGCATCCGCCAGTAGCCGTGATGGGTCGGTGGCAATTGGATCACGGAGCCCGGCGATACTACCTCCTAAGAATCCACGATCCTCGTCTATCAGAACGAGTCCTGGCTCGTTCTCGAGCGCGTTCATGGCTCTGCCCCAGCGAATGGAAGACCTGATCCATAGTGCAAGAACCAGGACGACCATTGCGGCAACCACCACCCACGCTATCCGCGGTGCCGCACCTCGTGTGCTAGGCCGATCCGTGGTCAGTACTTTCTCGAGGCACTCCTCGAGCAAGGGCTTGGTTGCTTCGAACGGCTCGGCGTCGCCTTCGAATTCCGTGAGTGCAATTCCAAAGTGGAGATGAATCGTCTCCAGCGTCGCCTGAAGGCGTTCGACTAGTGCCGGCGGATGCTGCCCACTCACCACTGCTGCCAGGAGGGCCTTGGGGCCTTGTTCCACCAGTACTGTTTTGTCCCCTACGCTAAACGTTCTGAGGCCGCCGTCACCCTCGTCACCTGTCCCGAACGAGTCCTGAACGAAATCGCGGATCGCCGTGAGCATGCCTGAAATCAAGTCAGCGTCCTGGGTCTCGAGGTCCTCGGCCGTGACGTGAGCCAGCGGCAGACTCGTTTCCCGGTGGATGAGGAATACCTGCTCCACCCGGTAGACCAACGCATGCTTGATAACGATCTGCGCGTAGGGCACTCCGGTTCGCCACGCTTCGATGCGCCACTTGAGCCCCCTAATGGAGAGGCTGCTTTCAATCGCCCTATTGAGCGTGTTGACGAACCCGGCCATCGTCTCGGCTATCGCCTTGCGGATTGCCGGACCGAGTATGGGGAATATCGCGTGCGCTATCTGCTGTGGGTTTCGCTGGACCGATTCGCCGAATGCCTCCTGTAGAGTCGGTGCGAGAGAGCGGGCGAGTTGTCTGTCCTGTGTCGTGCGGAGAGCGACAGCATCCGGAAGGTGCTCGGCGAGCTCGTCGGGGGTAACGCCCAACTCGTCGAGACGCCGTTCCAACTCCGCCAGCCGCTTCCGCTCGCCTGAGAGCAGGAGCTCGCGCAGCTCACCATACTCTCGCGACAAGTCGTTCCCGGGCTCGCGGGCCGGCTTGGGCGGTTCCAATTGCGAATCGGGCGGTTTCGGTTCGTCCGACAAGATTCGAATTACTCCGTCCCTGCCTTGAGGTCCTCTGAGAGATGGAGCGCCATGTCGGAGAAGAGTTGAATCAGCGATGCAGTGTCGAGCTTCTCGCCACGGAGTTCCTGGACCGCTTGCCGCAACTCGGCCGAGAAGTCGTCGGAAATCTTCTGAGTCTGTTCGGCCACGGTTTGCGTGTGCTCGAGTATGGCCGTCCGCAGGTCTGCGTCGGCTTTGCTGGACGCGTCATCGAGTTTGGCCAACTGTTTGTCGAGGCTCTTGAACCCATCCTGAACCTCGGCGTTCAACGCCTTGAGATCGTCCGTACGTTTCGAGCGCTCTCCCTGGAGCTTCTTCGTCAGCGATTCCATTTGCTTCTTGAAGAAGTTCTCGAGGTCGGCTGAGCGCTTCGCGGTGTCGGAACGAAGTGCATCGACTTCCTTTTGGAATCGTGCCTCCAAGGCTGCGAGACGCTGATCGACCGCGCGCATCTGCCCGCCGAACAGAATGTCCCTGACTTTGTCCAGATTCTCCGGAGTCTCATCGTCTGGTATTTCAGGCGCTGCTGCGGGGGATGCTTTCTTTCGCTTGCTGTCTGATTTGGCCATGGCTCATACAGGGTGACGGGTGAAGTTACCGGACGAACGAGAGTCTCTTGCCGCCCGCTGCAGGTATGATAAAGTAGTTCTTCATATGTAGGATCGGCTAGCGGTTTGAGCTTCTTCAGTTCCTCCGGGCGACGATGAGATCCAACCTCAGTGTTGCATCGGTTCCCAAGAAGTGCCTACCTGCCAGTGCTACGATGAACATTGCACCAAACGCCACGGCTGCCGCGAGCATGAACATCACCACTATCTGATACGCAACCGCCTGCATCGGAGGTGAACCGGCTAGTATCTGACCGGTCATCATGCCGGGTAACGATACTATACCTGCCGCCGCCATCGAATTGATGATAGGGATCATGCCTGTCCGGATCGCGTCCCGAAACGGGGCACGAAGTGCCTCGCGTCGGGTGGCGCCAAACGCAATCCGCAGCTCGACTTCGGCCGACCGCACGTCAAGGTGATCCAAGAACCTGTCGAGGCCGAGTGAAATACCGGTCAGTGCGTTACCCAGAATCATGCCGAGCAGGGGGATCACATACCGCGGTTCGTACCACGGATCCACGCCGACCACCAAGCTGGTGACGATGCCTCCAACTGCAAAGCACGAAACAGCCATGGTGAGCCACGCGTCGAACAAAATGCCCCTGTAACGGCGTGAAGACCTGCCCACGGCCTCGCGTGCCGCGAACGCGGTCATAAGAATCAGCAGGCCCACCACAAGCAACGGGTGACGCAGTGCGAACACGCGCTCGAGAACGAGCCCCAGCAGGCCCAGTTGGATCACGGTTCGAAGCGCTGCGATCCCGAGACGACGCTCTACGCCGAGCTGAAGCACGAGCGACACGATACCAGCAGCGACCACAAGGAGTGCGGCAATTGCCAGCTGTGCCGGACCGAGTACTATGAATTCTGCCATCAGCTCTCTTCCAGCCGACCGTCACGCAGGTGGAGGCGGCGGTCCGCCTTGAGGCAAAGCGCCGGGTCGTGCAGGACGCAGATCAGCAGCTTGTCCTGCCGCTTCGAGAAATCGATCAATAGGCCGAGACAAGCCTCAACTGCTTCCGGATCGAGCCCTGAGAGAACTTCGTCCGCGACAAGAACTGGTGGATCCCAGATCAAAGCTCTTACGAGAGCCAGCCTGTGTCTCTCTCCTCCACTCAGGTGCGTGGCGTCCTGATCCAACGGTACCTCTCCGAGGCCTACTATGTCGAGCAGCTCCTGCGCGTTCTGCTTGGCGAACTCCTTGTCCCATCCGGCTCGTTGCCGAAATGGAAAGGAGATGTTTTCCAGAACTGAGCCGCGTATCATCGGCGCATCTTGAGCAATGAGACAGACCTGCGAGCGCCAGGCTGGCAACTCGGCACCCCGGTAGGTCTTGCCAGCGAGCCTGCGTGTGGCATCTGGTGACCAGGTCAGTGCAGTCAACTGGCGCAACAGTGTTGACTTGCCACTCCCTGACGGTCCGTCCAGGCAGACGCATTGGCTCCCTGAGAGTGAGAAGGACACATTGTCAAAAAGCACACGGTCATCACCGGTGCGGGCGGCGAGCGGTCCGCACTCGAGAAACGGTGTCACCTCAAGATCACCGTCTTCGAATCCGTCCCGCCCTTCTGTGAGACAACGGTGACGACCGCGGTGGGATTCGCGCCAGAGGCCTTCACCAACCATTCAACCCCCTCAGACGATGAGCCCGCACTCAGGTGCCCGAGGTCGACCGATTGCGGTCCACTGACCAAGGTGGCGTTACTCAGTGTGAGCGTCGCGGTCACCGGTTCTGCCAACTCGCCCAGTATGGCCTGACGGCTGACGTAGGTCGGCAAGCCACCCCTGTTCACGGCGCTGGCCCTTATCCGGAAGTACCGGCCGTCGAGTGGTGTGGCCTCGACATCCTCGACCCGCAGCAGCGGGGATATCGATGCGAGATAAAAGTGCCAACTCGTGTGGTTGTCGAGTTGCACTTCGTAATCCGGGCCCGGCAGGCACATCACGTTTGTGTAAGTCCCATGCTCCTCATTCTTGATCTTCCCGAGGAATCCACCTATCTCGACGGTGCCCAGCTGCGGATGATCGTACGGCTGCCAATCGACGAAAAGTTCCCCATCCATGTTTTCATCGCTCCAGCGGAGTCTGTCGATCTCCTTGCCGTAGGATGGGAAGATGTCGGTGACACCTGGATATACTCCCACTTCGAAGATCCAGGCGAAGATGCCAAGTCGGTAGTAAACCCAATCGACATAGACACCCCATATGGATCCATGCCAGGTCGCCGGTGAAACGCCATGGATTTTGAAAACCTGCACCTCAGCGTTGTTGATGAGTTCGACAGCCTTTGCACCGAGCCGCCTGTAGGTGAGTTCGTCCTCGCGAGGTTGACGAACGACATCGCCTGTTATCGGATCAGCCCGAAGGTTGGAAGGCGGGTAAACAACCACGTTTCCCGACATGTGGTAGTTGACGAGGCCGGTCAGGTTTGGACGAGAAAGCAGAAAATCGGCTACAGCCCGTGACTCCAACTCCGACAGAGGGTAAGGACCGGGGTTGAAGGATACCGGTGCGGGCTGCCACTGCTCGGGGAAGTTGCGGTTGATGTCGATGCCGCCTACACCGTCCTCGTTGAACCTCCCGTCGCCGTCGGTATCGATTCCCTCCGAAAATACTCGAAACTCGCCTCTCCAATCTCCCGGGTTTGACCCGGCATCGCGAGAGATCATCAGCCGCGGGTCTTCGGGAGAGGTCTTTAAGGGACCGCTCTCGTCACGAATACGCATCCGCGTTATGTAGCCGTCTCCGTTCAAGTCTTCGGGTGGGTCTTCGTCTTCCACGCCGTCGCCATCGTCGTCGAACGGACGCACAACACTGCGCATGCCGGCGGGTGTTGTGATGGCAATGTCGGATCCGTCGGGATTGAGCTTGGGCATGATGTAAAACACTCGAGTGTCCAGCAGGTCGGTCACTAGCTCATCGGCGCCGTATCCGGTCAGGAGTGTCCGAATCGTGTGAAGACAGATCTCACCGCCGATCACCTCGCCTGAATGGAGACTGCCGTCTATGAAATATCCGGGTTTGGTTTGCCCTGCACCGGTTTCTGCATTGGTGATCTCGAGTACCAGCAAGTCCTTGCCCAAGTAACTCTTGCCGATAGTGTGCAACGTGGTGAGCTGCGGGTAGAACTCGACCACAGCCTCCAAATACTCCACTACTTCCTGGTAGGTGTGGATGTGGTCGAAGGTAAGCTCAGGCTCGGGGGATTCGAACCGGGAGTAGTTGAGGTTGGAGCCGGCCGCAAGGGGTATGCCGAGCAGCACGCAACTCGCGAGCAACGTACGTTTCCTATACAACATCCGGTACCGCCTTCGAAAAGGTATGCCGAGGTCCGGCAGTTCCATGGGCGAACAGATCCTCTCGAAACACCGCTGCGCCCTCACCGCCTCTCCGGATACAGGTCCTCCCACCAAGCGGCGTCATCTTTCAACCACCTGTCGTACCACGCAAGGATGCTGCGCGACCAAACGATCCGCTTGGCATGATCGAGAATCCAATGATCCTGCCCGGCGACTTGGAGGTATTCGACGTCCTTACCCAGGAGTTTGAGTGCGATGTAGAACTGGTCGCTTTCGCCAACAGGCACGTTTGTGTCGGACGAGCCGTGCGTGAGCAGTATCGGGGTCGAGTTCTGATCCGCACGGAACAGCGGGCTCTGATCGACGTAGATGTCGGGCCGATTCCAAGGGTACGATTCCGCGGTTGCCACCGCGCTGTAGGAGTAACCCCAGTATCCCTCTCCCCAGTACGACGAAAGCGCAGAGATCCCAGCGTGCGCTACCGACGCCGAGAACACTTCGGTCTTGGTGGAGAGCAGCATCGTCATGAAACCGCCGTACGACGCGCCTATGTTGCCGACCCGGTCCGGATCGACAAACGGATGCTCTCGGAGGAACTGCTGCGTTCCCTCCACGATCTCGTCCACCGTGGTCTTGCCCCAGTCATTCACGTGCACCGCGGAAAACGCTTGCCCGTATCCCGTGGCTCCTGACGGCTGCGGCACGTAGACAAGATAACCGTGCGCGGCCCAGTACTCCTTCGGATAGCGCCCGCCGAAACTGCGCCCCGTGGGTGACGTGCCCCCGTAGTAGTTGACGATTACAGGATAGCGCTTGCTCGAGTCGAAATTCGGCGGGAGGTACACGCGCCCGTCAATCGTTTTGCCCGAGGAAGCGGTGAACGTCCACGGTTCCACAGTCCCCATGCGCACGTCTCGGAACCACTCTTCGCCTGGACGATGGATGATCGAATGGCTGTCGCGCTCGATGTCGACCGTCACGAGACCTTGCGGCACCCAAGGGGAGGTCCCGGTTCCAACAACGACTGCGGCGTCTGAAGCAACCGCGAGAGAACTGAAAGCCTCGAAGCCTGTCTCGATAGGTGTGAACGTGCGTTGCTCGACATCGTACCGGAACAGCTTTCGGTAGTCGCGATCTTCTGCAACGATGTAGATGTTACCGTCTGCCGCACTCCATGTTGCGCTGGAAACCGCCGGGTCGAAGTCCCGGGTTATCGGATCGGCCGTTTCACCCAGTCGGTCCCAGATGAAAAGTTGGTTGTCGTATGTGTTGGCGATCGTACCGTCAGGGATGTTGAGTCCGATACTATCGAACTCCACCGCCCCGCCCTGAATGAGGAGGCTGTTTCCGTCGGGTGAGTAGCTTGCACTCGACATCCAACCGAATCCCTGGACCAGTTCAGACTGAAGTGCAGTTAGGTCCATTTCCCAGAGTTCGGTGCGATCGAAGGGCCGCCTACTCAAATCCTCGATGGTCCGTGTGAAGAGCATCCTTCTGCCATCGGGAGAAAAACTGTTGAAATCGGTACTCAGGGCACCGGCAGTGAGCCGGCGTGTGGTGCCGCCCGGAACAGTGACGAGGCTCAGATACGTCTTGTCCCGGTACGTCGCCCAGCGGTCCATCAATCCCTCGAGGCGTTTGATACCGCGTGGATCATCTTCGGCATTCACCGAAGTCATGAACACTATCGAAGAACCGTCTGGTGCCCAACGGTACCCCGAGAAGTCCTCTACGCGTTCCAGCAGCGGTACCACCGTGTTTGCATTCAGATCGGCGAGCCAGAGGGTAGAGGTGCGATTGTCGCCCGAACCGTGGCTGGTGACGTACGAGACTGTCCTGCCTGACGGGGCCCAGGCTACTTGACTCATCTGACCACCACGCCAGGTGCGAACCAGATTGCCGTTATCTGTATCGCGCACTTCAACCCAGCTCTCGCGATCGTCGGTACCGGGCAGGAACCTCCCGACCGAGGTTGCAACGAGCTGGCCGTCAGGAGAAATCGCTACCGAGCCTATGGTCGGTGCGTCAATGATGTCGTGGATCGTCACATCGCGCATGGAGTCGAGTGAGAAGTGTGGTTCCGACGATTCCCGCTCTGTTTCGATACCGACTCCGACAGCCCACTCTGCGTCGCTCGCTGGATCGCGAATCGCCTTCACTACGATCAGATGCTTACCAGCGATCAGCTTGGTCTCTGCTTCCTTGTCGACGTCACTGCTGTTTGCCGAAGCTATCTCGTTCCCGTCGATTGAAATGGTTCTAATGTGGGTACCGCGCAGTGTGACCTTGAGTTTGCTGAACCGTTCCACTGCGACGTAGGTAGCCAGCCAGGCCACTCCAGTCTGATCGGAGTTCATGGTCGCTGGAGGGGCGAGCCTTACAGTCCCGTCCGAACTTGACGCTCGTGCGCTCCACGTAAGTTGCTCTCCGCCGAACCACTGCTCGACGCCGCCCTCCGCCGGCCGCAGCGACCGAGCCGCAAGCCTCTCGGCCGTTCGCAGTGCGTCGAGGTCATATCCGCCTGGACTCTCGGCATGGAAAACCGGGAGCGCATCCGCGACAGGCCCGAGCACGAGCCACTGCCCCACTGACACCGGTGGTTTAGCGCTCGAACAGCACTCGCGCGCAAATCCCGTAGCATCAACTGGGGCGGGATGTAGTAGAGCAACTGTGCATACAGACCAGATCAGACAAACGATTTGCGGACTCATTAGCGACCTCCTAGTCGCGTGTTCCGATGAGTACTTCAGTTGTGAATGGCGTCGTTTGTTGCGTGGACACCCAACCTACATCGCCCTCCGTAGGATCTCTTCCATCTCAGTTTTGGTTAGTTCGACGGGATTCCCCTTCATCGAGCTCGCGGCCGACGCTTTGTCGATTAGGTCGGGAATATCTCGTTCGCAAAAACCATAAGTCGAGAGGAATGGGACCTTCAAGTCAGTGCAGACTTCCCGCACCCACGCAACACCATCCTGTGCGCTTGCAGCTTGGTCACCCACCAAGATCTTTCCGACCTCATCGTAGCGCTGCAAGATCGGACTCTCAGGTTCGCGTTGCCTCATTGCATCTAGGTTGACCACCATCACATGCGGTAGCAGTCCGGCGCACACCGCCCCATGTGGGGCGGGAAACATCCCGCCGAATGGTCCGGCGAACCCGTGCACCGCACCCAAGCCAGCATTTGCCAAAGCCAGCCCTCCGAAGAGACTCGCGATGGACATGTCTATTCTTGCGTCGGCATCTTTTCCGTTCGCGCACGCCCCTCGCAACGATCTCGAGGCTCGGAGCATTCCCTCTCTACAAATGGTGTCTGTCATCGGGTTCGCTCGGCACGACACGTAAGGCTCCAGCACCTGTGTGAGTGCATCGAGACCGGTTGTGGCCGTAATGCCAGGTGGCAAAGAGTACGTTAGCTCCGGATCGACCAGTGCCAGTCTAGGCAGCATGTGAGGGCTCCTGAGACTCACCTTCACGCGGTGCTCCGGAGATCCCAACACAGCGTTCCGGGTGACTTCGGTTCCTGTGCCCGCTGTAGTCGGTATCGCGAAGAACGGTGCAGAAGGTTGAGTGAGCGGTGACCCTCTTCCGACTACTTCGAGAAAGTCGAGCGGGTTGCCCTCGTTGGTTAGCAGGGCTGCGATTGCCTTGCCGGTATCCAGAGCGCTCCCTCCACCGAACCCGATGACCATGTCGCTGTGTGTTCCACGTGCACAGTCCGTCCCCAGTTCGACTGTCTCGATGGTCGGTTCTCCGGATACTGAAAACCTTTCGCACTCCACTCCGTTTGCTTCCAGCATATGGATCAGCGGTTTGGCGCGCTCGAGAGATTTTCCAACAACGACCAACGCGCGGCAGCCCGTTTTGGCTGCGATGGGGCCAAGCTCCTTGAGGGTGCCCGGACCGAAGACAATCCGGGTCGCGGTGGCAAACTCGAAACGCACGGTCTTACCAACCCGTGTCGTCGGGGAAGACGTTGTCGTACTTCACACTGCTGCGCGGCTCTGCCATTAGGTCAGCAACCGTATCGCGCCAGGTCTTGTAGTGGTCGGTATCCTTGTGTTTGGCCGGGTCCTCAGGTGTACGATACACTTCGACCAACACGAATCGCGTCGGGTTGTCCTGCTGCTGGAGCACGTCGAACCGCGCAATACCAGGCTCATGAACGCTGTTCTGGGCATTCTCCAATGTCGCGGTGCGAAAGGCTTCGACTGCGTCGGGTTTGACGCGAACGTGAACCTGAACGATGAACATTTCAGTCATTCCTTTCATATAGATCTTCTATGCTGCAGGCGGCAAGTTCAACGAAGAAGTCAGCAATCCTCGTGGTCACATCTTCGACGAACTGCTTTCCCTTTTCCGGTGTTGCGCCTTTCGGGTTGCCCACACCGGTATCGTCTGAAATCTTGTCCCACCGACGTGGAGCCCATGCGGTACCGTTTTTCAGGCCTTCCAATGCAAAGGACTTGGTACTCCCGTCGCCAGCCTGATCCAGTGGCGCCACCAATTCAGGAAAACAGTGCATCATGATGCTCGTCTCCATCTCCCCGGCGTGCTCCCCCTCTTCGTCGAAGTAGTCGTTCGGATCGAGTATCCCAAACCATTCAACCAAACACAAAAACATCTCTGGGTGTTGGGGCTGGAGTTCGCGAATGATCCCTTTGAATTCGTTCCCGCCGTGCCCGTTCATCAGGATGAGCTTTGTGATTCCTTGTCTGCTTAGGCTGTACAGCACATCCTTGAGAATCTGAGTCTGAGTTGAAGGCCGCGCATGAAGGCAGCCGGGGATTTCTATCTGTCCGAGATTCTGTACTCCCAGCGGGATGGTAGGCAGGACCAAGATCTTGGCACCTCTGTTCCACGCCTTCTCAGCCGCGATCTCGGCAATTCTCGTGGTCTCGAGTGAGTCGGTGCCGTACGGCAGATGATAGTTGTGCGGCTCGGTGGCGCCCCAGGGTAGTGCAGCGAGCTCAAACCGTTCGCCCCGCACTCGCTTCCAGTTGGTTTGTTCCAATATGTACGGCTTCATCACTCTCACCGTTTGTTAAACCTGAGATTCCGACTCCTACCTTGCGTCACTCGTAAACCGATCACTCGCCCGCCGGTGTCACGATCGAACTCGACCGAACTCAGGAACCACTCGCCGCCTCGAAAATCATCCTACCACGCGGGTCCAAGGCGGTAGGTGCGAACTTACTGGTCGAGAGGTGAGGTAGCTACCCGAACTGGATCAGCTTCATATTGCTCAGTCATGTTCGCGGGTGCCGGATCCAATTCGTTCGCAAGGTAGAGTTCTACTATGTCGTACGCGGTACGGTATGGATCCGAGAGGCTGTGATTGCCAAGCACGACGACTGAAAAGTCTTGATCCGGAAAATGTACCAGGAAGGTGCGAAACGCCGCCCACGATCCGCCGTGGCTATAAATATTGAGGTCACGGTATGAGCCCATACCTGTTCCGAAAGCATAGGCGATCTGGGTGCCGGCGTTTAGTACACCTCGATGGAACATGCGGTCAAGAACTGCCTCGCCCCCGACCGCCTTGGTCTCGAAGTTGATCGCCCATTTTGCGGTCGCGTGGTACACGCCATCTGAATCCCGAGAGTATCCGTAGGTCTTGTTTGGCACAACCTCAGCGTAGTCGTCATGGAAATGGGTGTTGTGCATACCTAGAGGCTCGAAGATCTGTGAGTGGGTCCAGTCCCCAAAAGACTCTCCGGACACACATTCCACCAATTTGGCGAGGATGTTGAAGCCCGTGATTGAATAAGAGTACTCGGCGCCAGGTTTGAAATTGAGATCGTGTCGGTTGTAGGCGAATGTCAGTATCTGATCGAACGAGATCACGTCATCCATGCGCCAGCCCGCCACGACGAGAGTGCCTGGCCAGTCACGCATCCCGCTGAGGTGAGGTACCAGGTGGCGGATCGTGATTTTATGGCCGAAGTCGGGGAGCTCCGGGATGTACTCCCGAACATTGTCGTACAGCG
>Ga0180432_10006649_pt1 | contig 14952 bp, 6 predicted proteins | sample SS_ome_10_FD_132414 | JGI IMG/M metagenome (GOLD analysis project Ga0180432, IMG submission 132414) | Hypersaline lake sediment archaeal communities from the Salton Sea, California, USA - SS_1_MS_2 metaG | ecosystem: Environmental > Aquatic > Non-marine Saline and Alkaline > Hypersaline >... | reverse complement strand
TGCCGATTCGATCTCCCCTCTCCCTCTGGGAGAGGGGCCGGGGGTGAGGGTTTAGTGGAGACACGCAAACAAGGTAAAGAGTTTCTCGGCCAATCACCCTCACCCTAACCCTCCCCCAGAGGGAGAGGGGGCCGAATTGTAAAAGTCCAGTTAGAAGGGAGAAGAACATGTTTCGCGGAACACGCATTGCGTTGGGTCTTATGGGGCTGCTTGTGGTATTCGGGCTGGTTGGCCGGTTGCCGGCCTTTGCCGCCGACACCGTGCGGGCGCCCGCGAACCTTGTCGCCCGGCCCGGCTTCGAAGCGTCGGAGGCCTCGTTGAGGGCCAAATGGTCCGCGTTTGCAACCGGCGGCTACGAGGTGGATCGGCAGGAGAAGCACTCGGGCAACCAGAGCATCAAGCTGGCACGGACCGACGAGAGCGCGGACAAAGGGGCCTCCTGCTTGCTGGGTCCGGAAGAGATCCCCGCGCCCGGCCCTATTCTCGTTAGCGCGTGGAGCAAGGCGAAGAACGTCTCCGGATCGAAAGATGACGCCTATGCCATCTACGTTGACGTCAGCTACGCCGACGGCACGAACCTGCACCAGGTGACGGCCCCCTTCCAGCCCGGCACGCACGACTGGCAGTACGCCTCGGTCGTCGTGCCCGTGGCCAAACCGATCACCAGACTTGTCATTCATCTGCTATTGCGTGGCGACCACACGGGCACGGTCTGGTTCGATGATGTTTATGTCGCACCGCACAAGGAAGGAATGCCGCGGTACGAAGGGAGTCGCGTGGCTTACGAGATTCCGCCGCGGGTGGTCGAGATGCGTCGCCGGGTGCCCGGCCTGCAGGAGAAGACGGCCGTTTTGGAAGGCCTGGTCAAGGAGGCCGAGTCAAAGGGGCTCGATACCTCCAAGCTCCGCGTGAGCCTGGCGGTCGCCAAGGTATTCACGCCGCTCCTGGTCGGGGACGCGTCGCTGGAGGTCGAGGACTATCCGGAGGAGATGATCGACTTCCGCATCCTCGGCCGTGAGGAAACCTTGCGGCGGATGGCCATGCTCGCCCAATTCGAGGCCGACGAGGCGGAAAAAGTGCTGGATGGGGCGATCGAGGAAGCCCGGGCACTGCTCAAGGCCCCGGCCGGCCCCAAACCGGCCCGGCAGCCGCAAGAGCCCAAGCCGATCACGCTGGCCAACGGGGCCTTCACGTGCGAGGGTAAGCCGATTTTCTTGTCCGGCATTCACAACCTGGCAGTTCGGGGCCAGCCGCAGGGCATCGAGTTGGCCCGGGAGTTGGGCGCCAACCTGCTCGGCCCGTTGCACGTTTCCTACTATAGCTGCAGCCAGGGCTGGGACCAGTTCGACGACTCCTGGTTCGATAAGAACATCTTCCCCTTCTGCCGTGAGGCGGCGGCCAAGGGCTTTTGGGTCAACCCGTCGATGTGGAACTACCGCGCGCCCGCCTGGCTGGCCAAGCTGGCTCCGGACATCGACGTGGCGGACAAGCACTCGGGCTGGTTCCGCGACGCCTTGGACCTGGACCACCCGCTGACCTCCCGCTTCCAGACCATGTGGTTCAAGTACGCCGCCTCGCAACTGAAGAAGATGCCCAACAGCTTCTGCTATTCGCTGATGGGCGAGGAGTGGTGCAATCCGTCGTTCCGCGGCAAATACACGAAGGCCCGGTATGAGAAGTGGCTCCAAGACAAGCACGGCAACATCGCGGCCTTGAACAAGGCATGGGGCACCGGTTACAAGGATTTCCGCGAAGCGGCAGGCAAGGGTTCTTTGGAAACCAAGGGTGGGCATTACGATTGGTACAGTTTCAACGAAGACCGGCTGGTAGCCTACAACCAGGCCCAGATCGACGGCATCAAGCAGTCGGATCCCGACGGCTTGTGGACCTGCTGGCCGGCCGCCGGCTGCCTGGTGAGCTCGCCGCCCGGCGGGTTCGACCCGAAGTATGGCCGCAACCGGGAAAAGATCATCCTCCAGAGCGCGGTCGCCGGCTGGGACGGCGGCATGTTTCCCCGCGAGTCGGGCCCCTCGACGCGCCGGCTGCCCGAGTCGCACTGGGCCAAGTACGCCCTGGGCTGGCGCGACGACATGATCTACTACGACTTCGCCAAGTCGCTTTGCCCCGAGAAGCCCGTCTTCGACCCCGAACTGCATTCGCTCACCTCGGTCTATCACATTTCGCCGCTGGGCGTTTCGGCCGATTACTTCCGCACGTGCCTCTGGATGGAGCACCTGCACGGGCTGGGCGCGCACCTGTTCTGGTGGTGGGGACGAAAGGCCGACGGGACGATCCGCATGAGCGAGTGCCTGGGCGGCCTGCTCACCCAGCCGCGGCTGCTCGAATCCTGGGGCCGGACCGTGCTCGAGCTGCGGCGGCTGACCGACTACGTCGTGCTCTTCCCGCAGCTTCCGCGCAAGGTGCGAATCCTCTACTCCGAGGCATCGGCCATCAACGACCCCGACACCTACCCGTTGCGGGTCCGCGACGCCTACGAAGCCCTCTACTTCCTCGACTACCCGGCCGGATTCGTCACCGAACGGATGATCCGCGAAGGCAAGCTGCCCGAGTGCTCGATGTTGATCGTGCCCGGCGCACGCTGCGTGGCCGGCGACACGGTCGCCAAGATCAGCAAGTTCGAGCGGTCGGGTGGACGGGTGCTGATCGTGGGCAAGGAGTCGCTGGGCTGCGACGAGTACGGCAACAAGCGGGACCTGACCGCCGCGCTCCGCAAGCCCATACAGTGGGGCTCCACGCCCGAGGCCTACGCCCCTCAGATCCAATACCTGGACGCCTCCACGCCCGAGGAACTCGCTCCGCAATTCGACCGCGCGATGGAAGAGCTGCGCATCGAGCGGCCCATCCGGGCGCTGGACACAAACGGAAAAAACGCCTGGGGAGTCGAGCTCAGAGTGGCTTCCAAGGATGGCGGGAAAGTCGTTTCCCTGGTTAATCTGAACTGCCGGGATGCCCAAATCGTGCTAAAGACAAAAACGAAACCGGGGCTCGGGAAAGCCAAGAACCTCATCGACGGGAGGGCTGTCAAACTCAACACTCCGTTTGTCCTTAAACCTAGAAAACCGATGCTCTTGGAGTTAAAGTAATGGGGCGTCTTGTGCTTGTCCTGGGAGGGAAAAGGGGACAGGCGCATTCTGTGCGAAGCACCGGGCACCGCCCGAAGGGTGGTCGGGCCTTTCAGGCAAATTGCGCCTATCCCCTTTTCCCGGAATCCCGCATTGTCATTTAGTTTGAGGAGCCGCGTCATGTTACGTCATGCCGGACTGCTGCTTGTTGGAATGATTATTGTGAGTGCCCCATCCGTGAAAGCGGCCGATCAAAAGCAGCTCGAAGCTCTGTTGGCACGCGAGATCATCGGGCCGGTCGAGCCGATGGCCGAGGTGCAGCGCTATTGCGACGCCCGCGTGCCGCGAATGCCGAAGGTCCAGACGGTGGCCCAGTGGGAATCGGAGGCCAACCGTCTTCGAGCGGAAATGCTCGAGCGGATCGTCTATCGGGGCAAAGCCGCCAAGTGGCGCGATGCCCAAACCAAGGTCGAGTGGTTCGACACCATTCCCGGCGGCCCCGGCTATCGCATCAAAAAGCTCCGCTACGAAGCCCTGCCGGGGCTCTGGATCCCCGCGTTGCTCTACGAGCCGGAGAAGCTGTCGGGCAACGTGCCGGCTATTATGAACGTCAACGGGCACACCGGCCTGGGCAAACAGTATCCACCCAAGCAAATCCGCTGCATAAATCAGGCCAAGCGGGGAATGCTCGCACTGAACGTCGATTGGCTCGGCATGGGCCAGCTTCGCGGCGCCGGCTACACGCACTACTGCATGAACCAGCTCGACCTTTGCGGCACCAGCGGCCTGGCCCCGTTCTATCTGAACATGAAACGAGGGCTGGACGTCCTCTTGAGCCTGGAGAACACCGACCCCAACCGCGTGGCCGTCACCGGCCTGTCGGGCGGCGGCTGGCAAACCATCATCATCAGCTCGCTCGACACCCGCGTCAAGCTGGCCACACCCGTGGCCGGCTATTCCAGCTTTATCACCCGGGTGTGGAACCTCTCCGACCTGGGTGATTCCGAGCAGACTCCCAACGACATGGCCACCGTGGCCGACTACGCCCACCTGACCGCCATGATGGCGCCCCGGCCGACTCTCTTGGTCTACAACGCCAAGGACAACTGCTGCTTCGCGTCCGGTCACGCCCTGAAACCGCTGCTCGACGCCGCCGGACCCATCTTCCGACTCTACGGCAAGGCCGACGCGCTTCGGTCGCACGTGAACCACGATCCGGGCACGCACAACTACGAAGTCGACAACCGCCAGGCGTTCTACCGGATGCTGGGCGCGTTCTTCTTTCCCGGCGACAAGCAGTTCGACCCCAAGGAGATTCCTTCCGATAACGAAGTGAAGAAGGCCGAGGAAATCAACGTCGATCTGCCTGAAAACAACGAGAATTTCAACACCCTGGCCCTGAAGCTCAGCAAGCAGCTACCCCGAGATCCGGCGTTGCCCAAAGACAAAGCGGCCGCCGACCGCTGGCAACAGACCCGGCGCGAGCGGCTCGGCCAAATCGTCAGTGCCAAGGCCTACAAGGTCACGGCCATCCAGGCGGGCACCGAGAAGCAGGGCGACGTGACGGCCACCTTCTGGAAGCTGCAGATGGACGGTGCCTGGACCGTGCCGGTGGTTGAATTGGTCCAAGGCCAGCCCAAGCAAACCGCGATCCTCGTAGCCGACGGCGGCCGGCGCACCGCTGCTGCCGGCGCGGCCGGGCTGCTGGAGGCCGGGTATCGGGTGCTGGCGGTCGATCCCTTCTATTTCGGCGAGTCGAAGATCGCCAAGAGGGATTTCCTGTTCGCCCTGCTCGTGGCCGCCGTGGGCGATCGGCCGCTCGGGCTGCAAGCCGGCCAGGTGGCAGCGGTCGCCCGATGGTCGCTCGGCCAACACAAGAGCGGACCGGTGAAACTGGTTGCCACGGGGCCGCGGTCCAGTCTGTTCGCCCTGGTGGCCGCCGGGTTGGAGGCAAAGGCCATAGGCCGGGTAGAACTGCACAATTCGCTGGGTAGCTTGAAAGAAGTGATCGAAAACAACTGGTCGGTAAATCAGAAGCCCGAGTTGTTCTGCTTCGGCCTGTTGGAGGCCTTCGACATCAAGCAGTTAGCGGCCCTGGTTGCCCCTCGGCCGGTCGAGTTTGTCAATGCAACTGACCGAGTGAAGAACGAAACGGCCGGATTGGCGGCCTGGTATAGCCTCCTCGGCAGCCAGCTCCCGCCGCTTCGTTGATTTGAATCCCATCATAGGAGTGCCAGATGTTCACCGTGCTTGTCGCTATTGCCGTGAGTTGCCCGACTGCTGCCGAAGCGAGTCCCCAAGCTTTGTGGATTGAGGCGGAAGCGTATTGCATGCAAGGCGGCTCGCGAGGTGCGGACGAGCCGCCCTTTGCCTCGGACGGTCGATGCCTGGGCTCAAATTGGGGTGGCCGGAAGGACCATTTCGTCATCTACCGGTTTCGGCTGGACCGTCCACGGGACGACGCAGTGCTGCACATCCGCTACGCCCGGCAACCGGCCGACGATTCCTTCTTCGACGTATTCTGCGACAAAAAGCTGGTGGCCAAAAGTCTGGCGTTTCCATCGACCGCCGGCTGGGGACATCTCCGCGACGACGAGTGGCACTACCGCACGGTCCCGCTGGGCAAGCTCGGCCAGGGATGGCACGAACTGAAGCTGGTCTCGGCGGCCGACAAAAACAACACGAACCTCGATGGCTTTTTTCTAGCCGGTGCGTCGTTTGTGCCGCCGAACAAGAGGGCCGAAATCGATCCGTTTCCCGGCCCGCCTCTACGCCGGGCACGCGACCAGGACAGCCCCGAATGCGTCGACGCGAAAATGTCGCTCGACGACGTCTCCGGCCGGCTCGACGACTGGTATTATCCGCGTAACGAAAGCCGGCAGCGGGCCGCCTTGAAAGTGCCGTCGCTGGTCGAGATTGCTCCGAAAAATGCAACGCTCGCTAAGGCGAAAGGCATGCAAGCCGTCTCGGTGGCGATTGGCGACGAGTTCGACGGATGGCGCATCGCCGAAACGCTTGCCGACCCGGAGCCGATCGCGGTCTTGGAACGCGAGTTTGACAACTGGGGCCTGATCGTCTTTCTCGGCACCAAGGGCGTGGTGGCCGAAGTTCGCAAGGCGGTGGGTCGAATCGAGGCGGTTCGCCGGCCGCCGGTCCGCTTCCCGAAGGACTACGTCCAAAAACTCCGGGACGCCAAAGAAGACGTGCTGGGCGAAAAGGTGCTCGCGTCGGGGCGCGATCCGTCGTACGAAGCGGTGGCCGGGTTCCTGCCGCCACTGGAGACTTACACGTTCCTCGGCTCGCCCCAGTCGCTGAAAAAATACATCGTGCAGCCCGACGGCTCGATCGGCCATCTCCCCAATCGCTGGGGCGGAAGCAAGCCACTGGAAAACACGCTCTTCGATCCAAACGATCTCCTGCCGGCCGAACAAATGACCTACCCCCTCACTGCCAAACGAGGTCTGCTCGGCGGGTATCTGCCGGCCGTCGACTATGGATTCCTCGACGCCGAGGCCCGCTTCGGATGGGAGCTGTGTGCGCTGATGGACGTGGGCGAGTCGGCCGCGGTGTTCATCCGCATGCGGCAGACCGGCGGCCAGACCGCCTTCTACCAGCTCGCGCCCCTCCGGAAATTGAACGACGGAAAGGCCTTCTTCGCCGCCTTGCTCAGAGTCGAGCAGTGGTGGAAACGGTTTTTCGCCCGGGGTATGCGGCTCGAAGTGGACGATTGCCGCACGGTCGACGTCGCCCGGGCCTCGATCGCCCGGGCCCTGAGCGGATATCCCGGCTTGCACCCGAAATACGGCATGGGCGGTTATTGGGGCGCCACCGATCAGCACGACGGCTTCCCGCCCACCACGTTGAGCCTCGGCAACTGCCTGTTGGACTGGGGGCTTACCGGGGCGGCCGGCAAGCGGCTCGGCTACTACCTGGACAATTTCGTCCGGGCCGATGGAACGCTGAAATACTACGGTCCGGCCGTGGCCGAGTACGGCCAGATTGTGGACCTGGCCGTGGCCTACGTGCGGCGGACCGCCGACATGGCGTGGTTCGAGCACCACCGGCCGGCCATCGAACGCATCGTCGGCCACCTGCTCGGCCTCCGGTCGCAGAGCAAGGAGTCGCAGTCACCCGACGGGGTGACCTACGGGCTGCTATTCGGCGGGGCCGAAGCCGACAACCGAAAGCAGACCGACTACTACTTCTCGGGCAGCGTCTGGTGCTGGCGCGGCCTTTTGGAACTCGGCCGGCTCTACGTCGAGATCGGCAAGCGGCAGAACAACGCCGCACTGGCTCGACGCGGGGAGGAATTGCTTGCGGAGTGCAAGTCGCTAAAAGCGGACATCCTCCGGTCGGTCGAGCGATCCATCGTCTCATCCGACGGCAAACCGTTTCTTCCGCCCATCGCCGGGTTCAAAAAACCGTTTGCCACCATGACGCAAGACCGGCTGGCCTCGTATACCAATTATCGCTACTGGCCCGAGGCCCTCTCGGCCTGCTGCCTGGGGCCGCAAAACGAGCGGGCGATTCTCGACTATCGACTCGCCCGCGGAGGCGAGCTGTTGGCCTTGACCCGTTTTGCCGGCCACCTTGACGACTGGCCCTACTGGCATCATGCCTATGCGGTGCTTACCCACGACCGGGTAAAGCGATACCTGTTGGGTTGCTACGGCCACGTCGCCCATCACCAGACACCCGGCACGATGACTGCCTACGAGCAGGTTCGGCTCGCAGGGCACTGCTTCCGCCGCGAGTATGCCGACTACTGCGTGCCGGCCCAATTGATCGCGCCCTTGATGATCCGCTGGATGCTCGCTTTCGAGGAGCGCGACGACGACGTGCTTTGGCTTTTCCGGGCGGTGCCGCGGGCGTGGCTTGAAGAGAGGATTTCGTTCCGGGGAGCCCTTACCCGCTGGGGACCAGTGGCCTGCGAGTTGAAACCGTCCGGCGATCTCAAACAGTTCACCGCCCGGATCGAGCTTGCCGGTCGGACCAAGCCTGCGGTGGCGCTTCGCGTCCGGCATCCCAAGAGGCTGAGGATTACCGATTGCCGCGTCGAGGGAGGGCGTTGCGAAAAAATCGATGCCGGGGGTGAACTGGTTCGCCTCCGTGCGGAAGGGGATACGATGACTGCCAGGTTGACCTTCGAGCGTTAGGTCACAACGGCAAGGCAGTTGTCAGTTGTCGGTTGGCAATAGTCAGTTGGCAGTAGTCAGTGGTGTCTGAACAAACCGCCTGCTGCTTCGCAGCAAACCACGTCGAATAACAGTCAATCATTGAGTGTGGCGGTCCCGGCCTCCGGCCCTGAGCTTGCCAGGCTCCGGGATTGCCTGATGCCAACAGCACGGATTCCGGCGATTGCCGCCCTTGGCAGATGCGCTTCGCCAACAGCGGGGGAGCATACGGGGTGGCATTCGGCCCGAAAAGATCGCAAGAGGCTGTTGACATGCTCGTGCCTGCCGTAAAGACTGTGAGGTGTTACGCCTGGGACGGGTCACGGCAACCACCAAGCGAAGACTGCAAAACCAAATAGCAAGCCACAGGTAGACGGCAATCAGCAGAAGGAGATCCGTAATGAGCGAACCCACCGGAAGCGTCGAGTCACGTCGCGAGTTCTTGAAGAATACGGGCCGGGTGGCCGCGGCCTCGGTCCTGGCGGGGACGGCCATTCCGCACGTCCACGCCGCGGAAGACAACACGATCCGGGTGGTCCTGATCGGTTGCGGCGGCCGGGGCACCGGCGCCGCGGCCAACGCCCTGGCCACCAAGAGCGGCCCGATCAAGCTGGTGGCGCTGGCCGACGTGTTTGAAAACCGCCTGTCGGGCAGCGGCAAACGTCTGAAGAAGCAGTTCGGCGACCGCGTAGACGTGCCCGACGACCGCAAGTTCGTCGGCTTCGACGCTTACAAAAAGGCCATGGATTGCCTGAAGCCGGGCGACGTGGCAATCCTCACCACTCCGCCCGCCTTCCGCTGGGTACACTTCGCCCACGCCATCGAAAAGGGCCTCAACGTCTTCATGGAAAAACCCGTCACCGTCGACGGACCCACCACCCGAAAAATGCTGAAACTGGCCGAACAGTCCGAGAAAAAGAACCTCAAGGCGGGCGTGGGGCTGATGGTCCGCCACTGCCGCGGTCGACGCGAACTGTACGATCGGATTCGCTCGGGTGAGATCGGCCAGATCATCGCCATGCGGGCATACCGGATGTGCGGCCCGATCGGTTCCGCGTTCTCGGAGCCCAACAAAGCGGACATCAGCGAGGTGCTCTACCAGGTCAAGCGGTTTCACAGCTTTCTCTGGGCCAGCGGCGGTTGCTACAACGACTTCTACATCCACCAGATCGACGAGTGCTCGTGGATGAAGGATGCATGGCCGGTCGAGGCCCAGGCACTGGGCGGTCGCCATTACCGGGGTGATTGCGTCGACCAAAATTTCAACAACTATGCGGTCGAATACACTTATCCCGACGGCACCAAGCTCTTCTACAGCGGCCGCACGATGGCCGGCTGCTTCAACAAGTTCGCCAGCTATGCACACGGCTCGAAAGGCGCGGCCATTATCTCGACCTCGTCGCACACGCCCGGCAAAGTCCGCACGTTCAAGGGACAAAACCTCACCAAAGACGAACTGATCTGGGCCTTCCCGCAACCCGAACCGAATCCGTACCAGATGGAGTGGGAAGACCTGATCGACGCCATCCGGAAAGATACGCCCTACAACGAGGTAAAGCGGGGCGCCGTGGCGAGCCTTGTCAGTTCCATGGGCCGCATGGCCGCGCATACGGGTCATATCGTCACATACGACCAGATCCTCAACTGCGACCACGAATTCGCTCCCGACGTCGACAAGCTGACCATGGATGGCCCCGCACCACTCAAAGCCGGCCCCGACGGCAAGTATCCCATTCCGCAGCCGGGCATCGTTACGAAACGAGAATACTGAGGCAATGTCTCAAACGTTCGATCCGTACCACCAGTGGTTGGGGATCCCACCGGACAAGCAGCCGCCCAACCATTACAGCCTGTTGGCGATCGAGCCGTTCGAGGACAACCCCGATGTAATTGAGAACGCCGCCGACCAGCGGATGGCCCATCTCCGCACCTTTCAAACGGGCCGGCACGCCGAGCTTTCGCAGAAGCTGCTCAACGAGGTGGCCGCAGCCAAGGTGTGCCTGCTCAAGCCGCAGAAGAAGGCCGCTTACGACGAGCAACTGCGTGGGCAGTTGCAGCGCGAAGCGGCCCCGGCGGTTAGCCCGCTCGATAGCGAACCGGTCGATCCGGCGCTGGCCGGATTGTTTGAGAAGGCCGGTCGGGAAGAGCCGACCACACGCGCTAAAGCTGCCGCAGGGAAGCGACGGCCGAATCTTGGTCCTCTCTTGGGAATCGGGACCGCGGGTCTCTTGGTGATTGCGATACTGGTCTGGTGGAATGGCCGGTGGGATGAGACGGCCACGGTCGACCCGCGCCAAGCCGAGAGCGAACAACCGGAAGCACCACGGCCACCGCCTCCGCCGCTTCCGCCTGTGCGCGATGCGTCGGAACCCGAGAAGAAGCAGCCGGCCAAAAACCCACGGAAAGAGACCAAGACGCCGACGGAGCCCTCCAAACCGACGCAGCATGTGGTACAGCCCGGCCCGGAACAAGAACAAGAGGGTCCCGGCCCGAAACCGCCGCAGGCCGGCGCGGATGCCCCGGCAACCAAACCCGACCCACAACCGCCGGTTTCCGAGCCGCCGAAGAGGGCACCGGTCCCCTCGAATGCCGAGCAGAAGAAGATTGTCGAGCAGCTCAAGGAGATCTACAACCTCGACAAGGATGTGGAATCGGTCGAGAAGCTCAAGCTGGCCAAGCAGCTATCCGATCTGGCCAATAAAGCGGCGGATCCCAAAGAGCAGTTCGTGTTGTTTCGCACGGCCATGGAGCTCGCCCGCGACGGAGGCAACGCGACGATGATGCTGGAGACGGTCGACGCCATTGGCGCCCGTTTCGAGGTCGACGCACTGAGCGTCAAAGAGAAGGTGTTGATGCAATTTGCGGCCCGGGCGACCGATTCCGAGAGAATCGAAGCGTTCGTGAAAGGCTCCGCCGGTCTGATCGAAGTGGCCCAGGCGGAAGCCCGTTTTGATCTGGCAGCCAGCCTTGCGGAGCGAGCATACCGGCTGTGCCAGCGCCCGGCGGGCAGGAAGTTTCGCAAACAGACATACGACTGGCGTCGCGAGGTGCAGAGGGCGGCGCAGGCGTGGCGGCAGTTCCAGGAGGTGCTGGCCAGGCTGAAGACCGAGCCCGATGACCCCGAGGCCAACCTGGCGGCCGGCCGCTGGTACTGTTTCACCCGGGGCGATTGGCAACGGGGCCTTGTGCATCTGGCCAAAGGAAGCGACAAGCCCCTCAAGGACTTGGCTAATCAAGAACTGACCGCCCCGCCGACCGAAGCGGCCGACCAGATCAAGCTGGCCGACGCCTGGTGGGACTTGGCCCAGTCGGCCAAGGGCGAACAGAAAGACGCGATTCTGCTCCGCGCCGGTTTCTGGTACGAGCAGGCCCAACCCGACGTGACATCGACGCTCCTCCAAACGAAGGTCCGAAAGAGGCTGGAAGAGATTGCCAAGCTCGGGCGACCGATCCCCGAAGCTCCCACGGATCAGCCGGAGCCCGGAGCAAGCCTGGCGCGAGGCCGATGGGTCGAGCTGCTCAGATCGGTAGACGTCGGTCGGGACCGCGTTGAAGGTCAGTGGAAGCGCGACGACAAGATCCTGGCCGTTGCTCCCGGGCAGTGGTCTCGCTTGATGCTCCCGGTCAACCTGAAGGGCAGCTATGACCTTCAAGTGGATTTGGTTCGACATTCGGGCGAGAACACGCTCAAGATCTTTCTGCCGGTCGGGTCGACGGCGTGCAGCCTGACGCTGAGCGGTTGGCAGGGATCGGCCAGTGGGCTGGGGATGATCGACGACCGGTTTGCCGACAACAACCCCACGACCGTCCGGCCCGGCAAGCTGATCAACGGTCGGACTTACCGCGTGCTGGCCAAAGTCCGGCTTGCGGACGAAAACGTGAGTATCAGCGTAGCCGTCAACGGCACACCCTACATCAAATGGACCGGAAAGCAGTCGTCGCTGAGTCTGCCCGGCGCGTGGGCACTGCCGCAGCCCGACCGACCGGGGCTTGGGGCAACCGACTGTGCCGTGGCGTTTCACAGCGTGCGGCTGCGGCTTGTTTCAGGCGAGGCGCGGCTGGTCGGGCGGGGCGAGAAGCGGCAATCGCTTCTTGTGACACTGCAAAACTCCAGCTTCGAGGCTCCAAAAGCCGAAACCCATCCACGGTTTAGCAGCCGGTGGGGCGCCATCTTCGACACCCCGATCCCCGGCTGGCACGAATCGGCCTTCGACGGCAAGGAGGGTCCGAACTCCGCAGTGTGCATTTCGCCCTACCCTCGGCCTCCGACCCAACCGACCCGGGGACCAGGTGCCACCGACGGCGACCAGGTCGCCACGCTCAATCTCTCTGAAGACGACCCGAACCGGGGAACCGTCACCGACACCTGGATCTTCCAATCGATCGGCAAAGTGAGCGCCGGCGACGTGGGCAAGGTCCTGGAGTTGAAGGCCGACGTGGCCGCCTGCCACCCCGGCCCAAGCGATGACGCGGCCGCCACGGTCGCTTTCGCCACCGGGGTGACCACCAAGAGCCCGGGCAAGGTGGTCGGCCAGCCCGGCATCGACCCGGAGCTATCCAATGACGAGGGTGCCCACACGCTTACCGCCACGCTAACCGTCGACCGTGCCCTGGTCGACCAGGAGATCTTCGTGCGTCTCTCGGTCAGCGACCCCAAGCCGCACGGGTGGCCCAACATGTACCACTACGACAACGTGCGGCTTCGGGCAGCAGACCGGTAAAACCCCCCGCCCTACTCCAGCTCATGTACGACGATCATGTTGTGGGCGGAGACGTGCAGGCCGGTGCCGGTGATCAGGACTACGCGGTCGCCCGATTCGAGCGAGCCCTGCTTGCGGCCGAAGTTGGTCAGGTGTTGCAGCAACTGGCTGCTGTCGTGGGTGGGGGCACCGGGGACGGGGATCACGCCCCAGTAGAGACACATCCGTCGCAGAGTCGCTTCCGAGTCGCTGGTTCCGACGGTGGGCACGAAGTTGCGGTTTTTGGAAAGCGAAAGGGCGGTGGCCCCGCTGGCGCTGGCCACGGCCACCATCTTCGCGTCCAGCTCTTCGGCCAACTGGCCAGCCGCATAGACGGTGGCTTCCGTGATCGGGTTGACCCCTTCGGCGCTGAGGTCCACCTTGGGACGCGTCCGGGCCCGGCGGCACAGCGGCTCGGTGGCCAGGGCGATGCGGTGCATCATGCGGACAGCCTCATCCGGGTATTGCCCGATGGCCGTTTCGCCGGAGAGCATACAGGCATCGGCCCCGTCGAGTATGGCATTGGCCACGTCGGTTGCTTCCGCCCGGGTGGGGAGACGAGAGTGCTGCATGCTGTCGAGCATTTGCGTGGCGATGATCACCGGTTTGCGGAACCGGTTGCAGGTGGCGATGATTTCTTTTTGGGCGACGGCCATTCGGGCGATGTCGGTCTCGACGCCCAGGTCACCCCGGGCGACCATCACGCCATCGGCCGCTTCGACGATTGCGTCGAGGTGATCCATGGCCTCGGGTTTTTCGATTTTGGCGATTACCTGTGGTCCGCCGGGCTGGTCGTCTCGGCTGTCTGACGCAAGTAGCGTCTTGAGCTGGCGAACGTCGTCGGCCGTGCGCACGAAGCTCAGCCCGACGAAATCGACTTCGTTGTCAGCGGCCCAAACGGCTTCCTCTCGATCGGCAAGACCGAGGGTGGGAATGCTCAATTTGGCGCCCGGCAGGTTGATGCCTTGTCCGGAGCGGATTAGTCCCGGCTGGATGACGCGGCAGGTGGCGTAGCCCTCGCCACGCTCTTCGACCAGGAGTCCTACCGTGCCGTCGGCCAGCATCACGCGGTCGCCGATGGCCAGCTCATCCACGAGCGACTCGTAGGTGCTTGTCAGATCGCCCGGCGATTTGGCCGTTTGGCCGCGGACAAATCGCAATTGGGCGCCCGGGGAACAGCGGAATTGTCCGCCGGGCAGCTTGCCGAGTCGGATCTTTGGGCCGGCCAGGTCGAACAACACGGCCACCGGCCGGCCCAACCGACGGCCGACAGAGCGGATCTGGTCGAGTCGCTGCTGGTGTTCGGCCCGGTCGCCATGGGCGGCGTTGACGCGGAATACGTCCACCCCGGCCAGCAGCAGTTTTTCCAGGCAATGCTCGTCGGCGCAAGACGGCCCGACGGTCGCCACTATCTTGGTGTGCGAAGCCCGCTGCCGCTGGAGAGATTCCGAGGTAGCCATGGGTACGTTCCACCTTTGCTTGGCGTGTCGAACAGGCGAAACGCGTGCCGATTTTTTTCAACCGCGGGCGGTTGAACAATCCGATCGACGGCGTGACACAACGGGCCCACTTTACCCGATTCCTCGCGGCCCCGCGACCCCCTTGTTGGTGCCGGTCCGGCACGACGCAAGGTTCGTCTGGCTGGCACGCAGCCGCGACATGAGGTTAGAATAGCGTCTGCCGGAAAGACCTTGCCGGCATGCAAGGCCATCCCAAGCTGCCCATTGCCCCTCAAGTGTCCCAAGGAGTCTGCTTATGAATCACGTGACATTGCACCGTCGCGAATTGCTGAAACGGACTACCGGTATTGCGGCCGCCGGTGCTGCGGCACCTTACTTTCGGACCGGCTCCTGCGCCGGGGCCGAGTCGAAGAATGATCGTCTGAAAGTGGCGTCGATCGGCACGGGCGGGCGCGGTTCGGGGATCGGCCACCAGGCCGGCAGCCGGGGCGACATG
>Ga0180432_10006648_pt1 | contig 14953 bp, 11 predicted proteins | sample SS_ome_10_FD_132414 | JGI IMG/M metagenome (GOLD analysis project Ga0180432, IMG submission 132414) | Hypersaline lake sediment archaeal communities from the Salton Sea, California, USA - SS_1_MS_2 metaG | ecosystem: Environmental > Aquatic > Non-marine Saline and Alkaline > Hypersaline >... | reverse complement strand
CTTGCAACCGAGAAGAACAAGTGGGTGCCCGATAGCGGGTGGGAGGAATAGCGGGAAACGGTGGCGAACTGTTTGCTCCCTGCCATGGGTGCTGCCGGCTCTGTCAACCTAACGTGTCGTAGGTAGCAGCGGAGCTTGTTTCGTGAGGGTCCGTCACGCAGCCGTAACCGCACTCCATTCTCGGAAGGAGCGATCCCGCAGCGTCCGGTAGTTCGCTGCCCCAAGTAGATGCCGTCCGAGTCTGAACCGGAGGATTCGTCTCCAGCAAAGGAACTCTGAAGCCGGCATTCATCGAGTGCACCTGACCCGACTGAGCGTCGTAATACACCATCGAAATGACGCCCCCGAAACTGACAGCCAAACCCGCCAGACTGACGATGTGGGTCATGCTTGCCGCCAACACAGCATCCGCGGCATTGCCGCCCTGCCTCAATATCGCCATGCCCGCGGACGTTGCCCGATCCCCTCCCATGCTCAACACCATGGCGTTGTCGCTGCTGGCCGCTAGATTATACCGGTTCCAGACCCCGGTCCAGTCACCCTCGGGAGGCGGCCCAACAGTCCCGTTGTTCTCTTCGCCAACTGGATTTGCTTCACCGCAGGCAGCCCACAGAAACGCGAAACACATTACCCACTTTGTGAACGAGCTATCTGCCTCGTTTCCAGACGTTTGAGAGCCTGTATATCAACGATCGGCCTGGCTGTCGCCTGACGGTTGGGTCGAACCGCCTGGCCACGATTTCCATCGTAGACGTGCCGACTAACGGTTTGTCACCGGATAGCATCTCGAACACGATGCACCCGAGGCTGAATGTCTAGGTCAGGTCCGGAGTTGCGAACTCACTCCAGATAGTAGTCCCACGCACAGAACCCGTCCCCCTTCAGGATGGAGTGCGTGATCTCGCAACGTTTGAACTCCACTCCCAACACCGGCTCCCAGAGCTGCCGGTCCCAACCGGCCGCGCGATAGCAGAAGACGGGGTCGATCCGCGGATCCTCCGCCTCCCGCACCAGGGCACAGAAACAATAGGCCTTTCGAGTCTCCTCTGGAGTGGTTGCCGCCAGGTAGGCTTCTTCGTTGTACGGCACTTTGCTGACGTGCAGTTTGTTGCCATCGAACGACGGTGCGTCGAACCACCCCCTGGTCCGGCCGGCGTCCCGGAACCCGGCACGTAGGGAGTCGAACACGGCGTTTATGTCGCCGGTCGCTTCGTAGACGGCCTTGTGTTGCTCGATGTCCTCCGGAGGACGAACCAAGGCCACACGGGAAAGCACGTCGAACTGTTCTTCGAGACTGCTGCGTTCCTTCAATCGCTGGATGGACCTCGCCACCCATCGGCACCGTTCGTCCACCGGCGTGTGGCATGTTATGGTACCTCCACCCTCCCACACCACCTCGGCCACATCCTCCCCCAGCACCCGGACCAACTCCTCCCTGTACTTCTCCGGCCAGGGAAGAAAGGAGGCCATGCTCTCGACCCTCTGGTTCTCAGGGTCGGCGGGGTCATAGCGGTGGAACACCTCGACCAACTCCAGCTCCGGGGAGAGGCCAACCTGGTTCATGTATTCGTACAGTTGGCCGCGGGTCTGAGCCAGGGTCTCCATCGATCCTTCGTGGATGTTCGAGAAGAAATGCATGGACCTCAGCCTGTGGGTACGAACATCACCCACGTTCACCGCTTCCCGAACTGAGAATCCGATCTCCGAGTCCGAGCCATCCACCGGCGTGTCAAACCGGAAGATGTGCGTAAGGGGGCCCGCGATCCTGTCTCCACATGCCGCCCTCACCTCTTCGATCCGGGGCTCCAGTTCTCGGCGGGTCCGGATCGGTTTGCGAATTCCGGCGAAGAGCGTGCTCTCTCGCGCGGTGGCGCGGATCCCGTCATCCTGAACACGGCCCCGCCCGAAACCGAAATGCGGCGTCACGCCGACAATCCACGGAACCGACAGGCAGGTCAGCCCGTTGATGCCTGTCGTGATGAAACACCTTCGATCAACTGGTTCGTGACACATTGGTGCCTCATTTCTCCTCGAGTCGCCTGGCATTATTAACCCAAGAAGTGACCCGCGTTCCTCAACTTGTCGATGAAGCGTTAGCAGCCCGGCTTGACAGTACTATGGCCAATGCTGCCCTTGCCCTTGCCCTTCCTGAACCGTATCGTCGAGCGCGCGGGCACCGCGGTGCTGCAATACATCCCGTCGCTGGAGGCCGACACATGGTACAGGCGTTTGTTGCGGGCGTTTTGGCGCCCGCGGGAAGAGGAGGCCGCACGGAACGCTGCGGCGGGCGTGCTCGACTCGGGGCACATAGTCTCGGGGCGACGACCCGCCGTGCCGGCCGGCGCGCATTCCGCCGGCTCGGCGGCCCCCATGTGTGGATGTTCCTGGCGGCGCTGTGCCCGAACGCGGCCACTGCGCAGGAAGCTCGCGATATCACCGTGGAGGAGGGGGTTCGTTTAGGCCTCGAGCACAACGCCCGCCTGCGTGCCGCGCGCGCCGAAGCAGACGCTGCTCACGCAGCGGTGCGCCAGATCGGGGCGGCACGGCTACCGGCTTTGCGCAGCCAGGCATCATACGGGCGGCTGAGCGACAACATACCACCGGTGGAATTCACACTCCCCGGTTACGACAGCACCTTCACGTTCCAGGGCGTACAACTCGACCGTTTCCAGACTGAGTTGAGCCTCGAAGTTCCCCTCATGACGCAGCTCCGGCTGGGGCACGAAACCCGTGCGGCCGGCCACGATGCCGCTGCGGCTGTACTCGTCCTGGAGCAGGAGCGCTCCGATGTGGCATTCGATATCCGGCGCGCGTACTGGAACCTCCGCCGTGCCGTTGAGCTCCACACCACGATCGAGGCGGCCCTCGCGGGTGTAGAAGCACATTTGCTGGTGGTCCGGGAGCGGGTTGAGGAGGGCGCCGCACTGCGGCGTGATCTGCTGGCGGCGCAGACGCGCCGATCCGAGGTGTTACTCGAACAGGTCGAGGTCGAGAACCAGGTGCGCGTGGGCCAGCTCGAACTCAACCGTCTCATCGGGCTCCCTTTGGACGAACCGCTACGGACGGTGTCCGATCCCGGCGAGGTGCTCACACTGGAATCTCCGCCGGAGGAGTTGAACGCGGCAAACGCGCCAACAGAGGACGACCGCCCCCGCCTAGCGGCCCTCGAGCGCCAGGTGCTGGGCATGCGGGAGCGCGTGAGCGCAACCGGTACGGGCTGGTTCCCGGTGCTGGACTTCTACGCGCGCTGGCTCCGTGCGAAGCCAAACCCATACTTCTTCATGGAGCAGGACCGGTTCAACTCTACCTGGGAGTTTGGTTTATCCGGCAGTTGGGCGATTTGGGAGGGTGGGCGCCGTTCCGCGGCGCGGAGTGAGGCACGGGCGCGGCTGGAGGCGGCGGAGGCGCGGCTGCAGGCCACGACGGAGCAAGTTGCCGTAGAAACCGCCCGCGTCCGGCTCGAGGTGCGGCGCGCGACCGAAGCCGTGGGGGTGGCGGAGGAGAACGTGCGCGAGGCGGAGGAGTCGTTCCGCGTCGTGGGCAACCAGTTCGAGGAAGGGGTGGCACTGTCGGCCGACGTGCTCGACGCGGAGGAAGCCCTCAGGCGAGCACGCGCTCGTCTCGCCGACGCAATGGCCGACAAGGCCATCGCCGAGGCTGCGGTCCTGAACGCCCTCGGCAGGGTGTGGTGAGCAATGGCGGCCGATTTCGTCTTCCGGGCACGGGGCGTCACGAAGATCTACGAGATGGGCGAGGTCAAGGTGCACGCGCTCCGGGGCGTCGACCTCGACCTGTACGCCGGCGAACTGGTGGTGCTGCTCGGTGCGTCGGGGAGCGGCAAGTCGACCCTGCTCAACATCCTTGGAGGATTGGATACCGCTACATCCGGGCAGGTGCTGTACCAGGACACCGATCTGACGCGGGCCGACGACGCGGAGCTGACGCACTATCGACGTCACCACGTGGGCTTCGTATTCCAGTTCTACAACCTCATCCCGAGTCTCACGGCGCGCGAGAACGTGGCCATCGTTACCGAGATCGCCGAGAACCCGATGATTCCGGCGGACGCACTCGACATGGTTGGGCTGGGTGGGCGTTTGGACCACTTCCCGGCACAGCTCTCCGGTGGAGAGCAGCAGCGAGTCGCCATCGCGCGCGCCATCGCAAAGCGCCCCGCGGTGCTGCTCTGCGACGAGCCCACCGGCGCCTTGGACTCGGAGACGGGCGTGGTGGTATTGGAGGCTCTCGAACGCGTGAACCATGAGTTGAGCACGACTACCGCGGTCATTACGCACAATGTCGTGCAGGCCGGGATCGCAGAGCGGATCTTCCACCTCCGCGACGGACTCATCACCGAGGTAGAGGTCAACCCGAAGAGGACGCCGGCATGCGAGCTGACGTGGTGACATGAAGGCGTTCGACCTGAAGCTGTTCCGGGACCTGTATGAGATGCGCAGTCAGGCCGTAGCAATCGCGTTCGTGGTGCTCGCGGGTGTCGCGACCTACGTGGCGATGCGCAACGTGATGGCCTCGTTGGAGCGTACGCTCGACAACTACTACCGCGAGTACCGCTTTGCCGACGGGTTCGCCACGGCCCGCCGGGCTCCGCAGATCGTCCGCGAGCGGCTTGCTGCCATTCCGGGCGTGAGCACTGTCGAGACTCGCGTTACGGCCCCGGTCAACCTCGAGGTGCCGGGCTTCGACGAGCCAGTGGCCGGGTTGCTCGTGTCGGTGCCGGAGGACGAGCAGCCGCCGCTCAACCGCTTGTTCATTCGCGAAGGGCGCCTGGTGCGCGTGGGGCGGCACGACGAGGTGCTCCTCAACGAGACGTTCGCTCAGGCCCATGCGCTGCGGCCCGGAAACGAGCTGACCGCAATCGTGAACGGGAGGCGGCGCGTGCTCACTGTCGTCGGTATCGCCCTCACGCCCGAGCACCTGCTGCAGGTCCAGCCCGGCACTATCTTCCCAGACCCGGAGCGTTACGGAGTACTCTGGATGGGCCGCCAGGCGCTCGCGGCCGCTTACGACATGGAAGGCGCTTTCAACGATGTCGCCTTCTCACTCGTCCCGGGCGCCAGCTTGGACGACGTGCTCGAGCGGGTGGACCTGATTCTCGAACCGTACGGGGGCGTGGGAGCCTACGCCCGGAGCGTGCAACCGTCCCACTGGGCAATATCCGAAGAGTTCCGTGGGCTCCGGTCATCGTCAACGACGCTGCCCATAGTGTTCCTGGCCGTAGCGGCGTTCCTGCTCAATGTCGTGGTGAGCCGCCTCATCGCCCTCCAGCGCGAGCAGATCGGTGTGCTGAAGGCCTTCGGCTACAGTAGCGTCGCGGTGGGGTTCCACTATGTAAAAATGGTACTCGTGATGGCTCTCGCCGGGGCGGCCGCGGGCATCGGGGTGGGGCTGTGGCTGGGCTCGCTCATGGGCGACCTGTACATGGAGTACTACCGGTTCCCCGCGCTGGATTATCAGGCCAGCGTGCCCGTGATACTCACCGCCGTGGGCCTTACCACGGGAGCTTCTGTTCTGGGTGTACTGGGCGCGGTGCGCAATGCCGTCCGTCTGTCCCCGGCCATTGCGATGCGCCCCGCCCCGCCGCCCCTCTATAAGAAGACGCTGGTCGAACGTCTCGGACTCGAGCGTATTCTCGACCAACCCTCGCGCATGATCGTGCGCAACCTGGAACGTCGGCCGGCGCGCTCACTGCTCACGGTGGTAGGGATCGCCAGCTCGTGTGCGATTCTCATAATGGGGATGTTCTTCACCGACTCCATCGATCACGTGCTGCGCGTCGAGTATGGCGTCGCGCAGCGCGAGAACCTGAACGTGACATTCATCGGACCCGCCTCTACGGCGGCAGTCCAGGAACTCCGAGCGCTGCCGGGCGTGCGCTGGGCGGAGCCGATGCGGGCGGCTCCGGTACGCCTCAGACACGAGCACAGGCATTACGACACCGCGATCCAAGGCATCCCCCCGAGCGCATACCTCCGCCAGGTGATCGATACCGACCTCGAACCGATAACCATTCCGCCCGAGGGTATCGTACTCACCGAACGCCTCGCGGAGATACTCCGGGCTTCGCCGGGCGAAGAGATCGTAGTTGAGGTGCGCGAAGGGGCGCGCCGCACACGGACCGTTCCTGTCGCCGCCATCACCCAGCAGTATGTCGGGCTGGCCGCATATATGGAGCTGTCGCGGCTGAACCGCATGGTGGGCACAGGGCCGTCGGTCTCGGGCGCGCTGCTCCTCACCGACTCCCGTGTGGAAGACAGGCTGACGAGAGCACTGAGAGATCGGCCCCAGGTGGCGAGCATCGTGTCGCAGGAGCGCATGATTGCCTCGTTCAACGACACCATGGACCGCAGCATGCTCACGATGACACTGATTCTGACCGTGTTCGCGGGAGTCATAGCGTTCGGTGTGGTCTACAACGCGGCGCGCATCTCGCTTTCTGAGCGCGACCGTGAGCTGGCCAGCCTGCGCGTCCTCGGGCTGACGCGAGCGGAGATCTCGTTCATACTGTTGGGCGAACTCGCGCTGCTTACGCTCTTAGCCCTCCCGATCGGATTCCTGCTCGGCTCCATGGCGAGCGCCGGTCTGGTGCAGGCTTTCCAGACCGACATGTACAGGTTCCCGCTGGTGCTGGGCCGTAAGACCTTCGGTATCGCCGCCGCGGTGGTGCTTGGTTCGGCCGTTGTGTCGGCATTGATCGTTCGCCGCAAACTCGACCGCCTCGATCTCGTGGGCGTTCTAAAGACGAGGGAATGATGTTGCGAATCACACGCAAGCGCATTGTGTTGGGGTCCATCGCCGTGCTGGTTTTGGCGGCGCTCGTCTGGTCGTTCCTCCCCAAGCCCGTCCCGGTGCAAACGGCTGTGGTTGGGCGCGCACCGCTCCAGGTAATCGTGGAGGAAGAGGCGCGGACCGAGGTGTCGGACCGCTACGCGGTCTCGTCTCCCGTAACGGCCTGGGTACGCCGTATCGGACTCGTGGCCGGGGACTCGGTGGTGGCGGGCCAGGCACTCGCCTATCTGGAACCTCCACGGACACCCGTTCTCGACCCTTCCGGGCGGACGGGAGCAGAAGCGCGCGTACGCGCCGCCGAGGCCGCGGCCAACCACGCGCAGTCGGAACGAGCGCGCATCGAGCGGCTCGCCGCGTCCGGCTCCGCCACACGCCAGGCGCTCGAACAGGCAGTAAGCCAGGCCGAACGCACTCACGCCGAACTCGAAGCCGCACGCGCGGCACTCCGGCGCGCTTCGGGCACGGGCAACCTCGGCGTGGAGGAGGTGCTCCGCTCCCCCGTGGCGGGGCGTGTGCTCTCGGTTCCCAGCCGCAGCGCGCGGCAGGTGAACCCGGGTGAGCCACTGGTAGTCGTCGGCAACACACAAAGTCTCGAGGTGCACGCCGACGTATTGTCGCAGGATGCGGTACGCATCCGCGTGGGCACGCGCGTGCTGCTCGACCAGTGGGGTGGCAATGAGCCGCTGGAAGCGGTCGTGACGCGTGTTGAGCCGCAGGGTTTCACGTCGGTCTCATCCTTGGGCGTCGAGGAACAACGCGTGCCCGTGGTCGCTGTGATCCAATCGCCGGCTGACCGGTGGAACGGCTCGCTCGGTGCGGGCTACCAGGTGTTGGCCCGATTCATCGTCTGGGAGGGAGAGAACGTCCTCCAGGTGCCTAGCGCCGCACTCTTTCGAGTCGGGGAGGGCTGGGCGGCATTCGTGGTAGAGCGCGGCCATGCGGTGCGCCGCGCGGTGCGGATCGGTCAGCAGGCGGGCCTTGCCACGCAGGTGCTGGAAGGACTCCGCGAGGGGGACGAGGTGATCGTCCACCCCGGGAACGACATCGACGATGGAGTGGCCGTCAGCCCGGGTCTGGGCTCAGCGGACGAGCGGTAGTTGCCGCCGGTGTATTCCATCCGCGCGCCCTTCGTTCGTTGCTCTAGCCGGCCTTGTTAATCGCGATCACCTGATACTCCAGCTCAACGTTCTTCGGTTGGTTGGGGAAGCGCATATTGCAGAGTTCTGTCGGGACCAGGCCCGCGCAGTGGGCATGACAGTGCCTGCTCCGCCAGGCCACTCCCCCTTCGCGGGCTGTAGGCTAAAGAGAAGCCTAAGGCCCGCTCCGCGGGCTGGCCTGGCTGCTCGCTCACTGTAAAGGCTGTTAGATAAAAGCCGTCCACAGGCGATTGCGCGTTTGATCTCGTAGATGTCAAACGTGCATCGACCTCTTGAACACTCACAATCACCGATCGCGAACGCGCATCGGGTAGCGGTGAACTCGATATCGGTGTTGGGAACGCACGACCATCGACTGTGAACTCACAATCGCAGGTCGCGAACTCGTTTTCGAGAGAATCAATTCGCAACGGGTGATTGCGAACTCACCACCATCGATGTCGATCCTGCAATCGTCGATATCAATGACTGCAACACCTTCGCCAAGGTCACATCACCGATTGTATGCTCACAATCGGCGGTTGTAATCGCACTTTGGACAGCCGTGAGACTCAATCTTGACCTTAGAACCCACGACAGCCGAGGGTTAGCGAAAAAACATGCAAGTAAGGAGTCAGGTGCCGCCTCTGCCAAAACGGCACCGTCGTGAACGATCATCTCTGCGACATGAATGATCATGCCATTGGAATGGACCTCAACGGAGTAGAGAGGGACGTTCACGAGACAGGTGTGGACGGTAACGACACAGCCGCGAAGCATACTGCGACTGAAAAGGACCACAACGATGAGAACATGAACGCGTATTTCACCGATATGAACGTTCACCGCGGACCCGGAGCGCGTCCGGTGGCAATGTGAAACACGCTCTCAGGGCCAATTTACGTCACTTTTGGCTTGCTGGCCAACCCCTCTCCCCTGCCATCCAGTTGACCGCCCTAAGGCCTGGCACGGAATGGACAAGGTGCCGGAGAGGTATCTGTGCGATGTGTGTGTTGATGTGCGGGAACTGCTTCAGTCGTGCAACGTGCAACGAGCACCGTGTATCGGTCTAGCGTGCAGGCTACAACGTTCAGCCTCGAAACCCGCGCGCAATGCCGGCCGGAATGGAGCGAAGACGAAGCGGCTGTGCGGGGTGCCGCCATGGAGCGCGAGGAACACGCCGAACGGAGCAGCGTCAGGGTGCGCCGCAGACGGCGCTCTACATCCTCTTATACGCCGGCCCCGCTCCTCCCTCGCGCGGTGTCCAGCGCGGCCCCAGTATGTCGGTGGCCTTGCAGTCGACGCAGTTGGGAGGGTTGATCGTGAGCTTGCCGTCCTCCACCTCGTACACGCCCGCCGGGCAGTGGTGGTGGTGATCCTGCAGCCATCCAAGGATCTGGGTGGGAAGCGATGAAGCGCGCGTGATTTTGCTTGACGCTCGAGACGAACAGACATAAAGGAATTGGTCGCAACGAAAGCAGAGGCCATCAAATACGATTCAACCAACCTCCCTCTTCACCCTCTTCGCCGTCGTACCCATAAAATTCGTGAAGACCAAAACAAGCTGATGCAACGCGTCCGACCCGCCGCCCAGCACCGCCCCGGTCAAAAGCACGTCCGTGGTGCGAAACAGGCGCTGGTGAACGTCGGGTAGCAAGGCAAAGATCTGAGGATCCACAAACAACTCGAGCACACGTATGCCGAGTACGGCCACGATTGCGCCGAGTGCCGTGCCAGCGAAGAACGCGATACGCCGCGTTTGGATCTTGTGGTTCTTGATAACCAGTGACTGTTCGAGTGTCTTCTGGCGATCGCAATCGGCGGAGACAGTGCTCTCTGCGGTAGCGGATTGAACGGTGCGCTGCGACCGCCAGCTCGTGAGCGCAACCTCCAACACCCGCTCAATGAACAGCGACACCATGACGAGGGGCGAGGTGAGTTGAACGAACTCTGCGAGACTGAAACTCCGAAACGATACGGAAGCTGGATTGTAGATCGCGGCGAGACCAGCCGCGGAGAGTATCATGGCGCCCAACACCCACAACACTCGACGATCGAGGTTTGTGTAACTGTTCATCGTGTTGTTCCTATCGGTAGCGGCCAGTATTCCGCGGCCGTTTCTTCGAGAACGTCTTCAAGCGAATCCGGAAGGGCGGAGAAAAAATCGAGACGGGTGAGCGTCTCAACGAGATCGACAGACACGGCGTAGTCACCAGCTTCCCCTTCCAGTGGGTCGGTCTGGTTCCGCATCACGAAACCAAACATTAGGAGCCTGCTTGATTGTGGTGCCGTGTAAGAGGGAGGCGTGGGCGTTGGGCCGCACGCCGCGGTCTCAGCCAGCATTACCTTGTAGAAGTGCGTGGGTACTGCTACACGGTTCTCGCCGATGAATATTGTTGGCTCGGTTATCGAACCGTTTTCATCCAGAAACAAAGAGCCGGTGTAAGCCCAGATGCTCGCGGCCCTCAAAGCAAGCTCTCGAATGTCTTCCTCCAACATCCGCCACATCTGCCGATTGAGTGCGGGAGTCTGCGGAGCCATGTTAGAGAGCTTGAACGTCTCGGACATTGCGGCCTCGCTGCGCCTGAACGCGGCGGCCGGAGCCATGTGCCCCCTGTCGTAGCCGCTTGCCTCATAATCCCGCAACTCGGCGCGTTGGTAATCGGGTAGGTAGGGGTCAGCACGGAAGTCGTCGGTGCGTTCGGCTTCTCCTGCGACGCTCACACTATCGAGACGGTACGTGACCCACTGCGGAATACGATTGCTGCGGTCGTGGCAGGTAATGAAGTAGTCGCCCAACAACACATCACAGTCGCCACCCGGAAAACCCCACCGCAAATGTTCGTTGCCGACGACATCGGCCGGTACGAACCCGTGTGGCCTACGATCGCGATAGTGGAACTGACACAGCTCCGAGACTCGAGCTTCGAGCATACCGAGGCGCTGTTCGGGCGACTGCGCCAGCGTCACGTGCGCGGCTTGCGAGAGAGCGGATGCCAATACCAGTATTCGCAGACTCATGTGGTTTGGTCTGAAGAGACTTGCCTTCCGGTGATTCCCGAAGTGCCGCCCCGGAGTTCGCTGGTCACGGCGACGAAGGCGTCGAGTCCAGCGAACGGAGGGCAAGCGGAGGGAATCACCGGAAGGCATTACTCACCTTGGTCAAAGAGCGACGCTGATGAGGTTACTGGGCAGACTCTCGCCCGCCTTGTTGATCGCGAGCACCTGGAACTCGATATCCACACCCTGCGGTTGCTCTGTCAGGACGGTCATGGACTCGAAACACAACACGACCTCCTTCCACTCCGTCTCACCGCTGGTGCGCGTGAGTACGCGGTACGCCGATACGGCGCCGCCTTCGGCTGGTGACTTCCAATCGAGGTAGACCCAGCCGCGCCCTTCACGCTTCACCTCCAGTGTGCGGGGGGCGCCTGGCGGTTGGAGCTTCGTGGGCTCTCGCTTACCGCTCCATCCGATAGTCCTGAGCTTGCCCTCGTCGTCGCGGTGCGCAATTTCCGCGTAACGCAGGATGCTCTTCATTTTGTCGCTCAAGTCTTGAAGCGCATCCTGTTTCTCGTCATACGCCACCGCGGCCTCACCTTCGGCGGTCTCCGCAGTCTCCTTTGCGCTTCTGTAGCGCAGAAGTGCTTCCTGCAGAGCGTCCACGGCGACGGGCGTATCGGGGAAATGCTGACCGTTTTCCGTTAGGCCGTTGACAATCGTGCCTGCGAGTGCAGCCACATCGGCTTCTCTGGTTGGGAACCTTGCCATCTTCTTCTCCCTTGTGGTTTGTTGATTTCGTAACTCTCTTGCGTGGCGGCCGCTCGACCTTGAAAAGCGGCGGCATTCGAATACAGACGCGGTGTGCTGAAGTGCAGACAGGCGGTTCGCGAGCACGACTCGTAGGAACAAAACATCGACCCCTGGTTTGAGACCTGTTCGCGGCTGATTCGTGACTTAGGCCGATCGATCCGAAGCTTCGAGCTAGCGATTTGAAGCTTCGAATCGTGGATTTTGAACTTCGAATTCCAAAATTCGAAGCATGGAATCGTGGATTTGCAGTTTCGAATTGGGGATTCGCAGCTTCGAACCGGGGATTTGACGCTTCAAATCGGTGATTTGCAGCTTCGAATCGACGATTTGAAAGTTCGAATTCTGAAAATCGAAGTTGCGAATTGTGAACTTGAAGCTTCGAATCGACGATTCGCAGTTTGGAATTGACGATTCTCAGTTTCGAATCGAGGATTTTAAGCTTCGAATCAACGCCTCGAAGCTTCGAATCGATGCCGTTTTGGCAGATTTCGGCCGAATCAAACCGCCCGTCAACGCTGTAACTACATACGTTACAACAGCTTGTGGCCGAGTGGGGCGGGGAATGAGGGCGATTCATAGAGGCACGTTCCCGCATGAGCCCGCCCGACCGGCCGAACGTTTGCTCGAGCGTCGCAACCAGCGATGCCGTACATTCCGCTTGGTCCCATCCCTGTTCTTCCTCTCCTCCCCCCGATAGAACCGCTCCGTAACCTTTATCTCGCCCCACCCAGTGGCCGTCAGTCGATAGCAGCACTGCGATCCAGGGGGTACTCGGCCGGGATCGCGTGGAATGCGCCTGACCGACACGAGACGCATTTCGATGAGCCTCTCCATCACCTTGTAGAAGGCGTCTCTGCTCGTGAAAGCACCTCGGGTGGTGAGTTGCGCGCGCATTTGGGCGCCGGTGAGCTCACCTCCCCTGAGTGCTTCGAGGTGGGCGAACTGCCTGGGCGTGGTGCTCGGCACGGTGCGGCGCATCACTGTGCTCGCAGTTCCGCACCGTTGGAGTAGAACGCCTGCGCCTCGTGGTAGGCGCGGATACCGGCGGTGGTGATCTCGTAGTGGCGTTCGCGAATTGAGAAGTAGCCCACGAACTTGCGCTCGAAAAAGCCGTGGAAAGGCCCTTCACCAAACTGCCGGCGGCCACGGAGAGCCGTGTCACCTGTGTCATGTTGCCGGTGAAGAGCCGCTCGAGTTGGTGCTCAGTCAGGTGAATCGCTTCGGGTTGGTCGGCTTTCGGGATCGGAACCGCCAGGAGCTTGCACTCGGTAATGACGCGGTCCCACATCTCGAGCACGGGGGCGGGGTCGCTCTTGTCGCGGCGCACCATGGCGTGGCCTATGATGCCTCTGAAGTCGGCGAGGCGCTCGCCGTAGTAGTCGATTGTCGGGTACGGCACCTGGCGAGGAATGGAAAAGGTGTCGCACAGGTAGTTGATGAGGTGTATGAGCCGGTCGATCTGGACCGGTTCGTACCTGTCGAAGTACTTGTAGCCGCGGTAGTACTCGTGGTACTCGAAGGCCTCGTCGCGCGATTTCTCCGTTTTGGGCGAGATGCGGTCGAAGCAGTAGAGCTTCCCGTTGAATTCGGTCAGGCCTCCCTCGCTCGCGATCTCTATCCCGATGAACCGCTGTTCGAACTTCATCTGCCTGGCGGGGGCCCATTTGAGCCCGAACTGGAAGGCCCATGCGGTGGGCTCGAACACCTGGTAGACGGTGCCGTCGCGATCGATGATGTAGGCGGTGCCGACGACTCTGCGGTTGCCGGCTCTGTTTCTGTCTTTCAGCCAGTAGTCGAAGGTGGAGTAGGCGGTACCGCCAACGGTGTGGTGCAAAGCGATGCCCGTCTTCTTCCGTTTGGCGGGAAAGAACTCGCCGTCGGGGAACCGGAGAGATTGGTCGATTTTGAGTGCCATGCCGTTGCTCCTTTTTTTGCGGTTACGGCAGGGCACATCTTAGCATCGGGGTCTCAACATTTCGTCAACACGAACCAGCAAAACGTCAACAAGCTGGAAGGGGCAAAGACGGCGAGATCAGGGTTGGATCGATGAGATATGGGCGCTGGGGATTGGGGGGAGTGGCAATAACGGACCAAACTTCTCTTCAAACCCGTGTTGCACGCCGAAAATGGGCGCGATGCGCCACAACTTTGCTATGTCAAGCTAGTGCCGGAAGTTATTGGTATTATGCGGCTTACGAGCGGTTTAGGTGATGTCGTTTGACAGGGTGTTGAGAGTTTGTTGAGGGTTGGGATCTAGTTTGCGTGGTTTGTCGAAGATCTACGAACGCCGGGGCGAGAATGACCGTGGTCGAGTGTCTTTGCCGGTCGCTCGATCCTTCAATTCATTGTTGACTCGACGGCGACGGCGGTGGGATTTGAACCCACATCCCCCTGAACCCCATGCTGGACGAGACCTAGGTCAGATACGACAAACAGTAGCATTCACGCGGTGTTTTGGGCATCGGTGTCGTATCTCGAATCCACCCGGTGGGCGGGCTGTAGCACGAAACTCACAACAAAACTCGCAACTCGGGTGCTGGACAAGTCGCACATAGCAGTTAGGGCCGAATTCATGCAACGGGAAGCCGCGCGTCTCACCGACTGCACCAGCACCTCGGAAATCGCCGAACTCACCACGCTCAGGAATCCACCTCACAGAGCGCGACACATGCACGGATCCCGGATGCTACCTAACACCGAACCGCACGACCGTTTGTACGTCATCATTATCGTAGGCGATTCCCCAAGCGTGGTTCAAGTCGGCTCCAACTATGATGACACGGGGCGGCACCGTAACGGTCATCAGCGGATTTCCTTGTCCGTCCAGAACCCTCCAGCGTGTGGCCTCCAACAGTTTACCCTCAGTTTGTAGCCAGAGGCAGCTATCTCTGCCGGCAATCATGTTCTTGATGGGAGGTACATACTCAGGGCGGTGGAGCCCCTGACGCACAGCTCTGACAGCTGTGTTGCGGGAGCTGGGAAGATCCGGAAACAACTGATTCACCATTTCTTCAACAAAACTGTCCACCACCGTGTCAGTCAGTTCATGAGCCTCAGCATGATACGAGCGTGAGCGCTGCAATTTGCCTTTGTGATCGAACCATCGAATTCGGTAATTGCCAGCATCGAGAGCTTCACCACTACTCCTGTCGACTAGCACGAAGCCACTACCGTTGGGCCAAACCGACCACAGCGGT
>Ga0180432_10006647_pt1 | contig 14953 bp, 15 predicted proteins | sample SS_ome_10_FD_132414 | JGI IMG/M metagenome (GOLD analysis project Ga0180432, IMG submission 132414) | Hypersaline lake sediment archaeal communities from the Salton Sea, California, USA - SS_1_MS_2 metaG | ecosystem: Environmental > Aquatic > Non-marine Saline and Alkaline > Hypersaline >... | reverse complement strand
TAGACCACCGCCAGGTGCGGCTCGATGGAAATCCCCCCTTCGTATCCGCCCGCCAGCAGGTCCCGCACAATCCGCCGCACGTCGCCGCGGCCCTCTCCGGGAAAGGTGTACCGGACCTCCTTCGTAGCCGGGTCCACGACCCCGTCCTTCACGTGGAGGTAGCTCACGTGCTCCCGCACGTGCGTGTAGAAATCCCAGGAAGACTGCAGGGGATACGGCGGCTCCCGCGAGTAGTCCGCCGAACCCACCGGATTGCCCGTGTCGAAGACCAGCTTCAATCCCGGCACGGCCTCGAGCAGCCGCAGCGTGTAGGTCCAGCCCATGCCCCCGTAGTTCATGCAGTTTTCGTGCACCGGCACCAGTCCCTCGCCGCGAAACATCCGCACCAACTCCCGCAGCCGGCGGAACCGCTCCTCCTCCATCTGGTCGTCCGGGCTGCGGTCCTTGCGCACCGCGAAGCTCATAATCCGGATCATCTCCGTCCCCAGCCGCTTCATGCGGGGGATGGCGCGCCGTGCTTCCGCCAGCGAGGAATCGAACGGCTCCTCGATGCTCTTGCCCAATTGGCGATCGCGGACCCGAAACAGTTGACCGAAATCCCCGCGTCCCCGAGTTGACCGCAGAACGCGTCGAACTCGCGCTCGGGCAGATCGTGCACGTTCACCCCGGCCACGGCCCGGGCCTCGATATGCTGCCAGCCGAGCTCCTTCGTCGCCCGGATCTGGCCCCCGGCGTCCGCCGCCGCCTCGTCCGCAAAACCGGTCAAGTACATCCCCACCCCTTTATGCGTACCCCATGCGCCGCAGATTGCCGTAGCTGATCGCCAGCGACTCGAACGGGTCGCGTCCGTAACACTCGTCCTGCTCCACCACCAAATACTCGACGCCGCCCTCCTCCGCCGCCCGGAGGATGGCCGGCCAGTTCAGGTTCCCCTCGCCGATCTCCGCATAGCGGACTTCCCGCTCCGGGGTGATGCACATGTCCTTCACGTGCAGAATCGGCACCCGTCCCGCGCAGCGACGGATCCAGTCCGCGGGATCACCGCCGCCCGCCTGGATCCAGTACGTGTCGAGCTCGGCCTTGAGGTGGCGCGGGTCCGCGCCGTCGAACACCTGCGCCAGCCACGTGCGCTTGCCGCACCGGGCGAATTCCCGATCGTGATTGTGGTAGGAAAAGTCCAGGCCGGCCGCCGCCAGCCGCTCCGCTACCGGTACAAGCTCTTCAAGAAAACGCGGCACGCCCGCTTCGCTGTAGTAGTCGTTCGGCAGCCCCCCGATCGCCGTGTGGCGGCAATCCCACATCTGGTGCTCTCGGATGACCCCGTCCAGGTCCTCGAGAAACCGGGGCCAGGCCGCGTGTGTCGCCGCCACCGTCACACCGGCTTCCCGCACGAGCCCCGCGATCTCGTCCGGGGCGATGGGCCCGACCGCCGAGAGCTGCACCGCCGTGTACCCGATCTCCCGCACCTTGCGCAACGTTTCGCGCAGGTCGTCCGCCGTCTGCGTAGAGTCCCTCACCGTATAGAGCTGCGCGCCCAACACCGGCTTCTCCATGTCCCGTTCTCCCCCTTTTCCTGTCCTTACCGCGACTGAAACGACTGCGTCAGATCCCCCCCACCCCTGCGTACGGCCTTCTTGCGTACCGCCCCGGATTCACGGATCAGGCGCTTCAGCCTGCGCTCGAACGCCACGCCGTCCAGCGGCAGCGTCACGGGCTTGCCCGTCAGCGCGGAGAACAGAATCGCGTTTCCGATCTCGACCGACCGGATCCCCTCGCGCGCGGGCGCAATCAGCGGCGCGCCGTCCAGGATCGCGTTCACGAAGTTCTCCAGGATCCCTGCGTGCTGCGTCGCCGTCCCCGTCACGGGGATCCTCACGTCCCACACCGGCGGCACGGCAAACGCCTCCGGCGACGTGCGGCAGAACTCGCGCGAGGAAACCTCGTTCCGCGTGAAGCGCAGTCCCGCCTCGTCCACAACAATCTTGCCGCTCTCTCCCGAAATCTCCAGCCGGTTGGTCCCCGGCGCTTCACCCGTCGAGGCCACGAACACGCCCGTTGCGCCGTTTGGGTACTCCAGGTAGGCGGTTACATCGTCCTCCACCTCGATCCGGTGGAATTTCCCGAAACCGCAGAATCCGCGGATGCGGCTCGGCATGCCGCACAGCCACTGCAGCATATCGAGCTGGTGCGGGCACTGGTTCAGGAGGACGCCGCCCCCTTCCCCGCGCCAGGTCGCGCGCCACGTTCCGCTCGCGTAGTAGTGCTCGGTCCGGAACCAGTTCGTGACAATCCAGATCACGCGTGTCAGCCGGCCGAGTTCACCGCGCTCGATCAGGTCCTTGACCCGGCGATAGACCGGCTCCGTCCGCATGTTGAACATCGCCGCAAAGACCTGCTTGCGCTTCCGGTGCGCGGCGATCAGCCGCTCGCAGTCCGCCTTGTGAACCGAGATCGGCTTCTCCACCAGCACGTGAACGCCGCGCTGCAGGGCCGCGATGCCGATGGGGGTGTGCGGATAGTGCGGGGTGGCGATCAGGACCGCATCCGCGGCCCCGGACCGCAGCAGGGCCTTGTGGTCCGAAAACGTTGCGATGTCCCCACCGAAGGGCTCGAGCCGCTCCGGATCCGTATCGCAGACGGCCGTCAGCCGGCAGCGCGCCACCTTCCCGCCCTGGATCAGACCGGCATGGTAGGATCCCATGCCGCCCACGCCGATGACCGCCAGCCTTACCTCCGACATCGCTCTCCTCCCGTCCCAAAGTCCCACGCTTCTACGCGAAGCAGGAGGCCGTGTCAACGGCTTTGTCCGCTGTCCGCCGTGCCCGATCCCGCTGCCATGCGCGCAAGCCGGCACCAGTCGTCAAGGCACAGATCCCCGGGCCTCGCCCGGGGGTCCACACCGGCGGCCGCCAGCCGCGCCGGCACCGCCCCCGCGGCTGCGCCGATTTGTGCCGGATCGCGCGCCAACAGGCCCCCGATCTGCTTGCGGCGCTGCCCGAACGCGAACTTCGTCAACCGAAAGAAGGCGCGCCGCTCGGCCGGAGACGCCGGCAAGCGGGCCCGCCGGTCCAGCCGGACGATCGCGGATCGCACCGCGGGGCTCGGCCAGAAGCACGCGGCGCTGACGGTCCGCACAACGTTGACGTCGTATTCCAGATGGCCCCAGACGCCCAGCAGGCCGCAACTCTTCCGTCCCGGCTCCGCGGCCAACCGTGCCGCAACCTCCTCCTGCAACGTCACCACCAGCCGCTGCGGCGCGTGCTCCGAGACCAGGATTTCGATCAGGATCCGCGTACCCGCCGCATAGGGGAGATTGGAGACCACCTTGGTAATCCCATCCGCCAGGAGCCCGTCCACACCGCGCTCGAGGATGTCCGCGCAAATCAATTGCAGCCGCGGCTCCCCCTCGAACCGCCCGCGGAGATGTGCCGCAAGCCGGGCGTCCTTCTCCACGGCGACCACCGTGGCCGCGCCCTCCAGGAGCGGCTCGGTCAGCACCCCCAGGCCCGGTCCCACTTCCAGCACCCGGTCCCGCTTGGACAGACCGCAGACGGAGATCAGGATATCCAGGATATTGTGGTCAATCAGGAAATGCTGGCCCAGCGTTCGCACCGGGCGCAACCCGATCTCCGACAGCAGGCGGCGCACTTCCGAAGGGCGCGTCAGCTTCATTCGAACACATCGACGTCGAACCGCTTCACGTAGGCGCGCTCTCGCAGCCGGCCGATCCATTCCCCGTACACGCGCAACGCTTCTTCCTGCCGCAGCGTCTGCTCGATCTCGGCCTGCACCTCTCCGAAGGGCCGGATGCCCGCGAGCCGTTTCGCGTCGATCCGCACGATGTGAAAGTCGTCCGGTGTCTCCACGACCCCGCTGATCTCGCCCGGACCGAGTCCGGCAATCGCACCCACCAGCTCGGCGCGCAGCAGGCCCGGATCGATCCAGCCCCAGGCGCCGCTCTCTTCCGCCTTTTCGTCCTCCGAAAACTTCTTGGCCAGCCCGCCGAAATCCTCGCCCGCAGCCGCCCGCGCCCGCAGTTCCTCGGCCTGGCGGCGTTTGGCGTCCGCGCCTTCTGCCGAGGCGGGCCGCTTCAACGTGATCATCTTCAGGTCCACCAGGGCCGCCTGGCGGTATCGATCGAGGTGCTCTTCATACGCCCGCCTCACGTCGCCCGGCGCCACGCTGACCTTCTGGTCCACGTACGCGGTCCGCATGGACGCCACGATGATATGATTCCGCACCTCCTCGCGCCACTCCTCGTAGGTCATCCCGTCCGCCGCCAGTGCGTCGTTGAGCGCGCCGCGGTCGTCCCCGAACATCTCATGAACGAGTTCGTTGGCCCGCTGGTCCACGACCCATTCCGGGATCGACCCGCCCTGCTCCTCGTAGGCGTCCAGGATCAGCCGGCGCTCGATCAGCGTGTTCAACGCGTCCTCATAGGCCTTGCGCAACCTCGTTTGCAGCTCCGGTCCGCTGTAGGCGCTCCGCAACTGGCGCACCACCGGCCCGCAGACGATCAGCACGTCCCCGATCGTGATCGTGTGTTCGTTGACCTGGGCGGCCATGCCGTCGAGCGTTACGCCGCCGGCCGGGGGCGACACGGCCGCCAGCCACACCACGGCCAGGAGGGCGACCGCTCCGCCGGTCCTCGCCCGCGGGCCGCCCCGCGGGCCGTTGCCAAGCCTGTTGACAGACCGGACCCGGTTCCGGTATGCTTGACCCCTCATGAGAAATGTCATTCTTGTCTGTTCCCTGGCGCTGCTTCTGCCGGCGCTCCTGGCCCTGGTCGGGTGCGAGACCCAGTCGGCGGACGAGCGGCCGGTGATCACGCCGTCCGCCGCGGTCATTCGAAAGGGCCAGTCTATCGAATTCACGGCCACGAGCGGTTACCAGTTTCAGTGGCGCCTGAAGAACGAGAACTGGGGCGTGCTCTCCAGCCGCACCGGGGACCGGGTTGTCTACACCAGCGTTTACCAGCCCGGCTCCAACACGACGGACATTACACAGATCCTTACCGCGACGTCAATCATCCCCGGAAGCGGCGTGGTGGCCAGCAATCTGATGGGCGAGGCTTTCATTACCCACCTGTAGCCCGGGTGCGGACCGTGATCCGTGATCAGTGACCCGTGACCGGTTGCGCATTTCAAGTCCGATCCACTTGCTGTCGCTGCGGTAGACATCGTCATGCGGATCTCGAGCGCGAGCAATCCCCGTGTGAAACACGTCGTCCGGCTTCGCCAGCGTTCACACCGCGATGACGACGGTCTCATGATCGTCGAGGGATATCGCGAGGTCCGCCGCGCCCTCGACAACCGCCACGTCCCCGCCACCCTTTTCCTCTGCCGCGAGATGTTTCAAGGTTCGAACGAGGACAGCCTGATCCGCGCGTGCGGCGACGCCGGAACGCGCCTGATCGAGTGTACCGCGTCCGTCTTCGCAAAGCTGTCCTATCGCGACCGGCCGGACGGCCTGCTGGCCGTCGCCCCGCAGCTCCGGGGAACACTGGCCGATCTGTCGCCCTCGTCCCCGTCCCTGATCGTCGTCGCCGAGTCCATTGAGAAGCCCGGGAACCTCGGGACCATTCTGCGATCCGCGGACGCCGTGGCCGCCGACGCGGTCCTCGTGTGCGACCGCTGCACCGATGTCAGCAATCCCAACGTGGTGCGCGCGAGCGTCGGCGCCCTGTTCTGCCTGCCCGTCATCGAAACGGCCTCCACGGACGCGCAGGCCTGGCTCCACGCGCGCGGCTTCCGGATCGCCGCGGCCACGCCCCACGCCGACGCCATCTATACCGACGCCGACCTGACCGGCGACGTGGCCGTGGCGGTCGGAAGCGAGCAGTACGGGCTCAGCTCCCACTGGCTGGACCGGGCCGACATCCGGGTGCGGATCCCCATGCGGGGCCAATGCGACTCCCTCAACGTCGCCTCGGCGACCACGCTCCTGCTCTACGAGTGCCTCCGTCAGCGCGCGGGTTGACCCCCGCGGCCGGAGGCGCGCATCAGGACGGATCGGCCGCCCCGCCCTCCTCGGCCGGACGCTTGGCCGCGAAGTCTGCACATCCGTCCGTGGCTTCCACGGTCCTCCCGTGCAGAACGCAGCGCTGTACGAACGGATTCACCACGTAGTGCTCGCAGCGACGGCAGTTGCGCACCTCGTCGCCCGCGAACAGATCCGGCTTCCGGCTCCGGTCGGCCGGGCCGAACACACCCGGTCCCTTTGCCCCCTTGAACGGGACCTCGGACTCGGACTCGAATCGGTGGCCGCAGGCGGCACACGTCAGTTTCTCGCCCGTCTTCCGGAAGCCGTCATAGACCGGCTCCCTTCGCAGGAAGCTCTCTTCCCCGCACTGCGGACACAGGATCTCGACACCCCTGCTCACGGTTCTTCCGGCGCGCGGCCGCGCGATTCGAGCACGGCCCGAATCCGGCGCACGCCCGCGCTGGAGGACTCCTCCTTCACAATCCGGAACCGGCCCAGCTCCGCCGTATTGGACACATGCGGCCCGCCACACACTTCCTTCGAGAAATCTCCCGCCGAGTAGACCTTTACCTGCTCGCCGTACTTGCCCGCGAACAATGCCGTTGCCCCGGCCGCCCGGGCCTTTTCGAGCGTCATGTTCTCGACCGTGACGGGCAGCTTCCGTTGGATCGCCTCGTTCACGAGCCCCTCGACGCGCCGGATCTGCTCGGGCGTCATTTTCTCCGGATGCGAGAAATCGAAGCGCAGCCGCTCGGCGTTGATGTTCGATCCCTTCTGCTTCACGTGGTCCCCCAGCACCATCTGCAGGCTGCGGTGCAACAGATGCGTAGCCGTGTGCAGGCGGGTCGTCGCCTCGGAGTTATCCGCCAGCCCGCCTTTGAAGGCGCGCTCCGCACCCTGCCGCGAGACCTCACGGTGGGCTTCAAACGCCTTCTCGAACCCCTTGCGGTCCACCGCGATGCCCTGCTCCCGGCACAGATCTTCGGTCAGCTCCAGCGGAAATCCGTACGTATCGTACAGCCGGAAGGCCACCCGGCCCGAGAGTACGGACTGCCCGTGCTCGTGCAGCTTGCCCGCGACTTTCTCGAACTCGGCCAGGCCCCGTCCGAGGGTCCCCGCGAACTTCTCCTCCTCGGCCGCAAGCTCCGACAGGATCCGCTCCCGGTTTCTCTCCAACTCGGGGTACAGCCGCCGGTAGCCCTCGATCACCGACACGGCCAGCGGCCCCAGAAAACCGGCTTGCAGGCCGATCTGCCGTCCATACCGCGCCGCGCGCCGGATCAGACGCCGCAGCACGTACCCCTGCCCCAGGTTGCCCGGGCTGATCCCGTTCTCGTCTCCCAGGATCAGCACCGCGCTGCGCAGGTGGTCCGCGATCACGCGGAACGCACGCGCGGCGTCGCCGTCCGACGCGTCCTGCCCCGACGACGAGCGGAGCGCCTCCCTAATCGGCGCAAACAGCTCGGTCTGGAAGACCGAGTCCTTCCCCTGCAGCATGGCCGTGGTGCGTTCCACGCCCATCCCGGTGTCCACGTTGTGCTGCTTCAGCGGCGCGTAGGAGCCGTCGGCCTTCTTCTCATACTGCATGAAGACGTCGTTCCAGATCTCGAAGTACTTGCCGCAGGAACAGCCCGGCCGGCAGGCCGGTCCGCAGGCCGGGCGCCCGGTGTCCACGAACATCTCCGTATCCGGCCCGCAGGGCCCGGTCTGTCCCGCGGGGCCCCACCAGTTCTCCTCCATGGGCAAAGCGAAGATCCGCGATTCGGGGATCCCGTGCTTCTTCCAGATGGCGACCGATTCCGCGTCCATGGCCACCGATTCGTTCCCTGCGAACACGCTGATAGAGAGCCGCGCCGGATCCAGCCCGAGACACCGCTTCGACGTCAGAAACTCGTACGACCAGGCGATGGCCTCCTCTTTGAAGTAGTCGCCGAGCGACCAGTTGCCCAGCATCTCGAAAAAGGTCAGGTGCGAGCGGTCGCCGACCGACTCGATATCGCCGGTCCGGATGCACTTCTGGCAGTTGGCCAGCCGCCGGCCGGCCGGGTGGGGCTCGCCCAGCAGGTAGGGCACCAGCGGATGCATCCCCGCCGTTGTGAAGAGGACCGTCGGATCGTTCTCCGGAATCAGGGAGCTGCCGGAGATCACGGCATGCCCCTTCTCCCGGAAGAAGTCCAGATACCTCTCTCTGAGTTCGTCGGCCCTCACGGTCGAGTCTGCCCCCTTGCCCGGAACGCCGGACACCGCCCCTCGTTCACCCGGGCGTTCCGCCCCCGTGGATCTCCTCCTTCACCTTCTCGATCATCTTTCCGACCACTTCCGGGTGCTCTTCGAGAAACGTCCGGGTAGCCTCGTGCCCCTGGCCGAGTTGCTCTCCCTCGAACGACAGCCAGGAGCCCCGCTTCTCCACGAGTCCGTACCGCATCGTCGTGTCCAGGACCGACCCGGCCCACGAAATGCCCTTGGCGTACAGGATGTCGAACTCGGCCTCGGCGAACGGTGGCGCAACCTTGTTCTTCACCACCTTCACCCGCGTCCGGTTGCCCGTGACCCGTCCGCCCGATTCCTTGATCGCACCGATGCGGCGGATGTCCAGCCGCACCGAGGCATAGAACTTCAGCGCCCGCCCTCCGGGCGTCGTTTCCGGGTTCCCGAACATAACCCCGATCTTCTCACGGATCTGGTTCGTGAAGATGCACAGTGTCTTCGACGTCGCGATCGCGCCCGTCAGCTTGCGAAGCGCTTGCGACATCAGCCGCGCCTGCAGGCCCATGTGCGAGTCGCCCATATTCCCTTCCAACTCGGCGCGCGGGGTGAGCGCCGCCACCGAATCCACCACCACGACGTCCAGGGCCCGGCTCCGCACGAGTGTCTCGGTGATCGTCAGGGCCTCTTCCCCCGACGCGGGTTGCGAGACGAGCAGGTCGTCGAGCCGCACGCCGATCCGGCCGGCGTAGGAGGGATCCATCGCGTGCTCGGCGTCCACGAAGGCCGCCATGCCGCCGCCCTTCTGCGCGTTCGCGATTACGTGCAGAGCCAGGGTCGTCTTGCCCGACGCCTCGGGTCCGAAAATCTCCGTGACCCGCCCGCGCGGCAGCCCGCCGATGCCCAGAGCGATATCGAGGGAAAACGACCCGGTAGAGATGCAGGGAACCGGCTTGGCGGCCTCCACGTCTCCCAGCCGCATGATCGCACCTTCCCCGAATTCCTTTCGGATCTGCGCCAGCACCTGATCCAGATCCGGGGACTTCTCCTTCGCCGCCTCTTTTTTCGCCATACCGGACCCCCTATCGTTGGAGGTGTTCTTTCAACATCCGCAACGCCGCCTCGGCCGCCGCCTGCCGTACGGCCGCGCGGTCCCCCTCGAACACGAAGCGTCTCGCCACGCACGCGCCCGGATACGCCAGGGCCACAAACACCAACCCCACGGGCTTGCCCGGCCCGCCGCCCCCCGGCCCCGCGATCCCGGTGACCGCCGCGCCGACCTCGACGCCCATCCGTTCGCGGACGCCGCGCGCCATGGCGCGGGCCGTACCGGCACTCACCGCGCCTTCGCGTGCCAGACCCGCGGCCGGAACGCCCAGCCACGCCGTCTTGATCCGGTTCGCGTAGGCGACGATCCCGCCCGCGAAGTAGCGCGAGCTCCCGCTCACGCGCGTGACCCGAAACCCCAGCAGGCCGCCCGTGCACGACTCGGCCACGGCCAGGGTCCATCCCTTCCGCACCAGAAGCCTGCCGATCTCCCGCTCCATCGTCACGGCGATATGCGCGAGCCGCCCGTTCCGTCCCCGTACCCGTCCGGATGCGCCCGGCGCCACTCCCAGGCGCTCCCGAGGATCGTGTCCAGGTCCGACCGTTTCGGCTCCCACTTCAGGATGCGGCGCGCCCGGTCCCCCGCGGCCACCAGCCGCGCCGGATCGCCCGGCCGCCGCGCTGCTGTCCGTGCCGGGATCTCGCGCCCCGTCACGCGCCGGGCCGCCTCGATCACCTGCCGGACCGAATAGCCCGCGCCGGTTCCGAGATTGAACGCGCCGGACTCCCGGCTCTCCAGGGCGAGCATGTGCGCCCGCGCCAGGTCCACGATATGAATATAGTCCCGCACACAGGTCCCGTCCGGCGTGTCGTAATCCTCCCCGAAAACCTCCACGTATTCGCGCCGTCCCAGCGCCGCCTCGATCACGATCGGGATCAGGTGCGTCTCCGGGTCATGGTCCTCGCCGTATCGCTCCGTGGCGCCGCTCGCGTTGAAATAGCGCAGCGACACGGTCCGGGCGCCCCCCGTCCGTCCGCACCACGCAAGCACCTTCTCGCACATCCGCTTCGATTCCCCGTACGGATTGGTCGGCTCCTGGGGCATCTCCTCCGTGATCGGCACGGCCGGAGGCTCCCCATAGGTCGCGCAGCTCGAGGAAAAGACGACCCGGCCGACGTCCGCCCGTAGCATCGCGCCCGCCAGGTTGATCGTGCCGGCCACGTTGTTCTCGAAGTAGGCGTGCGGCCGGCGCATGGACTCCCCGACCAGCGCATAGGCCGCAAAGTGCAGGACCGCGTCGGGCCGGACGTCCTGCAAGAGCCGGAAGACAAAGTCGCGGTCGCGCAGGTCCCCCGTGCGAAGCGAGGCGCGGCCGTCCACCGCGGCGCGATGTCCGACCTCCAGGTTGTCCACGACGACCACCTCGTGGCCCGCGTCGAGCAGCATCGCGGTGGCCACGCTCCCGATGTACCCCGCGCCGCCCGTCACCAGTACCCGAACGGGAGTCACGGCCCCTTCTCCTTCAGGCGCTGCTCGAGTGCCTCGATTCTCTTCTTCCAATGCGGCAGCCGCTTGAGCAGGGCATGCAGTTTGGTGGCCTGTGCGTGCGGCATCGCCGGATAACCCGAAACGAAACTCCCGGCAGCCACGTCCTTGGTGACACCCGCCCGGCCGCCCACGATCGCCCCGTCCCCGACCCGGACGTGGCCCGTGACGCCGGCCTGGCCCCCGAATTGTGCCCGCCGGCCCACCTCGCTGCTGCCCGCGATGCCGACCTGGGCCGCCAGGGCCGTGTGTGCGCCGATGCGCACGTTGTGGGCAACTTGGACCAGGTTGTCGATCTTGACCCCCTCCTCGATGACCGTTTGCCCGAACCGGGCGCGGTCAATCGTCACGTTGGCCCCGATTTCCACATCGTCCCCGATGACCACGATGCCGGTCTGCGGGATCTTCCGCCAGCGTTCCCCGTCCCGCAGGTATCCGAACCCGTCGCTTCCGATCACCGCCCCGCAGTGCAGGACGACCCGGTTCCCGATCCGCGTGTCCTCGCGCGTCACCACGTGTGGATAGAGCCGGCAATCCTCCCCGACCACCGTCCCGGATCCCAAACAGCAGCCCGCGCCCAGGACGCTCCGCGCCCCGACCCGGACCCCGTCCTCGATTACGCAGTAGGGCCCGACGCTCACGGACGGGTCCACCGTGGCGCTCGTCGCCAGCACCGCCGTCCGGTGGACGCCCGGCGCCGGTCGCGCCGGCGGCGGCAGCAGGCACGCCGCGATCGCTGCGAAGGCGGCCTCCACGTCCCGCACCCGAATGACCGTGCACGGACACGTGCCGGCCCAGTCCTGGGATACCATGACCGCCGAGGCGCCCGTTTCGGCGACCGCTCCGGCGTACTTCGGGTTCGACAGGAAGGAGAGGTCGCCGGGCCCGGCGTCGCGCAGGCCCGCCAGGCCCCGGATTTCGACGCCGCCGTCGCCCTCGACCGTCCCCGCCACCCGCTCCGCTATCTCAGCCGCCTTCATGCCGATCGCGTGCCGCCCCGCGCGGGCGCCCTTTGTTCCCGCCAATCTATTCGCCGGCATGCCGGGCTTCAAGCCGTTTGAGGATCTCCTCCGTGATGTCCATGCGATCCTCCCGGTACATCACCGTCCCCAGCCCGGCCTCCTCGAGCACGGAACCGTCCAGCACTAACCCATAGCCCTGTTCGCGGGCGTAGGTCTCGATCAACTGCCGCAACTCCGACACGATGCTTTCGCGCATCCGCGCCGCCCGCTCGTTCAGCTCCTCTCTTCGCTGCGCGGCGTTCTCGCTGATCCGCCGCTGCAGGTCCCGAAACTCCTGGAACTTTGCCTCCGCGACCTCCTTCTTCTTCGCGCGGCCCGTCTCGCTCAAGGCCGTGCTCCGCGCCTCCTCGCCGGCCTTCTCGACCTCTTCCTTCAGTTCCTGGAGATCCTCCAGCAGCGCGTTCTGCCCGGCGTCAAACTCGTCGATCTCCCGCTCCAGCTCGGCGCGGTTCACGGCGGTCTGCGGATGGGTCTCCACGAGCTGCAGCATGTCCACCACCGCGATCCGGGTCTGCGGCTGATCGACCCGCGCCGAATCCTCCGCCGCAGCACTCAGCACGCACGCAGCGAAGAACCCGCCGCACCATCCTGCGATCTCAGCTCTCATACGTTCTCCCGGCCTCAATCGTTCTTCTCCATCACGTTCTCTCCGGTTACCGACTCACGGGTCATACCCGATCCAGATCACCCATGCATCCTCGTCCGTCAGGTTGTCGTCCTTCTCGATCACCCAGGCCCGATCGATTCGAACCGGAAATCCCGGCAGATCCAAACGCAGTCCTACGCCGGCGCCCGACGCCAGGTTCTCAAAGCTCGTCTCATACACGTCGCGCCACACGTTCCCGATGTCGTAGAACAATGCGAAGCGAATACCCTTCACGATCGGGATCGTATACGAAGCCGTTGCCAGGGCAAGGGTCCGTCCGCCCACCGGCCGGTAGGAGATCACCACCGGCCCGTCCACGCCTTCCGCCACCCGCACGACTTTGGGTCCCACGTCCCGGTAGTCGAATCCCCGGATCGTGCGTCCCCCGCCGATGAACAGGCGGTCCGAGATCGGCACCTCGTCCTCATCGCCGTACGCGTCCACGACCTCGTACCGGCCTCGCAGGCGGAACACGTGTCCGAACCACAGGGGTACGTAGCCCACGGCGCGCGCGCCCAGCCCATAGGTGTCCGTGTCGCATCCCAGCGGCCCGCCCGACAGCCGGCCGAACAGCGTCGCCCGCACCCCGCGCGTCGGGATGAACGCGTTGTCCCGCCGGTCGTGTGTCAGCGTGACGGTCAGCGAGCTCTCCAGCGTGTCCTCTTCGCGGTTGAAGAAGTACGCCTCGTCCGGATTGTCGAGGTACACGTACCGGTTCGTATCGGCAACGTCCCAGATCTCGACGTCCTCCAGCCGGTACCGGAAGCTGATCCGGTTGGCGCCGGGCAGCGCCTTGCCCAGCGTCACGGCGCCGCCCGTGCGCCGCACGTCGTAGTCACGGTAGTCCACTTCGTTGCGGTACAGATCGAGGCCGAGTGAAAGCTTCCGGTCCAGGAACCAGGGTTCAACGAACGACAGCTCGTATGCGCGCCGGCGCGTGCCGAACTGGGCGCGCAGCCTCAGTTTTTGTCCCCCGCCCGTGAAGTGGGGCCACCCTTTCAGGTCGAAATTCCCCTGGGACAGCTCCACGAAGCCCATGATCTGCTCGATGCTCGAAAACCCGGCCCCGACCATGAACTGGCCCGTGCGCTGCTCTTCGACTTCGAACACCAGGTCCTTGCGGTCCGCCAGCGGCGTGTCCACGGTATACCGGCGCACGTTCGAGAAGAACCCGAGGTTGGAGATCCGCCGTTCACTGGTGCGCGCTTTCACGCCGTCGTACCGGTCACCGGGATACACCAGCAGCTCACGGCGAATGACCTTCTCGCGCGTCCGCGTATTGCCCCGGATCAAGATGTTGCGCACGTGGACCGGGCCGCCTTCGCTCACCTGCAGCGCAACGTCCACCGTCCGATCGTCCGCGTCCTGCGTCAACGCCGGGCGAACGCGCACGTCCACATAGCCGCGGCTTTCGTAGAAATCGGAGACCGCCCCGGCCCAGCCCCGGACCCGTGACAGCGAGGCGACCTCGCCGGACTCGGCGCGCACCAGGCGTTCGATTTCGCTCACGGGAAAGGCCGTTACGCCCGTCACCCGGACCCGCCCCAGCCGGTACGGCGCTCCCTCTTCGATCGCAAAGCCGAGCGTCACGTTGCCGTCCCCGTCCTCGGCAAAGCTCGCGGGGCCCACGGTCACGTCCAGGTAGCCCCGGTCGAGGTATGCCTCCCGCATCTCCGAGCGCGCCGCTTCGACCTCGAGGTCGGACACGCGCGTCTTTTGAAACCAGCCGATCGGGTTCCAGGGCGCGCGCAGGCGCAGGGACTTTTTCAGGACGCGGTCCGAGATCGCCGTGTTGCCGCTGAAGGTCACGCGACGCAGCCGCTGGGGGAGGCCCTCGTCCACGTACAGGGTCACCGACGCGAGGCCGAATTCCTCGTTCGTGACCTCGGTTTCCCAGCTCAGTCCGACGTCGTTCAGGCCCCGCTTGGCGTACGCCTCGCGCACCTTGGCGGCGGCCACGCCCAGCGCCTGCTCGTCCACCGCGCCCCCACGGTCGAACGCCAAAAGCTTGCGGATTCGTCTCGCCGAGAACCGGGCGGCTCCTTCGACCCGCACCCGTCCGTCGAGCTCGAGTTTCCGGCGTACGACGTACACGAGCCGGACGCCGTCCGCTGCGGGTTCGGCCTCAACCGACACGTGGGAGAACCGGTCGCTGTCGAGCAGGGCCCGCACGTCACGCGCCACGGCGGCGGGGTCGAGTTCCTCGCCCGGCATGACGCTTGTATGGGCGAACACCAGACCTTCGTCCACCGGCCCCGGGCCCAGGTTCCTGATCTCGCGGCCCACGACGGTCGGCCGCTCTCCCTGCGCCCGACCGCCGGCCCCGCACAGCAGGGCCAGAACCAGCGCGCCCGCTATGGCGGTGTGACGCATCATTCGGGTTCCGCGTCCCCCTCCTCGACCTCGACCATGCGGCCGACGTCTTCCGGCCCGTCCACGCCCACCTCCCGGTCCCGAAACCGGGTGAATTCCTCCTCGAAGTTCAGCCGCACCTCGCCGATGGGT
>Ga0180432_10006646_pt1 | contig 14955 bp, 12 predicted proteins | sample SS_ome_10_FD_132414 | JGI IMG/M metagenome (GOLD analysis project Ga0180432, IMG submission 132414) | Hypersaline lake sediment archaeal communities from the Salton Sea, California, USA - SS_1_MS_2 metaG | ecosystem: Environmental > Aquatic > Non-marine Saline and Alkaline > Hypersaline >... | reverse complement strand
GCTTGGCAGTATCCTTCCTCTTTCAGAAAGGTCGACCGTCGATTATAGCATACTAGAGATGCGTGACAATGAGTCGTGGTATGTGCTTGGACTGGGGGTGCGCTAACGACTTGTCGCGGAGATCCTCGATGGTTGGAGGCCCTTGGCGCCAGTGACCTGACCAGTTGTGACTGGCATACGTGGCAGGAATACGCCCATGAGGTGCATCACACGGGTGGAGGCGAGAACTCGTTGGTGCCTGAGGGCGGGCGAGACGAGCTAGCGTCGAGGGAGGTCCAGCATTAGTACCTCCAGTGTCAGACGCTTGTTCGCATTACGCTGGAGCTTGTGAAGAGCACTGCGCAGAGCCTTGATCACACCCACGACAGTCTCCAGGTCGAAGTGGCACGCCTGGTCGCGGAGCGAAGACTCACGGTCGACATTGGCGAGGGGCGCCTCGGCGCCGGAGGCCGCGAGAAGGACGTCACGCCACCAACCGATCCAGAGATCGAGCGTTTCCTGCGTCGCGACCGGATCGCGGGCAAGCTCCTCGGCATAAGCAAAGCGATCGATCATCGACCCGGTGAGCAACTGGCCCAAGTCGTCCAGACGCTCGTCCCGCCGGGCCATGGCCTCCTCGTCCTGAAGCATGCGAACGGCCCATCCGAGGCGCCCCCGGGAAAGATGAGACAACAACTCCGCCTGTTCGGAGGCAGCGTTCCATCTCTCTGCGAGGGCTGACTCCACCTGTCTCACGGGCAGCGGCCGCAGGGGCAAGTGCTGGCAGCGGGAGACAATGGTAGAAAGCAGGAGGTCTGGCTCCCGGGCGAGGACGGCGATCACGACACCCGAGGCGGGCTCCTCCAGCGTCTTCAAGAGCGCATTGGCGGCCGACGAGGTCGCCTCCTCGAAGCGCTTGAGGATGGCAATCTGGCGCCGGCCCTCGACCGGCGTCATGGTCAGGCTGTGTGCCAGGTCTCGGATCTGTTCAATCTTCAGGTTGGCCCCTACATGCTCCGATTCAACAATGTGGAGGTCCGGATGGTTGCCGCTGGCGATCAGACGACAGGCCCGACAGGCTCCGCAGGGTCTCTCAGTGACGTCCTCCCGCGCGCACAAGAGAGCGGCGGCCAACTTGCTGGACAGGGTGGTCTTGCCCACGCCGGGCGGGCCGGTGAACAGGTAGGCGTGAGACACGCTCCCCTCAATCACGGCCCGGCGCAGCGATGCCACCGCCCAGTCGTGGCCAATCAGGTCCCAGCCGTCGCTCTTGGTCTCTGTCATCACTTGCATAGTGGGACGGAAGTGGTATAATCCTTCGCGCTGGGGGCGGTTAGCTCAGTTGGCCAGAGCGCCACGTTGACATCGTGGAGGCCGCAAGTTCAAGTCTTGCACCGCCCACCATCAGCCGGTTGGCAGATTGCCAGCCGGCTTTCTGCATGTTTGAGGTGGCTACAGGAACCACAAAGGACAGCCGATACGTCACGGGCACAAAGAGAGCAAGGATATCGGCATGTCCAGAACAAGCCATTCACCAGCCGTTCCAGCCCAGGGGCGGTGACTATGGTCACGACAGGCCTGGCCATCAGCTCTCAATCCCCCCGTTTGCCCTCCCCACGTCGCTTAGTGATCCTTGACAGGACGGCCCTCGCCGTGGACGAGCCAGCGATAGCTCTTCTCGATGCGGTCCCAATTGTACTCTCGATCCAGTGACCAGAAGCGTCCTATGAGGGAGACGAATCGGCCTACGCCGAGGCGATCGCACTCCGCCTCCACATCGCCCACGTAAATGGCGCCGCTCTCCGGTTTTTCCCCGCGACGTCCCAGCATACCGTGCACGTAAACTTCGGGCACCCCGACCCGCTCCGCCATACGGAGTAGGGCCTTAAGATGCTCGACGGAACCGTGGGAGCTGTAGAAGGAGATGATACCCAGGAGATGGAGGGCGTTGCCGGATGCCTTCGCTTCCTCCATGGCCCCGAGGAGAGCATCGTTCTGGAAGAGCTTCCCATCCTCGATAGCCCGCTCGACACGCAGCCGGTCCGACGTGATGACCCGCCCGGCCCCGATGTGGGTGTGGCCGACCTCGGAGTTGCCAACCGTCTTCCCCTCACGGTTCGGCACCGCGTTGGGCAAGCCCACCGCCTCTCCCGCCGCCTCCAGTCTGGTCGCCGGGCAAGTCCTCTGGAGCCCATCTATCACGGGCGTCTCGGCCTCCAGGATCAGATTGCCCCAGGCCTCATCGCGGGCGCCCCATCCATCGAGGATGAAGAGGGCCACGCGCTGCCGCTCGCCGTTCTCCCGCACTGCGATAAGGGACGTCCCTGTCATAGGGTCAGGCTTCTCGACGTCCATCAGATCGAGGATCGTCGGTGCGACGTCGATGAGCGTTCCACCATGCCGCACAGTGACATCCCCATACTGGCGGGGAGTGACGACGACGAAGGGGACGTCGCTGTCGGTGTGTCCCGTGTCGATGGACCCATCAGGATAGTACCACTTTTCCACAGTCCCATGATCCGCAGTGACCAAAGCCACCACGCCCATCTCCTGGGCCACCTGCAACACCCTTCCAAGCTGTGTATCCACAGTCGAGACAGCAGCCTTGATGGCATCACGGTCCTCGCTGTGCCCGATCACGTCGACATTGGCCCAGTTGACGACCAGCAAGTCGGTGGTCTCGTCCTGGAGTGCGGCGATGGCGGCATCCGCCACGTCAGCAGCCCGCATCTCGGGCGGCGGGAGGTACCCCTCCGTCTCCAAGGACTCGATGATGGTCCAGGTCTCTCCAGGGAAGGGCTCAAGACGGCCTCCATTGAGAAAGGTGGTGAGATGGACCTGCTTCTCCGATTCAACGATCTTCACCTGCTGGTGTCCGGCGCGGCTCACGGCTTCGCTCAAGGTACCCTGGATGTTCCCACCCGGTGGAAAGGCGACCTGGACGTCGAGGTCGGGATGGTATTCGATCATCGTCACCCAGCGGGTTGTGATAGCGTCACGCTCGAAGTAGGGGAACTCGTCGTCGACGAAGGCCTGCGTCAGCTCGATCTCACGTTCGCCGCGCAGGTCGTAGAAGATGACGTAGTCGCCGTCCCCGATGCGTCCGATAGGGTCACCGTCCTCGTCGACAAGGACGAGAGGCTCCATCATCTCGTCATCCTCGCCGGCGCGGTATGCTTCTCGGACGCCCTCGGCGAGGGGATAGACTTGGTCGTCTGTCATGGGTTGCTCCTATGAGAGACTAAGGGCAGACAACGGGTGCTGCGCTCAGTCGGGACGTCATCAGCGAGTCAGACCTTTCCGCAAGTGTTCGCATTCATCCTATCGCGTCAGGTTCCAGGTCCAGGCAGCGGCTGATCGAAAGTGGGTCCACGTTTCGCGTCACTTGTGGTACGGGGCGATTGTAGCACGCGCGGGGCGGTGTAGCAACCCAGACCGCGACGCGGTCACGCCCGTTGAAGGCCTGACAGCCCCAGTTGTCCGAGGAGGATGAGGCTCCTCGGGTTCAGATCGCCTCAATCGACGCATGACCCCGTCCCTCTGGAGGCCCCAGTCTCACGCAACGACTGATCGACCGACAATGGGGGCGCTGCCCCGGCGGGTTGAAGTTGACACCTAATCCCGGAGGACTATAATAGGGGTAATCTAAGAACGGAATGCGTGGACCGGGACGAGTACCAGGCGTAGAGGTCACAGAGAGAGGGAGTCGCTGGCTGGAAGCTCCCTTGGCCGAGCGGTCGGGAAAACCCCCCGGGAGTGGGTTTCGGAAATCGGTGGCATGGCTGTGCCGAAGAGTATGAAATCCCGGGTAGGCCCGTTACAGCCTCAAGAGTGTGCGGTCAGGCCGAGTGGAGCGTCATCGAACGGCCGCAAACTTGGGTGGAACCACGTGGGAGATCCCCGCGCCCCAAGGGCGTGGGGTTTTTGTGTTTCTGGGAAAGGGGGGTGATCGATATGACAGAGAGCGATACTGACACGTCCCGGAGGGACGGCCGGGCGCCAGGCGCCCGGCGTGTGCTCACCCCCGGGGCTAGCCATCGATCACCTGTGAGCGCCACAATTTGCGAGGCAACAGAGTTGAGGAATAGAACACCTCAACGAAGGGAGAATGACGATGTCTGCGAAAGCTGACGAGCATAAGCATGAGGGGAACGGCCACCTGCACCGGGTGCGACACTCGACGGCACACGTGATGGCCCAAGCAGTCCTGGAGAAGTTCCCGGAAGGGAAGGTCGCCATCGGCCCGGCTATCGACACGGGCTTCTACTACGATTTTGAACTGCCCCGTCCGCTGACGCCAGAGGATCTGGAGGAAATCGAGTCACGGATGCGGGAGATCATCAAGGAAGACGTCCAATTCGAGCGAGAGGAGCTGGACGAGGAACAAGCCCGCGAGGTTTTCGAGGACCAACCCTACAAGCAGGAGTTGATTGATGACATCTCCTCGGGCGGGTTGGACGAGCACGGCGAGCCGGTCGAGGGGGAGGTGGAGCTCTCGATCTACCGGCACGGTCCTTTCGTAGACCTGTGCCGTGGTCCGCACGTAGAGAGCACGGGGGAGATCAATCCGGACGCCCTGAAGCTGCTGAATGTGGCCGGGGCCTATTGGCGCGGCGACGAGCGGCGCCCGATGCTCCAGCGGATCTACGGCACGGTGTGGGAGAAAGAGGAGGAGCTCCAGGATTTCCTGGACTGGCAGGAAGAGGTGGAGAAGCGCGACCACCGGCGCTTGATCAAGGAGCTGGATCTGGTGAGCTTCCACGAGGAGGGTGGCGCCGGATTGGCGTACTGGCACCCCAAGGGTGGTCGCATCCGGGAGATCATCGAGGACTTCTGGCGCGCCCGGCATCGGGAAGGCGGCTACGAGATCATCTATACGCCCCACATCGGCAAGGCGGATCTGTGGAAGATCTCAGGACATCTCGATTTCTATGAAGAGAGCATGTACTCTCCGATGGACGTGGACGACGTGGACTACTACTTGAAGCCGATGAACTGTCCCTTCCACATCTTGATCTACAAGTCGGACCTGCGCTCGTATAGGGACCTGCCGCTACGGTGGGCGGAGCTCGGAACGGTCTACCGGTATGAACGGAGCGGCGTGCTGCACGGCCTGCTCCGCGTGCGCGGATTCACGCAGGACGACGCTCATATCTTCTGCACGCCGGACCAGATTGAGGATGAGATCCTGCGCGTATTGGACTTCAGCCTCAACATGCTGCGGAGCTTCGGCTTTGAGGAGTTCGGGGTCGTGCTGAGCGTGCGCGATCCGGACGCGCCGGACAAGTACGCCGGCGAGGGCGCGATGTGGGAGGAGGCAGAGGCATCCCTGTTGAAGGCAATCGAAGCGCGGGACCTGCCCTACGAGCGGATTGAGGGCGAGGCCGTCTTCTATGGGCCGAAGATCGACATCCACATCAAGGACGCGCTGGGGCGGACGTGGCAGCTGACGACGATCCAATTCGACTTCAACGTGCCGGAGCGTTTCGACATGACGTACGTGGGGGAAGACGGGCAGGAGCATCGCCCCTACATGGTTCATCGAGCCCTACTAGGCAGCATCGAAAGGTTCTTTGGCATCCTCGTGGAGCACTACGCCGGGGCCTTCCCGGTCTGGTTGAGCCCGGTTCAAGCCATGCTGATTCCCATCGTGGATCGGCACGTCGAGTATGCGGAATCGGTGGCTGAACGGCTGCGAGCAGCCGGGCTGCGAGCCAGCGTGGATGACTCGAACGACCGCATGGGCGCCAAGATTCGAAAGGCACAGATGGCGAAGGTTCCCTACATGCTGATCATGGGCGACCGAGAGATCGAAGCCGAGGAGGTGAACCTCCGGCTGCGGAACGAGGAGGTTCGTGGGGCGATGTCCGTCGACGCGTTCATCGAACTAGCACAGGAGGCAGTGGAGGCCCGCCGTCAGCTATAGGCTCAAGATCTCGATGGAGGACCTCGGAATCGGCTTCCGAGGTCCTCGATCCGACGTTCATGCTTGGGAGACCAACGGTCCGGCCCAAGGCGCATTACCACTGGCTTGGCGCTGGTATGAGCAGTTTGACATCATGCGCCGATTGTGTTATTATGATATGCAATACCTAGGGTCGGAGGTCTCCGGCTACCGGAGTCCTTCGGCGGACACCCGCAGCACATTGTGGCAAGCGCAGGTTTTGATACACTCCAGGAGGTAAGGCCTAATTAGCGAGAAGCAATATCGTGTTAATCGGCAGATCCGTGTCTCTCCAGTGCGGCTCATCGACGCAGATGGTGAAAACCATGGCGTCGTGCCCCTGGAGGAAGCCGTCGATTCGGCGATCTCATCCGGTTTGGACCTCGTCGAAGTCGCCCCCAACGCGAACCCTCCCGTCGTGAAAGTGATGGACTACGGGAAGTTCAAATACGAGCAGGAGAAGGCTGCCCAGGCAGCACGCAAGCAACAGAAGCACGTGGAGGTCAAGGAGATCCAACTTCGTCCCAAGACGGCGGATCATCACCTCGACTTCAAGGTGCGGCGGGCCAGGGGCTGGCTCCAAAGCGGCAAGAAGGTCAAGGTGCGCATGCGCTTCAGGGGTCGGGAGATCACCTACCCAGAGATCGGACGGGACAAACTCCGCGATATTGCTGAAGAGCTGTCTGACGTCAGCGAGGTCGAGCAGAGGCCGAGTATGGACCGGTACTCGATGCTGATGGTCTTGACCCCGTCTGAGGAGTGAGAGGCAGCGGCGAGAGTGTCTGCCTCTCGCCGCAGGTCAGACAGAAGAACTGGTAGAGGGATCAGCACAAGATCCGCCCGAGAAGGCGGATTCGTTTTTGAGTGGATAGTTGATGAGCAAGTAGTGGGTTTTCAGATCTAAAGGAGCGATGGTGCAGTGCGAGTAAAGGGTGGAGGAAACAGACGTCGCCGACACAAGAAGATCCTTCGAGACACGAAGGGCTATTGGGGCACGCGACATCATCTTTATCGACGGGCCAACGAAGCTTGGATGAAGTCCCAATGGTACGCATACCGGGACCGACGTCAGCGAAGGCGGGACCTTCGACGGCTTTGGATCACGCGGATCAACGCAGCAGCTCGACAGAGTGACATGCCATACAGCCGGTTCATCCATGGTCTGAAGGAAGCGGACATCGCCCTGGATCGGAAGATCCTGGCGGACCTCGCCGTTCGAGATCAGGATGCATTCGCTGAGATCGTCCAGGTCGCGAAAGACGCAGTGGCGTAGCCGCATCACGGCCGATCGAACAACAGGGAGCCTCCCGCGGGCTCCCTTTTTTGCTGTATGGCGCCGGCCCGGGCATCGCTGGCCTTGCGGTAGCAGGGCAGCGGTGAGAACCGGTGGGTTCCGCGCCGCAGTTGTAGTGTGCCTTCTCGGCCTTTTCGGCTTTTTCGTCAGCGGGGGCTGCACGACTACCTCGCCGGTTCTGCCGGTCACGCCGATCCTGGTAATCGCCTCCGAGCCAACGCCAACGGCGCCCGCCTGGCCCAGCCGACCGGCGACCAGGAGCCCGTCTCCCATCACATCGTATCCCACGCGGTCGGCGCAGGCAACTGCGGTCACTCCATCCCAGACCTCGAGGCCGACAGCGGCGCCGGATTCTCGCTCCCCAACCACGCCACCGACGTCCACCTTTACTCCGAGTCCCACCCCGATCTCAAGGTCTGTCGAGGTCACGTGGACGGCCATCGCAGAGACACCGACAGGCGCGGCGCCGGAGGCCACACCCACATCGGAGGGTTTCACGCCGGAGCCACCGGACGGCCGAACCTTTGCGACGCTGGAGTCATTCTGGGCCGGCAGGGCCGAATGGCACCTCGAACACTATGACGTCGGCCTACCGGCGGGCGAGTCGGACACCATTCACCACGGCGGATCGGTCTTCCGGTCCTACCTGCACGCCAGCTTCGATTCGGCAGGCATCGTCGATTCCTGCGGTGCCCCGGCACCGTTTCCCGGCTGCGTGACTCTCTGGACGAGCTTCGACGGCGGCCGCAGCTTCTCGCTTTCCTATCCGACGTGTCTGTTCCGCTGTGCGGCGTGCCCGTGCGACCCCGGACGGGATCATACCGCCCAGCAGCAGTACCCACGGGTCTTCCTCGACGATGGCGTGGCGCATATGGTCTACGAGTGGGGCGCAGCGTCGCACTATCGGACCTCCGGGGACGGCGTCGACTGGTCCGCCGAAGCACGCGTACCCGGAACGGGTCAATGGAAAGCGGATGCGTGCCCTGTGGCTGCGGACATTGGGGATCACCCAAACATCTACGCGGAAACGGAGTACGGCAACTGTCTGGTCGGCGCCCCACCGGGGATCTACGTGGACGGCGACCAGTTGTACATCTTCGTCGGTCTGGGCCGGAATCCAGGTCATATGGGCTGCTTCTCCGGCCCCAAGGCCGCAGGTGCCGCAGGCCTTCGCCCGTGCATCTCCAACCCCCTATTCGGAGCCGAGCATGGATACGGGCCCCTTGAGGCCCGTGGCGCCGAGGCAAACCCCTATTTCGAGTCCCGAACGATCTCCTCGGCGGACGTTGTGCGCTTTGGGGACCGGTTCTATATGGCCTACGAAGGCGTGAGAGGGCCCAGCGACCCGACCTCCGTGGACGACCAGTTCGCGTTGGGCTTCGCGAGGAGTGTAGGACCGGTCATCGACGGACCCTGGGAACGGTACCCAAGCAACCCGGTCATTATGGATGTGGCGAACAACTGGGGGATCGGCCACGCAGATCTGGTTCTCGTCGGGCCGGCGACGTACCTCTACACAGCGACCTCACAGACCACGCGGGGCCGATACGTGTTGCTTCATCGGTAGGCACCCCCCTCGGCGGCAGTACTTGGGCAGGGGCCGGTCCCTCGTGCCGACCCGGCCCTCGCTTGACAAATCGAACGTTTGTTCTTATCATGGTTGGCAGGGGTTACCATGAATGCCGTAGGGAAACTGAAGCTGCTCGGACCAGCCACCCGCTTCGAGCCCGCCGAAGAGGTGATCGGCTCCCGGCGTTCGGCCGCCGGTAGGGGAGTGGACGATCTGTCTGGATGCATCCACCGGGCCGTGGTACCGGGCGGCAAGCGCATCCCCCTGCTCAAGACACTGCTCACCTCCGCCTGTGAGCGGGACTGCCGCTACTGCGCGTTCCGGAACGGGCGCGACTTCCGTAGAGCCACTTTCGCCCCAGACGAGTTGGCACGGCTCTTTATGGACATGCATCAGAACGGCATGGTGGAGGGTATCTTCCTTAGCTCGGGTGTGGCTGGGGGCGGACCGAACACCGAAGACCGCCTCCTCGGAACCGCTGAGATTCTGCGGGAACGGTACGGCTTTCGAGGCTATCTCCATCTCAAGATCATGCCTGGGGCTGAGCGGGATCAGGTGGAGACGGCCATGAGGCTGGCCGACCGGGTCTCGGTGAATCTTGAGGCTCCGAACACCCGGCGGCTGAGTGCTCTGGCCCCGCATAAGACCTTCGACGACGAGTTGCTCAAACGGTTGCGGTGGATTGAGGAGATTCGACGAGAGAAGCCCGACCGGTGGCCAAGTTCCACAACCCAGTTCGTCGTGGGGGCAGGCGACGAAAAGGACGTCGAGCTCTTGACCACGACTGAGTACCTCTTCCGAGAGGCGGGCCTGGCGCGCACCTACTTCATGTCCTTTACCCCGGTTGAGGGGACCCCGTTGGAGGACCGCCCCCCCGCCCCACCGGAGCGGGAGCACCGGCTCTACCAGGCTTCGTTCCTGCTCCGCGACTACGGTTTCAGTGCCGAGGAACTGCCCTTCGACGAGAGGGGAAACCTCCCCCTGGACGTGGATCCCAAGCTGGCGTGGGCACGGCGCAGGCTGCGTGAGCTACCGGTAGAGGTCAACACGGCGAGCGTCCGTGAGCTCCTGCGGGTACCAGGCATCGGGCCGAAGGGAGCGGAGAAGATCAACCGGGCCCGTCGCCGCGGTAGGCTGCGCGATCTGAGCGACCTCTCGAAGTGCGGCGTTGTCGCCCAGCGGAGCGCTCCCTTCGTGCTCTTGGACGGCCGCCGTCCCCCACGGCAACTGAGCTTCTGGCAAGACTGACCGGGTCATGCTGCAGGCCTCTCCTCATGGACCAGTCACGCCACTTCACATGGGACAGACCGTCCTGAGCCGCACGATCCGCACGGTCGTAGCGTACCTGGTCGACGATCTACTGATCGACAGCGGGCCTCCAGCAACGGCCGTGGAGCTGGCACGCTGGTTCCGGCACAGAGAGCTCCGGCGGATCGTCGACACGCACCATCACGAGGATCACGCAGGGGGCAACACAGTGCTACCAGAGGCTTTTGGTGTTCAGGTCTCCGCCCCGGACGGGGTGCTGTCTATCCTGAGAGATCCTCCACGCCTCGAACTCTACGGCCGGGTCATGTGGGGACAGCCCTCCCACGGAGGCCGCGCCGCTTGGACCTGTGGTGAACACGCGCCGGTATCGATTCGACGTGATTCCCACGCCGGGGCACTGTGCGGACCACGTCTGCTTCTTCGAGCCAAAAGAAACCGGGCTCTTCAGCGGCGACCTCTTCATCCACGCCAGGGCGCATTACTTGAACGCCCGTGAGGACGTGTACGGGATCCTGGCTTCGCTACGGCGAGTCCTGGCCCTGGAGCCGAGGATCCTGTTCTGCGAACACGCCGGTGTCGTCCCAGATGCTTGCGGCGCCATCGAGCGAAGGATCCGGTACTGGGAGGAGCTCGGGGAACCGACGGAAGCTCTTCGGACGAGCGGCCTCTCAAGGGCGAAGAGCCGGGACAGGCTTCTGGGCCCAGAGGGTGTAGCCGCGTGGCTGAGCGGCGGGCGGTTTTCGAAGAGGAATCTGGCCGATGACAGAATCTGATCGACGCGTTTCTGAACGAGCAGAGATAGGGAGGCAAGGCCTCGGGTCCGCGCCTCCCACTCCGCTCCAGTAGGGAATGACCTGGATCCCGTCCGACCAGCGCTCGGTGGTCGCCCCGTCGGACGTGTAGCGCCCCTCACCCCACAGGATGGCGCGCCCCCTACCTACCGCGTGGAGGTCCATGTTCTCGGCGGCGAGGATGACGGACACGCCCCGTCCCTCGATCACCGCCGCCCCGTGAAAGCCGACGTACTCGGTCCAGCCACTTGGGAAGTCCTTCTTGTGCCCGTGGCCCTTGACCCACAGGATGCCGTTGCCCCGCAGCCAGACCTTGCCGTCTCCCCGCAGCGCAGCAAGACCATCGCCATGGGCCTCGAGGCGCTTCACGGTATCCGGAGGGTCGGCGCTGGCTACCGAGGCAACCGCGAGGGCGGCCACGATCCCCAGTGTCAACAAGATGACCAGCTTCTTGTACCACTTCAAGTTGCTTGTCTCCTCTTTGTCTTATGTGACGGGATATCGAACTCGCGTGCATCACTTCGGTTCCGGATCCTCAGTGTGGGTTCATTATGGAGCATGAGTGTGAAGGGTGTGTTGCAGGGATGTAAGAGGGTTGTAAGGGGAGGTAGGCCTCCTGGCTGGCGGCGGATCGTGGCTTCGCGAAGGTGGCGCTCCGGGTAAGCTGCGGAAAGACGTGGTGCCGATCCAGCTAAGACGTGAGGAGAGGGGATCGGGAGTGCAGCTGGGCGGGGGACGGTCGCTCCGGGCGATTCTCAGACCAAGAGTTCGCGATAGGGGACTCCCCGAGTCGGGCGTCACTGGTGTCGTGCACCCACGGTCGTTGAGGCCTGCCGGATCTTAGTTTGGGCCGTATGGCACCAATGTGGTGGGCGAGGCAGAGCGTGAGGAGATCGGCGACACAGCTAGGGCGTGGGAAACTGAAACCTATCAGTCAGACGTAGGGTTCGCAACAAGGAGGCGGACGGTGAACCGGGTGCCAAGGCCGACGACGCTTTCGACGGAGATAGTGCCTCCGTGGGCCTCGACAATCTCCTGGGCGATAGCCAGCCCGAGGCCGGCCCCGCCGCAAGCCGAACGCGCTCTATCTGAGCGGTAGAAGCGCTCAAAGATACGCGGCATCTCCTCGGCCGGTATGCCCTTGCCAGTGTGCGTGAACGTCACATCGATGGCATCGTCATCGGCGACACGTCCCGCCACGGAAACCGTTCCGTCCGCGAGCGTGTGGCGCAACGCATTGTCGAGGAGACTGTCGAAGACCCGACCGAGAGCATCGGGGTCACCCCGGATGGTCCACCCTCGAGCACCTGTGTCACGCAACTCCACGTCGACCGCCCTGGCCTACGGCGTCATGCCTTCGACGAACTGGCGCAGAAGGGTGTGGAGCTCCACATCCCTGAGCCGCATCTGAACCTGACCAGCATCGAAGCGGGCCAGGAGGAGAAGGTCGTCGACCAAACGCCGCATTCGTCCCGCTTCTGCGTGGATGACGGTGACCGCCCGCTTGAACCTTCCCGGTTCGGCCGCCGTTCCGTCCAGCAAGGCCTGAGAGAAGCCCTGAATAGACGTGAGGGGCGTCTTCATCTCGTGGGAGACGGTGGCAACGAAGTCCCTCTGGACGTGTCGAGTAGCCTCGACCCGATCGGTGATAGGGTTGAAGGTCCGGGCTAGCGCGCGGACCTCCCTTGGCCCAGAGACTGGCGCCCGGACATCGGTCTCCCCTCTGGTCAGAGCCTGGGCCGCGGCGGACACCCGGGTCAGCGACCGGGCGACAGACCGGCCGAGGACGAAGGCGAGCAGTGTGGAGAGGACCATCGCGGCCAAGCCGGCCCACAGGAGCGGAACCAGCAGGTTCTCACGGGTTTAGGCCGCGGCCAGTCAACCAGATTCGCACCTGGAATCCAGCTTGCTCCAGGTACATCTGACTGGGCTCCACGATGTGGGCCTCGTCATCCACCACCAGGATTGTCTCTCCGGACGTCAGAAACACGCTCCTTGGACCCTACGGACGCACCGGGCAGCCTCGACACAAAGGGGAGGCCCACCACCCCCATGGCGGCACTCACAGCGAACGCCCAGCGCAGGCTCAGCGCATCCCCGATGAGCCCGATGACGACGATGACGCCCGAGCGAAGGACGAAGCTCAGGGCCATGTAGAGACCGTTGGCCAGGGCACGGTTCCCCGGTAGCGATTCCTGCACCAACGCCATGATGACCGGACCGACTGACAGGCTGCCGACGCCAAGAAGGAGGAGCAAGGGGATGCGCATCCAACCGTCCACCAAGAGGAACGCGCCCATCAACAGCGGTGTGACCAGGAACGAGAGAAAGAGGATGGTCCGCCGGCCCACACGATCACTCACCGATCCTCCGAGGAGTGCTCCCCCGACCCCGGCCGCCTGAAGCAGCGAGAGAGAGGCCCCCGCGGCCACGAGACCGGAGCCCCCTTCACTGAGGAAGGTGGGCAGATAAGTGGTCAGCGCCGACACCACGAACGAGCGCACGATGATGACGCCGGTCAGTGGAACGAGGAGCGGCCCCAGGCTGTGCAGCGCCTCCCGCCACGGAAGCGAGTCCGCTGAAACGGCGGGCCGCCCAGCCACGTCACGGAGCAAGAGGAAAAGGACGACGGACGTCAGCAGCCCGGCAACCATCACCAGCGGGGTGGATGGCACGGTCAGGAGCTGGATCGCGCCGACGATGACAATGGGACCAAGCGTCCTGCCAAGCTCGCCGCCAACCATCCAGAAGCCCATGCCCCGCCCCAGGTGTGGCCCGGAGAGCCGGCCGGCCATGACCGGCCCCACCGAATGGATGGAAGCCGAGCTGAGCCCCGCCAGCAAGAGGAAAAGGGTCAGCGCCCCGTAGCCGGGGGCTACAGGCAGCAAGCTCATGAAGGCAGCGGACACGGCCGGTGCCAGGATCACGAGATAGCGTAGGCTCACCCGATCGGCGAGATGACCGATGACGGGCTGGAGGAGTGATGGGACCTGCAGGAAGACGTTCAGCAAGCCGGCCTCGGTCTTGGAGAGCATCAGGGTGCTGATGAAGATGGGCATAAGTGATGGCAGAAACGCTGTGTAGATGTCGTGCACGCCATGCGCAGCGCTGATGGTGATAACCCGTCCGGTGCGGAAATCGTCCGGACTGGTGGGCAGGTCTGTCGACGGGTTTTCGCAGGGACAGGGATGAGTCAACGTGAGCCTCCGTGGAGATGTGCGGTTGTTGAATGAGCCGTCACACGTCGACGCGCTCAGCTCAGCATCAAAGCCGGGCAAATAGATCTGTCTCAGGTTCCTCGGGCCATCCGACGGTCGAGTGCGCCAGGACGTAGTGCTCACGGGAAAACCCGGGGTCAGCGAGGACCTCCTCACGGGCATCGGACCAGCGGCTCTCCCGCCCCACCTGGGTCGCATGACATTGGATACCGTGCAGCTTCTGGTCCACGCGGCCCCTAACGTCGATCGTGGCCGTGATCTCCTCTGACGGCCACCCTACGAAGCGGAAGGGTACGCCGTCCATCATCATGGCCGTTGGCTCGCCTCGATCTGCACGGTCCCGAATGAAGGACTCGGGCATGACCCGGTAGTAGCACTTGCTGACGAGATGCGGCTCGCAGGTTCGGTCGACGTGATGAGGAAAACAGTTAGAGTCGGCAGCCATCTCGATGGCGATGGTGGTCCAGCGATGGACGGCGATGTGATCGTAATGACCGTAGATCCCCTCGGGACCAAAGGTAATGATCACCTGCGGTTTGAGTTCGCGTATGAGACGGACCACTTTTCCGACGGCCTGCCCCTGATGGATAAGGGAGAGGAGGCCGTCAGCGTAGTCGAGGAAGCGCGGAGGGTGGATGCCGTAGATGTCACAGGCACAGCGGAGCTCCTGCTCGCGCACGAAGGGTAGATCGGCGCTGGTAGCGAGATCCGGCTCGGCGATTTCGCCGGCCTCACCGCGGGTGGCGGTGACCAGGTAGACGTCGCACCCCTCGGCCGCGTACTTGCTGAGGGTGCCGCCGGTGCCGAAAGCCTCGTCGTCGGGGTGAGCAAAGACTGCCATCAGCGTTCGGTTGGACAAGGTCATCCTCCCTGTTTGATCCTCCAAGTGG
>Ga0180432_10006645_pt1 | contig 14956 bp, 17 predicted proteins | sample SS_ome_10_FD_132414 | JGI IMG/M metagenome (GOLD analysis project Ga0180432, IMG submission 132414) | Hypersaline lake sediment archaeal communities from the Salton Sea, California, USA - SS_1_MS_2 metaG | ecosystem: Environmental > Aquatic > Non-marine Saline and Alkaline > Hypersaline >... | reverse complement strand
TGCCGACCTTCCGTGGTTGGAGTATAACGGATTGAACATTGCGCACCGGTTCGTGGTGCCGCCAACAGTCGAAGAGCTGAATGGCGGTAACTATGCAGGCGGCATGGATGTTGCGCTGGCGCACCATGCGTGGGACGAGACGGGCGAGTTCAAGCTCGAGGTCATGGCCACGAAACATTGTGGCGCCGATCGGTGGGACGTGAAACTATCAGAGTGGAAGCGTAAATACCTCGCCGAGCACAAGATGAAAGAAGAGGAGCTCGAAGGTTACGGAGAGTGTCCTGACGAGATTCTGCTACCGTATGGCGGCAAGGATGCGGCATACACGCGGCAACTAATGGATGTGCACTGTCGGCTGTTGAACGCAGATAGGCACGGAAACGATTGTTGGACTCCGTTTCATATCAGTATGATGGCGTTCCCGGCTTTTAACGAAATGGGTATGACCGGCATCAAGGTCGATCGCAAGAGGATCGATGATCTGGTAGACCTGTTCATGACTATCCGCGACGAACGGCTGCAGGAGTTGCAGACGGCGATCAACTGGCCGAACTTCAATCCACGAAGCAGTCAGCAATGCGTGGAGTTTCTGTTCGGCGAGCAGTACTCTACCAAGATCGATAAGGAAACCGGCAACCGTGTGAGCGTGCGGCCGGCAGGCGCGACATCTCTGTACCTGACGCCCATCAAATCTACAGGCAAAGGTAAGCCGTGGGGGTGGATCGTAGCGCGGGGCGAGGCGGATAAGTTCTCGCCATCTACTGACAAAGAAACGTGTGGCATTCTCGGTGCGCAGCATCCGCTTGCTATGAGTTTGCGCGACGTGCGCCTGATTGATCAGGTGTTGAAGTCCGTGTTCAGGCCGCCAACACTCGAGGAAGACGAGTCGTTGCGCATTGAGGACGGTAACCGCGTGTACGCCGGCGGGATCGGCAAGTACATCTGCTTCGACGATCGTGTGCGTAGTTCGTTCCAGCAGGTTAAGGAAACCGGGCGTGCGTCATCAGCACGACCTCCGCTGCAAAACATCAGTAAGCGGCGGGAGGACGATTATGCGCGTATCTTAGGGTCGCGTTATCAGTGGCCAGTGCGCTCGTTCATCGTGTCAAACACCGATCGTGAGTACGGCGAGCCGACTGTACTGCTAGAGGCAGACTATACCGGCGCCGAACTGATGGGCATGGCAGCGATGTCACGTGACGCTAACATGTTGGATCACTGCATGCGGGCTAACCTGCCTGACGACGATCCGAACCAATACGACATCCACTCGAATATTGCCGTGCAATCGTTTCAGCTCAACTGCGAACCGAATAAGCAAGGACTCAAGGAAAGTGGTAATAAGGGTAAGCGCGTAGCAGCCAAGAACATCATCTTCGGTGTTGGCTACGGGCGTACGGCGGAGGCGTGTGCGAGGCAGTGTCAAGAAGAGGGCGTGGAAGGCTTCACAGAAGCCGAAGCGCAGCAGATCATTGATACTATTTTCGCCACGTATCCAGGTATTCCGCGATTGCAGGACGCGCTTCGTGCGCGTGTGGCATCGCCGGGATGGATTCGAAACTGTTTTGGCAGGATGCGACGGTGCATCACGACGTCAGACAGAGCAGCAATGGGGGAACTTGAACGACAGTTTTTGAACTTCCCGTTTCAGAGTATGGTGGCAGACGCGGTGAGTATCGCGTTGTACCACCTGTACAATCATCCAAGGAAAGCGGAGTTGGGGTACAAGATCGTATTGCAGATTCACGATGCGGTCGTATTGGAGGTACCCACGAGAAGCTTGGCGATTGTGCACGACGAAATCATGCCAGAGTGCATGGTAAACCGTGTGCCGTTCCGGGCTTGTGACCTAGATGGCGTCCCGTATGCCGACTCGCCCGAGTATCGATTTGGGCTGGATCAGGACGTCTTTTCAAGGTGGGGCGTGAGGTTAACTGAAGAAGAATGCCATGAACTTGGTGTCGACCCACGTTATGCATAACATAGCTGAAAGAAGGGGAAGAAACAGGGCTTGAAATTGAGCTACAGCAGAGCTACAATACGCCCTGTTAACTTCTAACTTCTAACTTTTTACTTTGACAATGGAGGCATTAACATGCCACGAACTGGCGCGGCCGCAGGTGGCCGCTATCGTATGTCCAATCAAGGACAACCGAGTGCACGCGGACTTCACGGAATGCATGTTTTGAAGGACAATGCAGGCTGTCAGGTCTACCGACCAACGTGGAACGGTACGCGCACTATCTTCCGGCCATTCCCAGGCCGAAACCCCGAGGATCCGACGCAATGGGATCCATTCCGTATGAGTGATGAAGAGGGGGATTGGGGCGACTGGATTCGACGCTATGACATGGCGTTCAGTTTCGGTAACCCCGGTATCACCTTCATCTTGAAGGACCCGCTTGAGAAGGGTATCGACGATCAGCAGAATCCTGTGTGGATGCTGCATCGCGCGATCAATCAGGCGGTTAAGAGCGGGCAAGGGCATCAGAGCTGGAACCCGCTCATCTTTGGCGCGGCAGGTCGTGCGGCACCGCTCAGCCAGCCGAAGGACGGGTATGTCATGCAAGGCATCCTGATGGAGCACAAGTCGCAGCCACAGAACCCGCCGCGCGGATGTCTGATGGAGCACCAACCGCTGGTGCTGCTGATGAGTCAGTCGGCAGGAAGCGCGGCGCTCGAGAAGCTTAGCGAGAAGACCGCTAGCGGCGAGTATGCGTATCTGGACGTCACCGACCTTGACGGAGGGTCGTTCTTGCAGTTTCATCAGGCCGGTACGCAACACAATACCGGCGCAGCAGGGCCTGCAGCGATGCAGCAGATGGGCCAGGCTACGGCTATCGGCGGCAGCAACGAGCGCGATGCGTATCGTTACGAGGTTGAAGTGCTGCCGCACTACAACGGCATCGCGCCGTCGTATGACGGTATCCACGATGTTGCCGCCGCGCACGTGAAGGCGTGGGACGATATTATCCGGATCCCAACGATCGAGGAGCAGGTACACCTGCTTTGCGGTGCGGGTATTCCGGCGACGGCGATCGTCTATGCGCTTGCGGACGTGTACCAAGAGTTCATTCCGCAACATATATTCGACCAAGCGCGTGCGCAGCAGACGACTACGACTGTGCCGTTCCAAAGCGTCGGACCTATGGGCGCGGAGGCTCCAGCAGCGAATCCTATGGGCGCGCCCGCTGGTAACCCGATGGGTGTAGCTCCGCCGCCGACGCAGACTGGCGCACCCGCGCAGGCACCTGCCGGCAATCCTATGGGTGTAGCCCCGCCGCCGACGCAGACCGCTACGCAAGCTGATCCTGGCATGCCACAGGTACCGCAGACCGCTGCGGAGCCTGTGGAGCCTGTGGCTGTGGCTAGCACTCCCGCGACACCGGCAGCCGCCCCACAACCCATGGCAGCGGCTCCACAACCCATGGCAGCTGCTCCACAACCCATGGCAGCTGCTCCACAACCCATGGCGGCGGCACCCGAAGCAGCGAGCTTCGATCCGCAGCCTACGCATGCTGAGCCGTCGCGTAGCGAGAGCACGCAAGCGGCACTGCAGCGCGCACGTAATCGTGCCAACGCTGCGCAGCAGGGTTCGTAGTTGTTCGTTCATGCCTCGCCCTAGTTCGCTAGGGCGAGGTTTCTCTTTTTGAGGATAAGCATGGCTAAGCGTAAAAGAGCGGTGAAAGAGAAAGTCACGGGCGACCCAATCAATCGTGACGCTGTATTCGATCAACTCATAAACGATGTGCAGGCCAAGATGCAGAAGAAAGGCATGCTGGTTGGGCACGATCCCGTTATTACTGTGCTGCCTGTCCCGGCTTTCATAATCCGGTACCTGCTGCAGAATACGGGACTGCCTATGAGTTGCATTTATCAAGTTGTAGGCCCACAAGGCTGCTACAAGTCGACCTTCGCGATGGAGATGCTGCGCTGGCATCGTCTCTGTGGTGGGTTTGGTCAATTGAATGAAGCAGAGACAAAAGCTGCGGATGAGATGCGTCCTGCCGTGTTGAACTGGGATCAGAAGGCCGTTAACGTCGAAGACTGCGCTGATTTTGAGGCGTGGCAGGAGAAGACGCTGATGACCACGGCGCAATTCCAGAAGAACTGTGAGAAAGTCGGCGGGCCGGGCAGGACAATACCGTTCTGTATGGTCACCGATTCGCTTACCGGTAAGGCGAGCAGGCAGACGCTTAAGAAGATCGACGAGCACGGGCACGCGACTATGCACTTCGCCAGCGAGGCGCGGCAGATGGCCGATTTCATGCGTGCATACCCGCAGAAGCTGCTAGGCTGGCCGATGACGTTCGTTGGCGTAAACCATATGAAGATTGCCAAGGACGCGATCACTGGCGCTATCGACCACAATATTCCAGGCGGCTGGTCGTTGAAGTTCCAGTGCGCTGCCATCATCGAAATGGATCGGATCGGAAAGATTCAAGAGTATGCCGGCTATAAGGCAGCTACTGTGAAACTCAATACGATCAAGAATTCGTACGGTGCGGACAACATCCGCATTAACGTGCGGTTTAAGACGTGGCAGCAGGAAGACGCTCCTGGCGTGTGGCGGCTGCACAGTCGTTTTGAGTGGTGGGAGGCTGGTATCCAGTTTCTAGCCACGGGACAGGGGCTGACGCAGGCGAAAGCCAAGACGATGGTGCCAAAGTTACGGGAAATCTGTGACGTGCGCGAGAAGGCTGGCGGAAGCGCCGGAAAGCTGTACTGGTCCAAGCGGCTCGGCGTGGCGGCTGAGGATGCGATGACAGCACACGAGCTTGGACTCATGCTGGAAATGCGACCTGACATCCTTGCGGAACTATATACGCTGCTGGAAATTACGCAGCAGCCATACTTCAAACCAGGTGTCGACTATCTCAAACAGCAAGAAGGCTACGCGCATATCACCGCACAGGCCGAGGCTGTAGAGGCCGCTGCAGCGGCAATGCGGCAGCTGCAGGCGGAGCAGACGGAGATGGGCCCATCCGCGGTCGAGTATCCGATGCCGACGGCTGCGGCGCCGACGACGTGGCCTAGTGAAGAGGAACCAGAGGAGCTAGGGTAAGTGGACTGGGACGAACTAATGCCGTCAGACGGTATATCTGCTGAGGATACGTGCCAGTTGATCGAACAGAGTGCTGTGCGGCGTATTCTGGTTAAGTCTGGGCAAAGCGGCGCGGTACATGCGCGAAACTTTGAGGAGTTAGCGGCAGCTACAGGCTTCCCATATGTGATGGCGGCGCATAAGTTTGCGACGCGAGACCTCAACTCACTCGAAATCGATATGCGGAAACGCCCTACGAAGGCAGCGTTGATGCTCGCGTTTGAAGAGGCGCTCGAGGATAACGAGGGTTTAGAGGCTACGGAGATCGGTTTGTGTTTTCCTTGGCGCGGGCAGGGCGGCTTGCATATACTAACGTGTGAGTCGTCGCTTGTGCGCGTCGGGAAGGCCGGCCGGTTTTGGAAACTGGATGGAGTTTACTTCTTGTTGCAGCACATCGACAGTTTCATACAACAGCTAGGGCCTCCCGAAGACTGGTAAATTTGATCCTATGAACAAGATGTTGGCGACACCCGAACGTTACGAGTTTCACGCGGAAGAGTTTGATCCCTTTATCGAGCTGCTGCGAGATTTTGATCAGCATACCGTGCGTATGACAATCGGGGACGCCGAGGACATTGAGCTAGATGCGAACGGGCAACTGAAGAATGGTGACTTTCAATTGGCACCGTTGGCAATCAAGCAGATATGCAGACAAGTATCGAAGGGCCTGTGGTCGCTTGCTGCTGATATTGCTGGTGAGCACCGAAGCGCCCGTGCGTATGATTCGGCGTGCTCTGTGCCGCTCGCTGCCCGTATTATCAATGACTGCGTGAAGTTGCGGTTTCGAGCTGCTGACGGAATCGCGGGGCGGGATATGATACAGAACCACCTGACGCGCGTCGTCGACGGCGTCGTGGGACCGCGCTATCAGCTGCTGCCAAACCACCAATTGCTGGAGGCAGCGAAGGAGATGCTCGAGAGCCACGCCGTGCCGATGAAGTTCCATTACGGCTTACTGGTCGGCAGGCGTATGGCAGTGTCATTTTTGACTGAAGACCCTATCGCGGATACGGCCGACGGGCCTATGCACGGTGGTGCGTACTTTTCTAATAGTGAGGCAGGTGAGTGTGGCGTGAGAGGCGCCGCGACGCTGCAGATCGGGCATACACTTCGGTGCATGGCCAAGTTACGACACCTATCCCATTCTGGTAAGGACTTCATAAAGCGCCTTAGCCGATTGCTTGGCAGTGTTCTGCACAGCTGGGATAAGACAGTCGAGGTAGCAAAGCGCGCCGAAGGCGTCATGGCCAAGAAGATCAATTTTCTGGCACCTGACGACAAGGTAAGCAAAGCTGCGCGCATACGGATCCAGACGGCTCTGACAGAGTATATGGACAAGAGTCTGGCTGATGACGTAGTGCGCAAGGTGATTTTCATGGGAGCCGACGGGACGCATGTCCCTCGATCGGTATCTGCCCATGAGATTGCAACGCGTAAGGTCCGTGATGTTGCAGTTACGCTTATGCGTGAAGCCTACGGACAGTATCCAGAAATACGCGAGGGTCTCGAACGCGCTGCGTTCGATATCATCGCCGAGAAAATTCACCCATGGAGTAATCATGGCAACAACCCTACCAGCTAGGATTGAGGAATATACGCCGCTTCAATCCCAGTCAACATTCACAAAGGCGGAAATGGCAGCGTTCAAGGACCTGCATTCGTACATCAGTACCCACACGAAAGATACGATTCTGTGGTACTGGGAGCTCGGAAAGAAAGTAGGCAAGATCTACGCGGCTGCAACGGCCGACGACAAGAGCCTGTACGGCAAGAAAGTGTTGCTGCGACAGGCGATTGCGCTCGGTTACAAGACGGACCGGCAATTGCGTAACGCGATGGACGTGGTGAAGGTCTTCAAGACGAAAGAGGCCTTCAACGTGTACCTCAAAATGCGCGGGGAAGCCGGTAATCGACTGCAATGGAGCCACATGGTTTACCTTGCCGCAGTCGGCGACGAGAAGGTGCGTGGACAGCTGGCGGCGACGGCGTTGGCGCAATCATGGTCAGCTGAAGAGCTGTGGGCGCGCGTACGTGATGTCTGTGAGCGCAAGAGCCGCGGCGTCCGATCGCCGAAAACCAAGGTACCTACGTCTGCGCGTGGCTGCCTGACGCACGTACAAGCACAGGCATCGAAGTTCAACGACAACTTCGATAAGGCGTGGACCGGCGACGCGTTCGATCTTCGCAAAACGGTTGCGGAGATCCCCGGCGATAAGCTGAGCGAGCAGTTCCTCGAGTCTGTGCAATCTGTGCGCGGCGAGGTTGCGAAGATGAAAGAGAAGGCCAACGAGCTGTCAAACCTTCTGACGATGACCGAGAAGGACATCGAGGAGCGGCTGTTGGCACAGGCTGCAGCTGACGCGGCCGCTGCTGACATGGAAGACGAGGACGAGGAAGTCGTCGACGACATCGATTTCGTCTACGAGGAACCCGATGCCGAAGAGGCGGAGGAAGAAGACCCCGAAGAGGCGGAAGAAGACGAGGTCGTCAATATGGCTGAGCACGCCGCTGAACAGCGCCGTAAAGCGCGAGCGAGTGCAAAGCCGCCGAAAGGTAAGAAGCGTCCTGGGCGTGTAGGGACGAGTCGATAATGTTCACGGTATGTGCATTATTTTACGGAGACTACCCCGAGCTGGCTCAACGGCTATTAGCGTCGTTGGGCCAGCCTTGGTGGCCGTCTGACACCCAATTCCGTCTTGGCATTAACAACGTCTCAAAAACGACGTCGGATATCGTGTGGCGATGGGCACGGAGTGCCACGCGCGCCGGCCGCTGTACGGTGTTCCTCGGCAGCGAGCCGTACCATAAATATCCGACAATGCGGCAGATGTTCCACGACAGATCACTCAGGACGCAGAACGTCATGTGGTTTGACGACGACTCGTGGATCGATAGCGAAGCGCCGATGGACTTGTTCGAGCAACTCGAGGATAAGTTGAAAACCCACGACGTGGTTGGCGCGCCGTACAAAATCGGATTGCAAGGCAACCAGCGTGCGTGGATCGAACAGCAACCGTGGTATAACGGCAAGCCGCCGCAACGTTCAGTGTCGTTTATCACTGGCGGGTTCGTAGCGCTCAAGACAGACATTATTACAAAGCATGACTGGCCGCCGGCTAATTTTGATCACAACGGCGGCGACGTGATGCTGGGGCAGCTGTGCTATCAGCACGGCTATCGTATGGGCCGTTTCGTAAACGGACTACATATCAACGCAGCTGCCGGCGGCGGATGCTCGTCCGCACAGCGCCGCGGATTTTCACAAAAACCTATCGGCGTGGACTGCGCTCCGATGGCCGTCGACCCGGGCGCGGGCGACAGTACGTCAGCACAAGTCGTGTATGACGTTAAGGCAAACAGACTCTTTGACATATTGGATGGAAAAGATGCAACGTAATCACACGGCTGAGATATTCAATATTCAACCATTTCTTGAAGCAGACGAGCTACCGGTCGATGCGCAGGGTAACCCGCAGATTCAGCAGGTTATCCGGCGCGAAGGCAGCGAGATCTGGAAAGCAAGGGCCGAGCCCTTGAAGTTTACTGAGGACGACGGACCGCTGGCCTGGACGCTTGTGCGTGAGGGCGAGCTGGTGCGCGTGCCACTACTGCCTTACCGTACGTCATCCGATCCGGTAGAGGCGATGTTGGGCGCAATGGACGTGATCCAGCGCTATGTTGAAGCCGTGCCGAATGCGCGGCGCACCCATATTATCCTAGGCAGGCCGATCGAAGATGTGGACGGAGAGTTCCGTTTCTGGGTCGGGTTCGCCGCACAACTACAGTAGGAAGACGATGACACTAAATCCGATGCAACCGCAGCCTGTCGACGAGCAAGCTGCAGAAGAAACCAAGCCGCAGCAGCAACCGACGCTCGAAGACTATGCGCACGGTTTGAACAACATCAATACCGACCTGCAACGACAGAGCGCAGCTTACGGACACTTCCGTACTGTGCTAGCACAGATTGATGCGATTGCGGCTGACCCGAACGCAAAGGTTGGCTCGCTGCCATTCATTAGCGTGACATACCCACAGAACTCGCCGAAGCCCGGCGAGATGAAGTTGGATATGAACGTCTTGCCTAAGGAAGTGGTAGTAGCGTTTCGGCCGCTCTTTGAGCAGCTGGCGCAGTCTGCTGCCAACGGATTACTGACCGCGTGGGACAATGTGCACGAGGTCGTGTCACACACTGAACCGATCGTAAAGGCGGCGAAGAATGCCGGCTGACGAAGATATCACACCGGTTGGCAAAGTGCTGACTGACGAGACACGACTAGCCATCGAGGGGTATAATCTGACCGTTATACCGGCTGAGATGGATCACGTGCTGTGTAAGATCACGCTTATGGGCGGGCGCGAGGAGCTTGTGCGTGAGACAATCACGCTAGATCCTCTATGTCCGACACGCGATGAGGCGATGTTGACGGCTATGCTCGGATACATCAATGCCGGCGGATCGCCCCGACGATTGGCGGAGCTGGCTACGCACGTGCTGCCGTTACCAATGCTACAACCGCAGGACTATCAGATAATTGGGACTTACGGGCACGTCGACTGGGTCTCATATTATCAACATAATGACGGGCGTATCTTCGAGGTACATCATGGGCTGATGGCTGAGGAGATCTCGCAAGAACAACTGGACCGTGTGCTTGAAGCTGACGACTTAAGCGCATAAAGGTGGAGGTGTTTATGGTTGATAGTAATGCTGCCTTACCACGGTACAACATCAAACGGATAGTGGCCGTACGCGATACACTACTGAACGACGACCTGTCTGATTTCATCGGATTTGTACCGATAGGCGAACACTTCGAAGAGCTGGTCGACAGGCTTTGCGTAGCTTTTCCGCGTGTGCGCCGTTTCGTTATGTGGGACAGTGTGCGCGACCTTGCGGGGAAGCTGCTGACGCACGATGTGCTGCGAGATACGCTATGGCGGCTCTCTGGTAATATCCGACGTCTGCGCGACGGCCACTTTGTGCCGCCATGGCACGTGCAACTCGAGAAGGAGTGGATGCCAGCGCAGGTGGTTGCGTATCAACCAGAGAAGTCTACACGCGGGAAGATTGGCGGGCGGTATACGTTACGGATCTTAGCCGGTACGGCCTGTCCGCTGATGGTGCGTAAGTTCTGGCCGCGCCGCTTTGCACGCTACATTGCTCTGGGGGCAGGCTATACGCGCCGCGGCGGCGAGTACGTGATGGGCGATATTTCGGAGCTCGTGAATCTACGGCTCTGGCTGCGTATCGACCCTGAGCTATGTCGGCCCGGCGCGCCCAGCTTTGATGAGGTTGGGTGCACTGCTGGGCTATTGAGTTGGAATCGTGATCTTATCAAGAAGCGCTTTCGGCGCGGGTTTGTGTGCCCGCGCGGGTACGATCACCATTGCTATAAATGTCCGGTTGGGTACTTGGAGTGCCCTGCCGCTACGCATAAGGAGACAATCGATGTCGAAGAAGAAGCTGGCAGTGATCGGGATGGCCCGATCGGGGACGACGTTGATGGCCCGATCGCTGGATCAACTGCCGGGCGTGAGGATGTGTTGGCTTGAGATATGTAATCCCAATCTGCAGAACCGTGTTAGGGACTGCAACGACATGGGCGTACCTACGCCGTCACAGGCAGCGCTGACTGATCCACAGCAGCGGGCTGCGTGGTTTAACGGCCAGGTGCTACCGGAACTGCAACGCGGCGATGAGACACATTACGGTTACAAGATCGTGGATGCGTCTTTGGCGCTGCAGCCAGATATAGGCCCGCTGGCGCTGAGCGATCCAGACCTGAAGGTTATCGTGATGTCGAGGAATCCGATGGCCGGCTGGCTCTCAAACTCTGTTTGTATGGCTGACAATATCTGGCGGCGAGAAGTGGCGGAAGGCCCGCTGGAGTCGCGCTCGCCGGTAACCAGCCAAGAGTGGATGCAGCAGTGGGTGCACCGTACCACCATGTTCTGGCAGATGGTGACGCAGATGCCGTGGGAACGGTCCGTTGTGACATACACCGAACTCTGCCTTAACTATCAGGAAGTTATGTCGCAGATCTGCGACTGGCTGGAGCTTGAATGGAACGGCGCAGAAAAGCCGCTGTCGCGTACGCGTCCAGAGATGGTCAGGGACCGCAAGCTGAACGTGGATGAGATATGGCGGTGCACGCCGGGGTTCTGGGCGCGGGATATGTACGAAGTCTTAGCAGAAGAGCCGCATTCGGCCGGGCCGCACGTTTAGATGGACATCAATAAACGTATAGGCCTACGCGCCCGCGCTGATGAAATAGCGTCTAAGTCAAAGGCCCTTAAGGACGCTGATAGGATTTTCGACGGATTCGATCGTTTCCGCGAAAACGTGCTCAAACAAAATATCGTCGTGGAGTTTCGTCCTGACGATAAGATAGTGTTTCATAAGGGTAACGGGCACGGCGGGTACGTTAAGGTTAACCCGCCATATTCGTGCAGTGGCGTCACGTCGCAGCTGTGGCAGTACATGGCGGAGGCACTCAGTGCGCGTATAAACGAGGCGCTGAGTACAATCGTTGAAGAGTTTTGGCAGCAAGCGCGTGAAGTCCGCGACGAATGTCTATGCAATGTCGTTGGTGAAAAGTACGAGCCGCCGAGCGCGGCGATGCGCGCGCCGCGCAAGATAAGGATAGCGGACGATGGAAATTGATAAGTTAACAGAGCTCAGGGAGCGCGCCAAGCATGTGGGCGAGCAGGTTAAAGTGCTCAAGGACGCCGAAGAGCTTGTCGAATTTTTTATGCAGACTTTGACGCGTGCAGAGGTAAACGAGCTGGAGGTATCGTTTGGCGATACGCGTGTGAGCCTGTCGCAGCGCAGCCCGGGCGGCTCGGTTAGCAGCACCAGTCCGAGCTATATTAAAGATAATACGCATCTGTGGGATAAGATAACCAAGGAGCTGCACACGCAGCTGCGAACTGTACTTATCAACTTATTGACAGACGCGTGGGATGAAGCGACACGGTTGCGCGACGAGGCGTTGTGTGAAGTCTCTGGCGAGGAGTTCGTCGAGGATACTGCAGGACGACAGCCGCGCAATATTCGTATACAGGAGGCGTGTAAGTGAGTAAACCAGATTTTACAATCACGCACACGGAGTGCGAGTTCTGGGAATCGAACGAGCGTAATAACGGTGGGCTACTTATCAGTTGGACGACAAAATCGGCCGGCTTCGGTACTACCACCGTTTTTGAAGATAACGAAGGTGTGCTGCGTTGTGACAACGAGTGCATGAGTAGGGAGTTCTTACTCAGTGTGTTCGAGCACGTGCTGCAGACCGTTGTTTTAACGGACAAAGAGCCGAAGGAGCGTAATAACGATGCAAGCAACTCAACGTAGGCGCGGGACGGGCCGTATTCACGTATCAGATAAGCACGGCGTGAATCCGGCAGTGCCCAGGTGCTTTTACTGCCTCGAGAACAAGAACGAGGTCATTTTAGCTGGGAAACTACCCGGCGACAAGGAAGCACCACAATCGGCGGTGTGGGACAACGTACCGTGTGATAGTTGTGCGGAGCTGATGACGCAGGGCGTCATATTGGTGTCGGTCCGCGACGACCAGCTGGAGGAGCTGGAGTGGGCACAGCGCGAGAAACGTATGCCAAACCCGTACCGTACGGGCGGGTTCTGGGTGTTGAAGGATGAGGCCATTAGGCGGATTATTACGCCGGAGGAACTGGCCGAGCAAATTATCAAGCATCGCTTTACGTTCGTACCGGACGAAGTAGCGTTGGCACTTGGATTATTTGATGCGGAGGAGTCCGATGGCAAAGAAGATAGTACGGCGGCCGACGAAGAAGATAGCGCCACCGAAACCGAAACGAACGACTGACGCAGCACTCCTCGAACGCATCGACAAAGAGTTCGAGGAACATAGCTACTGGCAGCACCACGAGTTCAGCTACCAGTTTCAGTGCGACGTACGTGAGCTGCAACGCCGGTACAGAGTGAAATTGAAAGCACAGAAGCGGAAAGGAGCAAAGAAGCGATGACCGCTGATCCTACTATTTACGAACCACGCCCCGGCGAGGATATTGCCAAGACGTTCAGAGCATTGCATGCGATGTGTATCAAGCATAGGCAGGCGTGTAGTGCGACATTTAATGGCACCGAGATTGTTGCTAAGCCGGGGATGTCTGTCACACAGATGCGCGAGCAATGGCAGGCCGCACGCGATAAGCGACAGCAAATGCATGAGCTATCGGCTGCTGGGCAGGCGTCGCGCGCCGCCCAGCGCGAAAACGAGCTTGTGATAGCGCAAGAAGAACAGAAAGGCCCGGAGGAGTTTGAAGTCAGTGACACTGCGGCATGGGCCGAATGGCGGGCGGCTAATACGGACGGGTACGGTGCGGCTGTGATTCGATACGCGGCGCGCTGGGCACACTGTATGGAGCAAAAGCTCAAAGAAGACAAGAAGCTCGAAGATATTGCTGAAGCTGCTAGCCACGAGGCTGACGTTGAAGGCATCACGAGCTTTATGTACGGCGCGGCTGTCACGATGCTGGCTGAAGTATGGAAGCACGGCGAAGCGTTGCGACGATGGCATAATCGCGATTGTCAGCTCAGTGATGAAGGCGACAAGGCCAATGAGTCTGGTGGCGTGTTAAACCCGGCGATGTTGAAGCTCGGCTAACGTGCGACTGACGAAGAAGGCTGTGACCAAGAGGATCGAGAACATCGATCCAGCTACTGTCCTGGAGTATCTTAAGCACTGGGACGCAATAACCCCGACATCTATGGTTGATCGATACCGTCGGTGGTTGTTCTCTGCCGTGTCGCCGCAGACAGGCTGGGAACAGAACGTGATGTATTACCGGGCGCTCACGCGCATAGACTGGAATACAGAGGAAGAGCTTCGTGAAGTTATCCGAGGCGTCGGGCAGGGCCTGTATGAGGCAAAAACGTCTGCTTGTTGGGGCATCAGGCGGGCAGCTTGGACGGCAGAGCGCGCACACAGGTTACTTGTGAACCCGTACGCAGTTTCGGAGGCGGCTAAGGTATTCGCGCATCCGACTACTGCTGGGTGGCGTAACCCTCGTTGGCGTGCGTGGCGTAACAAGCTGCGTAAGCTGCGGAATAACAGCGGCAGACCTATGCTGCCACATTGTGGGCTCAAAGTGATTTCGTTTGCGCTGGAGATGTGTTGGCCGCGCGAGTGCGAAGCCGTCGCGATCGATCGACACGTGGCACGCTGGTACGGCGTACCTGATACGGCTAAGTTGACGGATAAACTCTACCTCGATCTCGAGGATCACTGGTGCCAAGCCGTTAAACGCCGGCAGAAGGATGGCACTATCTTCCCATCACCGATCGTCCGACATATTCTTTGGGATGAAGAGCATGGGGAGCCCTGTACAGACTACTGGTCTCATATCTTTGAGGAGAATAATGCGAACTTTAGGAGTGTGGGACACGCCCATCAAAACGCGACTGCGTGAGGCGCAGACCGCGATACCATTTACGGCTGATACGGCACTTATGCTGCCTGGGCCGGAGTGCTTGGATATTGAGCACATGTTAAACGAGGGCATGTTAGCGCGTAATTCACGGGGTTACGCTGTGGAAATGGACGCAGAATATTCGCAACAAATGGCGGACCGCATGGCCGAATTGGGGCTGGGGGCGCCAGAGTGGGACTGTTTACATGGCCGCGTTGAGGACGTGGAGGTAGAACTACCGCTTCAATTTGCGTATTTGGATTTCTGCACGGCGCCGTCAGCAGACATCTGTCATTGGATGATTCAACAGCTGAACGATCAAATGACGGACGGCAGTTACCTTTCTGTCACGTGGTTGAGAAACTACAGACGGAACGGGTTCATGAATGATTTCGTGCG
>Ga0180432_10006644_pt1 | contig 14957 bp, 18 predicted proteins | sample SS_ome_10_FD_132414 | JGI IMG/M metagenome (GOLD analysis project Ga0180432, IMG submission 132414) | Hypersaline lake sediment archaeal communities from the Salton Sea, California, USA - SS_1_MS_2 metaG | ecosystem: Environmental > Aquatic > Non-marine Saline and Alkaline > Hypersaline >... | reverse complement strand
ATAGAGCAAGAAGACTTGAAGCAAGGGTTTACCCTTTAAAAGCTGAAAATTGGGAATTAATTCTTGGGAGAATTCATGTCCAAGGGGAATATGCTTTAAATCAAGGCATTCCGGTAAGTGATACTTGGAAGTTTGGAGAAATATGGAAATAGACGGCCTTTTAACAACAACAGGGTTCTCATTAGATAATTATGGAAAATGTCTAAATCAAATCATGGAGGCAAGCCCCTTTGAATGGGTAATGATACATGATCATGATATTTTCTTCTGTCATCCGGAATGGTATCGAATAGTTTGTCAGAATATAAAAGATGCAAAAAATGCAGGACTGCTTACCTGTGTAACAAATAGGATTGGATGTTCAGAACAAAAGGTAAAACCGAACCGATATGAGCCTGATAATAATAACCTTGACCTGCACAGGGCTTTTGCAATTAAAGTTCAATACAGGGGCATTTCAGAAGCCAAAAAGCCTATTTCAGGGCTTGTCATGGTTACAAGTAAAACGGCATGGAAAAAAGCGGGCGGGTTTAGGGAAAAAGGCATTATAGGAGTAGATAATGATTATCACAGGAGAATAGTTGAAGCGGGCTATAAAGTGTATATTATGAATAACCTGTACATGTTTCATTGGTACAGACAACCCATAATAGGATATAAGGAGAAATAAAGTGGAAGAAATTAAAATTCCAGAAGATTTACAGGAAAAGATAATTGAAGCCATTAAAAACGGTAATTACTTTATAACCATATCCACAAAAAAGGATAAAATTTTAAACCATTACTATAAAAGAGAGAATTTTTCGTCAGATGATGCGCTTCCTTCACTTGGTGCAATTCAAAATGATTTTATTAAACAGGAAAAAGTAGGAGGTTGGCAGTAATGAGCAAGATTTTATTAAAAAATGCCAACCGGCTGGGCGATATTTTAATGATGACATGTGCTGTAAGGGATTTTAAAACATCTTATCCAGAATACGAAATTAAAGTAGATACTCCTTTTAAAGGTATATGGCAGAATAATCCGTATTTATCTGATTTTAGTATACCCGACGAAGTGGTTAATATCGGCCCAGGCACAGCAGTTCAGAAATCCAATTCTAATGGACTTCATTTCTGTAATGGGTACAGGTTAAGCATAGAGAAAAACATAGGCTTAGAGATAAAACAAGGGCCAATTAAGCCTGATTTACATATGAACAAGGGCGAGTTAAAGCAGGGACCAATAATAAAAGGAAAGTATTGGCTTATAACGGCTGGTAGCAACGGAGATTTTCAAGCTAAAATATGGCCTTTTGAAAGATGGCAGGAAGTTGTAGATAGAAATCAGGACATAAATTTTGTACAAATCGGGCATTCTTTGCATCCACATGAAGTTCTCGACGGAAAGAATGTCATTAATATGATCGGAAAAACAGACGATGAAGGCCAGGGATTAAGAGATTTAATGAACCTTTTTTATTATTGTGAAGGTTCTTTGGGTATTGTATCCATGCAAATGCATATGGCTGCAGCATTTGATAAACCTTGTGTAGTTGTTGCTGGAGGGAGAGAGCCAGCTTCATTTGAGGCTTATAATATTCATAGATATCTTCATAATCAAGGCTCCTTAAAGTGTAGCGGGAAAAGTGCTTGTTGGGCCAAAGAGCTTGGCAAATGTGAAAAAGCAAACAATTTAATTGAAGGTACACCAAAATGCCTTTGGATGATTACTGTTGATGATGTTTGTAAAGCTATAGATTCTTATTATGTTGGCGGAAGATTAACTAAGGGAGAAGATAAAAAGCCAATAGAGATAAAAAACCGGCCTATATTCAAAATGGTATGTAATGGGCAGGCATGGGGAGGTGGCGAGAGATCCCCGGCATGGATAATGAACCGAATGTATGAAAAGGGATATAAGGTTGAAATGGTTCCAAGGAACATAGTTTGTGACCAGTTTAGAGACAATATCCCAAACATTAAGATAACCAATAAATTAACAAGCCCTTGTGATATTTTAATGTTATATGCAAATGACATGATATGGGACTTTTTAAAGCCTGATTTTGACCCTTTTAATCATATACAGGCCAAAAAGAAAGTAATGTGCCTTAATTACCGGAACGGTAAAGCTGGTCAGGGATGGTCTAAGGATTGGGACTTATATTTATTTCTTAATACAGATGCAGAGCAAGGGTTTTTAAAGAAACATCCTGGACACAATACAAGAGTTTTACCTCCACCGGTAGATTTAAAGCCTTTTATGAATGGGTTTATTCCTAATTATAATGGCCCTTTTAAATTTGTGCGTCATTCTTCACAAGGGGATGTAAAATATCACGAGGACACTGAAAAAGTTATAAGAAGTGTTCTTAAAGACTACCCTGATAGTGAGTTTTATTTAATGCCAGCCCCATCTTTTTTACCTGAAATTAAAGGTGTATATCGATATCCAGAATATTCAATGGATGTTCCTAAATTTTTAAGCAAAGGGAATATATTTTGGTACATGTTACCCGATGGTTATGTGGATTCAGGGCCAAGAGTAATTATGGAGGCTATGGCAATGGGACTTCCTGTAATTGCCGATTTGAGAGGTGGAGCAAGAGATAGAATTGATTTTGGATTTGTTAGAGATTGGGAAAGATTAGGAGATTTTGCAACAGATTTTAATTTAACAAATATGGGACTAGAGAACAGAGAAAGAGCAAAAACTTTCGATCCTGAATTATGGATCGATGCAATAGAGGAAATTAATGGTAGATAGTGCATTAAAAAACAGCCTTAGAGGTTTAATTCTTGATGCTACCGAGTTAAGAAATTTAACCGGCTGGGCTTCTTCTATGATAGAAGATTATCTAAGTATATTGGATGATCTGGTTCTTCTTGCAGATTCTATAGATGTTAATATAGATGAAATTGCCTATTTAACCGGAGAGATTGCAAAAGTAGAAGCTGCAAAAGATAAAAACAGAACGAAAATAAATAAAACAATAGATTTTTTAGAAAATGATAATGCATTACTACATTCCGAAATATCAAATATAAATAAAAATAGAACTAAAATTACGACTCTTGAAGACCTTAAAGATAGGCTTATAACAAAAAATTCAGAATGGACATCTATACTATCTGATGATGCGACAAATATAACTTTAACATTCTCTGATGGTACAGACGTTCTTGGGCTGCTTGGAACCACACCTATTTTTGAGTTCGGTTCAAGCAATACGTTTCTTGGTCAAGGTGCTGGATTACCTATAACTACTGGACAAGATAATGTCACTATCGGTTATCGCGCAAATTATAGTGGGGGAGTTGACGTTGATTACAGTACAATAATTGGAAGTGAGGCTGGTTATAATATAGAAGGCGATGGTAACACGATAGTAGGATATAGAGCAGCTTTTGCTGCTACGACTATGGATAGTTCTGTAATTTTGGGCCGTCAAGCCGGATTTTCTCTTACCACACAAGACAATAATGTAATAATTGGTTATAGATCTGGTTTTAGCACGGCCGTGGCAAACCAAGTATTAATAGGTTTTCAAGCTGGCTACTCTCTAACAACTGGCACATTCAATGTCGCTGTAGGTGCAGATGCGCTATATACGTGTTCTTCTGGAAATCAAAACACAGCATTTGGTAGAAACGCTTTACAAAATGCGAATAGTGATGGTAATACAGCAATTGGAGCGAATGCCCTTAGATTTCTCACTTCTGGTGCGGGTAATTTTGCTGTCGGGTATAATTCACAATATAATAATCTAACTGGCAATAATAATATGGCTTTTGGAAAAGAGACGCTAGAGGATTTATCGACTGGCGATGGAAATGTCGCAATAGGTACGGCAGCTATGAAGGAGTGCGGCACTGATCCAGACAGTAATATTGCAATTGGTTATCAGGCTGGGTATAACTTAGAAAGCGACAATAATACATTAATCGGCTTTCAGTCTGGATATTCTTTAGCCGCAAATGGCGGCTGTGTCTTTCTTGGATATCAGGCAGGTTATAACGAAACCGCTGCAAATAAATTGTATATCTCTAATTCGAACACAGCTACCCCATTAATTTACGGCGATTTCTCAACAGACTTATTTAGAATAAACGGCTATGAGGAAATAGCCATTCAGAATGTAGCAGATATCGGGCTAAAAATCACAGGCGCAACCGGACAAACAGGGCGATTTCTCCGTATTGAAGATGACAGCAACGCTTTACTAGCAGAGATAACAGCAACTGGTCATTTTGACAATAAAGACGGAATAAGAACTGTTACACCTCAATATGGCGCAGGAATGGGAATTCAGCTATATGGGGAAGATGCGCCGGAACATACAAACCAAGCTGGTTGGTACGATCATACAGGTGGAGCTTTTGAAAGACTTTTTATCAAGACTTCTGGTGATGACTTCGCTCAAGCTGATGCAGATAATGGAAACTGGATAATTTTCATAAATGGTGCTTACCCAGGAGCATTTTGTGAGATTAAAGAATATATATCGACAACTCAAGTTATTGTTGATGGATTAGGCTGGGATACAGATATTAACTCAAGTGTTTCCCCAGGTAATTTTTTAATCGTTAAACATCCTGGCTTTGTAAGTGGTGACGGAAATAAACATGAATTTTCAGTAGGCGCAACAGGAGAGTTTGAAATTGCGTCTTATTCGTTTACTGAACCATACATGGCAGAAATTGAGCTTGAAGCGGCGGCAGATAGTACAACTGCATTGTTATTAAAAATTAAGGCAGAAGGGTATAGTGGAACAATAGGTCAAGAAATTAATGTATTGACAGGGGCTTTGCAGCCCGCCGATGTTGGGGCCGCTCAATTAATCCAGATCGATGATTCCCTTGCAGTTGCCGCAGATTCAACGACCCAAGTTGCAGGCTCTGTATATATAACAAATAATGCGAGTGACGCCACGAAAGATGCGATTGTTGTTCTTCCCGGATTTACAAGGGCGCTTGAAGTTCAAGGGGCAGAAGAAGAAGATCCAGATTATGGCTATGAAACAACGTCCGGTGTCTCTACAGACAGAGTAAATTCAGGTGGAGGAGGGAATGACGCTTTTGTAAATAGTGCCGTTAATGTTCAGCTATTCGACAATAGCGGAGATGATATTTTAATAGGAAGCGATTCAACATTTGAAATTATACAAGCAGTTTTAACAATAGGATCCAGTAAAGATTTGAACTTTAATTTTTATTATTCTGTCACTGGTGGAGGATGGACACTTTTTACACCTCAGGCTGATAATACAAATGGGTTTCAAAATTCCGGTAGTATTGTATTTTCTGCTGCTGATCTTGTTGGCTGGTCTGCTGATGACGAGGATTTAGATGGAAATGCTATAACGAATGCTTATTATATTGCTTTAAGCAGAAACTACGCCCCAGCCGTTCCAACACTGCCAACCGAAGAATATTTTAAAATATTTGCAAGTCAGGCGACAGGTATGGCCATAGATGGTCAAGGATATATTCAACCAAGAAGCTCGGCAGACGCAGACGCTCCTAATAGCTCTATTTATTATTCTGCCGATTCATCGGCTTTGGTTTACAAAGATGCTGGAGGAACCGTCAACGATTTGTACTAGGAGAATAAAATGTCAGATATACACATAATAAAAGATAACGAAGCTTACAAAGTATATAATTATTCAAAGGAATTTACACAAGAGCAAGTAGAAGAAAAGCTGGCACAACATAAATTTGAATTGAATGTAATAAACTGGCTAGAAAATAATGCGCCACAACCGGGGAGAATACTTGAATATCTTGAAGTGTTTCAAGGACTTACAAGTATACAGGGAATATTAGAAAAAAAAGAAAGGCTTCAAAATCAAATAGATAAAATAACTTTAATATTAAATGAAGGAGAATAATGTGGACCTAGACAAAGAAAAAAAAGAAATAGAAGAAAAAATAGAAAAAATCAATAAGCAAGTATTTAATTTAAGAGAGCAGGCCTCTAAATTAGAAATAATTAGTATTAAATTGGTTGGTCAATTAGAGTTTATTGATATAATAAGAAAAAAGGAAATAGAAAATGTCGATAAAACCTAACGTTGGGCTTGGTGTTATTGCCGTTGCTGTTACCGATACTGTATTAATTCAGGGCACAGCGGGAACTATAGATAGGGTATCCATTGGGGCGTTAAACCTTCATAATGATGGTTCTGCAGGTGCTACAATTACTGTTGAATTATATGTAAGTCCAGATCTTACATCTGCTTCTGGAGAAAGAGTCGCTTATTATGAGGTTGGAGATAACGACAGTAAAGATGTAAATGAATTAATAGGCGAAGGCCTTGAAAACTTAAATATTATCGCAGTTGCAGATCAAGCCGGATGTAATGCACATCCAACGGTAACACAATATGATGGAGGATCTTGATGATCAGGTTGGCAATTTTAGACGATCTGCCTGAATTACAAAGGATGGGAAGACGTTTTTTTGAAGTATCCGGCTATTCTGAATTAAGTGAATATAACGAAGATGACATGAAAGAAGTGTTTGTCAAATTAATAGATAATGAGTTTTTATATACCGATGGCAAAAATGGAATGATAGGCTTTTCGATGTTTCCTGTATTTTTTTGTCAGGATACTATAGCCGCGCAGGAGCTTTTCTGGTGGGTAGATGAAGAAAAAAGAGGCTCGATTTTAGGCATAAAATTACTTAAAATAGCAGAAAATAAAGCTAAAAGTCTTGGGGCAAATGTATTTTTAATGTTAAGCATAGATTCTTTAAATGGAGAAGAAATTAATAATATATACAAAAAAATGGGATACAAAAAACAAGAAAATACATATATAAGGAGGCTATAAAATGGGCCTTGGAACTGCTTTAAGTGCTTTAGGTGGAATAGGAGCTTCTATATTTGGGGCTTCGAGAGCAAAAGAAAAAACCGGCCAAGCTACAAGTGAGCAGGTGTCTGCTCAAAGAGAAGCTTTGGCATATTTAAAAGAACGTGAAGCCATACCACAGGCGTTAAGAGAGCAGGCATTATTACAGCTTGGGTCTGTTTATGGTCTTCCGGGCTTACAAACCATACCTGGTGGAGAAGGGCAAGATCCTTCTGGCAGAACTCCTATCGGTGGGTTTATGGACAGGGTTGGTGAAGGTATGGTCAGAACAGGGCAGGGGACTAGATATCCACAGCCTTTATCTAGAGGTGAATTTATTTCAGGCTTAAGAGACGATCCTTTTTATGAACAAATGCTTGAAGAAGGTGAAGAGGCTGTACTTCGTGGGGCATCTGTTACCGGTGGATTAAGGTCTGGGGGTGCAAGCAGAGCCTTGGCAAGAAGTTCTCAAGATGTATTAAGGGGCATATATCAAGAAAGAATGGCAGGTCTTTCAGGGCTGGCTAATTTGCCTTCTATGGCTCCTCAAATAGCGGGTTCTATAGAAGATATTGGCAGAACAAGGGCTGCAGGTACTTTAGCCAAGGGTCAGATTGAACAGGATATTATTGGCGATATTGCCGGAATTGGCATTGGTGCAGTAAGATCGTTTATATAAGGAGGGCTTATCATGCCTGAAAGCTTTTATATTAAACCAGCTCAAATATCTGCTTTGCCTGGATTTGAAGGCCTTATAGGAGATGTTCGAAGCCGCAGAGAATTTGAAAGACAAAAAGCAGAAAAAGCTAAACAACAGGATGTGTTAAAAAAGGCGGCTTCTTTATTTCAAACCGGAACCCCGGACGAAATATCGGCATTTGCTATAGAAAACCCGTTTATTCTGGAAACACTTGATAAAGCAGTAGGGTTTAAAAGTGATGTTACAAAACAAAATGCCATAGATACTGCCAGAGATATATTAATTAACAAAAAAGATCCTTCCCAGGCGTTAATTGAAAGGGCAGAAACGGTAATTCAAGAAGGTGGGGATGCTTCTGGTTCTATAAATTTAGCCGAGCAAGCACAGCAAGATCCCAGTTCTGCAATAAGGGAGGCTGAAATAACACTGGCATTGTATGATCCTGATTCTTATGAAGCATATAAACAGGCAACTACCACAGGAGAAGTAGATACTGAATTAAAAATAGGCGCACAAGAAATTCTTGAAGACGGCTCTATAATTCAATCTACTCCTCAAGGGCCAGTAGTTTATAACCCTGAAGGTAAGAAAGTTATAGGTAAAGAGGCTGCAGATACCATAAAAGCGGCAAGAGCTGAAAAAGTAAGTAATGCCAGAAAGATGTCTGGTGAAAAGAAAAGGGCATCTTTAGAAGCCGAAGAAGATTTAAAAGCTAAAGTAGAATCTGGTGTAATAAGCGCAAAAGAAGCCGCTAAAATATCAGTTAATGCTTTTGATCGTCTTGAAAAAATAAATACAGGCATAAGAAATATTGACGAAGCTATACGTCTTATTGATGAAGGAGCGCAAACTGGCGTAATAAAATCAATGCTTCCAAGTATCCGGCAAGCGTCCATAAAGCTTGATAATTTACAGGGCCGGTTGGGATTGGATGTTATCGGTAACACTACGTTTGGCGCATTATCTGGGCCTGAATTAAAGTTCGCCCTGGATACTGCCCTTCCTCAAAAATTAAAGGGTGAAGAACTTAAAGGCTGGCTGCAGGAAAAGAAAGCCGCTCAAGAAAAGTTATCTGATTATATCGAGGCCGCAGCTATATTCCTCGGAACTCCAGGGAATACGGTTAAAGATTGGGTAGAACAACAGAGAGACAAAAGAACTGCAGCTAAACAGGAACTGGAAGGGAAGCCTCCTGGAAGATATAAATTAAATGATAGAACTATAGTTAATTGGGATGGCCAAAAAATGTGGGAGTAAATCATGGCTGAATACTTGGGGCCTTTAGAAGAGAAAAAAGGGCCAGAAAGAATAGGCCCACTAGAAGATGTTCAAAAAAAATATGATAATGGAGAATTAAAGCCAGAGCAGGTTGCTGCAGTTGATGAGCTTAAACGGCGGGGCAAGTGGGAATGGCCTCAAAGAAGGCCTAGAAGCCCAAGAAGAGAAGAGGATATAAGGGCTGAGATTGAAGAAGTTGGGCCTTTAATGTCATTTATTACAGGAATAGGCTATGGCGTTCAAGATATTGCCAGAGGTGCAGGGATTGCCCCGGAGCCTACAGAACGAGAAGCAATGACAAGAGGTATGTTAAAAGAAGAAAGACCAATATCTACAGGTGCTGGAGAAATTACAGGCCAGGCAGCTCCATTTTTAATTCCAGGGACACAGGTGGCTAAAATTCCAAGCATGGCAGTAAGAGCCGTAACTACTGGAGCTTTAGGGGCTACAGAGGCAGGATTAATAGCTGAAGGGACAGGTGGTGAAGCTATCCCGGCTGCAGGAATTGGGGCCGGTATCGGTGTAGGTGCAGAAATACTTTTTCCTATTATTGGCAGGCTTGGAAGGAGAGTGTATCAAAGAACATTCAACAAGGCTCCGAAGGGTGCGCTGTTAGATCCTTCAGGACAGCCAACAAAAGAACTTCAAGAAGCCCTCGATGCGGAAGGAATGTCCTTCAATGAGCTTGTAGAAGACGCCCAGGAAGTAATAAACCAACAAGTTCCTGGTGCATCTCCAGGGCAAGTAGCAAGAAAGGCAAGATTTGAAGAGGCTGGAATCCCACCAACAAGAGGGGAAATTACACAAGGCTTTAAGCAGAGAGCCTTAGAACAAAGACTTCTTGAATCAGGAGAAGATGTTGCTGCAGAGCCTTTCAGGCAGTTTAAATTAAAACAGAGTGAAGCCATAAAAGATAATTTACGAAAAAACTTTGATTTTACCATAGAAGAAGAAGAAACAGGACAGTTGATAAAGGATGCCCTTACAGGAAGACGCAAGCTTTTAAGGTCTGAAAAGAATGAACTATATTCAAAGGCTATGGAAGCTTCAAAAGATGTGGCCGACATTCCTGTTTTTACAGATACTATCACAGAAGCTATTCCTGATAAAATGACAATGGAAAGGCTTGAAATTCTTGATAGCACAGGTTCCAAATCTTTAAATGATTGGCTTGTACGGTTTGGCATTAAAGAACCTTCCCAGGAAATGATAGATAAAGGATTCATCCCGGAAACAATTAATCTTGAAAACTTTGAGCTTTTTAGGCAGGGATTAAACCAAATAAGTAAAAGCTCAGATGCTATAAAAAATGCAACAGGGCCGTTAACCAGGGCTTTGGATATAGAAGGAGATGAACTTCTTGGCTCTGTTGATGAATCTAAGCTTGCGGGTGAGGTTTTAGATTCTTTAAAGCAAGCAAGAAGGACCGTAAGACAATTAAAGACGGAATTTTCCCCACAATCAGTAATTGGAAAAGTTACAGATGTTAAAAGAGATGGCGTGACTCCTGTTATTGAAGCAAGCAAGATTTATTCCAATTTGGTTGGCAGATCAAATCCTGTTGAAAATACCAGAAAGCTTATAAAATCTCTTAATAAATCTGGAGATAAAGGCAAAGAAGCCCTGGCAGCTTTACAAACATCTACTATTTTAGACTTGATATCTGCAGGTTTTGGGACTGAAAGCAGAAAGATATCTGGAATAAAAGTATTTAATCCCATTGCTTTTAAAAACAGAATTAAAAATATAGGCCACGATAAGATAAATGCTATATTTTCTAACAATAAATCTGTGCTTAACAGGCTTAAAAATGTAGAAAAAATAGCAACAGACCTTATTCCAGAGGCCGGAGCTGTACCAAAAGGATCGGCAAGTGTAATCCTTGATCTTGTTAATAGGCTTGGAGGCTATAGCATAGCAGGTAAAGTTCCTGGCGGACCTATACTGATGGAAACTTTAAATAAAATAGTATCTCCAATAAAAACAGGTGTAGATGTAAAAAAGGCCCTGGATGCAGCTCCAGAAGTAGATGAATTAAGCTACTTGTTTGATAGCCGGTTTCCAGGGATATCTTCTGCGCTCGGAATTGCTGTATCCTTAGAAGAAAGGGAAAACGATGAATAAAATAGAATTCTCTCCTCAATATTATCCGGAATCAGATAGAAGCAGGGCTCTTTCAAATGCATATATTTATGTAGGGGTGCCGGACACGGACCCAGAGGTTGTGGTAAACCAAAAACAACTATACGTTTTAAAAGAAGACGGAACTTCCGTTGCTGTTTCTCAGCCAATCAGAACGAGCGCCGGGGGATCACCAATATATCAAGGGTCGATAGTTACGATATATGTTGATGGTGATTATTCCCTTAAAGTAACTGACAGCAACGGGGCTCAAGAATATTATATCCCACATACGATATCCTCTGTACCTTATATTGATAAGCTGTCAAACTATGCAGATTTAGCTACTGCAGTAACAGAGATAGGGGCAACAGATACCGAATTGTGGTTAGATCAAGATGATTCTTCAAATACCACAGTCCCATCGAATATTTCTGTAAGGCCAATGCTTGGCAACGTAATGAGTGGGACAGTGACATGGAATTGTAGCATTATTAGTGACCCTACATTCCAATGGTTATCAGGATCGGGTCATTCATTCGGTTTGGGAATATTGAAATGGGGATATGCTGAATGGTGGGGGATAGACGGTACAAGCGATCAGGTAGAAATAAATTATTGTCTTACTTCAATAGGAAAATGCAAATTACTTTTACAGAGCTATAGTGTTGACGACTCAATTAATATTAGGTCTGGAAACGTTCTTGAAGGTAACAGCATGGACGACACCGAGATCGTATTTGACTACGCAACCACCGGCACTCCAATCATTAATGTTTCGGCTTTATCAGCGGCAGTAAGAAACTTAAAGTTACGATACAATTCTACATTTTCAGCGGCCATTCCAACATCCGATACAGGTGCTTATGGTATAATGATGACCGATGACGGTGGTTCCGGAGTTGCTTGGTGCTCCTTTGAGAATTTATATATCCATACATGCTTTGGTGGTATTGGAACAGAAGTGGGGTCCACTAAACTTTGGTTTAACAATGTATTTACCAATATTCAAATAAGAAATTTTGAGGGTTGGGGTCTTTATACCACGGATGAAAACAGCGGAAATTTATTTAACAGCCTTTATATAAATAACAATTGGGATCGAGGCGGTGGAACTATTGCTCAAGATTCTTTAGGCTTAATTTATTATGGAACAGGTGCTCAAGCAGTATTTAATCAGCTTAACCTGGAGCACGCTGTTGTCTCTGAGCGATATCCGTGCAGATTTGGTGCAGACGGAAGAGTTACAATAAATAATCTTCATTATGAAGATATATCATATACTCATGCCACCCCATCGGCAATTCTTGTAAGTGGGACGAGAAGTGTTGTGGATATAACAAACATTGATTTTAATAGTGTTGTTGCCGATGCCAATCAAACGCAATTCTCTCTTATAAGGTTTGACGGATCTGCGGCCAGATATACGATAAATGGCTTTACAGTTATGCAAGACTGTAATTTTGATGCTGTCGCTGGATCTGTTTATTGGACGTATCTTTCTTCTTCTTTGGATTATGATACAGCAATGATAGAGATATATGGTGCCTATGATGAAACGGTTGTTCCTAGGCCTCCAGGAGATATTGACAGGTTTGCAATTTGGGATGCTGTAGCCGACGTTCCTGTAATAAGAAGATTTAACGACTTAAAGGGAATACAGGATATTGTATATAAACGAAAAGAATCCCCTGGATCTGGAAATCAAACATTAACTGCAGATATGCTTCTAAGGGGAATAATAGACGAAGATCCAGAGGGTAACGCTGATTGGACCCTTGACACTTCAGCAAATATCGTTTCTGCTATTCCTGACGTATATATAGGACATACCTTTGAAACTACTATTTTTAATGATGCTACACCCTCTAGTGGGGAGGTTGTTACAATAGTAGCCGGGGCAGGCATGACTTTGCATGGGATAGAAACATTAACAGAGGGCGTGAATCCTGTAGCGAAGCTTGTATTTAGAATAACCGATTCTGCTTCAGGCTCGGAAAATGTTGACTGCTATATTTTAACGGGCGTATAATTAAACAATAAAAGCTTTGGAGGCTAAAATGGCTGGAGGATGCGGAAAGAAAAAACAAAGGCCGATTAAAACCATAAGAAAATCAAACAAGAAAAAATATGGGAAGAAAAAATGATTCTTACCTGTTTAATGGCGATGGTATTTATTGCTTCTGCCATTCAATCTGATGAAAAGCGCAGGAGAATATGTTTTATTTACTCTTCAACAGCGATATTGCATCATACCATTTTGGGGCAAGAAACGGGCTTTATTTACTACTTTTCTGCAGCCCTATGTAGCATAGCCATAATGCCAGTTATTGCAATGCTGGGCAATTTTGGGCGTTTTACGCGTAATTTGTTAATGATTTGCATGTCTGCAGCTATACTTAATGCTTCTGGTTGGGTTTTATATGAACTTTATTTTGATCCTATCGTTTATAATAATCTATTTCTAGTTCTGTATTCTATCGCTATTGCATTAATGTTAAACGAGGAAATAAATGATAAAACTATCAACCATCGGCGCAGTTTTGGCTTTTTCGGCGGTATTGATTAAGGGTGCATTAGACTTAATTAAATATAACCAAAGGAAAGAAATTGAAAAACGAAATGATAAGTATAGGAAAAAGCATATTTCTTGATATTAAGGTGGCTCTCCCTATAACAACAGGGACATCAGCCCTTGGATTGGGCCAATGTTTAAACCTTATACAGCAATCAGACATTACAAAGATTGCAACCATTGTGGGTATTGTCTCTTCTATTGTACTGTTGATCACGCATTCTATTAAAGACTTCATTGAAATACGCAAGGGATACCTTGAAAATAAGAAACTAGAGATGAATAATGAAATGTTAGAGAAAAAGATTCAAAGTAAAGAGAAAAAAGAGAAAGAATGAGCTATTTTAAGCTGGAAGAATTTGCCTGTACTTGTTGTGGTAAGAAAGAAATGCACATCGAATTACTGGAAATGCTTGACCTTGCTCGTTCTCTTTCAGGAAAACCCATTATTATAACTTCTGGATATCGATGCAAGCATTACAATAGAGAAATAGGCGGCTCCGATACTTCCAGCCATTTAGAGGGCCTTGCCGCTGATATCGCCTGTACCGATTCTAGTAACCGGTATAATATGCTTAATGCTTTAAAGCTTGCCGGATTTACCAGAATCGGTATTAATAAGCGGTTTATTCATGTGGATATTGATAAGAATAAAGATCAACAGGTTATTTGGGTGTATTAGTCTTTTACTTTTTCATAGGTCATATCAAAGATGTCAGGCTTACATGGATAAAGCTCACCCTTTACGCCTTGGATTATATAATCATCCCAATCTATTTTATGGACTCCCTCAAGGGTTCCGCATAATAGGTGTTCTTTTTTAGGATCATCGGAGCTAATCCATATTGCCCCTTCTGATGGATCTTTATTCCATGCAATATTCAACCACGTCGGCCACTCGGAGTTATCCCATCGACGCTTTTTGGTCATCTGAAACGCTTCAATTATTACTGGTTTTTTCCTATATTTATTCATTTTTGTTGCCTCCTTGATTGATTTTGGAGTACATTCATTCATGGTTTTCTCCATTTAATATTTTGATAATAGGTTGATGTTGTTTTTTCTAATCGTAGAAAATAACATTTCACTCATTATAGTTAAAGATTGATGGTTAATTTCTATCCCGCATATTCTTATAATTACTTCAAATATTTCATGTAAAAAGGTTTCTGCTTTTACATCCTCTTGTAAATCTGAGTCTATATGAATAACCATATCTTTACGAGAGAATGTTCCCATGTCTTTTGTGCTAAATTTTCTTTCTATTATTTCTATACGATGTTCGTTAACATTAATTGTTTTTGGAATTATCACTACTTTCCTCCTTTTTAAATTCCATTAGATTCGCTTGTCTCGTTTTCAATCTTATTTTTCTTCTTTCTACCGCCTCTTGCACCGTAAAATCTGGCGGAGTAGCAAGTCAAAATCTTCATAATATCCTCT
>Ga0180432_10006642_pt1 | contig 14962 bp, 8 predicted proteins | sample SS_ome_10_FD_132414 | JGI IMG/M metagenome (GOLD analysis project Ga0180432, IMG submission 132414) | Hypersaline lake sediment archaeal communities from the Salton Sea, California, USA - SS_1_MS_2 metaG | ecosystem: Environmental > Aquatic > Non-marine Saline and Alkaline > Hypersaline >... | reverse complement strand
TCTAAGCCGGATTGATCCGGCGCTGCTTACTAGCCCGGCGACTTCATCGCCGGGCGGGCCTGCAAAGTGCAAACCGAGTTTCTTTGTGAAATGAACCATCTCAAATGCGGGAAGTTATAGATTAATAAACCCTAAGGCTTTCTGCTTCCATTGGGAGAGGCAGCCTACACGGATGTGTGGTTCGCTATTTCCCTATCCAATTGCCCTGTAGTCTCCAACAACATCTCTTCTCCGTCGGGACACTCACACCGAGCTCACATCGCCTGTCGCTGAATCGCAGCCAAATGGGCCCATGGCGTTTTCCTTTGCAGGCGCCTGCTGTTCTCGGCAATCAGTAAACAAGGAATACGAACAAGGAGTAAAATGGGGCTGCTATCTATGCAACGGTTGACAAGATCTCTCTGCCTACTGGCCTGTCTCTCCGTCTCACTCAGTCTGGCTCTGGCAATTCCGCCGGGGGGCCACGCGGCCGGTCCTGACAGCCCACATACGAGGCCGCTACCGGTACCGACGCCCCTGGCTGAGCCAGGAATCAGGCCCGGCGAGATTCTGGTCAAGTTCGATCCCGGCGTCTCATCTCTGGACATAGAGTCGGCCAACCGGCGCCTGGAGACCTCGGTTATCGAGGTAATCCCCAAGATCAACCTCTATCGCCTACGACTAGCAGAGGGAACCACCATCGCTGAAGCAACTGAGTACTACGAACACACCACAGGCGTAGCGTACGCCGAGCCCAACCACATTGTCCGTGCCCTGGAGACAGTCCCTGACGATCCAGGCCTTCCCGAACAGTGGGGACTGGATCGCATTCAAGCCCCGGCTGCCTGGGACATAGTGACCGGGACGAGCGACATTCTGGTCGCAATCATTGACACCGGCATAGACTACACCCATCCGGATCTGGACGATGGAAGGTACGCAGGCGGCTACGATTTCGTCAATGACGATAACGACCCGATGGATGACGAAGGTCACGGTACCCACGTGGCCGGTATCGCCACGGCCAACACAGACAATGGCGTGGGTGTCGCCGGCCTGGCCTGGAACAGCCAGTTCATGGGAGTGAAAGTGCTGGACGCTCAGGGTGTTGGATCCGATTTCGATCTGGCCGAAGGGATTCGATACGCGGCCGACCACGGTGCCCACGTGGCCAATATGAGCCTGGGGAGTCCGTTCACGAGCCGTAGTGTGGAAGAAGCTATGCAATATGCCCACAGCAAGGGGGTCGTCATGGCCTGTGCTGCGGGTAACAGCGGCAGTAGTGGGGTACATTATCCGGCGGCCCACGATCCGTATTGCCTGGCCGTGGCCGCCAGCGACCGCAACGATGAACGGGCTGGCTTCTCCAGCTATGGGCCGGAAGTAGACGTGGCTGCCCCCGGTGTTGATATCCTGAGTACCACGGGAGGCAGCTACCAGTCCTGGAGCGGGACATCAATGGCGACCCCCCACGTCGCGGGATTGGCGGCCCTGATCCTGTCCCGGGATCCTGGGCTCTCCGTGGATCAAGTCTTCGCTGCGATCCGTGATTCGGCCGACGACGTCAACGCTGAGACACATCCAGGCGAGGATGATTACCTGGGCACAGGCCGGATCAATGCCTACCACGCCCTGGCATCTCTCATCAAGATCGCGCCGGCCAATACAACGGTCAGAATCGGCTCCCCGTTTACTGTCACGGCGTCCATCATGAACGTCGCTGATCTGGGCAGCTTCCAGTTCGACCTGACCTACGTTTCCAGGACCGTGACGGCGACTAACGTAGTATGTGGGCCATTCCTGGGCAGCACCGGGCGCACTGTCGGTTGCAGCGAGGCAGCAATAGATAATGCAGCGGGCAGCGTCACTTTCGGGTGCTCCAGCGAGGGAAATGAGCCCGGACCGGATGGCGCAGGGATGCTGGCCGCTCTTAGCTTCAACGCAGTGGACTACGGCAGCAGCCACCTGCAATTCGAGAACGCGCTGATGATGGACACGAACGATGTGACAATCACTGTCGCCACCCAGGACGGCAGCGTGACAGTGACTGCGGGCTGCCGCGAGGACGTCAACGGCGATGGGGTGATCAACGTCGTGGACATCCAGTTGGTGGCGGCCCATTGGAACACCGCCGCAGGCGATCCCGATTATGACGCCCTCTACGACATAAACGCAGACAGCAGGATCAACATCGTTGACATCCAACTGGTAGCATCCAAGTGGGGGACAACCTGCTAACCGTGGCTACGCGATGAGGCAGGCATACAGGTAGACTGCACGTCTGTCATCGATGAAAGGAGGCAGGAGGAAATGTGATCCCAGTTGAGGCAAGGCCGGCCACAGAACCTCTCGATCGTTCCAATGACGACCAAGCTGGCCCCAGACCGATGTACCGCGCGGGCTTCTCCTCAACCAGCCAAGAGATCCAGCCACAGGAGGAGCAAAGCAAGCTATAGAAAAACCTGAGGAGGGTACGATGAACGCCAAGACAGGCAAGTTGAGTCGCAAGCTGGTTCAGACGTTGGCCTTGGTTCTGGTTGCAGTGTTCGTTGTGAGTATTCCCGCGGCGAGCACCGATACGGCAATGGAATTGGGACAGGAGTTGCAGACCGTGAGGACCCGCACACAGGGCTTCACGGGCGAGGATGTGGCCCTGGCTGGGGCGGATGCGTGGGCCCAGGCGGAGGTGGAGATCAGCGACGCCCCCGACGACGCAGTGGTAAGTACCGTGCGGGTCAAGTATCACATAGCGGACTCCAAACCCAGCGATCTAGAGGTGCACTTGCTGAACTCAGGAGCGGAACTATCCCACGCGCTGTGGAATAGGGAAAGCGCCGAGGGCACTGTACTGGCGCAGAGCTCCGAGGAGATCACCGCCTTCCAGGGCACGCCGGTCAACGGCACCTGGTCCCTGGGGGTGCAGGGTGGAGAATCGGCAGGATACATCGACGACTTCAGCATTGTCATCTACTACGATACGGAGATGCCCATCCTCCAGGTAGAAGTAGAAGGAGAGGGGACGCCGGGGACACCGGCTTTCCTGCGCCTGCCTGAGGACGTGGCGCCAAACAACCTGGCCCCAGACAATGATGAGGAATCGTCCAGTCAAGAATCGTCAGTCACCCCTCAGCACGTGCCCCCCGGAGCCACAATCATCGAGACAATGGATTTCGAAGGCGACTTCTATCCTCCCGGCGGCTATCCGGTCAGATGGCGGGTCGCCGATCAAAGCGACGACGGCTACCAGCGCTGGTGGGACGATGCTCAGTGCGATCCGTGTGGCGGGGACTGGGCGGCCTGGCCCGCCGACGGGGGAGCCAACGGTGTATATCCCTGCGCCGGCAACGACTACCCCAACCGGATGGAAGCCTGGATGGTCTACGGTCCTTTCGACCTGAGCGACGCCAACGATGCTGGCACAGAGTTCAGTATGTGGCACAGGATCGAGGCAGGCTATGACTATGTGTTCTTCGGTGTATCCTCAGACGGTGTCCATTTCTCCGGCCTCCAGTGGGATGGCTCGGCCAACTGTACACTGTACAACATCGGCTACACAGATTGGGTAGGCGACCCATCGGTCTGGGTGGCGTGGATGTTCCGCAGCGATAGCAGCGTCACCTACGCAGGCCCCTGGGTGGACAACATCGTGGTCTGGAAGACGGATGAATGTGCCACCGTCAAGGTTGATCCGCCCGAAAGCTTCCCCGATAGGGGCAGTACTTTCACCGTCGACGTGGCCATTGAGGACGCCCAGAACCTGGGGGCCTTCGAGTTCGAATTGACCTACGATCCCACGTGCATCCAGGCGGTCGATGCCAGCCTGGGACCCTTCCTGGGCAGCACCGGGCGAAGCGTCGCGCCAGTCGGCCCCACGCTTAGAACTGGGAGCATAACCTTCGGAGGCTACAGTTGGGGCAGCGCCGCCGGGCCAAACGGCGATGGCGTGCTGGCCAGCATCAGCTTCCTGGCGGGACCCAATGAGTGTGACAGTACGTTGCATCTCCAGAACGTGACTCTCACGGACACCGCTGGTGGGTCACACTGCATTGACCACACAGAAGATGGCACTGCCCACGTGAAGCCAGGCTGTCACAATGATTGCCCCGAAGACATCAACGGCGACAGGGTGATAGACATCGTGGACATCATGCTGGTGGCGGATAAGTGGGGACAGCACTGTCCCACGAGGTAGCTGTGCGAATCCCTTGAAATCACCTCGCAGGCTGCAAGATGCATCTGAAATGGCAAAACGCGGGGGCACAGGGGGGCATGACGATGACAAAATCAAGTAATAGACACAGACCACGATCAACGGCAACCGACACACGGAAGCGGCTTTCCAGACAGAAGAGATGCCTGACTCTGTCTGTCTACGTGGTAGTCGTGTGTCTGTCTCTCGGGCTATACGCCCTTACAATCCACGCGCTGGCGCGCGGCGGCGTGGGCGAAGCCCACGCGCCGGCCTGCTCGCTCGCCGCCCCGGCCCAGGACACCACGGTCAAGATAGAGCCGGCCAGCATATCCGTAGACCCAGGCGAGACCTTCAGCGTCACAGTGGCAATCGAGAACGTAACCGACCTGGGGGGCTTTGAGTTTGAACTGACCTACAACCCTGCCAGATTGGCCGCGACTGACGTTGTGACTGGGCCTTTCCTGGGTAGCACTGGCCGCGCCGTCATTGAGGTAGGTCCTACGTATGGCACCGGCAGCCTGAGCTACGGAGCCATTAGCCTGCCGCCCCCCACAGAGGGTCCGAATGGCGACGGCGGCTTGGCCTTCGTCACCTTCCAAGCGACGAGCGTGGGCACCAGCACTCTGCATCTCCAGAACGTCAAGTTGAGGAGCACATCCGTCGCCCCAATCACCACTGATACGGAGGACGGCGAAGTCACCGTGGGTACACCGCCAGCGCCGCAAGTGACGCGGGTTGTTCCCAACTACGGTTACACCGACGAAGGGGTGAAACAGGTGATCGTGGAGGGCACGCACTTCCAGGACGGGGCCACAGTCCAACTGGCCAAGAGCGGGGAGAGCCCCATCTCCGCTCCCATGCCGGACGTGCAGAGCTCAACCCGGATCAGTTGCACCTTTAACCTAGGGAAGGCTGCCACCGGCTCTTGGGACGTGGTGGTAACCAACCCAGGCGGTCAGAGCGGGACGCTGTCCAACGGCTTCACCGTCTACGGACCTGCCGTGGCACCGACGGCGGACAGCATCACCCCCAACTGGGGATACAACAACGCGGTTGTACACATCACCAACCTGGCAGGCAGCGGTTTCCAGCCCGATACCACAGTCAAACTGATCAAGGCAGGACGGGCAGACATCGCAGCCACGAACGTCGTAAGGGTGAGCGCTTACCAGATCACGTGCGATCTTGATCTGAGGGGCGCGTGCCCCGGTCAGTGGACCGTAAGGGTAACCAACCCTGGGGTTGACTACGCAGAGTTGAACGACGCCTTCACTGTGAAAAGACTGGTCCACCTGCCTCTCGTCCTAAGAAACTGGTAAGTGCCGGGGTAGCATATACTGGCTTTCGAGGGGCTAGCCGAACGTCGCTTGAGGGAGTGTTCGGTTAGCTCCTCCCTGCATCGAACGGAACAAAGATGACCCTAACAAACACGCGGGCTGTGTGCGTCTGCTTGCTGACCATCTGCCTGGGATTCTCACGTGCAGGGCTGCCGCGGCTAAGCTCTGGCGCCAGAGTGAGCATAGACCCTGCCGTCAACGATGTAGAGCCGGGCCAAGCTTTCACCGTCGCCGTGATGATCGACGACGCCGCGGATCTGGGGGCCTTTCAGTTCGATCTAGTCTACGATCCCGCTGTGTTGACCGCGACCGACGTAGGGCTGGGACCTTTCCTGGGGAGCACCGGGCGCACAGCGCAATCCATCGGAGCCAGGATAGACAACACGACAGGGAAAGCCGCTTTTGGAGCCTTCAGCTTCGGGGGGCATGCAGGAGCCGACGGGACAGGTCTGTTGGCCACCGTTTCGCTCACAGCGGTGAGTCCAGCTACCTGTGACCTGGGCCTGCAAAACGTCAAAGTGACGGACAGCAGGGGCAATGTACAATCCGTGTCCGTCGAAGGCGGTACGGTTGCGGTGGCTGCGCCGGCACCTACCAGCATACCGACGATGGCCCCGACCCAAACGCAGCCCCCCGCAGCGACGCCCAGCCCGACGAGCACGGCAACCACCGCCGCGCCGACCGAAGCCGCGACCACCGTTCCACCGACAGATGCGACCACCGAGACAGCCACGAGTCAAACACCAAACATGTCAACGGCCTCCCCGCTGGCCACTGCAACGGCCACGCCAGCGGTGACCCCATCGCCGACACCGCTAGGTCCACTCACCTCAGCGCCTGCCGCCCCCCCACACACCCAGGCAACTGCCAGTGATGTAGCCCCACCCACGCCGGGCGACGTCTCGCCCGTGCCGCCCACGCCTACTCCTTCATCACCTGCGGACCGTGTAGCGACTGCAACAGCCACAGACATACCTTCCGCTTCGCCCGCAACAGCCGCGCCATCCAATCCCCCGTGCTGGCCTCCCGTTGGAGCAATACTCCTCCTCCTGGCCGGGACTGGGCGCGTCCTCACCGCGCGGCAGTGGCGCAGGTCGGAATGAGAAGAGCCGCTCCAACCCAGACCACACGCCCGAAGCCGCCGCACCCCAGCGTCGATCCCGATATGGACCGTTGTTCTGGAGTCAGGCACACCTACCCGCCTCAATCCCAGGCAACCGTTGCCCGAGACCGAACGCGCTGAAACTGCGAACCACTTGTATGAAGAGCCGCCGCGTGGTAGGATAGAGCCGGGAAACCGCGCTGGAAACACTCCCCAGTGCCTGTGCAGATCTGGGCTATCGCGTGGCTCAACGACGTGCCCATCGTCCTTAGCAAGCACTTCCATCTCAGCGCCGTCATGAGAGCGTCCGGTTTGTAGACCCCTTCGCGGACGATACTGATCCGGAGACGCGGGAATTGCAGGAAGGATACTCGATATGATGTACGGACGATCACCCGAGGGACTCAGATTCACGTCGAAACACGAGCGCGTGCTGCGCAATCTGACGATTGACGCAAGCGGCCCCGGCACGGTGCTCCACGACTTCGATGCATTCCTGGATTTCGTCAAAGATCAAGAGCTGCCGGTCACGCCGATGCACCAACTGCGGCGGCGGTTCCTGCCCGAGATCAACGCCCGCATGGCGCGCCCGCTCCAGTTGGGGCTGAAACGGCCCCTGCAGAAATCGTACCCTCACATCCACGGGCTGTACCTGCTCGTGCGGGCCTCGGGGCTGACCTGCATCGAGGGCACGGCCAGGAAACCGGTGCTCGTCGTGGACGACGCGGTCCACAGTGCATGGGAATCCCTGAACCCCACCGAACGCTACTGCACCCTGCTGGAGACGTGGCTGATGCGGGGACACCCGGAGATCATCGGCGAAAGAGGACGCGCCTGGCTCGGTATTCCCGAGACGCTCGTAGATCTGCTGTGGTTCTTCCACCGCATTCCCGGCAGGGGACTGGCGATCGGCGCGGACGAGGAAGCCAGGCGATCCCTGACCTACCGGCCGGGCTGGCACAACCTGGGCCTGCTCGACCTGTTTGGCCTGGTATCGATCCAGCACGGCCCACCCGAAGCGGGAAAGAGCTGGCGCATCGAGCGCATCGCCCGCACGCCGCTGGGCGACGCGCTGCTGGCCGCGCTTCACGTCGGGTTCTTCGGCGATATCGACAACCTCCGGGCGCTCCAATCCGAGGACAGCGTTCCCTCCGGCGTGCTCCAGCCCGCCCTCCGGCCCTATTTCCCCGAGTGGAAGCGCAACCTGTCTCTGCCTGAGTGGGCGTTTCGAGAGGGGGCGCACGTGTTCAAGGTCTCGCTGTGGGATATCTGGCGCCGGATCGCCATCCCCGCGGATCAACCGCTGGACGCGCTGGCGTCGGCCATCCTGGACGCCATCGCCTTCGACCACGATCACCTCCACCGGTTCGAGTACCGGAACCGCTTCGGCGTGGTGGAGTGCGTCAATCACCCGTTCCTGGACGATGGGCCGTGGACCAGCGAGGTGCTGGTGGGCGACGTGCCGCTCGGAGTGGGACAGGCGATGACCTACGTGTTCGATTTCGGCGATTGGTGGGAATTCGACGTCACGCTGGAGCGCGTCGATCCGGAGATGGCGATCGATGGGCCGGTTCTCCTTGAGAAGCACGGGAGGGCTCCACAGCAATACAGGTGGTATGAGTGACAACTGGTGAGGCCAACAGGATGAAGTCGAAACCCCAAGCGCACGTGGCATCAAAGGGAGAGAATCGGGCTATGACGCCTGACAATCGCCCATTGGTCATCGAGCGCTTTCGCGCCGCGTGCGAGGATGACGCCCACGTGGTGGCCGCTTTCATCGGGGGCTCTTTTGCGGCAGGCACCGCCGATGCTTACTCCGACCTCGATCTCTATCTCATCACGTCCGACGAGGGCTACGAGGACTTCTTTGCCCGGCGGGCGTCCTTCATGCACCAACTGGAAGAGCCGGTACTGGCCGAAGACTTCGATGGTTTCGGCTTCGACATGATCCTGTTCATCTTCGAGGATGGGTCAAAGGGAGAATTGGCCCTGGCTCAAGCTTCCGGTTTTTCGCACATCCATCACGGCCCGTATCGCGTCCTGGTAGACAAGCAGAAACTGCTGGACGGCGTGACCTTCCGCCTGGAGCAGGCGTCTGTGACCGAACAACGCGACAGGCTCATCGAGCATCTCAAGTTCTTCTGGCGAGACTTCCTGGTCATGAGCCAGGCGCTGGGGCGGGGCAACCTGCTTTCGGCGTCCCTATACCTTGAGGGAGTGCGCCACAGGCTGATCAGCGTATGCCGGCTTTCTGTGAATTTTCGAGACGAGGGGGATCACCCCAAACCCGAGGCCGTGTTGCCATCTCACCTTCAGGAAAGGCTCGTCGCGGCCTTCCCTCCCCTCGAGAGAGCGGCCATGGTCAGGGGAGCGCAGCAGATGGCCCGCCTGTTCCAGGAGGTGGCGCGCCCACTGGCCGCCCAGCAGCAGGTCGTCTATCCCGATGCTTTGGAGAGGGTGGTATTGGCGTGGTTCAGCGACGTGTTTGCAGAATGCGACAGGTAAGCCACCGGGTGGTCTCCCCATAGCGTGTTGGCGACGCGATCGCGCCCGGACATAAACGGCTGGGCTTGTAGAGCACGGTTACTTCACCAGTTGCGCGCAGCCAGTGTACCACAGAATTCTGTCGCGCTCGTCGCCGATCAGGTCATGCTCCTTATCCATTACCTCGCGGATCAGTGGGATGAGCGGTGCCTCTCCATCCCAGTTCTCGACCAGAATGGCTTCGTCGTCCAATTGCCGGCGCACCACGTCGGCTACGTAAGCACACAGCCAGATGTCGTCCACGTAGCCGTAGGGGCCGTGCAGCTCCTCTGAGATGATGTCGGCCGGCAGGATAAAGTACGCTATGGCACTGGAAATCAGCGGCCGCAACCTCACCGGCAATTGCGGATCGTCCAGCAGGCGCGTCAACAATCGGTAGAAGTCCGGGGCCAGATAGATGAGGTCGTCGTGACGGCCCTCATAGAAAGCGATCTCCTGTTGCAGTAGTTCGTCAAAGGCTTTCATCGCTTGTTCTCCCTGTAGGGACAGATGGGCTGGAATTCGCTGCAGCGCGGGCAATACGCGAGCCGTGGTGGGAACTCTTGCTGCACGATCTGGTTCAACACCATCCCCAATTGCTCTCTGGCCAAGCCCGCCCGCTCCGGTGACCACCCCCACGTGTAGACCTTATCGTCCTCCAGGAAATGCACGCTCCGGCGCACGATGGGCATTCTCAGGCTCGTCTCTGCTCCTAACGCGTACAGATCAAGCTGTGTATCCACCTGTTCCAATGCCGCCGGTGCTGATTTGCCCGCCTTGAAGTCCACCAACTCGTGGCCGCCGTCCACGCGCCGCAGCAGGTCAATCTTGCCCACCAGGACGTGCCGATCCAGCCCAAACGAAAAGCCGATCTCTGCCTGGGCCACTCGCGACAGCGATTCACCGTAGTGCGCGACGTAGTGCCGCAGTTGGCGAACGGCAGCCTCTTGCGCCTGGCGATCCTGGACCGGGTCCGCCTGCGGCGCTGGCACCCAGGCCGCAGCGACGATACCCTCGACCTCCTCCGGCGACGGAACCCGCCCGCTCTGGGCCCGTTCGTGAATCCGCAACAGTGCTCGATGGACGTTGGTACCAAAGTCCACCGGGTCAGGGCGAGGCAGTTCCAGCCCGTAGACGACGGCGAACTTGTAACGCACCGGGCACTGCAAGAAGTAGGCCAGTTGCGTAAAACTGACCCGCTCCCGTGGACCAGCCGAGGCGACAGGGTGGCTTTCAACCTCGGCCACGTAAGCCTGGCTGAGATCAGCCGCCGCGTGCAAATCCTGGCCCAGCATCTCGGACAGGAACGGGCTGGGACCGCCGCCCCGCTTGTTCACCACGTCGGCTGTCCCCAGGATGAGCAACTCGCGGGCGCGCGTCGCAGCGACGTAGAATAGCTTGCGCTCGTCTACCAGGTGGGGGTCCTCGACTTCCGGCAGGCCGCTGGCGCGCAGTTCATACGGCACTTCATAGTGCTCTCGCCGTCGCCTGGACGGCAGCCGGCCTTTCATCACCGATCCGACGGCCACCACCGGGAACTCCAATCCCTTGGCCTGGTGAATGGTCATCACCCGCAAGGCGTCCCCTGGCTCGACCACAGCAGGATCCACGCCTCCTTGCCGCATCAGCTTGAGGTAATCCAGGAAAGGGTATAGGGTGCGCGTCCCAGCGTGCTCGTCAAAGACGGCGATCAGGCGACTGAACACGCCCAGGTTGAACAGTGGATCGAGGTATCCAGCCCGCTCACACAATGACAGGCAGCCGGTGACCGCCAGCAGTTCGTAAAACACCTCCAGCAGGCAGGTATGCTTCTTGGCCTGGACACGCTGCTTGAGGGAAATCAGCGCCAACAGCTTTCGCCGGTCGGCCGGCGAGGTGATTCCGATGTCCTTCAACTTCTCGTCGTCGTCCACGTCGAGCAGATAGCCGGAGAACGCCTTCAGTGCGGCAACGCTCGTCTCATCCAACCCCAAGATGGACTGACGGACGTGGACGTCGCCCCATGGCTTGGTCGCACCGAGAAAGGTGAACAGGTTGACCAATTGCCTGACGTTGTCGCGCTCAAAGAGACTGGCGTCGCCCAGGACAACGAGCGGGACGCCAGCGGCCCGCAGCGCCTCAACGTAGGGGGGACCGTGGTAACGAACGCTGCGCAAGAGCAGCACCACGTCGCTCCAGCGGCGGATCTTGCCGCCGTAGTGCAGCCGCTGCAAGAGATGCGCCAGCGCGGCCGCTTCTTCGCCCACCGAGCGCTCGTAGACCAACAGCACGTCGCTGCCGGGGCCTCGTTGGGTAAACAGCTCTTTCTCAAAGCGGGCCGGGTTGTGGACGATGACGTCGAGGAAATGAGCCACGATAGGCTCCCGGCTGCGAAAATTCTGCGTCAACCGGACGATTTGTGCGCCGGGATACCGTTCGGGAAAAGTGAGCAGGTTGCGAACGGTCGCACCCCGAAAGCGATATATGGACTGGTCGTCATCGCCCACCACGGTCAGAGATGCACCGTCACCCGCCAACAACTGAAGCAGCTGTTCCTGGATAGCGTTGGTGTCCTGGTACTCGTCCACCAGGATGGCCTGGTAGCGATCACGCAATTCAGCGACGAGCTCCGGGGTGGCGGTCAGCAAGTCGTAGGCGTAGCGCTGAAGGAAGGCAAAGTCAACCAGCCTGTTCTCGCAGAGCAGGTCCTCGTACTGGCGATAGGCATCGACGACGACCGTCTCTTCGCACCAGCGCTCAACCTCACAGGCCGCTTTCTTGGCCTTGGTCTTGCTCCTGCCACAGGCCACCTCGGCGGCGTACGCTTCCGCCTCCACCCGGCGGCACTCACACCACTCACCCAACTGCTCCGGCTCGACCAGTTCCTCGGTGGCCAGGCTGAACAGGCGCAGTACGTTGGAGAAGAAATCGTGGGGGCGGCCCTTGACCAGTGCGTTGAGCCCTAGTGCCTTGCGCCGGGTGTAGACGAAGAGGAACTGACCGTGCTGGTCAAGGATGTGGAAGCCAAGCGGCAAGGGACTGCGGGACTGGTACTGCCGCAGCAGGTCGGCGCAGAATGAGTGCAGCGTACTCACCTGCATCGCTTCGACGCGCACGTCCGGGAGCTTCTGCTGGATGCGGTCCTTGAGCTCTAGCGCTGCTTTGTTGGTGAAGGTGGTGACGAGCAAGTGCTCCGGCGCGACCAAGCCCGCACGTATCAGGTGAGCTACGCGCCAGGTGATGACCTCAGTCTTGCCGGAGCCAGGGCCGGCGATGATGAGCAGCGGGCTGCCGGCGTGTAGAATGGCCTCACGCTGTTCAGAAGTCAGGTAGTCTGGAAGGTACTTCATCACTTCCCCTACTCAAGCATCTCGTCCCGGAGGGTGGCACCGATCTAGCGGATCGTCTCCTTGATCTGGTTTTCCAGTTCCCCACGTTCGTCGCGGCGGTCCTCACCGGGGTCGTCGATGAAGGCAGTGAAAGCAGCGGTCCGGGAGGAGGCCAGTCGCCGCCGCGCCCACCAGATGTACAGCGTCAAAGGATAGCCGTCGCGGATGTTCTTCTCCCGGGCCGACGCTTCGGAGAGGTCGGCCAGGGGAGGTTGTATTCGATGAGGCGTTTTTTCACGGATTTGTTCTCCAAATCAGGCTAGTTCTATCTTCATTTGTATCCAGGGAAATGGGTATTGGTCGGTGGGTTCTCTCACGCCTTCTGCGTAAGCCGATGCCTTTCTTCCCAATCTAAACTCTCGCGCCAGTATCTTGGCTTTGTCACGCTCCACGTATCCTATGTGAGATTCTTGAAAAACAACTTGAATTGCATTTGGATCGAACTGATTGTCAGGCTCTGCTACCAAGAACAGCTCATCACCTTCTTTGACACTTAAGGCAGGCGTTGCTCGATCCTCATATGGAATCCCGCGCACCGGGGATCTTAAGATTGCGTAACCTTCTCTAGTGAGGGCTAGCAACTCTCGGTCAGGCAGAAGCTTGGCGATGTTTTCTGCAAATCGCCGCTTTTCAAATACTGCTCCTTCTAACTCGTAAATGAAGAAACCGACCGGCAGATTTGCAAGCCAACGCAAAAAAGAAATGAAAGAGACATCGCCGTTTTGGGGATATCGATCCACAATCTGCAGGGCAATCGCTCGAGATGGCGCACCCAAACTAAACGCCCAACAAGCAATCACATTGCCAACACCAAATTTGAGCATAGAAGATAATTGCTGCCATGCTAAAGGCAATTCGGAAAACTCTCTGTGCAACCTAAACGCGAGTATGCGAAGAAATCCATTCAATCCCCAAGGCAATTTATACATCAAGCGGTCAGAGATATACTGACTTAAATCCTCACTCGTTGCATTTCTCCACATCCTTTCTCGTATTTGCCCGACTGAAATTCCACTTATCCACCCACGAACTAGGGCAAATTCTTCTTCTGGCCCCCCATACTCGATAGTGCGTTCCAACCTCATTTCAGGAAGATTCTCACAAGATTGAAAGGCTATTTGTAAAAGCTTATCATTGAAATCCAAGACTGTCGATTCCGAGTCTAGCATCTCATCGTCGACCTTCTGCAAAAATAGATCCACACCTGCATCAATGGTCTTGCAGCTACTTACTCGTAGACCAGTTGTCGAGTATATTGGAAGAACCTCTTCTGGCACTTCTGCCTTGATCCATCTCCCGGCGTTCTGAATAGCTTGGGCTAGAGGAGACAGGCTTAACTCATTCCTAATTGCTTGAATGCCTACCAAGCTCTTACCTAAAAACTCGCATATCGCCTCTTCATCTTCTGTATCTACTACTTCTTCTGCAATCAGGGCCAATGTATGGGCATCTAGATACCCAAGTAAGGTGTCTTGATCTATGCGGTCCTCAACAAGAGCCTTGAGCAATCTAAACAACGCACTATCTACGACTTCAAGATTAGCTGGATTGGTGAATTCGCCGAAGAGTGCCCTGTCGGTTGGTGAGTTGACTACAAATATGACTTGTCCCTCTGTTTCCTTTCCAGCTCGTCCCGCTCTTCCACAAATGTTCCAAAAGTCTCGTTTTTTTACTTTTTGGCGATAGTGCTTCAAGAGACCATTTTCACCAGGTTCAGCCCATGTTCGTACCAAGCTGTATATTATGGCTGTCCTAACAGGCAAATTCACCCCTTGACCTAACGTGTTGGTGCTAACCAGAATATTGATCCTACCCTGCCCGAATTCATCCTCTATAGACTGACGAAGAGGTTCAGGCAGCGGCCCGTAATGCAGAGCAACCCTGTAACGAAGGGCTTCAGTTAGTTGATGGTCATCGCCAAGCCAGTTAACTGCCAAATGGAACGACTCCAAATCCGGGTCCTCTACACGCTTCATCTCATCCACTGGCATTTCGTTTGAGGCTTCTAGATACTTCAGGGAAGTAATAACCTTATCCACGACGGTTTGAACATCGGCCCTCTGGGCACAGAAAATCAGCACTGGCCCTGTTCGGGCAAATCTTACTGCTAGCATTGCTGTGGTTTCCGCTTTGTTATCTATATTGGGCCAGCTAGCACGTTGCCTTTGGCGACGAACAGGCGTGAGATTCCCAGTGTAGTACTGCTTGCGCTTAATGAAGTACGGTACCCAAGGGTGTCTACCAACATCTTGCAAGAGGGGAAGGCTAGTGTATTCAATTTCACCATTTTGATCAGATCGCCATTCGAATTTCGCTATTACTTGACGCGAGGGGCGTTCTGAGGTTAGCCCCATCCTTTGGACCACGGATCGGCAAAAATAAGGTGGAAACTTGCAGATTGGCCTGGGGAGAAAAGCTGACTCCCAGGCATATTGTAACATCGATCTCGCTGAATGAAAAC
>Ga0180432_10006640_pt1 | contig 14964 bp, 7 predicted proteins | sample SS_ome_10_FD_132414 | JGI IMG/M metagenome (GOLD analysis project Ga0180432, IMG submission 132414) | Hypersaline lake sediment archaeal communities from the Salton Sea, California, USA - SS_1_MS_2 metaG | ecosystem: Environmental > Aquatic > Non-marine Saline and Alkaline > Hypersaline >... | reverse complement strand
TACCGGGTATGGTAGAGCCGGGTAATTATTGGATTTTTCAATAATATCAAATAGTTAAGTAAAATTTGGCTATCCCAGAATATACCTAAAAATACCAAAAAATACCTACTTTTTTTAAAAAAGTGGCACAAAAGTGGCACCAAAATCATTCTAATATATTCTAGTTTTTCTCAATGATATCATACCATTATGACCCCATAATTCTTCAGAAAACGACAAAGTAGTGACACATCATGTCTTTGTTTCTACAGCTCGCCCCATAATGCCCTTGAATGAATTCCAATTCCCCTGATTTTGTAACTGAAAGCAAGAATTATTAACTAAGGTGAATGAAAGATTTGTGATATATTTTAAATGATATGAATTAAATAAGAAGACGGACTTCAATCTAAAGATAATTGATAAATTCTTCTATTCTGTTTTTTAAGAGAAACTCTATAAATCAATCACAGACCTACAAGAAGACCTGGACTAGTGGTTTTATTTGATACCTATAAATGGCCTTATCATGGGTATCTGAACATGAAGGGAAAGACGATAGAAACCGTTGAGTTGGAGAAAAAGAAACGAAAGGAGATACCGTAGGAAGCTTGTTAACTCAGCGGCCCAGAGAGGACACTCTGTACGGAAGGTACTTGACTTTTTACAATTTATAGTACTTTTTTGACATGACTCCCCAGCTCTTTTTAGTCTTTACTATTATGGAAAAACCTTTAAAATATTCTATAATTACTTTTTGTCATTCAGGCTAATGCAGAGTCCGATGATTTCAGAAAAGGTAGGTTTTTTGCTATTTTTTTGGGTAACAATAATTAGTGATTTAATCTATGCGTTATACAATTTATAACACCCCAATTCTCAGTTTTGTTCTACAAAAACTATCTATATCCATTTTTGGAGTCTTTGGGTGGCGTGTTGAGGGTCGATTACCGAATATACCTAAATTTGTTGCCATTGCCACCCATACGTCCAACTGGGATTTTCCCGTTATGTTGCTCCTGGCCTTTGCGTTAAGGACTAACATATCTACACTGGGAAAAGACAGCTTGTTTCGTTGGCCGTTTGGTGTGTTTTTCAGATGGTGTGGATGTATACCTGTTAATCGGTCCAAATCCAGCAATGTAGTCGAAACAATGATTCAAGTCTTTGGCAATAGCGAAAAGCTAATCCTGGTCATTACACCTGAAGGAACGCGTAAGAAGGTAAAGGATTGGAAAACAGGATTCTACTATATTGCACATGGCGCTCACGTTCCCATTGTGCTTGCTTTTATCGATTATCGTCGAAAAGCCGCCGGAATTGGTCCTGTGATTACCCCGACTGGGGATATTAAAGCCGATATTGAGATAATCAAATCATTTTATGCAAATGTATCCGGGAAGTTCCCTGAAAAAGTGGGAAAGGCAGAAATTGAACAAAAAAAATGAGGAGATGGAATCAGTATAGTGGAGGGTTAAGTATCCACTCTACACTTTTAGTTATTACTGCTGCAGCCGAGAGGATTTGAACCTCAGACCCTGTGATTACCGGTCGTTTTTTAGAGGGGGTAGGCCAACCCATTGAAATACATGGGAAAACAGCCTGACCCCATATTTCACATAACTGAATGTACCTTATTTGACAGGATTTATTAATTGAGGCTTTTTGACCTTACCCGCTTGCAGCGGTTGACCCATACGTACAAGGACGTGATGTTTGACCAGATCCTGATCCAGGGTGATCAAACCGTCCTTAATACGTTTCCCGTCCATCTCCACCCAGATTACGCCTCGCTCGGAGTGTTGGGGGTTTTCGATCTCTATCTCGTATAACGCTTCACCATGGCGGTAGCTCATTTGGAAACCATCCCACCAGCCGGGGATGACCGGATCGAACCGCATGGTTTCTCCGTGTATTTTTAGACCCAGAATTTCTTCCACCCAGACGCGGTACATCCACGCCGCCGAGCCAGTATACCAGGACCAACCGCCATGACCAATCCACCCGGACAAGCGGTAGACGTCGGCAGCAACCACATAGGGTTCTACCCCATAGCGCCAGACCGATTCAGGGTCGCGAGCGTGCTCGATTGGATTGAGCATACGCAACATTTTCACCGCACGTGTGCCATCCCCACTGCGCGCCATGGCCATGGCCAACCAGAGTGCGGCGTGAGTGTACTGGCCGCCGTTCTCCCTCACTCCCGGCGGGTAACCCTTGATGTATCCGGGTGAAGGCTCCGACTTATCGAAAGGAGGCTCAAAGAGCAATACCAACCTCTCATCTTCACAAACGAGATGGCTCCACGCCGATTCGAGAGCCTTCGCGGCGCGCTCTTGATCAGCTGCGCCGCTGATCCAAGCCCAGGATTGCGGCAGCGAGTCTATCCGCGCTTCCGTATTCACTGAGGAACCCAATGTCGTACCATCGTCAAAGGTCGCGCGAAGATACCATTCCCCATCCCAGGCGAACCCTTCAACCCGCTCGATCAGCGTTTTTCTGTCCTGAAGATAGGTCCGGCTCATATCGAATCGGCCCAGCAAATCAGACATCTCAGCCATCCCACTGAGTACATCCACCATGAACCACGCCAGCCAAACGCTCTCGCCCTTACCTCCGGCACCTACCAGGTTCATCCCGTCGTTCCAATCCCCAGTCCCCATTAGGGGCAATCCATGGGCTCCAAATTTCTGGCTATATGTGACTGCGCGCTGGCAATGCTCAAAGAGCGTAGCGGTTTCCGGCGACACAACAGGTGATTGAAAGCTCTCGTGCTGATCATCTTCTAGCGTGGGTGCGTCCAGAAAGGGGATCTTTTCATGCAGGATGTTTACATCCGCGGTTATCCTGATGTATTGAGCGACGACGTAAGGCAGCCATAAGAGATCATCGGAGATCCGCGAGCGGATTCCCACACCACCCGGCGGATGCCACCAGTGCTGGACATCACCCTCCGTGAACTGACGACTTGCTGCATGTAAGATGTGCTCGCGCACCAGTTCGGGACAAGCGTAAAGCAATGCCATCACGTCCTGTAACTGATCGCGGAAACCAAATGCGCCGCCGGGCTGGTAAACGCCGGAACGCCCCCAGATCCGGCAACCGAGGTTTTGATAGAGCAGCCAGCGGTTAATCAGTAAATCAGTGGCAAGCTCGGGGGTATGCACCTGGATCGTACTAAGCCGGACGTCCCACCACGCTTGTGTTTGCAGGAATGCAGCCTCCAGCGCCTGACCATCACGATAGGCAAACACCAGTGCATGGACCTGCTCCATCGACTGGGCTTCGCCGAGCATGCAGGTGATTTCAGACCTCTCACCGGGAGCTAGTTCGAGGGTGATCCGTAACGCGGCACAGGGGTCAAAGCCGGCTCCCGTCCGGGGTGTCAGCTGGGTACGTTCCATCGCCCCCGGGTTGCTCATCGAGCGGTTGCGTCCCAGGAAGGTGGTGCGGTCAGCGGTGTAAGACTCTGTGGGCGCGCTCACGGCCGCGAAGGCTAATCGATCCGCGTAGTCGGGACGGTACCTATTGCGGGCGATCATTGCCTGAACTTCGTCGTCCCAGGCGGTAACGACATGCATATTAGATGATTCGCGATCCTCGCCCAATGTCCACTCCACATAATACGTCAGTGAGAGCCTGCGGTGTCGGGCGGAACCGTTACGCAAGATTAAACGTTGCAGCTTAATCGGGTCGCCCCCTCGATCGTCCACTGGAACGAAAACCGTCAGTTCTTGCTCGATACCATGGCTGTTATGCTCGAATACCGTGTACCCTGCCCCATGCCTTGCCCGGTAAGCGGTCTCTTCGCGAATCGGGGATGCGGTTGGTGTCCAATAAACTCCGGTTTCCTCATCCCGAATGTATATCGCCTCGGATGGCGAATCCATTACGGGGTCGTTGGACCATTGCGTCAGGCGATTGCGTTGGCTATTGCCCTGCCAGGTAAAGCCGGCCCCGGTTTCGCTAATGAGTGTGCCGAAGGTCGGGTTGGCAATAACATTTGTCCAGGGAGTAGGCGTATGAATATTAGGGCCGAGATATATTGCGTATTCATGCCCATCCGGTGTAAAACCGCCCAGGCTGTTAAAGTAGGCGAGCTCCATGAAGGGAAGCGCCGCCGAAGGATCGCGAGGATCCCGTTTATTATCGATTGGCTCGCTCAAAACGGGAGCTTTCGTTGGCACGCCCAATTGCTGGGGTAATGCGCCGCGGGCCGCCACCATCACGATACTCGCCACGGCCTGAAGGAGCGTCAGGTCTTCTGCCGGGATCAGATCCGCGCTGCGTAAATAGACTCCCCCGGGCCGCTCAACTCCCATGTTGGCCGAGTGGGATTGAATCATACGTTCGAGCTGTTCACGCAACGGCTGCTCATAGCCGCTGGCCTCCTCGTTCAGGATAACAAGGTCGGCCATGAGCCCGTGCATGCGCCAGTAGGTATGCGCCTGGAGCATTTGACGTACCAGGGTGAGATCCTGCATCTCGCCAATGGAAACTAAGACAATCGGCAAGTCACCCGAGACGGCATAGGCCCACAAGCCGGTCTGGCCTTTGCTGTTTTCAGTGATGCGTTCTGCGGCAGCACGCATCAATGGATTTGGATACAGTAGGTGGCTTGCCAGTTGTTGGAAGCGGCGCGCTTCGTCGGGCTGGATGCGCAGCAGGCGCAACTCAACCTGGGCCGAGGTCCACGCGAAATCCATCGCCCGATCAATCGCATGGGGATCGCCATACTTGCTCATCAGGCTCAGGACCTGCTCGCGTGATTCGCCGGCGGCCAGAACCAGGGAGACTTGAACCCGCTGACCGGGAGCCAAGGTGAGTCTCTGGCGCAGGCTGAGGATCGGGTCCAAGACAAATCCCTGGCTGTTGCCGGGTTGCTGCAGGGCGCCCATCGGGTTGGCGAGCGTTCTTCCACGGCCGATGAAACGGCGCCGGTCGGTCTCGAAGCGCAAGGATTCTCGCTCGGCCTTCTCAAGTGTAAAGCGGTGCGCAACAAAGACGGGCAGGTCGCCGCTACTGCGAGGCCTACGATATGCCAGGAGTGTTCTCTGCTCTGGCAGCGCCTCAGTTTGGATGAACAGCTTGTTGAAAACCGGATGCTGACGATCCGCATTATGCGGCGCCAGCGAGAGTTCAACGTAACTCGTCAGATCAAGCCGTCGGGTGCGCAGTGAACGATTGATCAGTGTCATCCGCCGAATCTCAACGTCATCTTCCGGCGTGACGACAACCTCGGTTTCCCCCTCTATCCCATGATCAACGCGCCGGAACACGGCACTGTCGAGCGTGAAGTTGGCGGAATATTCCTCAACCTTGCCGCCGATTGGCTGATAGGTATTGCTCCACAGCCGGTCCGAATCGATATCACGTATATAGCAGAAGCTTCCCCACGAATCCCGGGTCCGATCCGATCGCCAGCGCGTTATCTCGAAGTCGCTCCAGCGGCTGTAGCCACCACCGGTGTTCGTCAGCATGAGGCCGTAGCGTCCATTGCACAATAGCTGGGTCTTGGGCGTGGTGGTATGGGGCGTTTCGAATTGGCTGACAGAAGGCGCTACTTCGCCGACACTCGCCACCGAAGAGACTCGCTCGCGCGTGGAAATATGGTGCAGCGGCGGAAGTGTTGGGATGCGTTCATGAAGCAAAGGCTCTACCGTCCGCACGCGCGAATCTGCATGGAAGTGCTGCTGAAGTATATTATCATGGAAGAAATTGTCCAGCGCCAACAAACTCATTGCCTGGTGATGCGCCATGTAAGCTCGCACGACTACCCCGCGTTCGCCCGTGCGGTTGGATTGTCGGCTGTAGTCCATTGCTTCGTAATAGCCATAATCGCTCAGCAGCCCCAAATCGGCCAGTCGTTTCAGGTTTTGTACAGTTTCCTCGGGTGCAATACTCACCGCTAACAGGGTGGCATAGGGCGCGACAACGATCTTGTCGATTAGGCCGCGCTTGAGTCCGAGTTCCGGTACGCCAAACGCATAATATTGATAGGTTTTTTGGAGGTCTAAATCCCCGAAGGCGCACTCCGAGATCCCCCACGGCAACCGGTGCTTGCGGCCGTATGCGATCTGAATCGCCACGGCTTCCCGTGTGGATTTGTCCAATAACGAATTGTTGTAAGATCGCTGAAAAAGCAGCGGCATCAGATATTCGAACATCGTCCCGGTCCAACTGAGCAGCACCCGGCGCAGACCGATGGCGCCATAGGGCCGGCTCATGGCGAACCAATGCTCAACGGGAATGTCCCCCCGAGCAATAGCGACAAAACTTCCCAGCCGCACTTCGCTAGCCAGCAGATCGTAAAAGGCGCGGTCCAGACGTCCTTCAGAAATATTAAAGCCGATCGAAAATAACCTACGTTCTGATTTATAAAGGAAGCGCATGTTAATCGATTTGGAGAGTTCGCGTCCCGACTCAATGACCCGCTCGTCCGAAGCCAAAACCTCACCAGCCAGCCATTTCGATCTATCGAAGGCCTTTATAACGCGGTCGATCCAGCCAAAGAGGGCGGACGTATTATTGGGTGCTTTCTCTCGGATTGCCTGGAGTGACGCGATGCAGGTGATGTTTCCGTGGGCAAGGTCCAGAAGCGATGGTGCGTGGTTAAGAGCCTGGCGAAAAGCCGGTAGAGCATCCGGGTCAAGCCCGGCGATATCTTCCTCTGTCTTCTGAGCCATAATTTCGATCCAGCCGAGGTAACGATCCTTAATGGCAAGTAAAGCCCCTAACTGGTTTTGCATCTCCCTTGTCCAATACTCCACATTCTCTATCGCGATGTCGTCGGATCCGCTCACCTTTTCGGCCAACTCCTTGACGCTGCACTCCGATTGTCTTAGCAGCAGTAGTGCATCCGCCGTACGGTCTGGCGGAGATTTCCATGCCCGCAATAATTCATCCAGTATATGAGTATTAATGCCGGAACTTTTTTCTTCTTGAGTGGCCTGTTGCAGGACTTGTCCGGTATCCCTTAGACCCTCAAAGGCTTTTACATCCAGTAGTGGAGCCTGCATCAGCGCCTCAAGCCCCCGGTCCATTGTCCATAGGGCACCCAGCAGATTTCCGCTGTCCACGGTGGAAACGTAGCGTGGTTTGAGTGGAGCCAGTGTTTGAATGTCATACCAATTGAGCAGATGGCCCTCATAACGTTCCAGTTTGCCAAGGGTCTCCATCGTCCGCGTTAGCTTATGCACAACTTCATCCACGGTTAAGTAGCCGAAATCGTGGGCGCTGAGCACGCTGATCATATAAAGGCCAATATTGGTTGGACTGGTCCGCAAGGTCAGCTGATCCTGATAAGAAACCTGATAATTGTCGGGCGGAAGCCATGAGGTTTCTTCGGTCACAAAGTCCGAGAAATAGCGCCATGTTCGCCTTGCAACATTCCTCAGAAATTGCCTATCCTTTGTCGGAAGCAGGAACTTTGGCTGCTTTGTCAGCGGTCTCCAGCTCAGGAGCAAGCCAAATATCGGGGATAGAAACCAGAGAATGAGCCAGGGACCGGCCACCCAAAGGTTTGCTGGCCGCCAGAGCTGTACGGCCCATCCAACGATCACGCTTGAGAGGCTCACTAGGCCCATTGAGAGCACAAACATAGGTACTTTGGCCAGGGCATTGCCGTGCGTCACCTGGGCTGAAGTCCACTCCAATAGCCCGCGATGAGAGATGTGGCGTCGATAGAGGACCCGTGCAATGGCATCCAGCGCTATCCAGGCTTGATAAGGAAGCAGTGCCGCTTCAACCAGAATTCGCAGCAAATCATGCGCTATTTTGGTGGGGGAGACTTTCTTGAGGCCGTGAGTAGTTGTCGCCCAGGTAAAGGGCTGCACCAAGGAGTGAAAGAACAGTTGTGTGGCGACCACAGCGGTGGCGATCCATCCGGCCCGAGAGGAAATCGACCAGGAGGCTGTCAGCAAAGCCAGGCTGGCCACAGGTAGCAGGCTACGGCGTAGGTTATCGAAGATCTTCCAACGATCGAACCATGAGAGCGGGTTGGTAACTCGCCCACCGCCGGGTTGAGGAACACGTGGCATGGTCCAATCCAGGATTTGCCAATCGCCACGAATCCACCGATGCTGTCGTTTAATGTAACTCAGGTAATCCTGTGGGAATTCATCATAAAGCTCGATATCGCTGGCCAGGCCCACCCGGACGTGGGCGCCTTCAATCAAATCATGGCTGAGGAGCCACGCTTCGGGGAACCTGCCAGAAAGCACCCGGTTGAATGCGCGCACATCATAAATGCCTTTGCCGTGATAAGAACCTTCGCCAGCCAGATCCTGATAGACGTCGGAAACCGTATTGGTATAGGGGTCAATGCCGACCGGGTCCGAGAAGAGCCGGCTGAAAGGTGAACCGCTCGTACTCGGCAGAGAGGGGCTAACGCGCGGCTGGATTATAGAATAGCCAGACTGGACATACCCTGTGCCATCAAATCGCGCCTGGTTCATTGGGTGCGCCAGAGTCTCGATCATCCTACGGGCTGTGTCGTGCGGTAATTGTGTATCGCTGTCCAGTGTTATGACGAACCTTACGTTGAATAATTGATCCGGGTCGCCGACGTAAACCAGGCGATCAGCCCCACGGGGCCGCGTGCCATCTATCAGGCCATTGAGCTCTTCCAGCTTCCCGCGCTTACGCTCCCAACCTATAAATTTTTGTTCGGATTCACTCCATTTTCGTTCCCGGTGGAACAGGAAGAAACGATCGTCACCGTGGCGCTGATTGAGGGCTTGGATGCATGTGGTCGCGGTCTGCAACAGGGCTGCGTCCGATTCATAATGGGCCTGCGGCGCATCCATGTAATCCGAAAAAAGACCAAAGAGCAGATTGGCTTCTTTATTGGCGAGATAGCGGATCTCAAGTTTTTCCACCTCAGCCTTGATCGTCTCCATATCTAACAGCATCATAGGCACGACTACTAGCGTCCGGTAGGCGTCGGGAATCCCTGAAATTTTGAAATCCATCTTTGGTAGGACGCGCGGTGGAAAGAGTCGTGTCACTAGGTAATTCATTACCTCAAGCGAGAGATGGCTCGCGGGAATGAGCAGAAGGGTGGTGATTATAATCAGAATCCCAGGGGCATGTGCGTGCAGGCCAAGCAAGATGGGAAGGGAAATGAACGCAGCGGAGAAAAAAGCTAGCCCGAGGAAGTATATCGCCGTGTAATGACGATAAGCCCAGTGCAAGGCGCGGAAACGCAACGACTCATGGCACCCGATGAATTGAGCCAGATCCTCTCTTTTTTTGCCAATCAAATAGGTTCCGACGTGAATCGACTGTTCATCTTCGGCCGAATCGTTGCCGGCCTGAATTGCCATTTCTATAGCGTGCCGGGCGACCTGATCCTCTGCCATGCCGGACCCGCGGTGGAGATCCTCAATAGCCCGGCGATACCGGTCACGCGTAGCGAAATCCATCCGTGGATAAATGCCGGCGGGATCCTGTCGCAGCGTCTGCTCGACCCGACTAAGCTTTTCGAAACATTCCTTCCAATCGACCAGGGCTAGTTCGCGCAAGCTGGTAAAGGCATTTTCTACGGATATTTGATCCTTTGTCTGGCGGTTTCTCTCACGGAGACTGATTTCGTTAAGGGATTTGTGGAATGTCCGCGCAAGCCAGCTTTGTACCGGCGCCAGCGCTGCACCTTCGTCATAAAGATAATCTATCAGCTGATCGGAGAAATAGGGGCTCGGGCTGGATTGGGTTTCGGTCAGCTCCGACATAATCGAGAAGAGTTGGTTGGGATCTCGCCGATTGGCCGTAATAAGCCGGTTCGCCCAGAAATTGGCGATTTCACGTTCACGTAGTTCCAATAGAGCTTGTCCAGCGAATTGTTGGATACCCTCGATAAGCACGGTACGCAGCATCTGGGGAACGGCCCAGAGTTCGCCAATAGAGAGCTGCTGGACGGATTGATAGGCCTCGATAAAGGCCAGGATATTTTCCTGATCCAGCCGCAGATCGGTGTGAGAGGCAAGTTCTCGAGCCAGACCGTAGATGCGAGGCAATCCCTGATCTGGTTTGCTTGCAAGCGCCGGCAGCTTCCGATAAAAGTGCCGGGGCATATTCAGCCGAACGTCACGGGTATTACTTTCAAGTATATACTCATTGTCGAGGAGCCATTCGGTAATCGGCGGCACACTCTGTTTCAGGCGACTCGCTTCGGAGAGATCCAGGCATACTTGCTGAATCCACCCAAGGCCCCAATCGAGCCGCTTGAGAAGTTTGATGTTCCGGAGCGGTTTTGGATCTACCTGGTGGTCATTAGCCAGACGTCGGGCATGCTCCTGAAGCTGCACCGGATTAAGTGGTGTTCCAAGGCTCCAATCCTCCACGACGGGGCTCTCCCGCTTGGGATGCAGGGCGAAGATAATGGGTGGAATCTCGCCGCTTTTCAGCAAAACGGTCATAGGGATCGACAATGTCTCGATTGGTGCCTGAAGAATCAGGACGGTCTCCCCGGAGTCAAGCCAGCGTACATGATCCTCAATTAGTTCTCGCTCGACTCCAAACCTCGATCGCCGGACCCATATTAGACTAAGCAGGATCCCGATTAAACCAGCTACCAGAACCAACAAAAGGGCGGAACCAAATCCGGTTGGAATCAACCCCAGCCACTGAAGGCTAATGGAGACCGCCGCGGCAAGAACCCCAAACAGAATGAACGTTAAAACTACCCAGAAAACACGATGCCAGTAGAATGGATCCCATATCCGTACTTCTCCATCCGCGTGCTTGATTGCCAATGCGGCACGGCGGTATCCCTGCTTCAGCAATATCCTGAAGGCTTCGCGTGCTTTATCGTATTTGATAAAATATGCAATGAGGGCGCCTGTTTTCATTCAGTGTCCTTTGTTAAATATAGAAGAATTCCGATCATGATAGAATCTGCTAAACTGGGAACATATTCATTATCCCTTATCGACCTCTCCGCTTACCTCATTAACGTTCTCTTCCCGCTGGTTTGTCAATAATCGCAATAATCGAAACCATCACACACCATTTTTTACTCAGAAATAAGAAAAAAGGGTGTGAGCACGGTCGCTTATCCCCCCTTTCGTAACAGATGTGTTTGGCGATCAATCGTCCCGCACTCCTTTATGGGTCACCAAGTCCGGGGCAGTGTTGTTGGCAGCTATCTGCTTAGCTGATAGAGCCGCATTTATGGTCACTTTAGAAACAGCGTTCCTGATGTCTTCCGTTTCAGGTCGATACTGATGATGTAGTGCTCGGTCGATTGGATCAGCTTGATTACTTTGAGATAGAAATGGTTTTCCTTGATCCAGGTTTTACTCAGGTGCTTTGCATAGGCGGCAATCATTACCCCAAAAAAATCGAAGCGAAAAAAACGTTTTACAACCTCAACCGTGGAATAGAAACGCCTGTGCCCCTTGATCTGAGCCCTCTGCAGATGGTAGGGAGAAAGCCTTTTGGGGGCAAAGACTACGTGGTGTCCGTCGTAGAAGCTCCAGTCCGCCACGATGATTCGGTCATCTCTTTCGAGCTTATTGTAAATCGGGGTTCCGGGCAAGGGTGTCAGGACGAGGAACTGCACAGAATCTAGCATCTTCTTCTTGGCGAATCTTACTGTATCGCTAAGGGTCTTTCCGTCGTCAAGTGTAATGGACCGAGATCGGCGACGTCCTCCTGGATCTTATACGTGATACCCTGATAAGCGAACACCACGATGCCCAGAGCGATCAATATGATCGCAACTACCGTTATCATCTTAGCATTCAAGTAAAACCTCCGATTTTTTGTCCCATTAACCGCTTCCTACCTGCGCCGCCGCTGGATGAACCCAACTACTATCACGATCAAGGCAACCACCAGAAGGACGTGAAGAACCCCGCCCACGGTGTAGCCCGTCAACAACCCCAGCAGCCACAGAATCACCAGTATTGCAGCAATTGTCTATAATATAAGACACTTCTTTACATTGTTGTCCGTTTTACCATTCTCATCTCCCCCCTTAGGGGGGAGATGAGAACACCGGATATTGTACTACAGACCAACCCCCGAGAGCAGGCCAAAAGCGCGCAGCAGCCATAGAATCACCAGAATAACCACGACGACGTTAAGGATCATCTTGATTTTCTTGTCCATCGGGATGTATGCATTGACCAGCCACAGGATTACCCCAACGATTACCAGAACGATTATTACTGTTATTAATGACATTTTTCATCACCTCCTTTTTCTTGGTTTAATTCAGCCAATTGGCTTTGTGATCAGAACTTGTTGTGTTTTCAATCTTCTCATTATCCCGGAGATGATCCGAAACATCGCCCTATCGGAACCCCGTGACCGTTCTTATCTACCCGTCTCGTACTTCATTTCCCAGATGTACCACGTGGGGAATACGTAAACCCAGTAGCCTGCCGGGAGGTCTCGGATAGAGCCGTACTCCCTGTCGGTGGAGTAGCCTTTGTCGTAGTAGTTGCCGTACGTGACGACATCCAGGGGGGCCGATATCTCCTTTTTCAGATTGTAGTATCTGCCGTACGCCGACGTCGGATCATTCTTGTCTTAAGGCGTCGGGTCTGGGGTTGGCTCCGATCCCGGACCGTGTGAACTCTTCATATCCTCCCAGATGTACCAATAGGGATAGGCATATACCCAATAGCCGGCGGTAAGATTCCTGTTTGTGCCGTAGGCGGTCCGGTCCTGGTACCCGAGATCGTAGAGGTCCCCGTATCTGTCCTTATCGGCGGGAACCGAGAAGGTCTTGAGGATCGTCTCGTATTTGCCCCTAACGGAGGCCCTTCCGTAGTCCAGCGAGCCCCCCGTCGACGGTGGTACCGTGCCCGTGGGTGTCGTCGTCGTAGTGACAGGGAAGACGCAACCCACTACGATCGCTGCAATCGCAGCCAACACGATTGCCAGTATTACTTTCTTTTCATCTTGATTTCCTCCAAAACCTGGGCGAGTTTTTATACCCCCCTTGTTCGGTTACCTGATTTTCCCTCCGGATGCGCCGAGCGTGTCAATCTCGCGAGGATTGAAACACTCAGTCTCCGGTCAGCGATTCTTCATTGCGGCGATCAGCAACACGATAAGTGTTTTTTCTCACCTTTTCTATTAACTCATAGATATCAAAGGGCTTGCTGAGAAAGTCGTTTGCGCCACTCTCTATGCTGCGGCTCTTGTATTCGTCATTATCAATGGCGGTGATTATAATGATAGGAACCTGTGCGAGGGGTGGTTTTGTCCTGATCCTCCGGCATACCTCAAAGCCATCAATGACAGGCATGGTGATGTCCATGAGAATGAGGTCGGGGATCAGCTCCAGCGCCTTCTCGTACCCGTCATGACCGTTTTCGGCGAAATCCGTACGGTACCCTTCCTCACGGAGGATTGACTCGAGCACTTCTCTGACGCTCGGTTCGTCGTCAACGATGAGGATCGTGCCGGTATGCTCTTTCCTTTTCGTATCTTTCTTTTTCGTATGGGACATCTCTATCCTTCTTGTTCAAACAGCACCATCTTTCTGAACCCACTCATAACACTCTTGGCCGGTGTGATGATCGATATATCGGTCACCATTATGAGGACACAGGCCGTTTATATAATCATTTCGCAATACTATGTAATGCAATCTCTATGCCATGCCTGACGGCGTTTGCTGAAGACGCTAACAGCCGGTTATTACAACATATTATGATATAGTCTAAGTTAATACAGAAAAAGAGGCGTGATAAGTCCTCTAAAATAAGATTACGTCCTTACTAACAGGACTACCCAAAGCTGAAATGAAAGGCTGTCGTGAGAAGGGTGTTTTTATTAATCAGAATCGGAAATGTGGTGTTTTTTAAGGAGGGCGTAGAGACGGGAGCGCGATAGACCTGCTATGAGACAGGCCTCTTTGATGTTTCCATCGCTCAACGACATTAGTTTCTTGAAGTAGTCTTTTTCCAGCATAGAAAGTGCGTTTTCATGGAATACCTTGAATTTTGGCATAGCCCCCGGTTGATCGATTTTAGTGAGTAACGTTATATCAGGGACCGCTATATCGGTGGCTTGGGGTTGGGATACTTTTATTCGAATATAGGGGGGTAAGTGCATTGGATAAATGATAGGGGCCTTTTCGGCTACCATCATAATCCTTTCGATGTTGTTGAATAACTCCCGAACGTTTCCCGGCCAGTCGTACTTCATCAGGATATCGAAGAACTCCGATGAAAACCTTTTGGGCTCCACACCATGGTAAGTGACCAGTTCTTGCATGTAGTGTGTTATAAGGTCCTCTATATCTTCTTTGCGTTCCCGCAGGGGGGGGATATCGATGGTAAATGTGCAGAGTCTATAATAAAGATCTTCTCGAAATAGTTTGAGTTTCACCGCTTCTTTGAGATCGCAGTTAGTCGCCGCGATGATTCTAAAGTCGCTTTTTATCTCCGCCCGTCCTCCAACACTGCGAAAAGTGTGCTCTTGAAGAAAGCGAAGAAATGTCCCTTGAATTGCCAGAGGAAGCTCTCCTATCTCATCGAGGAAAAGGGTACCTCCATCAGCTTGTTGCACAAGGCCCTCCTGGGCCTGGTCCGCTCCAGTAAAGGCCCCCTTTTCATGGCCAAAGAGCGTGCTCTCAATGAGGGTTGCTGGCAGGGCCGCACAATCGACAACCACAAAATTCTTATCGGCCCGATGACTGTTCTTATGAATTGCACAGGCAAAGACTTCTTTTCCCGTGCCTGTCTCACCGTTAATGAGAATCGGGGCATCACTCTTTGAAGCCTGCGCTATAAGGTCAAGACAAGACTGTATCTGGGGGCTTTGTCCCACAATTTTCTGAAAGGTCTCAATCATAAGCGAGGCAGACGGCCTCTTGAATACCTTTTTCGAGCGGTATTGGATGGCTCGGACGATATGTAGTAAGACTATATCGTGGGAATAGGATTTCTCTATATAATCCCATGCCCCATTATTGAAAGCGTATGATGCTTCATCGGGATCGATCGATTCGGTTATGACAACGAC
>Ga0180432_10006639_pt1 | contig 14965 bp, 12 predicted proteins | sample SS_ome_10_FD_132414 | JGI IMG/M metagenome (GOLD analysis project Ga0180432, IMG submission 132414) | Hypersaline lake sediment archaeal communities from the Salton Sea, California, USA - SS_1_MS_2 metaG | ecosystem: Environmental > Aquatic > Non-marine Saline and Alkaline > Hypersaline >... | reverse complement strand
TTCCAGCCACGACCCGAACACATCCATCGGCGGGCATGACCCGATGAAGTCAACCGGCCATGATCCGTATCTATCGGGCAACCATGATCCGGCCAATTCATCCGTTCACGATGGTTTGTTCACCGATTATCACTCGCAGGAGATTTCGGAATCCGGCCACAAACCGGATATCTCGATGGGGCATGATGCCTTCTTCAGCGCCGGTCACGACCCGGCCACGTCGGACGTGCATGACGGCGCCTTCTCCGGCTGGCATATGTCCACTGTATCGGATTCCAGCCACGACCCGAACACATCCATTGGCGGCCACGATCCGATGGCATCCACCGGCCACGACCCGTATCTATCGGGCAATCACGATCCGGCTAATTCATCCGTTCACGATGGTTTGTTCACCGATTACCACACGCAGACCATTTCCGAGAGCGGACACAATCCCGAATACTCGATGGGCCACGATGCCTTCTTCAGCGCCGGTCACGACCCGGCCACGTCGGACGTGCACGATGGCGCCTTCTCCGGCTGGCATATGTCCACCGTATCGGATTCCAGCCACGACCCGAACACATCCATCGGCGGGCATGACCCGATGAAGTCAACCGGCCATGATCCGTATCTATCGGGCAACCATGATCCGGCTAATTCATCCGTTCACGATGGTTTGTTTACCGATACGCACAGCATGGCCATTTCCGATGGTGGTCACCGACCGGATATCTCGATGGGCCACGATGCGTTCTTCAGCGCCAACCATGATCCGGCCACATCCGATGTGCACGATGGCGCCTTCTCCGGCTGGCATTCGACAACCACATCCTCAGGCGGCCATGACCCGATGATGTCAATGGGCCATGACCCGTATCTTTCCGGCAATCACGATCCGGCCAACTCCGATGTTCATGACGGCATGTACACCGATACGCACAGCATGGCCATTTCCGATGGCGGTCATAAGCCGGATATCTCAGTCGGTCACGATGCGTTCTTCTCGCAAAACCACGATCCGGCCACATCCGATGTTCACGATGGCGCTTTCTCCGGCTGGCATTCGACAACCATATCTTCAGGCGGACATGACCCGATGATGTCGATGGGGCATGATCCGTATCTTTCCGGCAACCACGACCCGGCTAATTCAAGCGTGCATGACGGAGTCTTCTCCGATTGGCATACGCAATCGATTTCAGAAGGCGGCCACGATCCGGCTATTTCGATGGGTCACGATGCCTTTTTCAGTGCCAACCATGACCCGGCCACGAGTTGGATTCATGATGGAAGTTTATCGCACTACCACGATACGGTAGTTTCCGGTATGGGCCATGATCCGTCCATGTCGATGGGCCACGACCCGTATCTATCGGAAAATCACGATCCGGATACCAGTTGGATTCATGACGGCTTCCGGTCCAATTATCACGACCCGGCTATGTCTGAGGGCTTCCACGACCCGGCAATGTCTGTAGGTCACGACTCGTTCTTCTCGCAAAACCATGACCCTGCCAATTCCTGGGTCCATGATGGAGCTATGTCCGACTGGCATGAACCGGCCATCTCCGATGCCGGCCACAAACCGGATATCTCGATGGGTCATGACCCGTATCTATCTTCAAACCATGACCCGGCGACCACCTGGATTCATGATGGCTTCCGGTCGAACTACCACGATCCGTCCATGTCCGGCGGCTCGCACCACCCGGATATCTCGGTCGGGCACGATGCGTTCTTCTCGGCCAACCATGATCCGGCTACATCCTGGGTCCATGACGGCGCCTTCTCTGAATACCATGACACGGTAATATCTGATGGCGGGCATCGACCGGATATGTCGATGGGCCATGACCCGTATCTATCTGCAAATCATGATCCGGCGACTACCTGGATTCATGATGGCTTCCAGTCGGCGTACCACGATCCGGGCTTGTCCACAGGCTCTCACAAACCGGATATTTCTTTGGGCCACGATGCGTTCTTCAGCGCCAACCATGATGCAGACACGTCCTGGGTACATGATGGCGCTATGTCCGAATGGCACGATCCGCAGTTCTCCGGTGCCGGCCACGCTCCGGATATCTCGATGGGTCATGACCCGTATCTATCTCAAAACCATGACCCGGCAACTACCTGGATCCATGATGGCTTCAAGTCCAATTACCATGACCCGGCAGTGTCCGGTGGCTGGCATGACCCGGCAATGTCGGTAGGTCATGATGCATTCTTCAGTGAGAACCACGATGCAACTACATCATGGGTACATGACGGTGCCTTCTCCGACTGGCACGATCCGGATATTTCCGATAGCCACTCTCCGGATATCTCGCTCGGGCATGATCCATATCTGAGTGAAAACCACGATCCGTCGACCACCTGGATTCACGACGGCATACGGTCCGGTTACCACGATCCGGCTGTCTCCAATGGCGGCAGCCATGATCCGATAGATTCAACCGGCCACGATGCATTCTTCTCGAAGCAGCATGATCCGAACACGTCCTGGGTGCATGATGGTGCCATGTCCGACTGGCACGACCCGGCTGTATCGGGCAACGGTTCGCACGGTGCGGCAACCTCAACCGGGCACGATCCGTTCCTCTCAGGCAACCATGATCCGGCAACTACCTGGATCCATGACGGCATACGATCCGGCTATCACGATCCGGCAGTTTCCGGCGGCGGCTCGCACGATCCTGACGTATCGCTAGGCCACGACTCCTATTTCTCGAGGCAGCATGACCCGAACACTTCATGGGTACATGACGATGCGGTTTCCTCATGGCACGATCCGGCAAACTCGGTCGGCGGCAGCCATGACGCAGCTACTTCGACGGGCCATGATGCGGCACAATCGAAGTATCACGACCCAACCTACTCGGCTGACTATGGCAGCGATACCGATGCGGTGATCGATGGCGACGGCACGACCAGCACTGCTGATGGCTTGCCTGGCGCGCAGAATGTTGCCGGCGGCAATGCGCTGACGACCTTTGAGTCGACGGTTACTGGTACACGCACCTACGATATCCTGATGTTCGACGTTGACGATAATAACAAGTGGTCTGCTGGTGATGCGCTGGTGCTTGAAGGCGGCACAATCGATGGTTTGTACACTTCGGCAACCGATACCATAATCCTTGCCGGTGGAGCCAGCCTTTCCGATGATGACCCGGCCGACTTCCAGCTTTTAGTAGTGGGTGATCTGCTTGGATTGCTCTTCTACGATGCAAACAGCAACGGCGCCTGGAATGATGGTGAGGATATTGTTCTGGATACCAACCATGACGATATGTTTTTGACTCCTTAAACCACATCATTTCAGGTTGTCTTTGTCGGGGGAGGCGGATTTTCCGCCTCCCCCGATTGCTTTTAGGAAACTCTGATCAAGAGGTGACTTCGGGGGTCTGGGGATGTCCCTCAGCTTCAATCCCCCTGTTTCCCCCTTTGTAAAAGGGAGATAATCAGAGGTTCCTTTATTTGATTAACAGATAAGATATCATTCCGGTCCACGAGCCGGAATTCACCTATCGACCCCCCTCTGGGTCCCAGATCCGCAGGCTATATCACAACGTCATCGTGAGGGGGTGGAAAATGAATCTACCTCCCCCAATTACCCCCAGAAAATAATGATGGTTTTCCTGTGCATAAAATGAGTGCCTCTCCGGTTCCTGCCCACGAGGGAATATCGTACATTATGAACTGGATACCTCGCTCCCGCTTTGCCGGGATCGTGAAATCGTAATTGCATGCTTGCGCCAATTATGAGTATCAGTAAAGGAGGAGAGAGATGATACACCAGAATCACAATCAGCAGTTGATAGTAGCAATCATGGCTTTGGTATTCCTGTTAAGTTCATTACCTGTGATCGGCTGCAGCAGTTCCTCTTCAGACGATAATGAGGTGGTAATCCCTGTCGGGGCACAGGTTTCCGCAGATCCTCTGGATAGCGGCATTCCCTATTTTTCCCGGAATGAACACTGGGTGGAAGGATTCTGGGCAACGCCCGAAGGCGTTGACATCAATGATATCGATACCGTTTTCTGGTGGATATTCTCCGACCTTCCCGATGAAGTTAATGTCTACCCTTCTGAAAACTATTTCTACTATATGTTCTACTCCGATAGTCGCCAGTTCTGGGGCAATATTCGTCTGGCTGCGGGATATCGTGACAAAGGGGAACTGTCGTTTGCCTATTTCGAATTTGATGAGTTTGCCGGGATTGGTCGGGAGAAATTCACTCAAGCGAAGATTTACAAGCCCGAAGATGGGGTTGAGATAGAGAAGGTCGATCGATTTACATACATTGTTCGATACAATGGAAAGGCCGTTACTTTCCATCTGTATCAATTATCGCAGGAACCGCCCAAGATGTTCAGTCTGAAAGCAAACGAGGAATTCGTCGAACGAACCCTTGATGAATCCGGTTACAAGTTCTTCCTGATCTTCAACAATGAAAAGGACTACTTTTTCTGGGTCCTGAACGAGGAAGACGGTGTTCCTGATGTGCTTGATCCGATAGTTGAATATGATGACATTGTGGTCGGGCGACGTAGCGGATTCGCTTTCTGGATCGATCCCCTAGGCCGAAAAGTACTGGCGAGCATACGCCAGCACAGCGTTACCCGCAATGATTATTATGACGGACCATTCGATCAGCTTGCAGACAATTACGCCGAAGAGGTGAAAATCCAGGAATACATGATCAGAGCAAACCCGGCCATCGACGGGCGCATTAACGAGTATGGCTATTACATTATAGATCAGTACGGCAAACCAGTTGAGAGGCCGTTACGGGTTGCCTTGTCGGTCTACCAGACATACTATACTGAGTCCCAATTTACCACATTCATACAGAGGGCCAAGACTACCTCCGATCCTTATTTCTACATTTCCCGCCGTGGCTCGGTTGGCGAATCGGCAGAAACACCCGACGAATCTTAATTCATACGAGTTGAAAGGAGAGAAATATGAGCCAGGTAGGCAGTATTACTATTGAGCCTGTTTTAGATGAAGTCGAATGCATAGCTGAAGCACTCTCGCACTTTACTGAGTCAAAAAATGATTTTGAAGGTCAGATGGTAAGTGTGCTAATGCCCGCGCTCAATGAGGCGGAATGTATATCGGCTGTTATTTCCTCTATCCCCATCGATGAATTTGCAGCCAGAGGGTTTAATATTGAGGTTCTGGTGGTGGATAATGGCTCAACTGATGGAACGGGCGAGGTGGCTGGAAACGCAGGTGCGCGAGTAGTAACTGAGCCGAAGAAAGGTTATGGCAATGCCTACCGGCGGGGATTTGCTGAAGCTAAGGGTGATATTATTTGCACACTGGATGCAGATGGCACTTATCCGGCTTCTATGCTCCCGGACATTGTTGAAAGATTAGTTAAAGGCGATCTTGATTTTATAAGTACAAATCGATTCGCAAGTATGCATAATGAGGCGATGTCGCCAATTAATCGACTTGGAAATTCACTGCTCAATTTTATCAGCAGGACCTTGTTCAGGTTGCCTTTCCGGGATTCGCAATCCGGAATGTGGATTTTTAGAAAAGATTTGATCGGCAGGATGGATTTGCAGTCTTCAGGCATGTCACTCTCACAGGAGATAAAGATCGAAGCTGCCTGTCGGCTCAAGGCTCGCTGCATCGAGGTGCCTATTTATTATGAAAAGCGTATGGGCTTGCCCAAGCTTAATCGATGGAGGGATGGATTTGGAAATCTGTTCCACTTAATGCGGAAGCGTTTTACCTGGGAGAAACCGGGGAAAAGTGCGTCAGTTTCAGCTACTTCTCAAGGGTTTGGTGGGTATCAGCAGTTTCAGTCCCCTTATCTTTCGTACCATGGAACTGTAAGTGTGCCACATTCAAACAATGTGATTCTTTCACCGGGTAGTCAAGATTGAATCACTTGGAGTTTTCATGGGTGGAATCGTTTAGACATTCTTCACGTTCCGGCACGATTGACCTGCCCCCTATTGTTGTACCACTCCCAACGTTAGGTATAGGATGGAATTCAGGTTCCCTGGATTTCTACCGCTACGGTTGTGCCTTTGCCGATTTCCGATTCTATCATAAGAGTGCCGCCGAGTAATCGTGCCCGTTCCTGCATTCCGATTAAACCCAGCTTAGACAGATCAGAATACTCGTCACCAACTTTCTCGTTCAATTTAAACCCCTGGCCATTATCCCTGATACTCAGTATCGTTTTTTGAGGCATGAATTCCATTTTCACTGTAGCTTCATTAGCTCTGGAATGCTTTCGAACGTTGTTCAATGCTTCTTGTGCAATACGGAATAACATTACTTCAGTATCGGGAGGGAAACGATAATATTCACCTGTCACCTCAAGAGTAGCATCTATACCGGATTTCACTCTCAGGTTATCAATCAACCATTGCAAAGACTCTATCAATCCTAGCGCTTCCAGCATTGGAGGGCGTAAATCTTGAGTGAGATAACGCAGCCTCTGCAGCGCACCGTCAATACTGTTGCGCAGATCTTCTAAACGATTTAAATCGTCTTTGGAAGAGAAAGAGTGCATATTCATTAACGAATCTACAGTCATTCCTATGCCGGCCAAATCCTGTATTGTCTCATCATGCAATTCACGGGCAATACGTTTGCGTTCTGCCTCCTGTGCCTGAGTAATTTGAAGAGCATAGGCACGAATAGCATCTCTGGCTCTTCTTTCACTTGTTACATCTCTCATCGTTGCCAAAACAAGGTTAGTTTGCCCATCATCAGTTAGCAGGCTGATTCTCGATTCAACAATCCGCTCGGATTTGTCATGCTGGATTAAGGTTATTTCGTAACGTTCGCCACTGGTATCTTCATCTTCATTAAGCAGATCATCCTGCTTTTCCATGATATTTTCAAAACTCGATGATGAGAATAAATGTGAGATATTCATTTTCATCAGGGCATCAATCGCATAGCCGGTCAGATCTGCCATTGCATTGTTAGCCATGATTATGTTGCCTTCGAGGTCCCGGACAACGATGCTATCGCTGGTATTATCGAACAGGGCCCGATACCGGGCCTCACTCTGGCGCAGGGCTTCCTCAGCCTGTATGCGTTCCTGGTGTTCACCGAATTCACGCAGCTCTCGCTCGATGGCCGGGACAAGCCTTGCGAGGCGGTTTTTCATTATGAAATCCTGCGCACCGGCTTTTACACCAACATTTAAGGCTTTCACCGCAGCTTCTTCACCGATAGCTCCTGATACTATGATAAATGGCAGATCAAGATCTCTTTCTTCGAGCAAACTCAAAGCGTCGGGTGCGCTGAAATGCGGCATAACGTAATCGCAGATAACGATATCCCATGCCTGCCTGTCCAATGCTGCTGCCATTGCTTCGGCAGTATCTACCCGTTCCACAAGTGGCTCGTAGCCCCCTCGCCGCAGCTCACGGGTCAGCAACAGAGCATCGTCTTCCGAATCTTCAACCAGGAGTGCGCGGAGTCCTTTATCCATTCAGGCTGCCTATTTTCTTGTTGGTAGTGTTTCGTTGAGAACCAGCCAGTATAATCCCAATTGCCGCACAGCCTCGGTAAACTGGCTGAAATCAACCGGTTTGCGAACATAGCTGTTGGCCCCCAGCCGGTAGCTTTCTATAAGATCTCTTTCTTCTTTTGAAGATGTCAGCACCACCACCGGCAGGGACATTGTCAGCTCATTGCTGCGAAGCTGCCTGAGGACTTCAAGTCCATCCACTTTGGGCAGTTTCAGGTCCAGCAAAATAACTTCGGGCATTAAGTTCAAATCGCGGCCTTCATACTTTCCCTTTCCGAAGAGGTAATCGAGAGCTTCGGCCCCGTCACGCGCCACCACTACCTCATTCATAATGTTGTTTTTGTTCAGCGCTCGAATTGTCAGTTCCTCATCGTCAGGATTGTCTTCCACGAGCAATATGATTTTGTTTTTCATAACCCTCCTTGTTTTACTTCAACGTGAAGTAGAATGTAGCCCCTTTTCCCGGCGCTCCTTCGGCCCATACCTGGCCTCCGTGACGGTGGATGATCCGCTGCACCGTGGCAAGGCCAATGCCGGTTCCCTCAAATTCTCTCATATCATGCAGGCGCTGAAAAGCCCCAAACAGTTTACCAGCGTAGGCCATATCAAAGCCTACCCCGTCATCGCGTACGAAATAGGCTTGCCTGCCTTCGTTTTCGGTCATCCCGAATTCCACTCTGGCGGCGGGGTGTTTTCGGGTAAATTTCCAGGCGTTTTCCACCAGGTTTTCCAGCGCCACGTACAGCAGGTGGGCATCCCCATAAGCTGCCACTCCTTCGGCAATATCAAATTCGATTTGCCGTTCCGGTTCGAGTTGTCGTAACTCCGCGGCAATTCTTTGCACTACCTGGCTGAGGTTGACCGTCTCCCGGTGCATCTCGCTACGGGTAACGCGGGAAAGCCCCAAAAGGTCATCAATGAGGTTCCCCATTTTCTGGCTGGCTGCGCGCATGCGTTGCAGATAATCCTTACCCTGTTCATCCAATCTATCATTGTAGTCTTCCAGCAACGCCTGCCCAAATCCATCGATACTGCGCAAGGGAGCCCGAAGGTCATGAGACACCGAATAACTGAAGGCTTCCAGTTCCTTGTTGGTGGCAACAAGCTCGGCGGTACGCTCCACCACTCGCTGTTCAAGTTCAGCGTTCAGTTTGCGGATTTTCTCCTCCGCTTCCTTTGAACTGGTGAAATCGATGGCTATCTCCATGCGTACCATCCGATCGTCCGGCCAGCGTATGGCCTTGTCGATACAGCGGTACCAGCGTTGGTTGACGGTATTCTGAAATTCCCAGATGTAAGGTTCGCCCAGGCCCGGGCCGAATATGCGGTCGTTGGTGCAAAACGGGCAGGGCGAATCGAGGTCCTGTAGAACACGATGACATTTCTGCCCAACCCCGTCTCCCCACTGGCTTTTGGCTTTTCCGTTCATATACAGCATTTCATAGGTTTCGGGGTCGGCAACGTAAACAACCTCATCCATGCCGTCGAAAATGGAGATGAGCTGCTCCCTTTCAAAGCGCAGGTTCTTCTGTGCCTGATCGCGCTCCTCTTCCAGTTCAATATCGTGCAAAGCAAAGGCGATATCTGAAGCCACCTCGCTGAACAGGTTCTGTTCATCTTCCTCACCAATAAGATCTGCCGGGATGGAAACGGACAGCAGGCCATAGACTTTTCCTTCATATTCCAGCCTTATTGTCATGGCCCCTCTGCCGCCGTAATCGGCTGATAACGGACAATCAATGCAGGTAATAGATGGGTCGTTAATTATCACTACGCCCGGCTGGGAAAGGGCCTGCCGGCCACATGACGTCAGTTCGCCACCCCCCATTTTATTAAGCATGGCCGAAAATTTCTCTCCCAGACCGGCCTCGGCGCTGGCTGCAAATTTGGCGGAATCGTCGAGAAGAGCAACCCAGGCATTATAATAACCGCGTGTTTGGATCAGGCTTTCGCCAACGCTCCGAAGCAACTGATCCCGGTCCTTTTCCTGAACGATTAGTTCATTGACACTGCGAATAGCATGCAATACCGAATTGATGTGTCGGATTTTATGCTCCGCCCGTTGCCGTTGGACCATTTCGGCAGCCAGGCGCTGGCTTCGACCGCGTTCGATTCCGAGCAGAAGAGCGGCTATACTGGCGATTATCATGACCACAATGGGCCGCAGCAAGGGATCGGGGTTTTCAGTGATCATAAGGCCCCGCGGTATCACGATGCAGAAAGCGATTACAGATAAAACCACAGCGCCCCTGAGACGAAAGATGGCAGCAGCATAAAGCATGGGAATCAGGAGCAATCCGCGATGCAGGTCATGGGTGTAGTCCGAACTGAAGAACTCGTTGCCGAATCCGACCTGCTCACCATAATAGCCAAGTCCAACCAGGGTTGTCAGGGCAGCAATTGCCCATAAGTGGGGGTTTCTAATTGTAGTTGTCATTTCCTGAAATTAATGCATTAATCTTTTCCCAGCTCGCCGGACAGGTGCTCCTGTTATCTGACCGGTAAACTAGGGTAAATCTCCCGGTGAAAGCCAGCCTTCTTTCAGGGCACGAAGCACCGCTTCGGTACGAGAACTGACATTGAGCTTGCGGAAGATATTGGAAAAATGGCTTTGCACAGTACGGTCACTGATGAAGAGTTCTTCTGCAATTGCTCGATTGGTCATGCCTTTAGCTGCCAGTTTGAGGACTTCCAGTTCCCTTTCATGCAACTCCTCTAAGACGGGGGTCGCATCGGGATCATTGGCAGACACCATGCGTGTGAGTATTTTGTACGCAACCGACTGATCCAAAACCGGCTCACCTGACTGGATTGCTTTTATGGCGTCAAGCAATTCTTTGCTGCGCGCACCTTTGGATAAAAACCCGGCTGCACCGGCTCGAAGCGCAGCCAGAACATATGATTCATAATTGTATCCGCTGAGTAAAAGAATAGCTGTGCCCGGAAGGGATTCCTTTATTTGCCTGGTTGCATCAATCCCGTTGAGTTCAGGCATGATGATATCCATGATGACCAAGTCGGGTTTCAACTCGCGGGCCAACCTGACAGCGTCTTCACCATCATCAGCCTGGCCTATTACCTGCAACTCTTCCTGCTCTTCGAGAAGCTTTCGGATACCATCTCGAAAAACAGGATGATCATCAGCAATGAGAATCCTGGTGACATTCATGATTTTGAGATTATATTAGCACATTGTATTGAGACTTGGGAACATGCTTACAAAATGGCGTAGATTATGCTTAGTGAATCAGGGCAAAGTCCCCGACGCAACGTCCGCAGAAATGGCAGGAAAATCCCGGCGGTACCACCATTTTAGAACAGGCCTGACAGCGGATGTGGGAAATAGCCCAAAAGTACTAATCTTAATTTGGTGCTCAGGCGAGAGAAGTTATCCGGAATCTCTCCAGACGAAGGGTGGACTGAGATCGCAGCCTGAGCACCACACGCATAAAAATCTCCTAATATAAGTGGGCATGGAAAGGGAGCAGAAAGTATAAATGCATGATTTGCGGTAGATGGGGGAAGGGAGTTTATCAGAGTTTACCCGGATATAAGTATCAAAAGAATCAAGGTAGAAAAAGCTAATGAACGATACTCTCAATGCATATCTAGTTCTGAGTTTCCCGGAAAAAGTCGGCTGGATGAGGTATGAAATACCGTGGTGGGCAATATATTTTTTTAATCAAACTCATAAGAATTAAATAAGAAGAAAAGGAGAGAAAAAGTGGTTATAAAGATCGAAGTCGAGCATGCGGTGAAATTAGGGAAAGAGAAAGAAGTTCTGGGAATAATACAGGAACTGAACAGAAGGGGATTGGATCGTCCTGCGAGCGCTTTGTGGAGAGAAATGGTGCTCAGCAGCGAGCCGCCGGAAAAGGAGCCTTACGGGTCTATAATCGATAACCCGGAGGCCCTGGCCCGGGACTGCATGTTGCTTCTTGATAATTCCGCACGGGTCAAACTTCATCTCTCCGCTTGATTATTCTTAAGGACTATTGAGGAGTGAAAAATGTCGAAAGTTAGTGAAGTTATGCAAAGAGATGTTTTCTCTGTGACACCGACTACTTCAATCATAGATATTGCACGCAAGATGAGAAATTGCAAGGCTGAAATAATAACCGTTTGTGAGAATGGCAAGTACAGGGGAGTAGTAACCAGAGAGGATATTATTGACTGTATTGCCTCGGCCAATCATAGTCCCAAACGGCAGTCAGCCGGAGCCCTCATGCATAATGGCCTGCCAAAGATTTCTCCCGGAGCCGACATAATCGATGCTGCCAAAATCATGGCAAAACACGAGTCGCAATATATGCCGGTAGTACAGAATGGAAAACTATTTGGGATTCTGACACTTGATAATTTGCTTTATGAAAGCCCGGCGCTGGCAGTCGTCGTTCTGACCAAACAAAACGAGTCAAAGTTCAAAAATACCCCTGAACTTGCAAGGGTTTCCTGAAGTTGTGTCATAGAAGTATCCGGACATAGGCCGGGGAAAATCCCTTCTGGATTTTCCCCTCCGAAAGTTTTTTTGAGGGTGAACAAAATTTCCATAATTCCAGTCTCGATCCACAACTCGAGTGAAGCCCTCAAAGGAGAGGTTAAATGTACATCCGGGACTATATGAATACCAGGCTTATCACTGTCAGCAGCAACGCTTTTCTCAACGATGCAGAGAAGCTCATGAAAGATAATAAAATCCGCCGTTTGCCGGTTGTGGATCACGGGAAACTGGTCGGGTTGGTCACCAGAAATAGAATCAGAGATGCAATAGTATCTCCCTCCGGATCTCTAACTGTTCGTGAATTCCATTTCCTGGTTTGTAAGATGAAGGTAAAAAACGTTATGGAAAAGGCTCTTGTCACTATTGATGATGATATGACGGTGGAAGCAGCCCTTAATAAAGCGCAGGACCGGAGGATAGGCACATTGCTGGTGGTCGATAGGAACAAGCCGGATAAGCTGGTTGGTATAGCCGTGGGCAGGGACATATACAAGATTACTACCAGTATTCTGGGTTTTGGCCAAATGGGGGTACGGCTTCATTTATTTGAACCGGCTAAAACCGGGGATATCAAGGATGTGTTGAGCATTATTATCGGGCAGGGGGTTGGGGTGCAATCCTTATTCCACGTAACTCCTCCCGGAACGAAGAAAGAAGATTGCATAATCCACCTGAATACGGAGAATGCCACCGCTATTGTAAACGAACTGAAGGAGAAAGGCTACGCTGTTGAGGTGAGATCTCAACACCACAGTTAAAAAAATCTAAGGAGGGAGAAATGTTTCAGAAGATACTCGTCCCACTGGATGGTTCTCAGACAGCCGAAAAGGCCCTGCCTTTTGCCGAACATCTGGCCAGGAAATTCGGGAGCGATGTGACCCTGTTTACAGCGCTGGAAGAGGGCGATCGATTTGAATATCCGTTCAGATCATATCTGGATAAGAAATCAGAGGAACTCGGCATTGAATGGGTCAAGTCAAATACAGCGGTTGTTCGGGATAGTGCGTCTAATGCAATACTGCAGTTTGCCGAAGAAAATGATATTGGATTGATTATCATATGCACACATGGGACCAGCGGCCCAGGGATTTGGACGGTGGGAAGTATTGCCGCCAAAGTCATGCAGCAATCGCCAATTCCGGTGCTGCTGATAAGGGCTGTGGCCTCGGGAGAGCTGGTCGCTGATCGGACCTTCCGGTCGATCCTTGTTCCTCTGGACGGGTCACCTCTGGCGGAAAGTGTGATGCCATACGTGGAGCAATTGGCTACCGCATTTGAAAGCCGGGTCTTCCCAATACAAGTTGTGCAACCGCTGATAACTCCCCCGATTCCGGTTGCCAGCTATGCCGCAGGAGTTGCCCTGAAAGATCATGAAGATGACCTCGCTCAAGTGATGATGGCAAAGGCAGGAGAATACATTAACGCGAGGGAAACCTCTTTGCATGACAAGGGAGTCAATGCCACGTCATCAGTCCTGGTAGGAAAACCGTATGAGACCATAACGCAATATGCCGAGGCTAATTCTATCGGGCTGATTGCGGTGACAACTCATGGGCATATCGGTAGTAAGAAAATTCCCTACGGGAGCATTACTTCAAAGATATTGGAAAGTTCGTCACAGCCGGTTCTGTTGATTCGTCCGCAATTACCCCCATAGCAAAAAACACGGGCAGAATCTATTCACGTGAGGGAAAGGGAATTTGTTGAACAAGATACTGGTCACACTGGACGGTTCGGAATTAGCTGAAAAGGTCATCCCATATGTTAAAAAGATTGCCGGCAAACTGGACAATGAAGTGGTGCTTTTTTCGGTTTGTCCGAATAAAGGAGCAGAGCATTGCATCTGTGAATATCTTGGGGAAAAGACAGATGAGTTGCAGGCAATCGGAATAAAGGCAAAGCCGATTGTCACCACAGGGGATGCTTCCAATCAGATCGTGGACTTTTCGGAAAAAAATGGGATTGGACTGATTATGATGTCAACTCACGGAAGTACAGGGATAAGTCGATGGAATGCAGGAAGCGTCAGCAATAAGGTGATGCATGAATCGTATGTGCCGTTGCTGCTGGTGAAGGCCATGTCCTCAAAAAATGGCCTTAATGGTAACGGGAAAACTATGGTTTTGCTGGATGGATCAAGGTTTTCCGAAGCGTCTATTCCGTATGTCATAAATCTGGCAGACGCCTTTACTAATGAAACCGTATTGTTCAGGGTCAATGAGGCTGCCGAGTTTCATGGCGAAATGGTTCCTGAACTCATCCCTTACTGGGAGCAGTTTCGTAAGGAGGCGTTAAGCCGCACGGGAGAGAGTATCAATCGATATCTGGAAAACATGAAAACGCTGATCGGAATGGATGGTTTGAATGTTTCCTGGAAGACAGCTACCGGGAAAGCGGCAGATGAGATCATCAAATATGCCGAATCGAACGATATTGCATTGGTTGCGATGTCAACTCATGGTTATTCCGGGTTCAACCACTGGGCTTTTGGCAGTGTTGCCAACAAGGTTGTGGAGGGTATTTCCAGGCCGGTGTTATTGATCAGGACAAAACCGACGATACTGGATTCACCGGCCTGATATATAGAGTAGTCTTGAAAAGAGGTGGGCATAATGTATGGATTCAAGCTATGTCCAAGATGTAAAGGCGATATTTTTTTCGATAGTGATCCTGATGGGTCGTTTCTCATGTGTCTTCAGTGTGGTTACAGGACATATCTTGGTCAGATGGAAAATTACCGTGCTGCCAGAGAATTTGAGCGTTCCTTGCATCAAATGAAAAGCAATTACGATTCGGATAAAAATGGTGAGGTCACGGCAGAAGACGCAATTACCGTATGAAAGGAGAGGTTAAGTGAAATCCATCTATTTTGTTGGAACATATAATCCTATAATGTGCGGGATAGCTGACTATACAAAGTTTATAACTCGCAAAATGCCCGCTGACAAGTGGAGGGTAA
>Ga0180432_10006638_pt1 | contig 14967 bp, 11 predicted proteins | sample SS_ome_10_FD_132414 | JGI IMG/M metagenome (GOLD analysis project Ga0180432, IMG submission 132414) | Hypersaline lake sediment archaeal communities from the Salton Sea, California, USA - SS_1_MS_2 metaG | ecosystem: Environmental > Aquatic > Non-marine Saline and Alkaline > Hypersaline >... | reverse complement strand
GCTGATCCCTGCAGCAGTGGTTTTAACTTTTTCCAAACCGAGGATATCGCGCCCACCCGGCGTCGGCAGACTGGCAAAATGGGAAAGGTGCAGGCGGGTTTGGATACTCTGCTGCCACCGTTTGCCGATACCTGCCTGCAGGGCCCGAATTACCACGAGCGTATCACGCAATTCCTGCCGAAATCCGATATCACCGAAGAAATCGGTCTTCCAGATCCAGGGTTCTTCAAAGCGCAATCGCAGCGTCTGAGAATATTCGTTCACCTTTGACCAATACAGCTCGGCCCGACGACCGCGACCGCCCAGGTTCAAAATCCGGAGATCGATTTCACCGGTAAAGTAACCTTTCTGTGATCCCTTGGGCGGCACATAGCCGACCACACCGCCGAACCGGTTTTGATCCTCCTCAGCCAGCGCAAGCAGCAAGGCGCTTTTTCCATCCTGTGTTTTGACCAGCTCCGCAGGGGACTGCATGCCTAAAAAGGGGTATTGACGAAAAGCCGCAGAGATAGCACGGGCTGTCCTCTGATCATAGATCCGACCCCGATACCGCCGTAATTCCCGCCGCAGAAAGCGCGGATCGGTATGTTCGATACCCTCGAAAAGAAAGGTATCCAGTATCGCCGGTTCGCCCCAGAACAGTTGCAGAGTCGGATTCAGGTATACGCGCCCATTGGAAATTTGCGGCTGCACGGACTGAATGCTCATAATCGCAAAGGGATAACCTTCGCGATAGGGCTCCGTAAAAGCCCAACTGCGCAATCCTTCAAAAGTCAGGCTATCGATCGGAATTTCGGAAAATGCTGTCGACCGGACTGAATCGGGGACGACATCGGGATCCTTTTCTGACAGCAGCCGGACATCGCCAAAATAGAGCGTATCAAGCTCTTCAGCAACACCAAGGTGGATCGTGAAAAGCATCCACAGGAAAAACGAGATGCTCAGCGAAGGTAAACTCCTTTGTCGTGATCTTGCGGTATTTTGCGTTCTAAACAACATCTAAAACAACGCCCGAATTTCGCCACCGCCCAGATGGTACAGGGGTCGATGCGGTTCATTCCAACCCTCATAATGAAAGCGAATACTCAGATGATTACCAATGCGGTACTCGACCAGTCCGCCGAATCCAAGCGTGCTGCCCTCTTTTTTCCCCTGGCTCATTTCCCAGGGAAGCGGCATTCCCTCGGGGGTTACGGTCACCCGATCCAGTTCCACAAATCCACGCCAGCGTCCCTTCCCCTGCATCTTGCGTTCATAGGAGGCCTCCAGCCCCCACAGCCGCGCAATTTTGCGGGAATAGCTCTGCTCTTCATCATAATTCAGAAGGATTTCCAGGCGCAGGAAGTTTCTGCGATCCCATCTGTAAGAAATCAAATTTTCCCAAATGATCGACTGCAGGTCCCGGTTGCTGAGCGAATTGAATTCCGATTGCCGGATCAGCTGCTTGTTTCGCAGCTCGGATTCCAGCTTCAGCGCTGCGATAAAATCACCGCGATACCGCAGACCGAGATAGCGGGTATGATTGCGATCGGCCCCGCGCACATCCAGACTGCTGATCTGCTCCGAATCCTGGTAACGCAACCGCAGGTACCCATGCATCTGCCGCAACTGGTAATTGATGTCCTGCTGCACAACGCGCTGAAAATAGGTCCATTTCTGATCCACCGTAGCGGGACTCCAGGCCCATTCCTGCAATGGATTTTGGATGGCGCTGATCTGCTGCTTGAGCCGGATATCGCTGACGGCCGAAAAACGCCGGAGCCACTGCAGCGAGGCCTTGCGAATTGTGCTGCCCTGAAACTGAAGACGCAAACCATTCTGAATACTGGTGACCGGCTGCCGGACATCGGAGGGTGTGATGCGCAAAACGTAATCACCCTGCGGATCCGGCCGATAGTCCGCAAAGGTGGAATCGTACAGATATTGGCCCTCCCCCTTTCCGACAAAGAAATAGCGCCACTCCTTTTTGACCGTCTGTTCCTCCTCAATTTTCATATTACTTTCAATGCGCAGCGGTGCCTTGCGCGGCTGATAGCGGATGCCCAGACGGAGCAGGTGAAAGGCCAGATCCGGGGTTTCGCCGTACTGGTACAGTTTTTTCCGGTAGGTATAGTTCCATTCGCCCGACAGTCCCTTCCAATTCCGTAAATTTCCCTCCAGGCGCAGATTCCGCGCCACGGAGTTGCTTTGCCACCTCTGTGAACGAAATCCATCATCGCGGCGAAATTGGGCCGCGAGACGGAATTGAGCCCGCTTGGCCTGCCCCGTCATGATGCCGTAGCTCTGATCCACAAATTGAAACGCAGCCAGGCTATCCTCAGGCGTCTCCCGCCGCTCATGGTCGATGCGCGAAAAGGCCTTGAACGGACCGATCCCCACTACTGCATTGGCATGATTACGCACCCAGACACGGTCGGCAGCGATATCCGTGCTGCGCTGGATTCGCTCGGACCGAAACTCGGCTTTTTCCAGACGCTGATAGTGCAGGATCGTCTGCATCGCATAGCGCTGCGAGCCCAGCTCGCCCATTTGAAAAATGCCGCCCTCCAGATTCGCCCGGAGATAATCCCGGTAGCGATAGTGGAGCGCTGTCTGCCAGACCTGCTGGCCCTGCGTGGAATCCGAGGGTAGATCCCACTTGCGGCGGTATTCCACGACATTGCGGCGATCCACCGACTGAAAACGCAGCGATTCATTCCGAAAGTTGCCCAGAATGGAAAGCTCCCCGGCATCACGCAGCGGAATTTTCAGGTTCGCATCCAAGCGAACGGCACTGCCGGTATTATCGCCATCATCCAGCCCTGAGAAAGTGTTTTGATCCAGCTGCGAGACGGCAAGTTCGGAGCGGATCTGCAGATTCTCGGAAGGCGTCCAGGCATTCGTAAAATGGTACTGCCGGTGTTTTTCGGGCAGACGCAGAGGTCGCACCGGAAGGTAGCGGGCCTCGTCTTTGATCAGGTCACTGACGTCGGGGTCCGACTTGTCCACATATTGAAAGTAAATCCGATCGACATCGTAACTCTTGCGATAACTGCCCGCCCGACCCACATTATAAAAGGTGGCACTATGCGTTCCCGCCCCGCTGCCGATATAAACCAGGATCGAGTCTTCCAGGACATAGCTGCCCGTCGAGTCCTTACGGATTGTCGATACAAGGGATGCCGCACTGTTATCGCCGGCCTGACGCAATACCGCACGATCGGCATCGCTGAGACTGATTTCGATCGGATTGTCCCTGTCATCGCTTTCATTGATAATCGCGGTGGCAATCTGCAGTTTGTCATCAAGTAATTTGGTGGATGCGCTGGCGGTCCAGATATTTTTCGAATACACCAGATTCGAATATTGGAAATCGGCCGTGATTCTGGATTCCGCCGTAATCAGGCGATCGGGAGTAAAGGTAATCTCGGCGGTTGAATAATCAATCACGTAGTCGGCATTTTCACCGCGCTGCATGACCTTGCCATCCACCCAGATGCGCTCGGTCCCGGCCAGCAGAATGATGGCCGTTTCGCCCTCTTTGCCAGTCAGTTGATAGGGACCCTGCTTGCCCTCTTCCCCCATAAAGAACTGGCTCTGATACTGCCCCTTGGTAACTGCGCCAGCCAGCTCAACGCGGCTGTTTCCCCGTTCGGAGCGTAATGATATCCCCTGCAATTTGCGCCGGTAGCGCCCGAGCTCACCATTCGCCAGCTGCAGTTCATAATCACCGAAGCTAATTCGCTCGTGCGGCATCTCCACCTGAATAAAAACCTTATCGATTTCCTCCAGTGTCTGGGTGTTGCCCTCGGGTTGAATGGGCAGATTCTGATCGGTCAGCGATCCGATGATCGAAATGTCCTCCGTAATTTTTCCGCCCAGTTCCAGATTCAAACCGGATTTCAGCGCAAATCCGCTCTGGCTACCCAATGAAAAACCGCGAAATACCGAACCCGATTTCAGAAAATCATAACTCGTCAGGGCATCCGGATTCATCTGATCGGGACGATTCGGGAAAATTGATTCTGATTCGGCATTTGTTTTCGGGAGATAGACCCGCGGAGGTGGAGTCAGTACCGAGCGCTTTGGCAACCGAACATCCAGATATTGATAGCACAGTACAATCTGCAGGGAATCATCGGGGGCGTCAAAGCCCCTGATCTGGCCAGTCAATGATTCCACTATCAGGGACTCGATCCGGAACGCACTGCTGTCCAGAGCCTGGATCGAAAGGCTGGACGGCAGAATATAGCCGCTGGAAGTGCTAAGCACCGAATCCTGTGGCGTCACCCAGAGTGTATCACTCTGCCAGGACGCCGGCCAGCCGACCTGCAGTCCCAGCATCAACAGGCAAACCGTGTAGCGTACTCTACGGAGCAACCGGCTCATCCTCAATTTCACAAACCAAAACCTGTGCGTGATCCGTCAGGAAATAGACTCTACCATCGGCATAATCCCCGGAAACCAGGGCCCAATCGGCTGCAAACTCGATGGACGGCAATACCTTCCACCGCCCTTCCCATGAGACCCGATAGAGAACCGCCGGAGCACCTTTGCCGAATACGAGCAGACCTTGCGGCATGGCTATCATACCCGCAGCCCGCAGAGTATCGGGCGGTGGCATTTGTCGTAGCGCCAGTCCGAAACGGTCAAACAGATGAATCATGCCCCCTCTATCCAGAGCATAGAGGCGCCCTGCGACATCACAGCGAATCTGGATTGGGTTCCGCAAAGCCAGATCGCCATAACTGTATCCCCCGATGCTGCTGATCTCGCCATTCAGGTCGATGCGCCGGATCGCATTGGTTTCATCATTGAGTAAATACAGATCGCCAAACCGATTCGCAGTCACCGACCGCGGGTATAGAATCCCGGCCACCTCTCCTTCGGAAGGATAATGGGAAAGAAAGTTCAGCTCGCGATCAAAACGCTGAATGCGCCGGTTGTTATAATCAGCAACCAGCACATCGAGTCCCGAAGCCACAAACAGATCCATCGGGATATCGAGCTGTCCCTGCTCCCAGCCATACCCTCCGCTGGTGCGGATGATTTTGCCGGTTGCATCCATCCGAAAGATTTGGTGCTGACGGCTCTCGATCAGATATATATCGCCAAACGGCGAAACGGCTACAGCCGACAGTGATTTATCCGCCAGGGTCGTATCCGGTTCGATTATCCGACTGAGCCGGATCTGGGCCACTGACAACTGCAACAGAATCAGCATCAAAAAACAAAATTTGGCCGGGGTGATTTTCATAGCTATTGCCCTGCACTCTTTTGGTTTCGCAACGATGATATAGTATCGAAATGCTTTATAAAAGAATAAGTTTCAGGCTGAACGAAAATCTCAACTAAAGTATTTATCCACCTTATGAATGCTATTGGGTTTCACGAAGACGACCACTTTATCCTGAGCCTGAATCCGGGTGTCACCGCGTGGGATAATCATCGCGCCATCCCGAATAATGGCACCGATGATCAAATCGGCAGGTAGTGAACTTCTCTGAATGGTTTTGCGCGTAATCTGGCTGTTCTGACGGGCTACGACTTCGATGGCCTCGGCATCGATTTCCTCAAAAAGATTGACCGCAATGATATGACCTCGCCGGATATATTTCATAATCGCATTGACGGTCGCAATGTTTTTGCTGACGACGGCATCGATGCCGATTTTATGAATCACCGGCAGATATTCATGGGTCGTCAGATGCACAATGACTCGTTTCACACCCAGATAGAGCGCCAAAAGCCCCGAAAGCAGGTTGGTCTTTTCGTTCCCCGTGACGGCTACAAACGTATCGGTATCGCCGATCTTTTCGGAGATCAGAAAATCAACATCGGTACCATCCCCTTCCAGTACCAGAACCTCCTGCATCGCTTCCGCGCTATTCTCGGCGACTTCCCGTTTCGTCTCAATCAGTTTGACATCCATATCGTTGGCCAGAACTGCAGCTACCCGGCTGCCGACCTGACCGGCCCCCAAAATCATGACATGCTGCTGTTGCTTCTCATCATATCCGACAATTTTGGAAACCTGTGGCATATCCTCCTTTTTGGCAATCAGATAGACAACATCGCCACTACGAAATGAATTGGTGCCATGCGGTATGATGGTTTCTCCATCACGGTAAATACAGAGACACAGGAAATCCGGTTTGGGGTATTGCTGACCGATCTCTACCATCGACTGGTTGACGAAGGGGCTGTCCTCTTTGATATAGATGCCCATGATCTGCAGGCGACCGCGTTCAAACTCGATGATCTTGGAGGCCGCTGAACGTTCCACCAGCCGCACGATCTCACGGGCGGCTGTCTGCTCGGGATGAATCATCAAATCGATACCGAACGTACGCGGCCGCACCGCAGAATCAGGACGTGAGAATTCATCATTGCGCACACGGGCGACGCATTTGGCAACTCCCATCTCCTTGGCAATCATGCAGGCCAGGATATTGACCTCATCCGAACCCGAAACCGCCAGCAGAATATCCGTTTTGGCAATCTCCGCCGCCTGCAACACGTTTACGCTGGCGCCGTTACCTGCCACAACAATGGCATCCAGGGTTTCCGATGCCCGCCGGTAGCGCTCCGGATCCGACTCGATCATCGTGATCGCGTGATCTTCCGCAATCAAACGCTTGGCCAGATAATAGCCAACTTCGCCGGCTCCGACAATGACAATCCGCATTCTCTATCCTGCTACTACATTACTGCAAATATCGATGGCCCGAAGGATATCCTCCATATCGACATCCAGATGGGTTACCGCCCGGATGCGCTGCTGATCCACCGCCAGGGTCGCAAGACCGCTTTCATATAATTTCTCTGCCAGATCGAAGGCCGTCATATCCGGTCGGTCTACCAGGATCATGATGATATTGGTTTGCAGCTGGCGGGCATTCACGTCAATTCCCGGCAACGTACGCAACCCTTTCGCCAGTCGGCGGGCCTTCTCATGATCTTCCCGCAGTCGCTCGATGTTGTGCTCGAGGGTATAGAGACAGGCCGCCGCCAGAATCCCAGCCTGGCGCATAGCGCCACCAAAAATCTTGCGGTATTTACGGGCCCGCCGGATCAACGCTTCCGAACCCACCAGCGCGGACCCGACCGGTGCTCCCAGTCCCTTCGAAAAACAGATACTGATCGTATCGAACGGAGCGGCATAATCCGCCGCCGGAATCCCCGTTGCTATGGATGCATTGAACAGACGAGCACCATCCAGATGCATCGTGATTTTATGGTCCCGGGCAATGGTCGCCAGTTCCGTGATAGCCTCCAACGGATAGATCGTACCTCCTGCCCGGTTGTGCGTATTTTCGACACTCAGCAGGGCCGTACGCGGATAGTGAATATTCTCCATCCGAATGGCATTTAGTACTTCCTCCTTTGGCATGACTCCGTAGCTGCCGCGGATGGCCTTGACCTGTACCTGAGAATGAAAAGCAATCCCGCCGGATTCCAGGTTATAGACATGGCAATTTTCTTCGCAGATCAGCTCATCACCCGGCTGGGTGTGCAGCTTCACGGCGATCTGATTGGACATCGTACCGCTGGGGACATACATCGCGGCCTCTTTGCCCAGCATCCCGGCAATGCGCTCCTCCAACCGATTGATCGAAGGATCTTCTCCGTAGACATCATCACCGACTTCAGCCGCAGCCATCACTTTGCGCATCTCCGCAGACGGCTGGGTAACAGTATCACTACGCAAATCAATCATTCTCAATTCCCTCTGTCGCATTCCAATCCTTCTCGAAAAAGCACCACTTTCTGCCAACTTACGTGATTTCAGTTTTTTTTCAAACCGATTTCCGTCGCTGACAACTTCTTTCCGCTATCTGTTTCCCGTCGGTTTCGGAGTACCATCGCAGCCTAGCAAAGGAAGTTTTACCTTGAAAAAGAAGCGAAACTACCCTAAAATCTGCGCAGTATGAATACGGATACGCGCAAGGCTCTCATCGCTCTTTTTGAAGACTGGTCCGGGGACACGTTAGTGGAGATCAATACCCTGCCACCCTCTGGGTCCGATCGGGAGTACTATCGCATGCGTGGCAAGAACAGCATTGCCATCGGTGTCTTCAATCCCGACCCCAAAGAGAATCATGCCTTTCTCTCATTTTCAAAAACCTTTTCCGCACTCGGCCTGCCGGTTCCAGAAATCTACGCGGAAGATCACCAAAACCGCATCTATCTTCTGCAGGATTTGGGCGACCAGACCCTGTACAGCTTTCTTAAAAGGGTCCGTACCCAGGACGAATTTCCGGATGAATTGCATGCCGTTTATCAGCAAGCCATCGCCGAATTGCCCCGCTTTCAGGTTCTGGGCCGCCAAAAGATCGATTACAAGGCTTGCTACCCACGGGCTCGATTCGATCACCAATCGATGCGCTGGGATTTGAATTACTTTAAATATTATTTTCTGAAATTGGCCCGCATTCCGTTTGACGAGCAGTCGCTGGAAGAGGATTTCGAGACCTTCATCGATTTCCTCCTGCAACCCGATTGCGACTACTTTCTCTATCGGGATTTTCAATCACGCAATATTATGCTGCTCAACCAGCAACTCCATTTTATCGATTATCAGGGGGGTCGCCGGGGGGCGCTGCAATACGATATTGCTTCCCTGCTCTACGATTCCAAAGCCGACATTCCCGATCCCATCCGCGAGGATCTTCTGAACCATTACCTGGACTGTCTCGAACAGCAGATTCCGGTCGACCGTATCGAATTCCGCCGGTATTACTACGGCTATGTATTGATTCGTATCATGCAGGCCATGGGCTCGTACGGCTATCGCGGTTTCTATGAAAAAAAAGCGCATTTCCTGCAGAGTATTCCCTATGCGCTCGAAAATGTCAAAACACTCCTGACCAAAATTGACTTCGGGATTCCCCTACCAACACTATTGGGAATTCTGGCCAAGCTGACCCAATCCGCGCGCCTGCAGGAACTGGCCCGCAACGAAAAGATGCTCACCGTCCAAATCAACAGTTTTTCCTATAAAAAAGGGATTCCCATCGATACCTCCGGACATGGCGGCGGCTTCGTATTCGACTGCCGCGCCATCCACAATCCGGGTCGCTATGATGCCTACAAGTCTTTGACCGGCAAAGATACAGCGGTGCAGGATTTTTTGAAACAGCAGGGCGAATTTCAGTCCTTCATGAACAGCGTATATGCTTTGGTGGAGCAGAGTATCGAAAAGTACCAAAAGCGCAATTTTACGCATCTGATGATCAATTTCGGCTGCACCGGCGGACAGCACCGCTCGGTCTATTGCGCCGAATTGTTGCAACAGCGGCTGCGCCAAAAATACAGCCTCAAGACCCGTGTCCGGCACTATGAGCTGGACGAATCCGGGAACGAATCCTGAAAACCCATTCTATCCATGCCGCCCTCAATCCATACAGCCATGATTCTTGCCGCGGGACTGGGTACGCGTCTGCGCCCGCTCACCGATCATACCCCGAAGGCGCTCATCAAGATTGGTGATCGCCCTCTGCTCGAATCATTGATCGTGAAATTGGTTGAAAGCGGAATACAAAGAATTGTCATCAACGTTCATCATCATGCCGATCAAGTTCGCGATTTTGTTACATCGCTAGATCTGCCCGGTGCCGATCTTCTCCTTTCGGACGAATGTGACCGTTTGCTGGATACCGGCGGAGCCATCAAAAAGGCTTCCCCTCTGCTAAACAAGGAACCCTTTCTGTTGCACAATGTGGATGTTCTCAGCAATATCGATCTGGTGCAACTGGCAGGCCAGCATCTCCGGAGTGCCAGTTTGGTCACGCTCGCCGTGACTGCACGCGACTCCAGCCGCTATCTGCTCTTTGATCAGCATCGCCAATTGGCCGGCTGGGGCAACCGTCGTAGCGGGGAAAAAATAGTCGTACGCCCGCAGCGATCGGAATCGCTGAAAGCCTTCGCCTTCAGCGGTATCCATGTAATCGATCCAAAGATCTTCCGCTTCATGCCTCAGGAGTCGGTTTTTCCGATTTTACCATTTTACCTGAAACTCGCCGCGACGCAGAAGATCACCTGCTTCGACCACAGCGAGGGTATCTTTATGGATATCGGAAAACCGGATGCTCTCCAACGAGCCCGGCAATACTTCCATTCTGAAAATCAATAAGTTATCTAGCGGATTTCTGCCAACAATTCTCTGGCCTGTTGCAGGCTGGTTGGTGTTACCGTTTCGCCACCGATGAGTTTGGCAATCTCGTGAACCCGGTCTTCGTAGGCCAATGTCTCCACCAGCGTACGCGTCCGGTCATCGCTGCTCACTTTCGCAACACTGATATGCTGATCTCCCAGCGAAGCAATCTGCGGCAGATGAGTAATACAGATAACCTGATGAAAGTGGGCCAACTGATGCAATTCCCGGCCCACGACGTGTGCAATTTTGCCGGAAATACCGGTATCGATTTCATCGAATATGAGCACCGGTATAGCATCTCGGCCGGCCGTAATTGTCTTCAGTGCCAACATGATGCGGGAAACTTCACCACCCGAAACGATGTGAATCAGGGGCCGCAACGGTTCACCGGGATTGGTACTGATCAGAAAGCGAATGCGATCCATGCCGCTCCGATCGGCCCGAAATGCTTGTTCTTCCAGCTGCACCCAGCCCCTGGAATCGGGTACGTTTTCGATCTCCACCTGAAAGCGACTGCCCCGAATTCCCAGCCGTTCCAGAACGGCATGAATCTCCTCTTCGAGTTCAGTGGCGCTGCTCCGCCGCGCCTGCGACAGCTCCCAGGCAATCTGACTGAATCGCCTGATGATCCCGGTTCGTTCTCCTTCGAGACGTTCTATCTCCTGTTCGAGTCCCTCGTCAGCATTCAGTTTGCCTTCGATTTCCTGTTGATACTCCAGAATCCCCGCAATCGAATTGTTGTACTTTTTCATGAGCTGCTGCAGCGTGAACAGGCGCTGATTAATCGCTTCGAGCTTCTTCGGATCAAACTGAATTTCCTGATCATAGCCCGCCAGCGACTTGGAAAGTTCCTGGAAGAGATACTGGGTCTCTTTGAGCCGCGGCAGGTATTCCTGAAATGACTTATCCATATCCGCGAGCGTATTCACGCGCCTGATGACGGACTGCATCTGCTGGTAAAAAGAATCTTCTCCTTCATAAAGACTGAGATTGAGCTGATTGGCAATCTGGTGGATCTTTTCGGCATTCTCGAGCAGTGATTTTTCATCTGCCAGCTGTTCGTACTCGCCGGCTTGCAGATTTGTTTTTTGAATCTCCGCCTTCTGAAATTCCCACAGTTCCTTGCGCTCGCGGTTCAGCTGGTGGCGCTGCCGCAGAAGACTGATCTGCTCAGTCAATCGGCAGAGTTGCTCGTATTGCCGCTCAACTCGCTGACGCAATTCGGAATAATCTCCATAGGCATCCAGGAAATCGATATGGCTTTCCTCCCGCAGGAGGGACTGGTGATCATGCTGACCATGCAAATCCACCACTAAATCACCGACGGTTTTCAATACATTCACCGGGCAGGGGTTTCCATTAATCCAGGCCCGGCTGCGACCGGCGGCATTCAGCTCCCGGCGCAGGAAAAGAGTATTATCGCTGACCGAAATTTGATTTTTGCCCAGTTCCGCAAGGATATTTTGATCCCTGTCCAGGCCGGAGAATTCACAGACAATGACGGCTTTATCGGCACCCGACCGGATCATGCTCAGATCCGCTTTCTCCCCCAGGGCAAGTCCGAGCGCATCGATGATAATCGATTTTCCCGCTCCGGTCTCCCCTGTCATAATCGTAAATCCATCGGCCAGCTCGACAGCCAGATGATCAATAATGGCAAAATTTTCAATCGTCAGGCGCTGTAGCAGCATCGCCCTCTCCGCTGTTTGAGAACGACTTCGGAAAATTTACTTAATCTCATAAATCTTATGAAAAACCCCTCGTTTCTCGATTAGATAATAGATCACTAATCCAATCAATATTCCACCGATATCGGCCGCATAGTCACCAAATGCGCAATCGCGCCCGGGTACGTAAAGTTGGTGAATTTCATCGAGGCCGGCATAAATGGTACCCCAGCCCAGCGTCCAGATCCAGGCTTTTTCCGAAAGAGTGACCCGATTACTCATGCGGAAGGCCAGCATCAGGAGCCCTGCATAAATCGCAAATTCAACAAAATGCACCCATTTGTCCAGCAATCGGAACCGCAGGTGCGGAATATCGCTCTGGGAAATCGATGAGAGCAGGAAAATCAAAATCGTATATAAGATCGCAGGTACTTGCCACCAAAATTTCTTCATACTATCGCAACCGATCATACTCTTTCAGAACCCGCGGGAGATATTCGATCAGATCGCTGGCAACGAAACCGCGGATTCCCAAATCCATCCGTCCCAGATCTGCCGCCGTCCCATGCAGAAAAACAGCACTGCAAGCCGCTTCGTAAGCGGGCATGCCCTGCGCCAGGAATGCGGCGATCATGCCGGTCAGAACATCGCCGCTGCCACCACTCGCCAGAGCCGGATTACCACTCGAATTGACCGCCGTCGTGAGGTCTTTAGCGACCACGATACTGGGGGCTCCCTTGAGAACCAGCGTGACGGCATGCTGCCGCACAAATTGGCGTGCAGCTTCGATGGGATTTTCCCGCACAGCCGCGATGCTCGTTCCTGCCAGCTGGGCAAATTCACCGTAGTGCGGGGTCAAAACGACCTCTTCCAACTGCTCTAAAAGTTCCATGTTTTGCGGTAGAGCATGCAGTCCATCGGCATCGATGATGACTCTCTTATTCTTGCTCTGCCGCAACAGCCGGATACTAAATGCCAGCGCTTCGGGATCATCCGAAAGGCCCGGTCCCAGAGCAACGACATCACACCATTCGAGACGCTCTTTCACCTGAACCAGGCTATCGGCCGAAAAGGTTTGCTGCTCCGATTCATCCACCGGAAGGGTCAAGACCTCCGTGAGTTGCGTTTCCAGAATCGGATTCAGCGATGCGGGAATAGCGGCCACCACCAGACCGGCACCGCTGCGTGAGGCACCCTGTGCGGCCAAAATGGCGGCCCCGGTCATGCCTGCAGACCCGGCACACAGCAGCACTTTCCCCCGGCGGTGCTTATAGGTATCCCTGGCAATGGGCGGAAGCATTCCGTGGACCTCCTCTTTCCGAATCAAAGAGGTTTCGGTCTCCAGCACCGTATAGGATCGCGCCGGATATCCCAGATCCGCCAGGACCACCTCACCGGCATACTCGCGACCGGGTGAAAACAGCAGCCCCCGTTTTAGAAATCCCATCGTTACGGTTTTGATCGCCCGGACGGCAAGCCCACCGACCTGGCCGGTATCGCCCAATATCCCCGAAGGAATATCGATCGCCAGCACCGGTCGCCTGGCCTGATTGATGGTTTCGATAATCGTCCGAATCAATCCGCGGACCTCACCGCGCAAACCGGTTCCCAGCAATCCGTCAATGATCAAATCCGCCTCGGGTAAGCGGTCGATCAACTCTAACTGTTCGGACTTTTGGATAGCCTGGATGCGGATTTCGGCTTGCTGACATTGCTGATAAAAATGCTTCGCATCGCCGCTGATTTTTACGGGATCGCCGATAATCCAAACCCGGATATCGGCACCCCATTCCCATAAATCACAGGCTGCCACGAAACCATCCCCGCCATTGTTGCCGGTACCACAGAAAATGTCGATACGGCTGCCGGGCACATCCTTCAATATCTTTTTGGCTTTCAGCGAAACGAAATTCCCGGCTTTGCGCATCAGCTCGATACCGGGAATGCCAAGTTCGTGGATCGTATGTTGATCGACCTGTTTGGCCTCCGTATTGCTGAGAATATACTCCTTCATAGATTCACCACTGCGATAGCGATTGCAAATTCCTTTACGTGCGAGATGGAGATCTCGATTTCCATTCCGGCGCACTGTTTGGCCAGCTTTTCGGAAAGCTGGACCTGCGGACGCCCATCCGCATGGTTGATAATCTCCAGATGGGTCAGGGGCACTGCGATCTCATCAAAACTGGCCATGATGGCTTTCTGCAGAGACTCCTTGGCCGCAAACTTACCGGCAAAATGCTGCGCCGGAAAGGCTTTGGACTGACAGTATTTGATCTCGGTAGCCGTAAATATTTTCGCTAAGAAGCGTTGGCCGTATTTGTGGATGGCGTTCTCCAGACGCGCGACATCGGCGATATCGGTTCCGACCCTAAGCACAGCGGCACTCCTTTTTGACAATCGGAATCAATCCGCTGATACTGCTGATCTCGTAATCCGCGCCGGGATGTTGTGTTTCGAAACGGTCGCCATAGCGCGCAAAAACCGTCTTCATGCCGACTTTCGAGGCTCCGATCATATCGCGCTCAGCCCAATCTCCGATCATCAGGGCTTCCGCCGGATCGACCTGCAACCGATCCAATGCCAACAAAAAGGGTTTCGGGTGCGGTTTGCGCTCATGTGTATCCTCATAAGTGATCACAACATCGAAATAATTCTGCAACTGGGTCGCACAGATCCGCAGCCAGGCCTCGCGACGCGGCGCATCCGAAATAACCGCCAGCTTCAAGCCCAGTTTGAGGATCGCAATCAGGGTCTGATGAACAGACGGATAGGTACGCAGGTGACTGTCTTTGGCCTGGCGATACGCCAGAATCGCGGCAGCTAATATCTTATGATCGATCGCACCCAATTCGCGCTCCAGAAAATCATCGAAAACATACTGATATTCGATTCCTTTTTCATCATAGATACGATTGATGCCCTCTTCGATTGCAGCTGCAGTCCCGCCTAGCCCCGCATCCATCATGGCTTCCACCGCCGCGGAGATACCGGCGTTTTTCATACGCATAAAATCGAGCAGAGTATTATCGAGATCAAATATAACGGCACGTAACATAATTTCCAGAAATGAAGATACAATTAATTTTGCTTTCTTGCAATTTCCTTTACGAAAACAAAAGGGGTGAGATCAGCTCTCACCCCTTTTTCGAATATCGATTG
>Ga0180432_10006636_pt1 | contig 14971 bp, 15 predicted proteins | sample SS_ome_10_FD_132414 | JGI IMG/M metagenome (GOLD analysis project Ga0180432, IMG submission 132414) | Hypersaline lake sediment archaeal communities from the Salton Sea, California, USA - SS_1_MS_2 metaG | ecosystem: Environmental > Aquatic > Non-marine Saline and Alkaline > Hypersaline >... | reverse complement strand
GCTGCGACGATTCCGGCCCTCACGTGGCGCTTTGGCCACGCTCCGGACCGGAATCGTCTTGCTCCTCGCATCTCAGGCACTTGCGGCAACCTCGCTACGTCTTCATGAATAATCCGGGCTAGGTGGGGGGGCAGGCCATTGGATTTCAGATTGCAGCCGTCAGCTTTCGATCAGCGTGATCAGGCTCAAGAAGGCAAGGCAGCACCGGAAAGGCTCTCGGGAAAGCGCCTTCAGGGCACGCGCGTGAAGCCCGCCGCGTCGAAGTGGCGGTCGAAGGTGAAGGCGCGCCTGCACCGGTGCTTTCGCATGAGCACGAAGGAGACGGCGTCGGTGAAGCTGACGGCCTGATCCCCGTACTTCCCGAACAGGGCGAGAGCCTTGATCTCGTCCTCCCTCTCCGGGCGCAGGATGGTCAGAAACCGTGACGCGTACAGGTTCCGCGCCCGATCCACGGCGAAACGAACACCCGCCCAGCGCGCCAGGAGCGTGAAGGTCTCGTCGAGCACGAAATTGCTGGTGAGGCAGGGTTCGGAGCGACGGCGAAGCCGCTTCCAGACCTCCGAGGCTTTTTCGTGGTGCTGGTCCTTCTCGATGAATCGTGCGAGGAAGGCCCCGGTGTCGAGGTAGATCAATCGCCTTCTCCGTACAGGTACCGGTCGTGGTGTTCCGAGAGGTCGCGGGGGTTCTTCCCCGTATGGACGGCCTCGTCCGCGAAGAGGGGATCCTCCGCTCCGCCTCCTTTCCGCGTCCTCTCCAGCAACCTCTCCAGCGCCAGGCGGACGAGCTCTCCGAGGGAGACCCCTTGGTTTCTCGCCCGATTTTCAGCCCGTGCCTTCAGGTCTTCGGGCAGCATGATGGTGGTGCGTTTCATGGCGCCTCCTGGAATTGTATATGCATAATAACATATACATATTATCGAGGTCCATGCCCTGACCGGGAGAACCTCGACCCATTTCCCGTTTTCCATTTCCCCGCGGCATTCGCTACCATGCCCCCATGAAGGGCCTGACCCACTTCATCTCGGGCGTAGCAGCGGCGAGCTTCATCGAGCCGGCGATCACGGGCGCGGCGGAGCACACCTCCTTCGCCATGGTGCTGGCGGGCGTGGGGGGCATCCTCCCCGACACCCTCGACTTCAAGCTCGCCCAGTTCATCGAGCGAAAGCACCTCGAGGGCGATCCCGACCCGAGGACCCCCGACCCGAAGGCGCTGGTCGAGGTCGGCCGCAAGGCCGTGGAGATGGCCTGGGAGGCGGACGGGAAGGAGATCCAGGCGCAGTTCCACACCGCCAAGCTCAGCGGGGACCTCCACCGGCAGTACTTCCTCCGGTTCGACCCGAAGGCGGGGACCTTCACGGTTCGCATCGGCCCGGCCGTGACCATGAGCCAGGTGCCGGTGGAGCTGGACGACGGCCAGGCGGGAAAGGAATGTACGGTCGAGCTCCCCCACCCCATCCGGTACGACTACGAGGAAGAGAGCTCGGTGGACATCTTCAACGGCCCCTCTCTCGGCTTCAAGAAGACGCGGGACGGCCGCGCCGTACAGATCGCCTTCATCCCCTGGCACCGGCGCTGGAGCCACAGCCTGACCGGCGGGGCGGTCTTCGCCGCGCTGGTGTTCGCCCTTCTCGGGCCCGTCTTCGCGGCTTGCGCCGGCGTGGGGTGGCTGACCCACGTCCTGGAGGACCAGCTGGGGCACATGGGCTCCAACCTGTTCTTCCCCTTCACGCGGGAGCGCACGCGCGGCATGAAGCTCATGCGCTCGGGCGACGCGATCCCCAACTTCTTCTTCGTCTGGCTCTCGGTGGCGCTCATCTTCTTCAACCTGAACCGCTTCGCCGAGGAGCCCCCCATCGACCCCTCCTTCGTCTCGGGCTTCTTGCCCTACATCGCGCTCTCCTTCGTCCTCCCCTTCGGGCTGATGTGGCTTGCGGGCAAGCTGCTCACGGGCTTCGAGAAGCGGCGCGAGGCCTCCGCGCTCGGCTGCATGGAAGGCGAGGCGCCGGCGGACGCCGAGGCAAAGCAGGAGATGGACGAGAACTTCGCGGGGTAAGGGGGCGCGGTCGGGGTGCGACGGCGGCGCGCAGGCACGGGCCGTCGTTCGTAGTGAGCCACGCAATTCCGAAATCCCCCGTTCACGAAGGGAATGGGGATCTTGAAACCCTCTAAAAATGCTCGAAGGCCTCTTCGCCGGGGTCGCCGAGGACCTCGAGCCCCTCGCCCTCCAGCACCCGGCCGATGCGCGTCAGGGGGACGCCAAACTTCTTCTCAAAGCGCATCCGGACGCGTTCCACCGCGCCGGGGGAGGCGGTGAAGAGGAGTTCGAAGTCCTCGCCGCCGTCGAGGCCGAGGGAGGCGGGGGGCCGGCCGAGGCGCTTCGCGGCGTCGTCGAGGGGATTCCCGGCGGGAAGGCGCGAGGCGTCCAGCTCCGCATGGACGCCGCTCTCCCCGGCCAGGAGGGAAGCGCAGGCGCGCACGCCGTCGGAGAGATCGATGGCGCAGCGCACGTTAGCGGCGTGGCGGAGGAAACAGGCCTCGTCGAGTCGGGGGACGGGGCGGAGGAATTTTCCGACGACGGCTTCCCCTTCTTCGGCCGGCCGGTCCTCCTCGAGCCAGGCCAGTCCGGCGGCCGCGGATCCGGGGGCGCCGGTGACCCAGATCGCCTCGCCGGGTTTCGCGGTGCTGCGAAGAAGCGCGGCGCCGGGGTAGACGGATCCGGTCAGGGCGGCGGTGGCGGTGACGCCGGCCATGGACCGCGCGAGGTTCCCGCCGGCCAGGGGCGCTTTGTAGGCCTCGGCCGCCCGGAGAAGCCCTTCGAGAAACGCGTCGAACCACGAGACGAGTGTCTCCGCCTCCAGGGAGAGGGCGACGACGGCGCCGAGCGGCCGGGCGCCCATGGAGGCGAGATCGCTGAGGCCCTGGACCATCAGTTTCCAGCCGAGGGCGTCGGGGGAGGTCCAGGGTTTCCTGAAATGGACGTCCTCGGCCAGGGTATCGATGGTGAAGACGATCTGTTCGCCGGGAGGCGGGGCGAGCACGCAGGCGTCGTCGCCCGGTCCGACGACGAGGGGGGCCTTCGCGGGCGGGAGAACGGCCCTGAGCCGGCGGATCAGGCCGGACTCGCCGGCCTCACCGGCGCTCTCTGCCTCGGAAGTCTCTCGCATGCTGGTGCGCGGCGCGACGTTTCAGCGCCGGTCAGTCTTCGCGGTCGATGTCCCTGAGGTAGATCTTCTCGACCTCCACGTAGATGAGGTCGATGGTGTCGAGGATGCGCTCGAACGTCTTGTTGCTGGACTGGCAGGCTCCGCAGATGATGTCCCGCGTGAGTTCCAGGAGACGAAATTTCTCCTCCGGTTTCAGCTTCACGTCGGCCATGACTCCTCCAAGTTTTCCCAAAATCCCCACGACGGTATTCCGACGGAGAGGCTCCACACCCCCCACTTCGGTCCCCCGGCGCTCGCGACGCCGGGGAAGCGCTTCGCCTGGATACCCGCATTTCAAAGCCCTTGTACGCCAACACGAGAAGGATTGTCAACCCCCCAGTCGCATATCCTTTTCGTCCAGGGGCCTTCTTTTCGGACGGGTTTCCGGATGCCTTAAATGACCGCGCAAAGCCGCGGGATTTCCTTGACGGTAGAAACTTCCTTCTGGTATAGATAGCGCACTGAATCCTCATGGAGGGCTTACGGTTGGGAAAGAACATCCTCCTGATCTCCGTCTTGGTTTTTTCCCTGACAGCGGGAACGTCTCTGACGCAGGCGTCTCCGGAGCGGGAATCCGTGGACATCGCAAGCTGGATGGACACCTTCGAGACACCGTTTCATGCGGAGGACGTCAAACCTTGTCGTGAAATCGTTCCCCCCGAACCGGGGAAGACGCCTTACCTGTATGTCCGCGTGCTTCCCGCCCTGGACGCGATCGACGGCGGGCCCAACATCGACCATGCCGACCAGGGGACCGGCACCTACAAGGAGGCGTTCTCGCCGGGTGTGGGCGTGAATTTCGAGTTCTGGACCCGTTTCGAAAGTTGCATCTACATGACCGTTCAGGTCGGCGCGACGAGGTTCGAGGGGGGCCATACGCTGGACACCATGGATCCCGGCCTCAACTACCGTCTCCGCGACATGACGATCTTTTACGCGACGATCGGCGGCGCGTTCACCGGGCCGCTGGCCTTCCTCACGAGGACAACGGGAAAGGTCGACGATCTCCAGGGGCTCCTCGGCATCGTGCATTTCAACCTCGGCATCGGCTACCAGGCCGCTCTGAAAGCGGAATGGGGCGAAGTGTCTTCCAGCTATCCGTACGTCACCGGCGATACGTTCGATTTCTGGAAATCGGCCGCCCGTTTCGTGGGCCAGTTCGCGATCGGCCTCTCCTACCGGGCCGGGCCGTTCTCCCTTCTGGTGGATATCGGGGTGCGGACCTTCGGACGCCCCCGTCCGGACACGGAGCCGCGATGGTGGTCGGGCGGAGCCACGATGATCACCTATCCCATCCGGGCAGGCGCCAGTTATCGCTTCTGACAGGCTCGTCCAACAGGCACGCCGTCGGTCCGTATCAATTTCCATGCGGACCCTTCCCATCCTGATGCTCTCGATCTGTTTCGTCTCCCTCACGGGCTGCCCCCGCGACCCCGAGGGCGCTTCCGAAGACGCCCTCGACGATCTCTCGGAAGCCGTCCGCGAGATCGAGACGCTTCAAGCCGAAAATCGCTCCTTGCGCCGGGAGGTCCGCGCCCTGCGCCGCGCGTCGAACGATCTTCAGGAGGATCTGGAGAAGCAGACGGCGGCCGCAGAGAAGGCTTCCGGGCGGATCGCCACGCTGGAAAAGCAGGCGCGCGCGCTCGAACAGGCGCTCGCCATGGCCTCCCGGGCTTCCGGTTCCCGGCCCGAACCGGCTTCCCCGCCCGCCCCCTCGGAGATCGCTTCCCTGTTCCTGGAGGCCATCCGGAGCCGGGATCGCGAGGCGATCGACGCGCTGGTGGACTGGGAGGGGCTTCTGGCGGCGGCCCTGCTCGAATCCGCCCCCACGCCCCAGGAGGGGCGCACCGCCATCGCCCGGTTCCGGGATCTTTCCGACGCGGACCGCCAGGATCGCGTCGAGGCGGCGCGGAAAGAGTTCCTGGATTCGGTGCTCTCGGGGGACGCCTCGTACGTCCTTCCCGGAAGAGGGGCGCGCGGACCGGGATTCATCCGCTACCGGATTCCGAAGGAGGACGCCACGGGGTTCTGGACCGTCCTTCTCCAGCGTGGCTCGGAAGGGGACTGGAAGGTGGTCGGGTTGGTGTGGGAATCCCGGCCGGAAGAGGAGCCGGGGGGGGACGGTGAGGGGCAGGGGGAGGAGGGGAGATGACGCAGATCAGAGCCTGTGAAAAATTCGCCGGGTTCCATCGTTTCCGGTGCTGCGGTGCTTTTTCGAGCCTGATTCATCAGAAGGGAAATCATGCCGATCAGGGTCGAAAGACTGCCGTATCCGGCGGCTTGCACGTTTTGGCTGCAGCTCTGCTGCTTTGGACGCTGGCTCTTTCCCGCTCGGTGTCCCCGGTGTCGTCATTCCTGCTCGAGGTAGAGGATCCGTGAGCAGTTCTTGCAGCGGATGATCTCGCTGGCGCCCATCAGGAGGTTGATTTCCTGGGCTGTCAGGTTGATGAAGCATCCCTGACAGACGCCGTCGGCGACGGAGGCGACGGCGATTCCCTGCCGTCCTTCGGCGATTTTCTCGTACTCTTCGAGGATCTCTTCGGGGATCAGCGCGGCGAAATCCTCGCGTTTTTTCTGGAGCTGTTCCATTTCCTCGTGGATTTCCTTCCGTTCTTCTTCGGCCTGTTTTTCGATCTTCCCTTTTTCCTCCCTGGCGGATTCGACGTTCGCGGCGGCCTGCTCGACCTCTTTCCGTGCCTGTTCGACGAGGTCCATTCGTTCGAGGATTTCCTCCTCGGTACTGGAGATCTCGCTCTTCTTGTTGGCGATCTCGTTGAGGATGGCGGTGTATTCCTTGTTCGTCTTGACGGTATTGAGATTCACGTTCAGGCGCGTGATTTCTTCCTCGAGCTCCTTCAAGCGGAGTTCGTTTCTCGAGATCTCGACCCGGATGTCGTTTTCCCTTTTCCTGGCGGTTTCGAGTTCGGCCATCCGGGTCTCCACCTCCCGGTCGCGCAGATCCAGGACGGCGGGCCAGCGTTCTTCCTCCCTGCGGAGTTTCTGGATCTCCAGATCGATATCCTGCAGCGCCTTGAGGTTGTCGATGATCTTTCGCATCGTGTCCATCATACTTTCCGCGTCCCCTCCAGGAATCCCAGGAGTCGCCGGCTCCTCACGGGATGTTGCAGTTTCCGGACCGCCTTGGCCTCGATCTGCCGCACCCTCTCGCGCGTGACCTTGAAGATCCGGCCCACTTCTTCGAGCGTATAGGTATACCCGTCCCCGATGCCGTAGCGCAACTTGATGATCTCCCGTTCCCGGAAGGTGAGCGTCTGCAGGACCCGTTCGATCTTTTCCTTGAGCATTTCCTGCGTGGCGGCGTTGACGGGAGATTCGGTGCTGTTGTCCTCGATGAAATCGCCGAAGTAGGAGTCGTCGCTCTCCCCGATGGGGCGATCGAGGGAGATGGGGTGCTTGGAAATCTTGAGGACGCGCTTGGTCTCCTCCACCGAGATCCCGGCGGACTGGGAGATTTCCTCGATGGTGGGTTCGCGGCCTTTTTTCTGGACCAGCTTCTTGGTCACGTTGCGGATCTTGCTCATCGTCTCGATCATGTGGACGGGAATCCGGATCGTGCGGGCCTGGTCGGCGATGCTCCGCGTGATGGCCTGACGGATCCACCATGTCGCGTACGTGCTGAACTTGTATCCCCGCTTGTACTCGAACTTCTCCACCGCCTTCATGAGCCCCGTGTTCCCCTCCTGGATCAGGTCCAGAAAGGACAGGCCACGGTTCCGGTACTTCTTGGCGATGCTCACGACGAGCCTGAGATTCCCGCTCGAGAGCTTCCGCTTCGCCTCCTCGTAGGCCTCGAAGTGCGCTTCCATCTCCTTCACCCGGCGCTTCAGGTCCCCCGGCTTCTCCAGCGCGACGTCCGTGAGCCCCCCCAGCATGGCCCGCACCTCCGTCACCTTCCGCCGGCTTCCGCGCTCCTCGTGAAGGCGGCCGATCTCCCCCTCCAGACCCTGCATCCGGTCCGCGATGTCCTTCAGCTTCTTGACCATCGGCCGGATCTTCTTGATCTGGATGTTCAGCTCTTCCAAAAGGATCACCGCACGCCTCTGCCGGAACCGGATCCGCTCCCACACCTTCTCCGCCACGGGACGGGACACCTTCCCGTTGTTGGTCCTCTCGTAATCCCGCCGGTTCCACTCCAGGATCCGTTTCACCGTCTTGATGTTCTCCGGAAGCCTCTCCGACATCTCCACCTTGCTCAGGTCGCCCGACGTGGACACCTTCAGCGTCCGGTCGAATGCGAGCTTCCCCCGGTTCACCTCGTCCAGGATGCTGAGCGCGTCCATCTGGGCGATCTCGGATTCCAGCACCCGCTTGCGGAACCGGGCCCGCGTCAGTTCGATCTGCTTCGCCAGCGCGATCTCCTGCTCGCGGGAAAGCAGCGGGATCTCCCCCATCTGCGTCAGGTACATCCGCACGGGATCGTCGATCTTCTGGTCCAGGCCGTTCTTCGCGTCCCGCTCGCTTCCACCATCCGTTCCGGCTCGCCCGTCTCCCTCGGTCTCCCCCAGCACCTCCACGCCCAGATCGTCCAGAATCATCAGGATCGCGTCGATCCTGTCCGGCGAAACCAGCGAGGAAGGAAGCATCCGGTTCATCTCGTCGAACGTGATGAATCCCTTCCGCTTTCCCTCGGACACCAACGACTGGATGCGCGGTTCGAGATCTTCCATGAACTTCACCTCATTGCCCGGACGACTTCGACTCGATCTGGCAGGAAAGCGCGACCAGCTCCTCCAGAAGCGCCCGCTTCCTCTCACGGTCCCCCGACGCCTCCGCCTCCTTGAGCGCCGACTGCAACGCCCCCTTACGCGTCTTGAGGTTCAATCGGGCGATCTCTTCAAGGCCGTCCTCGTACAACTTCTTGTACTCCGGGAGGCAATCCGCCATCTCCTGCTCGAATATCCGCTCCGAAACCTCCTTGAACGCCCCCTCCGGTTCGGACTGGATCACCTGCGCAAGAACCACACGACCCGAGCGATCGAACACCTCGAACGCGCGTCGCGCCGCCTCGCGAAGCGTCGGATCCTCGAAACGCTCCGAGGGCATCTCCTCCCGGGCACGCGCGAACAGCGATGCGTCCCCCAGCAACGCCTCCAGAATCCACCCCTCGCAACGAGCCCGCGCGTCGCTCGAAGACGACGGCGCCCTTCGCGACCGAAGCGGTGAAACGCGTTTGGGGCCCTGACGAAGCCGCGACGATAGCGCGTCCCTCGAGACCCCCAGCCCCTCCGACGCCCGGTGAAGGAACGATTCCCGCTTCACGGGATTGCGAACCCGGCGGATCAGCGCGAGCACCTCGTCCGCCGCACGAGACAGCCCGGCGGAGGTCGTCACATCCTCCTTGCGCACGGCCGTCTCCAGCTTGAAATCGAACAGGTCCCTCCCCCCCGAAACAGCGTCCCGGAAGGACTCCCCCCCGCGAGACGCCACGAAATCGGCCGGATCCTCCCCCGCGGGGAGTATCACGACGGAGATATCCATGTCCTCCGCCACCAAAACGTCCAGCCCCCGCTCCATCGCTGCCACACCCGCCTCGTCGCCGTCGAACACCAGCGAGAGCCTGTCCGTGTATCGCTTCAGGAGGCTCACGTGCTCCGGCGTCAAGGCCGTCCCGCACGTCGCCACGGCGTTGCGAATCCCCGCCTGGTGCAGCAGAATCACGTCCGTGTACCCCTCCACCATCACCACACCCTCCCCGCGAAGATCCTCCTCGCGCGCCAGGTGCAACCCGTACAGAAGACGGCTCTTCCGGTAGATCGACGTTTCCGGCGTGTTCACGTACTTCGGCGCCCCCTCGTCCGCGCCCGGAAGAACCCGCCCGCCGAAACCCACCACCCGGCCCCGCGCGTCGCAGATCGGAAAGACGAGCCGGTTCCGGAAACGGTCGTACTTCCCTCCGCTCCGGGACGTCACCAAAAGACCCCCCTCTTCCAGGTAGGACTCACGGACGTCCCCCGCCAGCGCCTTCAGGCAACCGTCCCATCCCGCAAGCGCATACCCCAGAAGGAAACGGTCCGCCGTCTGCGCCGTCACCTCCCGCTTTTCCAGGTACGCGCGCGCCTCCGCCCCCGCTTCCGATTTGAGATTCGATCGAAAATGAGACGCCGCCGCCCGCAAGGCGTCCAGAATCCCCTGCCGCTCCCGGGAGGAGGCGTCCTGAGGACCTCCGCCCGTTTCCCGGATCGACACCCCCGCCCGGTCCGCGAGGAACTTCACCGCCTCGGGAAACTCCATCTTCTCGTGGCCCATCAGAAAATGGAAAACGTTCCCCCCCTTCCCGCAACCGAAACACTTGAAAATCTGGCTCTCCGGAAACACGTGAAAGGACGGCGTCTTCTCGGAATGAAACGGACAAAGCGCCTTGTAGGACTTCCCGGAGCGCTTGAGCGGAAGATGGGCCCCGATCACCTCGACAATGTCGACGGCTTCTCGGACCCGGTCGATGTCTTCGTCGGGAATCCGACTCCCCACGCCCAGCCTCTCCACTGTCCACGCCAGATGGGAACCAGGCTCCCCGGTAACTTCAATCCCCTCAGCCCCAAGAAGTTACCGAATTTCCCCCGCCGCCGGGAAGCCAGATAAAAAAATCGTATAATCTTTCAAGTATAACGGTGCATCGTGGGTTGTCAAGGCCATATCGCGACAATCTCTTTACGACCTTCGCCCAATCCCCGGTCTTCCGTGTTCTGGGCCCACCGTGTCCCGGCGCCGGGCCTTGAACGGTCCGGAAACGATAAAGTATAGGTATTTAGTTGATATTCTATCCGCCTCTTCGTACGATCGAGGCACGATCCAAACCGGCCGGCGCCTCCCGAGGCGCGGCCCCGACCGAAGGAAAGGGGGTGATGGCCATGGCGAGCATGCCGCCTGCGGCACGGCAACGCCGATTCCGCCGGTTCTGATCGGCCCCCGTGCCGGGCGCAACGTTTGCGCCCGAGAGCGCCGGAGACCTTCGGCGGGGTGCGGATCCCGGGTGGCCGGCCATCGCCCTTCCGACCACCTGAGTTTCCCTACCGCCCGCTGGAAGATCCTCCGGCCGTCTTCGCGGCCGGGATCCGTCCGTTCGCGCCCGAGAGATGGTCGGGCGTTCCCCTGCGGTGGCCCCGGGGCTCCTTCCTACGGTGCTGGGAGGAATCCATGTTGACCTGCGGTGTGGACATTGGCGCACGGTCGATCGAGGTGGTGCTCCTGGATGAGGATCGCGTGGTCGGTGAGATCGTGACGGACAGCGGTCGGAATCCGAGGGAGACGGCCGAGCAGGTCTTTCTCGGGCTGCTGGCCGATGTCGGGGTGCGCGAGGGTGATGTGGCCCGGACGGTGGCAACGGGCTACGGCCGTCGCCGTTTCCGGCGTGCCGACGCCGTGTTTTCGGAGATTTCCTGCCACGCCGCCGGCGTCTCTCACCGGGTTCCCCACGCCAGCACGATCGTGGACATCGGCGGGCAGGATTCGAAGGCGATCCGGCTGATGGGGCCTGGGCGCGTGTCGGACTTCGCGATGAACGACCGTTGCGCGGCCGGGACCGGGAAGTTCATCGAGATGGTGGCGCAGACGCTGGGGCTTTCGCTGGAGGCGTCCGGGGCTCTGGCTCTGGAACCGGGTCCGGCGATCGAGATCAGCGCCATGTGCGCCGTCTTCGCCGAGTCGGAGATCGTGGGTCTGCTCCACGGAGGGGCGGAGGCGGGCCCGGTGCTTCGCGGCGTCTTCCGGTCGGTGGCGCGACGCACGCTGTCCCTGCTCGGCCGGCTGGAGGGGGACGGGGAGATCGTGTTCACGGGCGGTGTGGCCCGGAATCCGGCGGTGGTGAAGGCGCTCGAGCGTCTGTCCGGGCGCCCGGTGCGCCTGCCGGCGTCTCCCCAGACGACGGGCGCGCTCGGCGCGGCGCTTCTCGCGGGAAGAGAGTGTTGACGCGTGCCGGATGTCGACGAAAGGAGGCATTCATGTCCGAGGAGTACAATCTCATGCTGAAGGAGCTGGGCGTCGACGTCGAGCTCCACGACGAGCTGATGTCCACCACGGCCCGGCTACACGAGAAGACCTTCCAGAGCCGCCCCTCGCGACCCGAGACCATGGCGGCCTTCGACGAGGCGGCCCACGCCGTCCATGGCTCGCGCGTGCAGGAGGTCCGCGCGCACCGGCAAGCCGGGGGCAAGTCGATCGGGACGTTCTGCATCTACGTTCCGGACGAGATCGCCCTCGCCGCGGAGGTTTTACCGATTCCCCTTTGCGGGGGGACGGGCTGGTCCGTGGACTATGCGGACAAGATGTTCCCGCGGGACATCTGTCCCCTGGTGCGCTCCACGTTCGGGCTGGCCTTCAGTTCCACGTGTCCGTACAAGACCCTGAAGGACTTCGCCGTGGGCGAAACCACCTGCGACGCGAAGAAGAAGGCCTGGGACCTGCTCGGCTTCAAGGTCATGGAGGTTCCCCAGAAGAAAGCGGAGATGGACCGGGACCTGTGGCGCGCCGAGGTCCGCGCCTCCAAGGACGCCGTGGAGGACCTCTCGGGCGTAACGGTCACGCCGGAGGCGCTGAAGTCCTCGATCCGTCTCGTGAACAAAAAGCGCGACCTGCTCGGGAAGATCAACGCGTATCGCAAGCTCGACCCGCCCCCCCTCAGCGGCCTGGACGCCCTGCTCGTCTCCCAGACGGCCCTGGCCATGGACACGGGCGCCTTCAACGCGATCGCGCAGGCGCTGGCCGACGAGCTCGGGGCGCGCGCCGCTTCGGGCGCGTCGGCGTATGAGACGCCGGGCAAGCGGGTCCTGATGGCCGGCACCCCCTCCCCGCTCGGCTACGCGAAGGTCCACGACGTGGTGGAGTCGTCAGGCATGCGCATCGTGGCGGACGAGTCGTGCACGGGGGTCCGGTACTACCGGAACCTCGTCGACGAGACGCCCGGCGACCTGGAGGGAATGCTCGACGCGATTGCCGACCGGTACTTCACCATCGACTGCGCCTGTTTCTCGCCGAATGCGGAACGGTTCGAGAACGTGGTCGCACTGGCGAGGGCGTACGGCGTGCAGGGCGTCGTGCAGAACGTGCTCCAGTACTGCCACGGTTTCAACGTGGAGGCCAGGGCGCTGGAAAACGCGCTGAAGGACGCGGACCTCCCCTCGCTGAAGATCGAGACGGACTACGCGGAGGAGGACATCGAGCAGCTCAAGGTGCGGGCCGAGGCGTTCAGGGAGATCCTCCCCGACGCCCCGCCGGCCTGCAATGTCCGGGCCGGCGCCGGGCAGGGCTGAGGCTGAAGGAGGGGAGCCGTGGGCTTCCGCATGCAGTACGCCGCCGGAAGGGGACGGCGTGGACGGAGGAGGAGCATCGGACTCCTGTGCCTTGACGGGATCAGTAGTCTTCCCGGACCTGGGAAGCCGTCCAGAGCTCGCGGTACTTGTCCCGCACATAGGGATGCAGCGCGTCCGCATAGGCAAGATCGAGCTCGTTGGCGCGGATCAGCCGAATCACGTCGTAGAGGTCCTGGGGGCGGTGAACGGCGGTCATGCCGCTGGCGATCTTGAGCTCGAGGAGCGTGCGCAGGGCCATCACGGGTCTTCCGTGGCCGTCCAGCTCGGCGGCATCCTCCGGATCGGGGAATGCGACGGGTTTCGGCTTTCCGTCCCCCGGGTAGTCCCCCGCAAGCATCACGTCGATCTTGACACCGTGCTCCGTGTCCCGCATCCCCTTTAAGCCGGGGAAGATCTCGACCCAGCCCCGGCCCAGCCAGCGTTTCTTGAATGCTGCGAGTCCCTCTCGTGTCAGAAGGATGTCGACGTCCTCGGTCATGCGGACATGGCCGTGTACGGCCGCGGCAAGCGCTCCACCGACGGCAAAGGGGATCTGCATGCCTGCGAGCGTTTTGGAGATGCGAAGAGCCGCCTGATGGATGGGAGAACGTTCCATGAAGAACTCCCCGGCGTGCTGAAGGGCTTCCGACAACGTGGTCTTCATGGGGCGATCGGCACCTACCACGGCCTTTGCATGGTTCTCCATCCAGTATCCACGTGGGGACGCGACCGTGTCAAGCGCGGATCCTCTCGAGGCATTCGCGCCGTCAGCAAGTCACAGGCCTTTCCCACCTTCCATAGGCGCTACAAGCAATGTCGTTCCGACAATCCTGCTCTTCTCTTACCGACACCCGTGGGGGCCGCGGGGAACCGGGGGCCGTGAGGGCATGGAAATCGCGAAAAACGGTTACAGCGCGAATAGATCCTCTCGTGCCGCCTCCTTGAACCGCAAGGAGCCTGACCCACCCCCGTTGTCATTCCAGGTGTCGATCTCGAACTTCGGTTTTGGACTTTGGCCGTCCGATCGCGGATACTGCTGACCAGTGACCAGTGACCCATGACCAATGACTGGCCCCCCATGACTACGATCCCTTGCTCCGTCCGCATCGCCGGCGTCGCCGCGATCCTCCTCGTCACGTCCGCGAGCGCCCGCGCCCAGACCTCCGGCCTCCTCGCGATCCTGGATCCCGGCAAGGCTTCCGCGAACACGCTCAGCGGACGGACCGCCTTCTCCTGGCATCCCTTATCGAACGTCACGGGCCAGGAAGAGGATTTCGGGTACAACCGCACCGACCTGCAGATCTCCCTCTCCCTGCCGGTCGCCGAAAAAACGCGCATCAGCACGGGGCTGAACGCCTCGACGCTGCAGGTCGACACGCGGGCGTCGTTTCCCGACTCCGGCCTCCGCTTCCCGCCGGCGCTGTGGCGCGTTCACGGGAACATCGGGGGAAGCGTCCCGCTCGGAAGCGGCGCGCTGCTCGGCGGCTTTCTCGGCTTCGGAACGTCGGCGGACCGCCCTTTCTTCAGCAACCGGGAGCTGACCTTCTCCTCCCTGTTCTTCCTGCGCCTGCCCCAGGGCGAGAGGGACGCCTGGATCCTGGCGCTCTTCTTCGGCACCAGCGGGGCGGAGCTCACCTCCATCCCGATCCCCGTGCTGGCCTACCTCTGGCGCCCTCACAAGAGGTTCCAGGCACTGGCGGGCCTGCCCTTCCTCTTCCTGATGGCCAACCCCGTCGCCTCGTTGCGGATCATCTTCTCCTATTTTCCGATCACGAACGTGAACCTCCGCGCCTCGGCCCGCCTGGGCCCGTTCACCTTCAGCGCCGGGTGGACCGTGAAGTCCGACGCGTTCCGGGTCGTCGAGGAGGAGGACGACCGCGTGTTCCATTACTGCAGCCGCGTCACGGCCGGGGTGTCCGTGCCGCTTTTTTTCCACCGCGCGGGGGAAGACGCCGAGGGGGGCGAGCATGCGACCGAGGGCGGCGAGGGGAAAGCGAAAAAACCCGCCCGGTTCGCCTTCGCGGCCCTGACGCTGCAGGGCGGCTGGGACTTCCTCCGGTTCTCCTTCGCCGGCGAGGGGATGCAGGACTGGCGGGAGGACCGGTTCGACATCGCCGACGGGGGCTTCCTCTCCGCGGGAATCCGCTTCGCCTTCTGACGCCGCGGGGTTCGGTTGGTGGGCGATGATCGAGGAGGGATTCCAGTGATCAGATTTCAGCCGGCGGAGCCAGAGCGGTCTGTTGGCCAAGGCGCTCGTACGACTGTGAAACGGATTGGCTGGAATCTGGAATCCCAACGTCCACTTCGTTGCAGTGAGATGAAGTCCTAGTACATTGCCACACCTAGCCCGGATTATTCATGAAAACTACTGCGGTCGCCGCAAGCACATGATCTGCTTCGTCGCTGCGACGATTCCGGCCCTCACGTGGCGCTTTGGCCACGCTCCGGACCGGAATCGTCTTGC
>Ga0180432_10006635_pt1 | contig 14971 bp, 16 predicted proteins | sample SS_ome_10_FD_132414 | JGI IMG/M metagenome (GOLD analysis project Ga0180432, IMG submission 132414) | Hypersaline lake sediment archaeal communities from the Salton Sea, California, USA - SS_1_MS_2 metaG | ecosystem: Environmental > Aquatic > Non-marine Saline and Alkaline > Hypersaline >... | reverse complement strand
CATTGCATTCGCATGATAAGTTCTCTAAAAGAATCCGATCAAAAATGAGACGCTGCTGAGAAGCACTAGTTAGCCGTTAGACTTTACAGATATCCCCCTCTCGCCATTACAGATAGATGATGACCAGCCTAGCGTCATCGTTCATCTGGTACAGGATGCGGTTATAGCCTTATTAATCCTCTAAACCTGAACCGTGAAGCTAATGGAAAATATAGACTTGACAAGCTCATTCGGATAGTCTATACTCCATCCAGACTATAGCTGTGCGAGGGGTAATTACAATGATTTCAACGAGACGTAAGCCATTTACGACAGGGCAGTCACAGGGCGTTACCTTACCGGCAGCCATGCAAATATCCAAAGAGGGCATTTCGATGGCCGCCGGGGATCGTCTTATCATCATGGACACCACCGGCGAAGTCCCCGAGGATAAGCTACTACAGTTCTACATCCAGTACGTCGAGCCAGCTTTCCAGAACTGGTGGCAGTCACAAAAACAGGCTGCGACGAAACGCGGCGGCTTCCGGGTAATGCAAGAGGAAAATCAGCAAGTGGTCAGCGCCGCCAAGCCTATCGAAGCCGAAGGAGTGGCTACCCCGCAGCCGGACGTGCCGCTGGTAGCGTGTTTCCGCTGCGGCGAGCTTATCGCCTGGACAATCGACCCGAGAGCTACCGCGATCTGTCCCCGGTGCGGGGCGATACTCCGGCTGGTAGCGATACCAAATCCTTAGTGAAATACTTGTGAAAGGAGGTGTACGATGAGCCAGGACACAATGGGAATGGACCCGGAGTTGCTGGAAAAGTGCAAGGAACTGGGCCAGTACTTCACCATCGAGATCAAGCGTGACCGCCAGGACGGCAAGCTCGAAATGAAGTACGTACCGACCCGGCCTTGCCCCTACGTCAATGAGTCCGTTCTCGTGGAGGAATTCTCCAACCAGGTGGTCTGGGGTCATGCCATGCTGTTCGACATGAAAGGCCGGATCGCCGATGGCAGTTAAACAAAATGAAAGGAAAGGAGGTTTGATAGATGGCACATTACCCTTCCAGCTCGAAGAAGCCGCCACGAAACCCCGACTGGCCGACCGACAAGCGGTGGGTAGTCGGCTACACCCGTGTTTCCGACAATCCTCAAGCCGAGCCGGACCGTGCTTCCCTGGGCGACCAGGAGCAGGGTATTCGCAAACGCTGTCAGGACAAAGACTATTTCCTGACCCGCATCTTCTCCGATGTAGGCCGCCGCTGGGATGCCACCCGACCTGACTTCCAGGCGATGGTTCGTTTCATCAGGGAAAATCTTCGGGCCGGTGACATGATCATGGTCTGGTGCGCTGATAGGATCGTCGGCTCGGCCAGCACCTGCGCCGCTCTGGAACCGCTGCTGGATCAGGGAGGCATGGATATCGAGGGAGTGGTCGAGGAAGTAAGCAAAAGGTATTTGTTGCTCAACGCCATCATCGCCAAGGGCGAGACGGAAGCCAAGCGGGAAAGGGGCATCATCGGCATCCATACCGCCGTCAGCCGGGGGCATTTCGTAGGCACGGCTCCCTACGGCAGGCGTTTGAACAAGGAAAAGCAGCAGGTCGAGCTCGACCCGGAAGAAGCCATGTGGTACCGGCGGATGCTGGTCGACTGGAAAGACTGGGGAGACGATAAGGTGTCCCGTTACCTGAACCGCATGGGCGTTCCCCAGCGGATGAGCGGTACAAAGATCAAGAACGGGCCGAGAAAAGGACTGATACTGGGCAAAGGGTGGACCCGTTCCCATGTCCACGACCTGCGTACCAATGAGCACGCCTACGGAAAAGGAACCTTCAAGATACGCGGCGGTGAGGTATTGGAGTTTCCCCTGCCGGCGGTGGTAACCAAGGCCGAGTTCGATGAAGCCCAGAAGCTGCGAGCCAAGAGGCTCAACTTTGGGAGCCGCGCGACGAATCGCGTCTACCCGATACGCCCCAACAAGTTCAGGTGCGGCGGCTGCGGCCTCCGTTTTCGCGTGTTCTCCAAAGGACTGTTCGTGAAGCGCAAACGGGCCAACGGGGAAATAAAGGTCTACCGGCGCCGGTCTCTCAGTCCGCTGCTGACCTGTCGCGGGGTGTACGAATATCCCCATACCTATGACTGCCGCCGACCCCAACACCTCGACTACGACATCCTACAGGGCCGCGTCCTGAACAACCTGCTTGAAGTGCTGACGCCGGAGTTCTGTCAGAAGATGGTTGCCGAGCCGGTGGATTACTCGGCCCTTGAGCTGCGGGCTGATAATGCCATCGCCCGTCGTGATGAGACCAAGCGTGAGCTGGCTTGGCTGGTCACGCAAGCCAGAAAAGGCATCATTCCCAACGATATCTTCGAGCAGCAAGCCTTCGCTCTTAAGGAAGAGATAGCGGAAAAAGAGAGATACGCTCGGCAGGCGGAGGCCGAGCTAGAAAGCACCCGCCATGACCAGACCCAAACGGAACAGATCGCCTACGCTGCTACCGTCCTGCGTGAAAACGTCCGTGTCCATTCCCATATACTAAACTACCTTCATCTGGCCTGTCCCAAGGGAAGTCCGCTGGTAGATGCCTATCAACAGAAGCTGGATGAAGCCGCCGAGACCGTCAGAGATACGGTTGATGACCTCATCGATGAGGTCATCGTCATGCCCGACAACAAGCTTGTCATCAACTACAACTTCCCCCTCATTGACGATATCTGCAGTCGTCAGTTGACCAAAGCCTCTTAAGCCTTTTACCGTTGACCTGCGATACGCTAGCGTCACCGTTGGCAGGTATTACACGGACTATATTGGAACCTGCCAGAGCTTTCAGGTATCCGAGAAAGCCTTTACGCCCCACCGTGAAATCACTGACCATAACACGGTCAGCAAGGGCACGTGATAGAGCGCTTACCAGCGTAGCCTTATGGGCTACAAAGCCGTTGTTGCCTGAACGCTTGCCCACGATATTCAGTTGTTCTATTTGAATTACCCCCTTTGGCTATCTGGCTAGTGGGCAAGGCTGCCAGCTTCGCCGAGTAGTCAGCTTGCGTCTAGCTGCGATACGCTAGCCTAAACGTGCTGCCACTATATAAGTGTCCGAAAGTGCCTTAAAACGTCTACATTGGAAGTAAGGTTTTTTGTTCTGCTTTCCGAAAGCGCCATAGATATTGTCTATCGGTCTTGGTAAGCGGTATACCCGCTTTCAGTCTGTGAGCTATCGCCACCATGCGTTTAGGATAGCCTATCTCCCAGGTGCTATCGCTTACCCAGGCGTCAAGGTCAATCGCCCTATCATCGGCAATCAACTCTCCAAGCTCGGTAGTATTCCCTTCACTGTCTATGACAGGCTTGTTTAAGCTCTCCATCTTTACAGCCTTCGGGCAATCGCCGTATAGCCACCCCTCTTTACACTTCTGCCGTTGCTTCCTGCTACAGTGTCCGCAATCTAACCCCATAGTGAGCTTGTAATGCCGATACCAGTAATGAGCTTGAGCATAGCTGGCAATCCGATACATGACGGCTTCGGTAAACGGCTTATGACCGTTATTCCGCTCGGCTCTGGCAAGAGTCAGTATTATATCGTGGAGTAAGTCCTGTTTGTCGTCAGCCTTTGCCTTGTAAGCAAAGCGGGAAGCTACCTTATAGTATGTCAGCCATTCGCCTTCCAAATGGTCGTAGCCGTTACCGTTGCCGTTAGGTTGCTTTCGCCTTCTGTTTGACCTAGACTTGAAATGGCGGGGCTTTGCTCCATTGGTTTGACAGCTTGCGGGCTTTCCACACCACGGACAAATGCCCTGCCTCTCTTTTAGCGCCCAGATTTTACCGCACTGGTTACAATGCCCTTGATGATTGGCATTATCACCGTTTGGTGCTGCTGGTGCTACTGTTACCATCGCTTGACCCCCCTTTGAGCTTATTTGCCATCGTGGGACAAGCGTTCAGAGCTTGACGCTATTCAATTGTTAAGGTGCTTTTTCAGCTTCAATATCAGCTTCGCACAAAATGACTTTTTGAGCAGTGCCATAACCTAGCACGATTCTTCTCCCCTGCCCTGGCGGCCGCTTTTTTATACAGATAACAAAAGCGGTTATAATAGGGGCGATATGGAGAAGAAATACTCGGAAATTACGAAACATGGCCCTGCAACGATAGAGATCAATGACCAGTTCCGTCATGCCCTGGAAATAATGGAAGATACGAACAAGAACATCTTTATTACCGGACGTGCCGGCACCGGGAAATCAACATTACTGGAATATTTCCGCAATAGCACAGAGAAAAACGTTGTGGTGCTGGCACCAACCGGTGTAGCAGCTCTCAATGTCAAAGGGCAAACGATACACTCATTCTTCAGGTTCAAGCCTAATGTCACGCCGGAACGGGTGAAAAGACTACGTTCAAGCAAAGACAGTGAAAGTGTCTATCATAAGCTGGATATCATCGTCATTGATGAGATCTCCATGGTGCGGGCCGATTTACTGGACTGTGTGGACCGCTTCCTGCGCCTGAACGGTCCCGAGAGCGATAAACCGTTCGGCGGAATCCAGATGGCCTTCATCGGCGATCTCTATCAGCTACCGCCAGTGGTTACGAGTAGCGAGAAAGAGGTTTTTCAATCCCTTTATGAGACGCCCTATTTCTACGGCGCCCGAGTTTTCGACTCTTTACAAATGGAGTTCGTCGAGCTGGAGAAAATCTACCGCCAGAGCGATAAAGAATTCATCACTCTGCTGAATGCCATTCGTAACAACTCAATAACAGCAGAAGGCTTGGAGGTTCTCAACCAGAGGTGTCAGCCGGACTTCGAGCCCCCGCCGGATGACTTCTATGTTTATCTGACCACTACCAACCGTCTCGCCGAGGAAATTAACAGCCGTCGCCTGGCAGCGTTGAACAACAGGCTTTGCACCTTCACAGGGAGAATTGAGGGAGACTTCGCCCAGGAGTATTTACCTACCAAGGTCGAGCTTCAGATCAAGGTGGGAGCACAGATTATGATGCTCAACAACGATGCCGAAGGTCGCTGGGTCAACGGCAGTATTGGCAAGATAATCGATATAGCCCAGAACGGAAAAGGTGAAGGCATCGTTGTCGCCGAGCTCGCGGACGGCGATGAAGTGGAAGTTACGCCTTTTACCTGGGAGATATACCGCTTCTTCGTTGATGGTGGGCAACTGCATTCAGAAACTGTCGGCAAGTTTACGCAGTATCCGCTGATGCTGGCCTGGGCTGTGACGATCCATAAGGGTCAGGGAAAAACATTTGATAAGGTAATTATCGATATCGGCAGTGGTACCTTTGCCCATGGCCAGATGTACGTGGCACTCAGCCGATGTACTACTTTGGAAGGTATAGTCCTCAAGAAACCAACACTCAAGAAGCACATCTGGACAAACTATCAAGTGATGGATTTCCTGACCATGTACCAATACCAGAAGGCGGAAGCTGCTTGCCCGACCGATAGTAAAATAGAGATAATCAGTAAGGCTATCGAGAATGGCACAACTCTGGAGATAGTCTATCTCAAGCCCAGTGATGAGAAAACGGCGAGGATCGTCAAGCCTAAGGCTATTGGTGAAATGGAGTACCGTGGTAAAAAGTACCTTGGTATGCGGGCGTTCTGTATGAAACGGAGAGAGGAGAGGGTCTTCAGGGTTGATCGTATCCTGGAGATAAAATAGACTTGATAGTGCTTACCCATGCCCCACAAATTAAAGAAGCACCTGTCTGACTTTTATTCCGCAGAGCTGAGAAATGATTGCATCATATAAATAAGAATGGTACAATTTAATAAAGTCGGATTAAGTCCGGCTTTTCTTTTTCTGGCAATAATCTCCCAACAAAGTACTCAACTTACAAGGTATTTTTGTCCCTGAAAAGAGCCGTGGGGTAAACAGATGGGCAAGAAAGATGAGAAGAATAGGCAGAGAGATGCTTACCGCAGAGAGTTCAAGACAGGCGGCAAGTCAACTAAGACCAAGAAGAAGTCAGCGGGCCGTAAGGTCAAGTGATGAACCAGACTCAATAACTCCGTTTCGGGAGGAGAGAGTGAAAGGTTATCGAACACCGTCCTGGTTTCGCTCCAAGATAAGCCTGAAGCAAAAACATATAAAAGACCAGCAGGCAAACTCTAAAGCCCATAAGTCGAGGAAAGGGAAGCAATGACCGTGGTAGCTGAGCCTGGTGCTCCGCAGGAGGATAAAAGTGAGCGAAGTTTTTGATGAAGCGCAGGCAATACTACAATGTAAGTCCTGCCCCTGGTACAAGAATTGTGTTATGCCAATGCGAGTCACGGAGGAAGACTTAAAGAGGCAACTTGAGACGTCCATGCCGGGTACTTCCACATCAGGAGCCCCTTATGAAATGTCGCAATTTCTGTCAACGATGGCATCAGCGGCTCAAAACTCGCTTCTTGAGGGCTGTCCGGTACTTATTAACAGGCTGAGAAACAGCCCGAAATTTGCCGAGCAGATAAAGAGAATAATGCAAGAATGGGCAAAACAAGATGAGCAGTAAGCTTATGAGGAGGTGATTATGATAGAGGTAGCCATTAACAGTATGGGAATTAGCCCCATGAATTACCAGCGTGTGATAATCCTGAAAGAGCAGGCAGGTGAGCGCTATCTTCCAATCTGGATCGGCCCCGCTGAGGCCGACGCAATCGCTGTAAAGCTTCAAAGTGTTGATGTGCCTCGACCCTTAAGTCATGACCTGTTATGGTCAGTAATCAGTACCCTGAACGCGAGTATTGACTCTATTGTCATCAATGACCTCAGGGACGATACATTCTATGGCAGAATTATCCTTAATGCACAGAAAGGACAAGTGGAAATCGATTCTCGACCCAGCGATGCCCTGGCTCTGGCAGTAAGATCCGGAGCGCCTATCTTCGCTGAGGACACCGTCCTGGATAAGGCTGGTCTTTTAATTGATGAAGAAACCGGCCAGGCCACCCCTCAAGAAACACCAGAAAGGAAGAAGGTAAGCAGAGATGAGCTAAAGAAGCTTTCTGCTTATACTGATTTCATCAATACCCTTGATATGGAAGACTTTGACTCAGGTTTCCAGAAAGAGTGAGTAATATTCCAGTCCATATAGGGTTGAAAGAAGAAGATTAAGCAGTATCAAGGAGAGGACATGATCGCAGAAGTTACCGAGGGAAATTTTGAGCAGGAGGTGATAAAGTCGCCACTGCCAGTGGTGCTAGATTTCTGGGCACCGTGGTGCAAACCGTGCCAGATGATTGCACCACTAACCGAAAAGCTGGCCGAAGATTTCAAAGGGAGGGTCAAGTTCTGCAAACTAAACGTGGATGAGAACCCTAAATTGGCATCCAAGTATGGCGTGATGAGCATACCTCTCCTTTTATTTTTCAGGAAAGGGCAGCCAGTCGATCAGGTTGTTGGAGCGGTCACTGAATCTAAACTGAAGCCCAAAGTACAAGAGCTCATATAGTCTGGTAGTCACGCCACATTTTTTTAGCCACATAGTAAGTATAAATTAGCAAAGACTAACGTAGAGAGTAGATTTAATGGGAAAGAAAGGAAGCAAGAAAACAGCCAAGAAGGCGTATAAGCAGAGTGCCGCTTACCTTAAAAAGGGCGCAAAGAAAACCAAAGGCAGCGGAAAGTCAAAAGGTGGATAGTCATGACTGGAACGGCCACTGCAATGCGGAAAAAAGAACTCGATTAAGGAACAAAGAACGGAGCTAAGGCTTGGCAAGCAAGGATTATTACCAGACTTTGAGAGTAGACAGGAATGCTGATCAGGCTTCTATAAAACAGGCATATCGCCGACTGGCCATGCAGTATCATCCTGACCAGAATCCCGGGAACCCTGAAGCGATAGCCATAATGAAGGAAATAAACGAGGCCTATGCGGTACTCGGCGATCCCGATAAAAGGCAGGCTTACGATATGCGGGGCACCATGCAGCATCAGAATATGGTTATGGAGGATGTGTTTCCCGGTATGGACCTGGGTAGTTTCTTCCGGGAGTTTGGCTTGGAGGATATCTTCGGTGATAGCCTGTTTGATATGTTTTTCGGTCGCAGGAGAAGCCCCAGAAAAAGAACTGCGCCGAGAGGATCTGACAAGGTATACGAATTAGAACTCACGGAGGCTGAGGCTTTTTCCGGTGTCGAAAAGCAGATTGAGCTATATAGAACGGGTGAATGTCCCGTATGTCATGGCAGCGGGGCCAAGTATGCGGGAATTGTGGAATGTGACCAGTGCCTGGGCTCGGGCCAGATTGTGCGCCAGCAACGAACCGGCCTCGGCTTATTCCGTCAGGTGATACGTTGCCCGGTATGTGGCGGGCGAGGAAAGATGATTATCAATCCTTGTGATCGTTGCCAGGGCCGTGGTGTGGTGGGGAAGCGGGAGAAACTAAGTGTCAGAGTCCCTCCGCATGTAGCTGACGGCGATGCTATGAAAGTACCCGAGCATGGAGATGTTGGTGAGTCAGGCACTGAGCCCGGTGACCTTTATGTGGTTCTACACGTGACATAGAACCGACTGAGGTTTTAGTCTTGGGCCATTTTGGCTTTTTAGTTCTTCCTTACTCACCCAGCGCTTTCAGGATAACTCTTTTCTTTCTTTGGCCGTCAAACTCGGCATAGTAAATCTGCTGCCATGGGCCGAGGTCGAGACGACCATTGGTGACTGGAACGATGACCTCATGGTGGATAAGCAGGCTCTTCAGGTGAGCATCACCGTTACTCTCACCGGTGGCATGGTGCCGGTAGTCTGGACGGTACGGTGCTAGCTTTTCCATCCACTCATCGATATCAGCAATTAGACCTGATTCGGCATCGTTCACATAGACCCCGGCGGTAATGTGCATAGCAGAGACGAGCACAAAGCCTTCTTTTACCTGGCTGCGCTCCACGAAGCCTTCTACCTTGTCGGTGATGTTAATAAATTCACGGTGCTTATCGGTGTTGAACCAGAGATAGTCCGTTGCTGCTTTCATAGCTTGCCTCCTTATCGCTTATCTTTGCCCCTGTTCTAACTGCATCAGACCAGCATATGTTTTATAATTATAACAAACGTGAGTAATACTCTCAGAACAAAGATGAAGTAAAAAAGACTATTATGCAATCTGCAGAGAATTTGAGAAGAACACTCCGTCGCATAGACGGAAGAGGATACAAGGCATACAAGGACATAGCAGGCGCCTACGACTTTAGGGAGTACACTGTCTATGTGGATCATGTCCAGGGCGACCCGTTTGCCTCGCCAAGTCGGGTGCGGGTACAGGTGTCCCAGAAACTGGCCGGCTTCCCCGCAGATACCTTCTCCAGCAGAAGCCGGCAAATCGCCCTCCGTGACTTTCTTACCCGGGTGTTCTGCCAGGCAGCAAGAAGATACAGCAAGGGTAACCGCGGCAGCGGCAAGAGCGGTGTGATATCAATGGACATGCCGAAGCAAGAGGTGCTGGAGCGCACGTCGGTCCTTGCCAACGGGATAACGGTAGAAGCCAGATTCTTGATGGGACTTCCCGCCTTCGGCAGGTCGGTAGCAGGGCAACACGCCGAGGCCATGTTCTTTACTGAGTTGCCTCAGATAGTGCGGGCCTCTCTCTTTTTCCGGAGATTGGACAAGGACGTGCTTTACCGGCATGTCGAGGTCACCGAGGATGCTGACTTCCTTAGGGAGCAACTGGAAAACCTGGGGCTGGTGGCCTTCTTAGCCGATGGAGCTATACTGCCCAGGGCCAGCGGTATTGACCCTCGCCCTTTCGTTGGAGGCCAGGTGGTGCCGTTTTCATCCCCCGAATCACTGCGGGTCAGGGTAGAACTGCCCAATCGCGGTGCTGTTACCGGTATGGGTATACCCAGGGGGGTCACACTCATCGTTGGTGGAGGCTATCACGGCAAGTCCACACTCCTTCGGGCTCTGGAACTAGGTATATACAATCATATTCCGGGAGATGGTAGAGAGTTCGTGGTGAGCAATCAGGACACCATGAAGATAAGGGCTGAGGACGGACGGCGCATTGAGAAGGTGGATATTTCACCTTTCATCGCCAATCTCCCCTTCGGTCAGGACACCAGAACATTTTCCAGCGACGATGCCAGCGGCAGCACTTCTCAGGCAGCCAATATCATCGAGAGCCTGGAGCTGGAAGCACAGGTACTGCTCATTGATGAGGATACCTCAGCCACAAACTTTATGATAAGGGACCACCGTATGCAGGAACTGGTAGCTAAAGATAGTGAGCCCATCACACCATTTATAGACAAGGTAGGTCAGCTTTATTCTGAAATGGGTATCTCTACTATCCTGGTAATCGGGGGCTCAGGGGACTACTTCGATGTTGCTGATCTGGTTATCTATATGAAGGACTACAAACCACATCAGGTGACGGAAAAGGCTAGTGCTATTGCCGAGAAGTACCGGGCGGAGCGAAGACCGGAAGGAGGAGAGTACTTCGGAACTGTCCTGGAGCGGGTGCCTATTGCTCACAGCTTCGACCCGAGCCGGGGTAAGCGAGAGGTCAAGATTTCTCCCAAGGGGCAACAATCCATCAGCTTTGGAACTCATACCATAGATCTGGCAGCTGTGGAACAAGTGATTGACTTCAGCCAGACCAGAGCGGTGGGCGAAGCCATATACTACGCCACAAAGTATATGGACGGGAAAAGGACATTACGAGAGATAATTGGTACTGTACTGGCTGATATAAAGGCGAAGGGGCTTGATGTGCTTGGCTCCAGACCAGTAGGGGACTATGCAATATTCAGAGGGTTGGAATTGGGCGCAGCCATCAATCGGCTACGGACACTGGCGGTGCGGATGAGGTAGTCAAGGACATAACAACGTTCCCGTCGAATTACACAGTCTGCTCTCTTATTGTCTAGGGTCAAGGCGTGGGCAGGTTATGGTTGCCAATTTGTTACCTTTACTTATAATCCGCTGGTTAGTATAGCCAGAACCGCTTGGATTATGTTTGATATCTGAGAAGCAGAAGTGTTATGTTGGTTTCGGGCCTTTTACAAATCAGACAAAGTGAACAGTCATCAAAGAATTGTGGTCGATAAAAACTATGATTATCTCCTATTTTACTAATGGGAATATCCTGAAGTGGATCTGTGCAGCTTTCGGTTACAAGCGCCCCATACTACAACAAGCTAAAGAAGTGGCAGAGAAAAATGGCAAACCCCTCCTCAACGCAGGTTGCGGCTCAGCTTACACTAAACTGTGCGATATTAATCTGGACATCGATAAAAAAACCGTACCGAATTTCGTACTTGGTGATATACAGAATCTGCGTATGTTCGGGAATAAGCAATTTGGGGCTGCCTACGCCAGCCACGTAATCGAGCATGTTGAAAAACCTGAAGCTGCTCTCCGTGAGTTGAGCAGAGTAGCTGATGAAGTATTTGTCATCACGCCTTTGCCAATATGGCCTTCAGCATGGCTGGATCCAGACCACAAGTGGATTTTCTGGGGAACTAAGAAAGTTGGGCGTATTCCTCCATTCCTCAGTAAGAATCATGTTTACAATAGACAAGAGAAAAGTACTGGTAAGAAGAAGAGGGAAAGACCCTATTTGTAAAACTCATCTTGCCCTGCATAGAACACTAATTACTCAGAAGAGTCGATATGAGCAAGAATGCATATATCATATTCAACATCGCTACAGGTTTGCTTAAAGGAGCGGCCCTGTTATCGATTGTACTCTGGCTTTTACCTTTATGGGAGATCAATATTCCTATATGGGGACTCATATTGCTTGTTGTCGCCTTTTTGACCTATGAGATTGTCACTTTTAGATTAGGTAAAAAGGCAGTGGAGAGAAAACCAGTAATTTGGTCTGAAGCTATAGTTGGCCGATGTGGCAAAGCCACCACGCCGCTTACTCCCAGTGGATATGTTAGAGTTAATGGGGAATTATGGCACGCATTTTCGAGTGATATGAACATAAATGAGGGGGAAGACATTGTCGTTGTAGAACTGGATAGGCTGACCCTTCGCGTGGCTCCATTACAAACGTCAAAGAAGTAGAGGGGACACCCTTTAACATTCCTCTATTCTGTCACGTACCATGAGGCTCGGATGTGATAAAATTGCATAATGTCACATTCGCTCAGATTGTAGACCATAAAGAATAAATCTTCACCGAATACCAAATCTTTTCTCTTAACTTATTACCTGCATAATATTGTATTTATCATCTCATCTTTATAGAGAATTACAAAAATAGTATTATCCGGTTGTGTACTTACTATTAATACTACCTGACTCTTTTATGTTATAATCGGAGAATGGCTACGGATAATCAAAAGTATCCTGGCTCAGGAATTTCTGTCATTCTAGCCCACCCACACACGCTAATACGTAAAGGAATAGCTAGTATTCTACGAGAAGGTGGCTTTGATGTGCTTGGGCAGACAGAGGACTTACACAATTTACACGAGCTTGCTTCACAGAATAAACCGGACATAGTCATTCTGGATTGGGAGATTTCAGAAACCCAGATTGACGCAGTTAAAGGTCTCAGTGAGACTTTTCCTAATACTTCTGTGGTAGTACTTACTCGCCCCCATGCTTCTGGAGAATTTTTAAACGCATTAGCTGCCGGAGCTGGCGGCTATCTATCGGTAAATTTATCTCCGGAAGATTTTGTACAGTCACTGCATATGCTTGCCAAGGGAAGCCTTGTTGTTGCCAAAGAGAAAGTCAAAGGGGAAGAAGTTGATCTCACCCTGGAAAAGACTCAAGCCCCGCATGAAGAGTTAAGCGAGCGAGAGACAGAAGTACTGACATTAGTGGGAAGAGGAGAAACCAATCGTGAAATCGCGGAGGAACTGATTATCTCAGAACACACGGTTAAGGTTCACCTTCGCACCATACTGAATAAGCTCGATCTTCGCAACCGCCAGCAGGCTGCCTCCTACGCTACCAAAATAGGTTTGATAAAAAACATCAAACCTGAAGAAAACCAAACATAAATTCGCCAAGTCGGCTAAAAACGCATAGTATTACTTCAGCTAATCCCTCTGGCTTATTTGCCTAAAGCACACAACTAATCCTATCAACACAAATCTTCCTTACAGATTAACCATTCTGTCTCCCCACATTTTAGCGGAACGGGTGATGTTCTTTCCGTAGTGACAAGTTATCCTTAATGTGAGATTTTCGTTTTCCTTGGATTAACTTGCTCAAATAACAATCAATAGATATGCGAAAGGAAATGGGAGGGGGACAGAAAAGATGATTCAGGTCAGCGAGATAGCCTCCATGGCTATTCTTGAGACTTTACAGGCAAGCGGTGTAGGACCTGATAAAGGTCTTCGTCTGAATCAAGAAGCAAAAGGGCTATCCCTGCATGTTGATACACCCAATAATAACGATAACGTTATATGGCACAATAAAAGTGTGGTTCTCGTTGTTGATCGGGATACTGAAAAAATGATTGGTGATGCGCTGGTAGATATAGAAGAAGGGCCGGAAGAAGCTCGCCTCGTATTACGGCGTAATACAGGTAAAAGTCTTGAAAGCAACGTATGAATATCAATGTTAAATACTTCCGAAAGGCTTTAGAACAGTAAATGAGGAGGTGTCGAGATGGCTCTATCTGGAAAATATGGAAGGGTAAACATCCCGGGCATTGGTGATGAAGAACCTGTGTTTATACTGCGTGCCCAGGATAAACTGTCTGAAGCGACGATAGAGATGTACCGCATCTTAGCCTCATCGCACGGATGTCAACTGGCAGGCTCTTTACAGAAAGAGATTGATAGCTTCAGCCAATGGCCGGGTAGTAAGAAAATGCCGGATTAATGCTTGCCCGTGGAGGAATTACTTTGAAACAATAAGCCCCTCAAAGGATGGCGAATAATAGTTAGGGAGGTTTAGTATGTTTGAGAAGATGTTGGTTTGCCTGGATGGCTCTAAGCTTGCTGAGCAAATTTTACCTTACGCTATAGAGCAGGCAAAACGTTTCGATAGCAGCATGGTTCTTCTTCAAGCCTATATGGTGCCGAGCACGGAACTCGCAGCGGCAACTCCAAGTGGCTCTGTAGTCACACCGCAACTACTGCAACAGGAAGACCAGAGGCTGAAAAATGAAGCCGCGGTATATCTAGAAGAAGTAGCGGAGCAATTACGAGAAGAAGGCCTTGATATCGCCTGTGTCGTCTTGAATGGCGTGGCCGGTGACGTCATTGTTAGCTACGCCCAGAATGAGCCGGTGGATCTAATTGCGCTGGCAACACACGGACACAGCGGCCTCGGGCGAATTGTCTTCGGTAGCGTAGCCGATCACGTTTTGCGAGAATCGGGACTACCGATCCTGCTAATAAAGCCTCAGGAAATTGAGGACTAATATTTCAATTATCTGCAAACAAACTTGAGGCAAACAATCTTACGAAGGAGGCAACTTCCAAAACAGGAACGCAATAATATGTTTGAAAAGATTCTAGTGTGTCTCGACGGTTCCAAATTCGCTGAGCATATCTTGCCTTACGCAATGGAACTGTCTCGACAATTCGACAGTAGAATAGTTTTACTCCGGGTACTCGACACTTTTCCGGGTATCGCCAAAGCCATGGGTGAAGCTGAGCTGGTTGCACAAGAGCCGGAACCGGTAAATATCACAAACAATGAGGCTGAGGCAATGGCCTACTTGGAGGGGCTAGTAACACACTTGGAAGAAAAAGGACTCAAGGCTGAAGGTGTTATTATAAAAGGCACGCCTGATGAAGCGATAGTCTCATATGCCAGGCTGCATGATATCGGTCTGATTGCGATGGTAACACACGGGCATAGTAGCCTCGGGCGTGTAGTTAGCGGCAGTATCACCGATGATGTGTTGAAGAAATCAGGAATACCCGTTTTAGCGATAAGACCGGGAGATTTCGAATGATGAAGCGTTTGATAATAACACTTGTTGAATTCCCCATTCGATCAGGGGAGTAATACCAATCAGTAACATTATGAACTCGCTCCATTACCAACCAAAATAGGACGAAATTAGGCT
>Ga0180432_10006633_pt1 | contig 14973 bp, 13 predicted proteins | sample SS_ome_10_FD_132414 | JGI IMG/M metagenome (GOLD analysis project Ga0180432, IMG submission 132414) | Hypersaline lake sediment archaeal communities from the Salton Sea, California, USA - SS_1_MS_2 metaG | ecosystem: Environmental > Aquatic > Non-marine Saline and Alkaline > Hypersaline >... | reverse complement strand
GTGGTGGTCAGCGGGCCCACCGGCGGCACGGTGGACTACACCTTCGACGGAGTCGACAACGACGTGGACACCTGCCACTCCAGCGGGTGCTCGCCGGCGGGTATCCTGACCGACGGGCAGTTCCGCTACCAGGTGGCCGAGGTGATGACCCAGACCGACTCGGACGGCGACGGCACGCCCGACGCCACCGACTGCGCACCCTTCGACAGCGGCTTTCAGGGCGGTCCGGGGGGCATTCCCTGCGACGCCGACGCCGACGGCTACTGCAACGACACTATCACCGGCGGGGTCCAGCCCTCGGCCTGCCCCAACGAGACCATTTGCATGGCCATCCTGTGCACCCCCACCGACTGCCTGGACTCGAACGCCGCGGTGAACCCCGGCGCCGCCGAGGGCCCCAGCGGCGATGCCACCTGCTCGGACTCCCTGGACAACGACTGCGACGGCCTGACCGACATGAACGACCCGTCATGCCCGCAGTGCGTCACCAACTCCGACTGCGACGACGCCAACGACTGCACTATCGATGCCTGCACCGCCGGATTATGCGTTTACTCGCCGGCGACCGACGGCTCCGCCTGCGACGACGGTCTGTACTGCACCGATCCGGACACCTGCACCGGCGGCGTTTGCACCGGCAGCCCCCGGGTATGCCCGGGCGACCAGTGCAACACCGGTTTCTGTCTCGAAATAATGAACGAGTGCCGGCTCGATGCCCTCGACGACGGCACCGCCTGCGACGACGGCGAGTACTGCACCCTGAACGACACCTGCCTGGCCGGCGTGTGCACCGGGGGCGCCGCCCGGGACTGCAGCGGTGAAGACGACCAGTGCAACGACGGAGTGTGCAACGACGCAACCGACCAGTGCGAGCCACAGCCTGTGATCAACGGCACCGCCTGCGACGACGGCCTTTACTGCACCGTTAACGACAACTGCCAGGGCGGAGCCTGCACCGGCGGCACCCCCCGGGACTGCAGCGGTGAAGACGACCAGTGCAACACCGGCGCCTGCGACGAGTCCGGCGACACCTGCTACGCCGACCCGGCACCCAAGAACGGCGACGGCTGCGACGACGGCGACGCCTGCACCATGAACGACGTCTGCGTGGCGGGCGCCTGCACCGGAGGTGTTCCCCTGGACGCCGACTCGGACACCTACGTCTCGGACGCTTGCGGCGGCGACGACTGCGACGACTCCGACCCCGACATCCACCCCAACGCCGCCGAGATCTGCGACGACGGCATCGACAACGACTGCGACGGCGACACCGACGCCGCCGACTCGGCCTGCGCCCCCTGCACCATAGACGCCGACTGCGACGACGCCAACCTGTGCAACGGCACCGAGACCTGCGTTTCCAACTTCTGCCAGCCGGGCACGCCCCTGGACTGCGACGACTCCAACGTCTGCACCACCGACAGCTGCGACCCCGCCAGCGGCTGCCAGTATGAAAACAACACCCTGTTCTGCGACGACGGCGACGACTGCACCATGAACGACGTGTGTTCGAACGGCGACTGCTCCGGCGAGCCGCTGGACGGCGATTCGGACTCCTACGTCTCCGACGCCTGCCCCGGCGGCGACGACTGCGACGACGGCGACAGCGCGGTCAACCCCGGTGCCGCGGAAGTATGCGACGACTCCATCGACAACGACTGCGACGGCGACACCGACATGGACGACTCCGACTGCGCCGGATGCACCACCGACGCCGACTGCGACGACTCCAACCCCTGCACCGACGACTTGTGCGCCGCCGCCAATACCTGCCAGACCACCAACAACACCGCCTCCTGCGACGACGGCGACGCCTGCACCATGAACGACGTGTGTTCTAACGGCGTCTGCGCCGGCGAGCCCCTGGACGCCGACTCGGACGGTTTTGTCTCCGACGCCTGCCCCAATGGAACCGACTGCGACGACGGCAGCGCCGCGGTCAACCCCGACGCCGACGAGATCTGCGACGACGGCATCGACAACGACTGCAACGGCGACATCGACGGCGACGACGCCGCCTGCCAGGGCTGCCCCGACGCCGACGGCGACGGCTTCGCCTCCGACGCCTGCGGAGGCACCGACTGCGACGACACCAACGACGCCATCAACCCCGACGCCATGGAGATGTGCTCGGACAATGTCGACAACAACTGTGACGGCTACACCGACCTGGAAGACGATGAATGCAAGCGCCCCGCCGGCGGCTGCAGCTGTGGTGGTACCGGCGGCTCCACCCCCGCCCTTCTGCTCGGTCTCCTGGGCCTCCTGCTGCTCCGACGCCGTAAAAAATAGTATCAGGGCGGGGGGTTGTTGGTGTCTTCGTCGGTGGGGATGCCGCATTGCTCCATGCACGGGGTCATGAAGTCGTCGCTCTCCAGATCGGTGCAGGAGAGCTTGCTCACGCAGCTGGACAGGCAGGACAGCACGGTGGCCTTGAAGGCGTTGAGGTACTCGAGATATTCGCCGGCCTGTTCCTTGGCCGCGGCCACGCAGGCCGATACGGTCATCTCGCCGGTGCCTCCGGCGCAGTCGATCTGCTTCTGGCACATGGTGCGGATCAGGCCGTCGGAGGCCCCCGAAGGGGCCTTGGCCATGGCGGCCTCCAGGCAGGCCTCGCCCTGCTCGCTGTTGCAGGGCAGGTCCAGAACGCAGTCGGTCATGGCGTCGAAGACCGCGCCGCGGATCAGCTGCTTGGCCTCCTCGCACTCGGCGACGCATTCGGTCACATTGGTGTCCGGATCGCACTCCAGGTTCTTGTCGCACAGCGCCTGGCAGTCCGCCTCGCTGATGTAGTCGCCCCCGCCGCAGCCACAGAGCAGCGCCGAAAAGACCGCAAACAACATGATTTTCTTCATGGAATTTTCCTCCGGGGACCAGTCTAACACACCGCCTAGTTTTTGTTGACCGGGCTGTAATTGTGCTAGACTACAGTGGTTTTGTGCGGGGGTAATGGATGAGGTTTTCTCTGGCCACCAAGATTTTCATCGGCTTCACCCTGGTGATTGCCGTCTTCGGGGTGGTGTCCATCTACGGTATCACCCAGTTCAACGCGGTGCGCGGACGACTTAACGCGGTCAACAAGGGGTTCCTGCCGCTCAACCGGGTGGTGGCCGAGATGGAAACCCTGCAGGAGAGTTCGCGTCGCAGCATGGACAACATCCTGCGCTTCGAGAATCTCCGCCGCCAGAAGACCCTGCTGCAGAACAGCCGGCGATCCTTCTCCCGCAACATGCGTTCGCGACTGCAGCAGGCCCAGACCATCATCCGGCGCATCGACACCGCCGCAATGAGCGAGAAGGACCGCGAGTTCCTCTCCGACTTCGATTCGCGCCTGGACCGCATCCGCGAGCGCACCCAGGAGTTCGACCGCACGCTGGAGACGGTGGTGGTCAGCATCGACGTCGAGGCGGACTTCGCCGCGTCCCAGCAGGAGGTCAGGGCGTTCAAGCGTGCGCGGCGGAAGCTGACCAACGATGTACGCTACATCTCCCTGTTTCTGAAGAACCGGATAACCACCCGGATGCTCAACATTCAAAGGGACGAAAGCCAGGCCACCGGAGTGATCCTTTGGCTTTCCATCGTGGCAGTGTGCGTGGGAGTGGTGGTGACTTTTCTCTCGCTGCTGGCCCTGCGTCCGATCCGCCGGCTGGCCGCCGGGGCCCGGAGAATCTCCAAGGGGGATTTCTCTCCGGTGGTGGACGTCTCCGCCAAGGATGAGTTCGGCTTTCTGGCCGGAGAGTTCAACCGCATGGCCAAGTCGCTGGCCGGCCGCGAGGAAGAGCAGGCCCGGCACCAGGAGCAGCTCGAGCGGGTCAACCGCGACCTGCGGCAGTCCTCCATCGACCTGGAGCTGATGAAGCTATACAACGAGAACATCATCCGCTCGGTCCACAGCGGGATCCTGGTAACCGACGTGCACGGGGTGGTCACCACCCTGAACCCCCCGGCGGAGAAGCTGTGGGATCTGCACCCGGAAAAAACCATCGGGCGCAAGCTGTCCGCGCTGCCCATCGCCGCCGCGCTGAGCAAGCTGACCGACAGCTGGGAGAAAGTACTGCGGGACCAGGAACGCCTGCTCTTCGAGTCGGTGGAGTTCACCGTCGGCTCCCGCGGCCTGGTGCTGGTGGACCTGTATGTCTCCCCCCTGGTGGGCAAGGACGGCAACGCCCAGGGAGTGCTTCTGGTCGGCGCGGATGTCACCGAAAAGGTGCGCACCAAGCAGGCTCTGCTGCAGTCCGAGCGCCTGGCGACCATCGGGCGCATGTCCGCGCTGGTGGCCCACGAGATCCGCAACCCGCTCAGCTCCATCGGACTCAACGCCGAGCTGCTCGAGGACGAGATCTCGAACAAGTCCAAGGAGCCGCGCAAGATCCTGCGCTCGATCGCCCGCGAGGTCGAGCGGCTCACCGAGATCACCGACGAGTATTTGAAGTTCGCCCGGCTGCCCAAGCCCAACCTGGCTCCCGAGAACCTCAACGACTTGATTTCCGGCCTGTTGAGCTTCGTCCAGGGGGAGTTCTCCGGGGCCAGCATCGAGGTCAAGCACCAGCCGGACCCCCGGGCGGCCCTGGTGCGCGCCGACGAGGGCCAGTTGCGCCAGGCCTTTCTGAACCTGCTGCGCAACTCCATAGAATCCATGCCCTCGGGCGGCACCCTTACGGTCTCCACCGAGCAATCCGACGGCGTGATCCGCGTGCGTATCACCGACACCGGAGAGGGCATCGACAACACCAGCCTGGAGCGCATCTTCGATCCCTTCTTCTCCACCCGCGAGGGCGGCACCGGCCTGGGCCTGTCGTTGACCCAGCAAATCGTGGCCGAGCACGGCGGCACCATCGCCTGCGAGAGCAGCCCCGGTCAGGGGACCTGCTTCGTGGTAGAGTTGCCCTCCGTGCCGGCCACCGACGAGAACTGAGGGCGAAACCGTGGCGGTTGGCAGGCAATTCGGCCCCTACACCCTGCTGCGCAAGCTGGCCCGCGGCGGGATGGCCGATATCTTCCTGGCCCGGCGGCGGACCGATCAGGGCGAAGAGCTGTGCGTTATCAAGATGCTGCTGCCCACCTCGGTACGCAACCCCCGCGCCTGGAAGCTCTTTTTGGGAGAGGCGCACCTGGCCGCGCTGCTGGATCACCCCAACATCGTCCGCATCTACGATCTGGACCGGGTGGACAACTACTATTTCATATCCATGGAGTACGTAGCGGGTGAAACCCTCTTCGGCATGCTGCACCATGCGGCCAAGAACCATCGGCCCCTGCGGCCCTACGAAGTGGCCGCCATAATGCGCCACGCTTGCTCAGGCTTGGCATACGCCCACGGCATGACCGATCCCGCGGGCAAGCCCCTGAACCTGGTCCACCGCGACATCAGCCCCTCCAACATCATGCTCTCCTACGACGGGCAGGTGAAGATCCTCGACTTCGGCATCGCCGCCGCGGCCACGCGCACCGCCGGCTTCCGGGAGGGCAAGGCCCTGGGAAAGCATGCCTACATGTCCCCCGAGCAGTGCCGGGGCGCCGATCTGGACCGGCGATCGGACATATTCTCTTTGGGCATCGTCTTCTGGGAGCTGGTCACCGGTTCAGCGCTTTTTCCCGGACGCGATCCCCGTTCGGTCATGAGAACCATCCTCTCGGGCGAGGTCCATCCACCCAGTTCGGTGAATCAGGAAACACCCCTGCCGCTGGAGCAGGTGATCCTGAAAGCACTGGCCTTGGAGCCCAAAGACCGCTACCAGGACGCTTATAAAATGGGCGAGGCCATCGACGAGGCCGCCCAGGGAAGGCTCCCGCCGGAAGCCGAGCTGGGCGCCCTGCTGGCCGAGCTATTCGGCAAGCGTCGGGGGCGGCTGTCCAAGAAGGGTGAAGTGGGCGATGAGGTAGATCTGGAGACGCTGCTCTTCGACGACCTGGAGGCTCAGCCGCCCGAGCCCACCGACGAGGCCCGGGTAAAAAAATGGTGGAAGCCCTCGCCGGGAATGACCGTGCTGCTGGTGGTGATTCTGGCACTGCTGGCCGGGGCGGTCGGCTTCTGGATCGCCACACGACCAGCGGATCCTGGAATCTACAGCGCCGATCCCCAAAAGCGCGACACCCTGCTGGGAACCATCCAGGTGGACTCCTCCCCCCGGGGCGCGCGCATCGTCCTCAACGGCGACGAAACCGGCAAGAAGACGCCGGCGGTATTATCCGACGTCCCGGTGGGCGCCGAGCTAAAAGTCGAGATGAAGCGCAATGGCTACGAGCCCTGGAGCGGGCGCGTGCTGCTGGAGAGCCAGGAACCCCGCCGGATCAACGCGGTGCTGACCCGCAAAAGCCGAAAATAAGATGCCTCGCATCACCTCGCTCCTGTCGGTTTTATTGCTGCTGTCCGTCCTGCCGTCCGCGCGCGCCTACGACCCCGACCTGCGCTGGTGGACGTTGAGCACGCCGCATTTCAGGGTTCACTACCACGAGGGCACTCACCATCTGGCGGTAAAGGCCGCCCGGCAGGCCGAGGCGGCGCTGGAGCAGATATCCGCGGTCATGCAACACGTCCCCGACGGGCCCATCCAGCTGGTTATTACCGACCACACCGACGCTGCCAACGCATCCGCGCAGGTGATCCCCTACAACATCGTGCACGTTCTGGCCAGCCCGCCGGAGGATCTCAGCCAGCTGGGCGACTACGACGACTACGTCCGCATCGCCCTGGTGCACGAACTGGCCCACATAGTACATATGGACACCGTCTCGGGCCTGCCGGCGGCGGTCAACTGGATCTTCGGGCGCACCGCCTACCCCAACGGAGCGCAACCGGGATGGTTCACCGAGGGCGTGGCGGTGCACTTCGAATCGTCGCTTTCCTCGGCCGGGCGGGTGCGCTCCTCGCTGTTTCAAATGTACCTGCGCACCGCCGCCCTGGCCGGCGGATTCGCCGGGCTGGATCAGGTCTCGGGCTATATGAAGGACTGGCCCCAGGGCACCGCCCCCTACCTCTACGGAACGTTCTTCCTCGACTACCTGATCCGGCGCTTCGGCGAACAGGCCTTGTCCGACCTGAGCCACCACATGGGCGGCATGGTGGTCCCCTGGACGCTCAACATAGTCGCGCGGCGCGAGTTGGGGATCGACTACGTGACCCTGTGGAGCCAGTGGAAGCAGGAGGTAATAACCGGCGCCCGGCGCCGCCTGGCCCGCCTGGAGGCCGAGGGGCTCACCCCCTTTTTCAAGCTCACCCGCCGCGGGCAGCACCAACGGCGCCCGCGGGTGAGCCCGGGGTCCGGACAGGTGCTCTACTACAGCGCCCCCACCAACCGCTGGCCCGCCCTGCGCCTGGTGGGCAAAGACGGAGTCGGCGATCACATCCTCTTCGAAGTCAACGGAGAGGGCGGGGCGGCGTTCACTCCCGACGGAAGAAGCATCGTGTTCTCCCAACGGGAGATATCCGAACAGTTCTATGTCTTCCACGACTTGTTTCGATTCGACCTCGAAACCGGCCGGACCACCCGCCTCACCCGGCGCCTGAGGTCCCGGTCCCCCGACGTGTCCCCGGACGGAAAAATGATCGTCTACGAACGCATCCGAGCCGGGCGCACCCAAATCGGCATGTGCTCCATCGACGGCGGCCGGCCGCGCGACCTGACCCGCTTCGAAGACGGCACCCAGGTCTACACCCCGCGCTTCTCCCCCGACGGTAGCCTCGTGGTTTTCGGCGCCACCACCCCGGCCGGAGGTCGCAACCTTTGGCTGCTGGAAATTGAAACCGGGATCCGGCGCCGCATCACCACCGGGCGCTTCATGGACGTCGATCCGGTTTTCACGCCCGGCGGACGCAAGGTGCTATTCGCCTCGGACCGCACCGGAATCTTCAACATCTATTCGGCCGACCTGGAGACCGGAAGAATAACCCGCCTGACCAACCTGGCCACCGGCGCCTTCTCGCCCGACCCGGCGCCGGACGGCAGCGGTGTGGCCTTCATGGTCTACGGCCCCCACGGCTACGACATAGCCTGGCTGGACCTGCCGCTCAAAGAGCGTCCCGCCGGCGACGTGCGCGCGGACCGGCCGCCGCCTCCCTCCAAGGAGGCTCCGGTGGAATACCCCGCCAAGCCCTACCGCCCCTGGTCCACCCTGCTGCCCCGCAGCTGGTTTCCGGTGTTCGGGGAGGACCCCTGGGGCGGCACCTACGGGCTTCTGATCACCGGGCGCGACGTCCTGGGCAAGCTGGACTATCGGGCGCAGTTCCTCTACGGGCCCGGGGACAACCAGCTGTACTTCGACGCGGGAATGTACGCGCGGGTGATCTACCCTTCGCTGTCTTTGTACGCCAGCCGGCACGTGTATCGCTACTACAATCACGCCTTCGTAAACGGGATCCCCTGTTCGGTGGACAAGGAGCGCATCTCCCTGTTCACCGACCTGGCCTTCCCCTTTTCGCGCTACCGCAGCCGGCACACCGTTTTCTTCAACTACGACCTGCACCTCTACCACCGCTGGACCCAACTGCCCCGCGACCCCCTGGACCTGCAGCCCCATCCGCCCGACGACCGGCGCCTGGCCTGGATCTCGGCGGGCTGGGCGTATTCCAGCGTGCGCAGCTTCATCCACTCCATCAGCCAGGAGGAGGGCCTGTACGCCAGCGTCTCGCTGCGCTACTCCCACCCGTCCGTCGGCAGCCAAGCCAAGGTGGCCGAGGCGCGCTTCTGGCTGCAGACCTACCTTCCGGTGGTTCGCGACTGGCACCACGTCCTGGCCCTGGGCCTGCGCGGCGGCATCGCCGTGGGCGACCGCGCGCGCAAGTCGATCTTCTCCATCGGCGGCCTGCCCCTGCGCGACCCGGTCCAGGACGCCTACTTCGGCTACCGCTACGGCGGCCTGTACCTGCGCGGCTACCGCCCGGGCGCCTTCGCCGGCTCGATGTATTTTTTGGGCTCGGCCGAGTACCGCCTGCCGCTTTTCGACATCGAGGCCGGATTCTTATCCCTGCCCTTCTACCTGCGCCGCCTGCACGCCGCGCTGTTCGTCGACGTGGGCGGGGTGGGCATGGACGAACTCTCCACCGAAATGCTCAAGGTCGGCGTGGGCGGAGAGCTGCGCCTGGACATGCTGCTGGCATATTATCTTCCCTTCACCATGCGCCTGGGCTATGGTCGGGGCCTGTCGGAGGGAGGCGAAAACAACTTCTTCCTCACCATGGGGTGGGGATTCTGAAAGGGAGCGCAACATGAAACGTACCCTGACCTGCACGCTGGTGGTGGCAACAATTCTGTCGTTCGCGCTTTCGGCCTCAGCCAGGAAGAAACGCAAACCATACGAAGACAGGGCCGGTGATGCGGGAGCGGGCGTTGGTTTCAGTGTACCGGTCACCGACGATGGCAACGGATTCCTGATGGGCGCCAGTGGCAGTTACCAGGTTCTCGACCACCTGGACGTCAGCATGAGTCTGGGCATGGTCGCCGACGAGAACAGCAACGTGGTGCCGCGCAACCCGGTCGTCAGCGTGGGCACCAGCATCTGGCCTACCAAGATGAAGCGGGGCTGGGGCGGTTACCTGTCCGGGCGGCTGCGCCTGGGACTGGGACTGTTTGGAGTAGACAACGATCAAAGAAGGGCCGCGTCGCTGGGTATGATGAGCAGCCTGAGCTGGCTCAAGCATCTTCCCGAGCATCTGGTCGTCTCTCCACGAGTGAGCGCCGGCTTGAGCCTGGGCGCCATTCGCATGGGCGGCGGCGCCAGTCTCTATGTCGCCACGCCGGTTCATCACACCACGGGGCGCGATACCGAGTTGGCCATGCGGTACGATTTCGGCCTGGGCACCGGCTGGGGTGATCGCCGCGGCGGTCTGGGCGTCGGCTTGGGCATGACCGGACTTTCCGAACTGACCACCGGTGAGGAGGAGAACCGCTTCACCCTGGACCTGGGCGTGAGCGTCCGCTTCCGGGTGGTCAAGCAGAACTCATTGCGCATCGGCGTCGGTTTGAGCATCCCCCTGGGAGGCGATTTCATGGGCACCAATGTGGTAATCGGCGGCTCGGTGTCCTGGGGCTACTCGGTTGAGATCTACGAAGAGGAAAATTCCGGCGAGGGGGGCGAGTCTACGGGTTGGCGGGCTCCGTATGGAATCTGGCGGCGATGAAGAGGATGCGGGTGCGGCCCATCTCGATCTCGTCGAGGTTCTTGAGCCGCACGGGGGTCTTGGGGGAAACCACCTGGCCGTTGAGCAGGGTTCCGTTGGTGCTTCCCAGGTCATAGAGCGAATACAAACTGCCGCGCACCCGGATCAGGAAGTGCTTGTCCGAAATCAGGGTGTCGGAAAGCTCGAAGTGGGCCTCCTCGGAGCGCCCCACCAGGGTCTCGTCTTGGGTGATCCGGTGAATAGCATCCAGATCCGGCCCGCGAATAACCGCCAGTGCCAGCACGAACGGAGTGGCATAAGGCTCCTTCTCGATCGGCACCACCGCGGTAGTACGTCTGCGCCTCTCCACCATAACGGCCCGGATTTAAGCACGTAGCCAACCAGATGTAAAGATTAATCGAGGGACGGAGGTACCGTAATCTCATTGTAAACAAAGGGAATTATAGTATTGACCCCTAGTTATGTTGGTGTTATTATGTATATATAACTGGAGCTGCAAGATGAAAAGAACGACCATAATGCTTCCACCGGAACTGAAAAACCGCGCCGCCAAACACGCGCACAGGCTGGGCATCTCGGTGGGCGAATTGATCCGCAATTGCCTGAACGCGTTTCTGGATCGACCCGACGACCAGGCGACCGAAGATCCCCTGCTGTCGGACGATGCAGTCTTCAAGGGCAAGGTCCCTCCCGACCTCTCCGCCCGCCACGATCACTATCTGTACGGGGAGCACGAGTGATCTACCTGGACACCGGAGCCTTCCTGGCTCGCTACCTGACCCGCGATCAGCACCACAAGAAGGCCGTGGCCGCCTGGGCCGAAATCGGACGCGGCGGCCTGCGCTGCTTCACCAGCAACTTCGTCCTCGACGAAACCTTCACGCTGCTGGGCCGCCGGGCGGGCTACCGCTTCGCCTCCCAGCGCGCCCGCCTGCTGTATTCATCCCGGGTGCTAACCATCCTCCGCCCGGGCCGGGAGGATGAACTGGAGGCCATCGAAGACTTAGAGAAATTCTCCGACCAGAAGGTAAGCTTCACCGACTGCATCTCCTGGATACTCATGCGCCGCAACAAACTGCGCAGGGCCTTTTCCTTCGACGAACACTACCGCATGGCCGGATTCGAACTCTGGCCATAGGCATTCAGGGGACTTCGACGGCGGGTTTCTCGTTGTAGCTGACCGTCTTGGAGACCGGGGCCTCGGGGCGGGCGGCGACCAGGCGGCGGGTTTTTTCAATCACCTGGGCGGAGAGCTTCTCGGCGGCCTCGGTCAACAGCTTTTCCTTCATTTTGCGGCGCTTGCGGTCGTTGTGGAAGATCGTCTCGTTGGACTCGGCGTGGACGCGCTCGAAGACGGTGAACAACAGGGTGCCGGTCTTGACGTCGAAGAGGGTGGCCTCCAGTACTCCGGCGCTTTCCAGCGTCTGCGAGGGGGCGAAGATGATGCCCAGGACGGTTATGTACAGCCAGCCCCAATCGTTGGTGTAGCTGCGGTCGACGAAGCGGTGGCGGTAGAGCAGCAGGTAGTCGGAGCGGTAGCGGGCGGCCAGCTCGCGTAACCCGGAGATCCCGCGGTCGGCGGGCCAGTCGGTGGAGACTTCGGTGGTGACTTCGAACATGCCCGAGTCCTCCATGGCCCCGGAGAGCTCCTTGGGAACCACCGCCAGGGGCAGATCCGGATCGGGCTCGTAGCAGGTGGCCACTGGGACCACCCCCACCCGCGAGTCGGCCTCCAAAAACACCGGTGCGCGCAGGACCCGGCGCAGGTCTTCCTCGGAGATCGAGCCGGCGTGATCGCGCTTGAAGTGGTCCTTTTTCAGTACCTCGGGTTGCTGGGCGGCCGGTTTGCCCAGTTGCAGGGGCTTTATGGCCACTTCCAGGGCGGGCCTGGCTGCGGCGCAGCCGGCCAGCATTCCTGCCAGGATCAGAATCGCTGTCTTTTTCATGACCTTTCCTCCCATGTTCATCGGGTTTCATATTCAAAACGAAGGAAGAGGGGGATGCTTACACCCGCCGGACTCGGACGCGTTTTTTGTGTAGGTGTAAGCAATTGCACGGTTTTGCGTTATAGATGCAGGAGGCATTGCATGCGCCGGAATTTCAAAATAGGCTGGCGGCGTGCCGGAACACGATCTTGTTTGGGAAAAGCGCTGTCTGGGCCGCATCAAGAAGGGCGACATGCAGGCCTTCGGGGAGCTGTATTACGCCTTCTCCAACCGGCTGTTCACCCGGGTACTGCTGCCGCTTCTGGGAGACCGGGCTGCGGCGGAGGACGCGCTGGCGGAGACTTTCAAGACGGCGCTGGAGAAAATCGGCACGTTCGAGCAAAAGGGCGTTTCGGTCTTTCACTGGCTGGCGCGGATCGGCAAGAACAAGGCGTTGGACATGCACCGGGCGCGCGAGCGCACCGGGCGGGCCCTGTGCAACTTCGAGGGGATGCTGAAGCCGCTTCTGGGGGACTCGCCGCTTCCGGGGAACGGCCTGCAGGCCGAAGAGGAAGGCCGGCGGCTGCGCGAGGCCGTCGCCCGGGTGCTGGACAAGCTGAATCCCCGCTACAGAAAGGTAATCGAGCTGCGCTTTTTGCAGGACCGTTCGCGCAAGGAGTGCGCCGAGATGCTTGAGCTGAAGCTGGGAACGCTGGATGTACTGGTCCTCAGGGCGCTGAGGGCCTTTCGGAAAGAGTGGGAGGAACAGACGTGAGTGACAAGGAAAAACGCGAGGCCGAGGCGCTGGCGCGCGCACTCGAGGGTGATGGTTCACCCGAAGAAATTCCGACCGAAGCGCTGGAGGCGGCCGGCCTGCTGCGGGCCGGCCGGGAGGACTCTGGCCTGGATCCCGCTCGGCAGCGGGAGATCCTGGACAAGATCCTCCCGGTGAAGAAGAAGCGCATCCCCTGGCTGCGCTGGCTGGTGCCGGTGGCCGGGGTGGCCGGGGTGCTGTTTCTGGTGATGACCGTGCCAATATTGTCCAAGGCCCCCCAGCAAGCCGCGGTGGTGTTCCCCGCCCCTCCCCGGGAGCTGTTGATGGCCCAGGCCCAGGCGGCAAGAGAGAAGGATCTGAAGGGGCTTGAGAAAAAAATGCAGAAGTACCGAGGTGAAATGTACGCCTCGCTCGCGGGAAAGTACGCGGAGTAACCATGCACAGATGTCTTTCAATCCTACTGCTGTTGGCCCTGCTGGCCCCGGCCTGCTCGCGCCGGGACGGATCCAGCCGGTGGATCAGCCAGGCCCGGGAAGCCAACCTGGAGGCCGACCGGGCCATCCGCCGCGGCGACGGCGAGTCCGCCCGCAAGGCCCTGGTTGCCTCGCTGGAGCAGCCGGTGCCCGACACGGTCAATCCCCGTGACAGCCGGATGGTGAAACAAGACATGTGCTTCCGTCTGTCATTGGTGGAGATGGAAGCCAAACAACCCGAAAAAGCGCTCGAGTGGGCCAAAAAAGGCCTATCTTTGGGCCGACAGCAGGATCTCTTCACCGCCAATTTGTACGTGGCCATGGGCGGCGCCCACGAGGCCCTGGGCCTGGAGGTCCAGGCCGCCGAAGCCTACCACCAAGCGCTCAAGATAAACGAAACCCTGCTGAACCAGACCCTGGAAAACGAGGAGACGCCGTGAAACGCATTCTAGCCGTCAGCATATGCCTGGCCTGCACCGGCTGCGCCGCCCAGAAGGCGGTACAAACCGAGCCCGCGCACGTGCCCGAGCCCGCTGCCCGGATAACCCTGCTCGAAAAAGACATCCAGCAGTTCGAGGCCGAGTTGGAGCAAGATTTGCAGGTGGCCGCCAAGCCGGAGTGCCCGCGGGTCTGCGAGCTGGGCGGCAACATCTGCAAGCTGGCCCAGAAGATCTGCGACATCGCCAGCCGCAACCCCCAGCACCAAAACCTGAAAGACCGCTGCAAGGACGCCCGCCTGCGCTGCAAAACCGCCCACCAGAAGGTATCGGAACATTGCGAATGCCATGATTTTTATGGTCCCGGCAGTTAACGGGGTTCCGATCTGGACTTTTAGGTACGCCTGTCGGACAATTTCCGGTCAGTGGAGCCAGTGAAGAAACTAGTGGGCAACCTGCTGCGCATCCAACCCGGCGAGGGGCGCAAGACCGCCCTGATGTTCGGGACATTGATGTGCGTGGTGGGCTCGTTCATCACCGGCCGGGTGGCGCGCGACAGCTTGTTTTTGAGCCGCTACTCGGTGGACTACCTGCCTTACCTGTACATCTGGGTGGCGCTGGGGGTCAGCGTCCAGTCCTATCTGTACTCGCGCATCGCCGACCGTTTCCGCCGCGACCGCACCGTGGGGATCACCTTCGTGTGCATAATCGTAGCTTACCTGGCCGCGCGGGTGAGCATGTATTGGGTCGGCGACTGGTTCTACCCGGTGCTGTATGTCTTCGTCGAACTGGCCGGGAGCCTTTTGATCATCCAGACCTGGACACTGGCCAACGACGTCTTCACCTCCCGTGAGGCCAAGCGCCTTTTCGCCCTGGTGGGCGGCGGGGGGGTGATCTCAGCGATGATCGTGGGCTTTTCGGTCCGCGGCCTGGTCAAGCTCGTCGGCACCGAGCAACTTCTCTATTTAAGCGCCTTCCTGCTGACCATCGGCTTGCTGTTGATCATCCGGATCTCCCGCGTGTGCCGGGACGAGATCCTCGCCAGCATCGCAACCGAAACCCGCGGAGCGGTGCGCACCCGCATCGCCCTTAAATCGGACTGGGCCCGGCTGTTCGCCAACAAACACCTGGTGCTCATCGCCGGGCTGATCCTGATTTTGGGCTTCGTGATCACCTTCGTGGACTATCAGTTCAAGATCGCCGCCCGGGAGGCCTACCTGGGCCAGGAGAAGCAGCTGACCGGATT
>Ga0180432_10006632_pt1 | contig 14974 bp, 15 predicted proteins | sample SS_ome_10_FD_132414 | JGI IMG/M metagenome (GOLD analysis project Ga0180432, IMG submission 132414) | Hypersaline lake sediment archaeal communities from the Salton Sea, California, USA - SS_1_MS_2 metaG | ecosystem: Environmental > Aquatic > Non-marine Saline and Alkaline > Hypersaline >... | reverse complement strand
TGTCATAATGTTCTTCCATTTACGCCCTCGCTTTCCGTTTAGCCGAACCTTCCGGTGATATAGTCTTCCGTGATTTTCTTTTCCGGTTTGGTGAATATTTTGCTCGTAAGGTCGAACTCCACAAGCTCCCCCAGCATGAAAAATGCCGTAAAGTCCGAGATGCGCGCGGCCTGCTGCATGTTGTGGGTGACCACCACCAGCGTGTACCGCTCGGCCAGCTTCTTCATGAGGTCCTCGATTGCCAGCGTGGCGATGGGGTCGAGCGCCGAGCAGGGCTCGTCCATGAGGATGACCTCGGGCTCCACCGCGATGGCGCGCGCGATGCACAGGCGCTGCTGCTGGCCACCGGACAGCGAGAACGCCTCGGCCTTCAGCCGGTCCTTCACCTCGTCCCACAGCGCGGCGTCGCGCAGGGCCTGCTCCACGCGCTCGGCGGTGGCCTTGATGCCGTTCACCTTCATGCCGAACTCGAGGTTGTCCTTGATGGACTTGGGGAACGGGTTGGGCTTCTGGAACACCATGCCGATGCGGCCGCGCAGGTCCACCGGGTCCACGTCGGCCGAGAGCAGGTCGTCGTCGCCGAACAGCACCTGGCCGGTGACCCGCGCGCCCGGCACCAGGTCGTTCATGCGGTTGAGGCAGCGCAGCGCGGTGGACTTGCCGCAGCCGGACGGCCCGATGATGGCCGTGATGGCGTTCTGCGGGATGTCCATGGACACCCCGCGCACGGCTTCGTGATTGCCGTACCACACGCCCATGTCGCGGATCTGGAACACCGCCGGGCCCAGGTCCGGCTGGTCCGGCGCCGCCGTGGCGGCGGCGCCGGCCGACGGCGCGGCTTCGGCGGCGGCACCGGCCGAGAGGTGGATCTCGATGGGTGCGCTCTCTGAGGTCTTGTCGGGGTCCACGTTGGTGGTCATCTCTCCTACCAGCGCTTGCTGTATCGGTTGCGAAGGATAATGGCCACGAGGTTCATGACCAGCAGGGTTGCAAGCAGCACGATGATGCCCGCCGCGGCGATGGCCTGGAACGCCTCCTGCGGCTGGTCGGTCCAGAAGTAGATCTGGAGCGGCATGGCGAACAGGGCCTCGTTGCCCGCGTCGAGCGGGTTGAGGCTGGGCACCGCGGTGCCGAACACGATGCCCCCGACCACGATGAGCGGGGCGGTCTCGCCGATGGCCCGCGACATGGCCAGGATGGTGCCCGTGAGGATTCCCGGCAGCGCGGCGGGGAACACCTGGCTGCGCACCGCCTGCCAGCGCGTGGCGCCCAGCGCCATGGCGCCCTGTTCGATGGACACCGGCACGGCGCGCAGCGCCTCGCGTGCCGCGATGATGATGATGGGCAGGATCAGCACCGCCAGCGTGAGCCCGCCCGCGAGGAGCGACTTCGAGATGCCGAGGATCCCCACGAAGATCGCCAGGCCCAGCAGGCCGTAGATGATCGACGGGACGGCGGCGAGGTTGGAGATGTTCACGTCAACCATGTGCACCACCCCGGGCCGCACGCGCAGCCACCACAGCCGCCCGCGCATCCACGCGCGCCGCACGCCGCGGGCACCGCCGTCCAGGCGCTCGCGCAGCTTGCGCTCGGCACCGGCCGCCGACTGCGTGGCGAACTTCTCCAGGTAGAGGGCCGCGGCAACGCCGATGGGCCACGCGAATGTGAGGGTGATGATCATCAGCACCACCGATCCGCGCAGCGCCGAGTTGAACCCGGCCCTCGCGGGATTGGACGATGGCTTGTCGGTGAGGAACGCCCACGAGAGCGATCCCGCTCCCCGCACCAGCACCGAGGTGATCAGCCACACCAGCATGGCCAGCGTGATGGCGGTGAGGCCCATGACGAGCCACTTGAACAGCTGCTCCGACGGGCGCGAGCGCTTGCGGGCCAGCGGGCGCACGCCGCTGGCAGCGGCGGACCGTGGCGGAGGGGGTGGCGTGCCCGGGGCGTCGAGGGTGCTCACTGGTAGACCGTCCGGTACTTGCGCACGATGCGCACTGCGATGACGTTGATGGCCAGGGTCACCACGAACAGCAGCAGCCCCACCGCGAAGATGGACTCGTACTGCAGGCTGCCGCGGGTGGCTTCGCCCTTGGACACCTGCACGATGTAGGCCGTGATGGTCTGCATGCCCTCCAGCGGGTTCCAGCTGAGGTTGGGCACGGTGCCGGCGGCCAGCGTGACGGCCATGGTCTCGCCGACGGCGCGCGACAGGGCCAGCACGATCGACGCCACGATTCCCGACAGCGCGGCGGGAATGACCACCCTCAGCGACACCACGCGGCGCGTGGCACCCAGGCCGAATGCCCCCTCGCGCATGGCGTTGGGCACGGCGCGCATGCTGTCCTCGGACAGCGAGCTGATGAGCGGCGTGATGAGCAGGCCCACCACGATTCCCGCCGCGAGGGCGTTGTACAGGGGGAGCCCCGGGATGATCCCCCGCAGCGCCGGGGTGACGGCGTCGAGCGCGAAGAAGCCCAGGACGATGGTGGGCATGCCCGCGAGGATCTCGAGGATCGGCTTGACCACCCGGCGCAGGCGCTCGGGCGCGTACTCGCTCAGGTAGATGGCCGACCCCAGCCCCAGGGGCACGGCCACCAGCGCCGCGATGAGCGCGATGAGGATCGACGCGTTGAGCAGGGGCAGTACGCCGTACTTGCCCTCCACCGGGAACCACTCGGTGCCCGTGAAGAACTCGCCGATGGGCACGTTGGTGAAGAACATGGCGCCCTCCTCCACCAGCACCACCACGATCCCCACCGTGACGAGGATCGAGATGATCGCGGCGGCGGCCAGTGCCAGCACCACGGCCCGCTCGCCGAGCGACCCGCGAAGGTTGCGTCGCCTTCGCGGGTCGCCGGCGGGTGTTGCCTTACTGCTCAGGGTCAGCTGCTCGTGGTGCTCGAGCCGCCCGACGCGATGGCCGCGTCGATCTGCTGGGCCGACTCATCCAGTGCCGACTGCGGGGCCGGCACGAACTGCGCGTCGGTGGCCAGCTGCGTGGCGTTGGCGACGTAGTCCTTCACGAATGCCTGCACCTCGGGGCGCTCCAGCGACTTCTTGGAGACGTAGATGAACAGCGGACGCGACAGAGGGTACTCACCGCTCGTGATGCTCTCGGTGGTGGGCTCCACGCAGCCGTCGCCGTTGTCGAGCGCGAAGGACTGCACCTTGTCGGTGTTCTCCTCGTAGTAGGTGAACCCGAAGTAGCCCAGGCCGGCCTCGCCGTCGGTGACCGACCGCACGATGACGTTGTCGTCCTCGGATGCCGAGTAGTCCTGCCGCGGCTGGATGACCTCGCCCTGCGCGTCCTCGCCCAGGACCTCCTCGTTGAAGAAGTCGTAGGTGCCCGACTGCGAGCCGGGGCCCGAGAGCGTCAGGGGAAGGTCCTTGAAGCCGCTGCCCACCTGACTCCAGTTGTTCACCGTCGAGCCCGGCGACCAGATCTTCTTGAGCTGCGGGAACGTGAGGCACACGGCACCGACGTCCACGCCGGCCTTGGTGACCACCGTGATTCCGTCCGAGGCCACGCGGATCTCCTCGTACTCCACGCCGGCCTTCTTGCAGGTGTCCACCTCGTCGTCCTTGATCCCGCGCGAGGCGTTTGAGATGTCGGTCTCGCCCTTGCAGAACACCTCGAAGCCGCCGCCGGTGCCCGACGTGCCCACCGTGATGTTCACGTCGGGGTTGTTGGCATTGAACTGCTCCGCCGCTGCGGTGCTGAGCGGGGCCACCGTGGACGAGCCATCGATGGTGATCTTGCCGCTCAGGTCGGTGGCGCCGGATCCACCCGTGGCGTCGGATGCGGAATCACTGCTGCCGCAGGCCGCGAGGCCCAGGGAACCGCCGGCCACCGCGATGGCGGCCAGCGAGGCGTAGACGCGCCGTGACTTCATTCGAATCTCCTTGTCGTTACACCCGTGCAACGCGGTGAGCGTACGGCGGGCGGTGTGAACCGATTGTGAAAATGCGGTGTCCGGTCGTGGCCATTGGCTACAGCCGGTGCCTGCGCAGCGGAAAGGCCTTGGGCACCGCCTGGAGGCGGTAGCCCTGCTTGTGCTCGGTCTGGATGTACGTGTACTGGCCTCCGGCCTCGTCGACCTTGCGGCGCAGGCGGCGCACCAGCACGTCGACCGACCGATCCCCCGGGGCGCGCTGCCCACCCCAGACCCGGCAGAAGATCTCGTCGCGGCTGAGCGTGCGGCCCTTCTCCTCGACCAGGATCCACAGCAGCTTGGTCTCGAGGGGGGTGAGGGGGGCCACCGCACCGGCCACGCGCACCTCGAGCCGCGTGCGGTCCACCTCGAGGTCGCCCAGCGAGACCCCGGGGCCACCCGGGTGGTCGTCGGGCAGGCGCACATCCGACCTGCGGAAGAGCGCCTCGAGCCGCGCCACCATCTCCCGTGCCGAGAAGGGCTTCCGCAGCAGGTCGTCGGCTCCCAGGCGCAGGGCCTCGAGCCGGTCCTTCTCCTCCTGCCGGGCGGTCATCACCACGATCGGCAGGTCGGGCGACCACCGGCGGACGTCGCGGATGATGCTCAGGCCGTCCACGTGCGGCAGCATCAGGTCGAGCACCAGGGCGTCGGGGCGCCACGCCTTGAGGGCGGTCAGGGCCGCCAGGCCGTCCTTGCTGATGATCACGCGGTAGCCGGCCTTGGTCAGGTGGTACGCGGTGGCGCGGGCGGTGCTGTCGTCGTCCTCGACCACCAGGATGGTGCGCGCGCCATCGGGGTCGGGGAACGGTGTGCCGGCGGACATCGGAAGCCAATGTACGAGCGGCGGCGCGCGACGTCGTGAACATCCCGTGAACTCGCCGTGAAACCCGGATAACGGCGCCGCCATGCGGCTTCACGGTCTTTTCACACGACGCCTGTAACGGGTCACAGGTTGTTCACAGGGGTTCCTGCAACCTCGCCACGACTCGCGGGGGGCACGCATGACCGCTGCTCGACCGGCGAGGCCAGTGACTGATCCTCATGGTCGAATACAGGAGACACCTGAACGTGAATCGCACCCTTCGAATCGCGGCCGTCGCCGCCGTGGGCGTGGGCAGCCTGGCCGTGACGGCCTCGGCTCTCGGCAAGTCCACCGGCTCGGGCGCATCCTTCCCCAACGTCGCGTACCAGAAGTGGTGCGGCGAATCAGGCGTGTGCTCGTACACCAGCAAGGGGTCCAGCGGCGGAATCCGCGACCTCACCAACAGGACGGTGGACTTCGCGGGCAGCGACGCCGTGCTGACCAGTTCGCAGCTCGCGGCCATCGGCGGCACGGTCAAGTACTTCCCCACGCTGCTCGGCGCCATCTCGGTGCCCGTCAACATCCCGGGCGTCACCGGCAACCGCATGAAGCTCAACGGCAGGACGCTGGGCGACATCTTCTCGGGCACCATCACCACCTGGAACGCGGGTGCCATCAGGAAGCTCAACCCCAAGCTCAGGCTGCCGGCCAACCCCATCACGCTGTGCGTGCGCTCGGACGGATCGGGTACGTCGTACGGCTTCTCGAACTACCTGAGCAAGGTGAGCCCGTCGTTCCGCAGCAAGGTGGGCTTCGGTTCGCAGACCCCCAACTGGCAGGGCACGATCGTGAAGCAGCCGGGTAACCCGGGCGTGGCCAACTGCGTGAAGAACACCCCGAACTCGATCGGCTACGTGGACCTGGCGGACTCCATCCGCGCCGGCTTGCAGACCAACGTCACGGCAATCGGCAAGAGCGAGGTCGTGAAGCAGAAGGTGCGCAGGGGTGGCAAGACCCGTACCCGCACGGTGCGGAGGACGGTGTACGTGCTGCCGTCGAGCAGGACCATCTCGGCCGCGGGCAACGTGAAGACCATCAAGCCCACGCTCGACATCGACTTCTCGGCCAGCAGCGCCCCGGGCGCCTACCCGATCGTGATCACCACGTGGGTGCTGGCCGTGCCGGGCCGTCCGGGTAACCCCGGCGTGAAGAACGTCCTGAACTACTTCTACTCCCGAGCCGCCCAGGCCCAGCTCCCGAGCCTTGGCTTCGCGCCGCTGCCCGCCAAGCTGCGCACGGCTGCCGTGAGGGCCGCCGCCGCCCTCTAGGGGGCACGGCTGCAACACCGCGGTAACGGTGGCGGTCGTCCCGGGGCAGTGGCCCGGGACGACCGCCACGGTCTTTCTCCGAACCACATCGACGTCCGCACCGGGGCCCACAGAACGCCGTGACACCTCCTCCGCCGTCTCCTCCGCCCCCCGCCCCGGTCGTTCCCGACTCCGGGGGCCCCGCGGCATACGCACGGCTGGTGCGCCCCCGGGGCAGCATGGCCGCCGATCGGACGTACCTGGTGCTCGCCGCCGTGGCCTCCGCAATCGCGGTGGTGGCCATCGGCTACCTGCTGTGGAAGACCATCGAGCAGACGGGCGCCGCCTGGAGCACGTTCGGCGTGCTGGGCTTCGTCTTCGGCACCGAGTGGGTTCCCACCCCCGCTGTCGGCGACGCCGCCTTCGGTGCCCTGCCCTTCATCTACGGCACGCTGATGACATCGGCCATCGCGCTCATCATCGCCGTGCCGGTGTCCATCGGCATCGCGCTGGCCACCAGCGTGTTCCTGCCGCGCCGGCTGCGCGGGCCCGTGGGGGGCTTCGTCAACCTGCTCGAGGCCGTCCCCTCGGTGCTGTTCGGCCTGTGGGGACTGACCGTGCTCGTGCCCTTCCTGCGCCCCGCGCTGGACTGGATGGCCCGGGTGCTGGGCGGCATCAGCATCCTTGGCTGGAGGCCCTTCGAGGGCCCGGTGACCGCCGGGTCGTTCCTGATCGCCAGCCTGGTGCTGGCGGTGATGGTCATCCCCGTCGTCACGGCCATCACCCGCGAGGTCCTCATGTCGGTGCCGCGCGAGCAGCAGGAGGCCGCCTATGCCCTGGGCGCAACGCGCTGGGAGATGGTGAAGCACTCCATGCTGCCGTGGGCGCGATCGGGCATCGTGGGGGCGTCGGCGCTGGGCCTGGGGCGCGCCGTGGGCGAGACCATCGCAATCGCCATGCTGCTGGGCAACTCCCCGGCGATCTTCGGATCGCTGCTGGGCCCCGGTGCCACCCTTGCCGGCGTCATCGCACTCGAGACCAACGAGGCCGACGGGTTGCAGCTTTCGTCGCTCACCGCCCTCGCGGTCGTGCTGTTCGTGATCGCGTTCGTCATCAACGCAGGCGCACGCCTTCTGGTGAGCCGCAGTGAGGCGGGCCCCCGCAAGGGCCTCGTGCGCCGGGCGCTGGGCGGGGTCCGGGGGGGCCGCCCGGCTGCCCCGGACGCACCGGGTCCGGCGACGTCCGACGACGACGGCGACGCCCAGCCGCCGGTGCGCGCCCGCACCGCTCCTCTTCGCATCACGGGCCGCGGGGCCATCTCCACATCGCGCCGCATTCGCTCGGGGGCGGCCGAGGCACTCATCTGGGTGAGCGTTGCGGTGGGCGGCATCCCCCTGGTGCTGCTGATGTGGGAGATGCTGTACCGCGGCCTGCCCGCCCTCTCCTGGTCGTTCTTCACCGAACTGCCCCCGCTCGATCCGAGCAGCTACGGCGGGGGCATCTCCAACGCCCTGGTCGGCACGCTCATCCTCATGGGCATCTCGCTGGTCATCGCCGCTCCCCTGGGTGTACTCACGGCCCTGTTCATCTCGGACATCGCCAAGCCCACGGGCTGGCAGGGGCGCCTGGCGCGCGGACTGGGATTCTTCGTGGACGTGCTGCTGGGCATCCCATCGATCGTGGTCGGCCTGGTGGTGTACCTGGGCATCGTCGTCGTGGTGCAGAAGTTCTCCGCGCTGGCCGGCGGCATCGCGCTGGCCATCATCATGTTCCCCATCGTCGTGCGCACCGCCGACGAGATGCTGCGCCTCGTGCCCTCGGGGCAGAAGGAGGCCGCCCAGGCACTGGGCGCCCCGCGGTGGCGCGTGACGTGGGCGATCGTCCTTCCCGCCGCCGGCCCGGGAATCCTCACGGGCATCCTCTTCGGCCTGGCGCGCGTGAGCGGCGAGACGGCGCCCCTGCTGTTCACGTCGCTGGGCAACCAGTTCTTCTCCACCAGCATCACCGAGCCGATCGCGGCGATCCCGCAGCTCATCTTCCAGAACACCGTGCAGGTGCAAACCCCCGCGTCGCTGCAGTTGGCGTGGGGTGCCGCCCTCGTCCTGGTTCTCATCATCCTCGCCCTCAACCTGATCGCGTGGCTCATCTCGCGCCGCGCCCGCCCGACGGAGGCCCGATGACCGACGATTCCACTGCCACAGATGCGATGCGCGCGCGTGATGTCGCCGTGGGCGGCGATGCACGCGTGCCGGACCCGGGGCCGGACCAGGGGCAGCCGGACATGACCGCGCCCGTGCCGGCTGCGGCACCCGGGGCCGCGAGCGCTGCCCGCGGGCCCGCCGCTGACGGGCCCATGCCCATGTTCACCCGTGACCTGTCGGCGTACTTCGGATCCCACAAGGCGGTGGAGGACATCACCCTGGACTTCCCGCGCAACACCGTGACGGCCCTCATCGGGCCATCGGGCTGCGGTAAGTCCACGTACATCCGGTGCCTGAACCGCATGCACGAGATGGTCCCCCGCGCGCGATGCACCGGATCGGTGTACCTGCGCGACATCGACATCTACGGGAGGGATGCGGACCCCGTGGCCGTGCGTCGCGCGGTGGGCATGGTGTTCCAGCGGCCCAACCCGTTCCCCACCAAGTCGATCGCCGACAACATCCTGGCCGGGCCCAGGTTCACGCGCACCAAGATGAACAAGGCGGAACGGGCGGACCTCGTGGAGCGCACCCTGCGCGGGGCCGGCCTGTGGGACGAGGTGAAGAATCGCCTCGATGCGCAGGCGGGGGGGCTCTCGGGAGGCCAGCAGCAGCGACTGTGCATCGCCCGTGCGCTGGCCGAGGAGCCCGATGTGCTGCTGATGGACGAGCCCTGCTCGGCGCTCGACCCGCAGAGCACCCTGCGCATCGAGGACCTGATCCGCGACATCAAGGGCCGCGTCACGATCGTGATCGTCACGCACAACATGCAGCAGGCGGCCCGGGTGTCGGACTTCACCGCGTTCATCACCATCGAGAACGAGGGCGAGCCGGGGCGCCTCATCGAGACCGGGCCCACCAAGGACGTCTTCGGCAATCCGCAGCACGAGCGCACCGAGGCGTACGTATCGGGGCGCTTCGGGTAGCGGCCCGCGCGCCTACTTCTCGAGCGCCTCTTCCTCTTCCTCGGCCTCGCGGCGCAGCTGCTTGAAGCTGACGCCCTCGAAGAGCAGGAAGATGAAGCCCACCACCACGCCCACGGCCATCTCGGTGGCCTGCAGCACGATCGAGAACGCCAGGGCGTCGGCCGCCCCCACGCCGTACGAGGCCGTGAGGGGCACCACCGCGGCCGCCTGGAACACCACGAGGTTACCCGGCAGGATGGGAAACGACTGCGCCAGGGTGATGGTGACCAGCAGGAGGCCGGCGCCGCCCCAGCCCACGTAGCCCAGCCCGAACGCGCCGAGCGTGGCGTAGATGCCGGCCCACTGCGCCAGCCAGGTGCCCAGGCTCGGGATGGCCACGCGTGCCATCTGCTGGGGGTCGCGCAGGCTGGTGTGGCTCTCCTGCACCGCCCCCCAGAGTCGCTGGAAGGCCCGGGTGACGCGCCGCCACAGCGACCCGGTGGACAGCCAGGGGGGCACCTGGCGGTTGGGGTTCTGCAGCAGCGCCACCGCCACGACCACCAGGCAGATGACCCCCAGCACCGCGGTGATGACCCAGGCGTAGGTGGGCAGCGGCAGGAACAGGCCGATCAGCACCACCAGGGCCACCCACGCGATGGTGGTGATGATGTTCTCCACCACCACGGTGCCCAGCAGCACCGTGGTGGACAGGTCCTCGCCGCGCTTCAGCAGCCGCCGCTTGGCCAGGAGCACCTTGGCGATCTCGCCCACGCGCGCCGCGAGGATGGTGTTGAAGAGGAAGCCCACCATCAGGGGGCTCAGCAGGTCGATGTACCGCGTCTTGTGCTTGAGCCCCGGCAGGCCGTCCACCACGCCCTTCCATGCAAGGCCCTTCAGCAGCACCGACATGAAGTTGGCCAGCACGGCCACGACGAGCAGCCACAGGTTCTCCACGCGGAATGCCGCGATGACCGCCGCCCAGTCCACGCGCCACACCACCAGCACCACGACCACGGCGATGAACGTGATGCGCAGCGCCTGCCATGCCCAGCGGGGCACCGCACGGCGCTTGCCGTCCCGCCCGCTCACGCCAGCAGTTCGTCCAACGTCACGAGCTCGAGCCCCCTCGCACGGGCGGCCGCGCAGATGTCCGGGATGGCCGCGGCGGTATGCAGGCGCGGGCGGTCCGGGTCCCACCCGTCGGCGTCGTGCAGCAGCAGGATGCACCCGGGGGAGAGGGCGCGTGCCGACCGCTGCGCCACCACGTCCGGCCCCGGGTCGGCCGAGTCGAATACCCCACGGGTCCAGCCGGCCATCCGGTAGCCCGCCGACCGCACCGCCGGCCACGTGGCCGGGCCACGGAAGCCGTGGGGTGCGCGGAACACGCGCGTGATGGCCCCGGGGCCCGCGGCGTCCTCCACGGCCTGCTCGGTGCGCCGGATCTGGTCGCGCACATGGGCGGGCCCGCGGCACGAGGATCCCGTGGGCGTACCCGTGGCTCGCCACCTCGTGGCGCTCGCCGCGCATGCGGCGGATCATCTCGGGGTGCCTCCGCGCCTGGCGGCCGAGCACGAAGAACGTGGCACGAACGCCCTCCTTGGCGAGGGCATCGAGGATGGCCGGGGTGGACGGCCCGGGGCCATCGTCGAAGGTGAGGGCCGCCCGGGGCGCGCCGCGGGGCCCGCGGCGCAGCACCGGACCGAACAGGGGGGACATGGGCCGGAATGCCGCCCATGCGCCCGCGCCGCCGGCCGCCACGACCGCGGCGGCCATGGCGGGGCGGCGGCGTGCCAGCGCGGCTGCGGCGAGGAGCGCTGCCTCCACGGCGACCACGCGCCGGATGGTGCGCGACTTGGTCATCGGCGTGCTCATCGCGGCATCCCTCCGAGGCTAGCAAGGGGGGCTGTCGCGGCGGGCACGTGGCACCCCGCCGATACGAGTGCCAGCGCCGCCGGGGCGGGTCTATACTCGCCGCGTAATCCGTCCCGGGAGAACGCGTGCCTGTCTACGACTACCGCTGCGAGAAGGGCCACCGCTTCGAGGTCGTCCAGAGCATGTCCGAGAAGCCGCTGAAGAAGTGCGAGGAGTGCGGGGCGCCTGCCCAGCGCGTGCTGCACGCGCCCGCAATCCACTTCAAGGGGAGCGGGTTCCACAACACCGACTACGGCACCAAGAGCCGCGCCAAGGAGCCGGCCGCGGCACCCGGGGGCTCGGGTCAATCGACGCCGTCGTCGGGCGGTTCGGACGGTGGCAGCAGCGGGGGCGGCGGCAAGTCCGTGGGGCTCGACAAGGTCTGAGTCAGCGGCCCACGAACCGGGCGATCTGCTTCTCCTCGAGGTCGGGCTCGCCCACCACGTACGACACCCCGCCCACGGTGCGGGCCATTCCCGCCAGCACCAGGCGGTCATCGGGATCCGACTGCAGCCGCCACTGCAGCCATCCCATCTTCATCAGATCGGACACGCCCATGTCCGTGCCGATCGACCGGATGGTGGCCGCGCCGTTCCAGGGGGCGAAGGGAACCGACGACATCGACGCCATCTTGCCCTTCACCGCGGTCACGAATGCCTGCTGCCGGGCCGCGCGATGGAAGTCGCTGTCGCACTTGCGCACGCGCACGAACTGCAGGGCACGCTCCCCGTCCAGGTCCACCTGCCCCCGCGGGAACGACACCGTGGTGCCGCCCGGATAGGGGCAGTCGTTGAGCGCGGTGGGGTTGTTGACCGTGATGCCCCCGAGTTCGTCCACCATCTGCCGCACGCCGTTGAAGCGCACCACCACGATGTGGTGGATGGGCAGGCCCGTCAGGTTCCTCACCGCGTTGATGATCCCCTGCTGCCCGGCCAGGTAGTACGCGGCGTTGATCCTCTCGGTGCCGGCTCCGGGCAGCTCCACCCGGAAGTCGCGCGGGATCGACAGCCACTTCACCTTGCCCGCGCCGGGGTCGGTGCGCATCACCATGATCGAGTCGGCGCGTGACCGGGTCTCGCCCGGTCGGGCATCGATGCCCACCACCAGCGTGTTCTGCGGGGCCGACAGCAGGGGGCCGGCGGGGGAGAGCGCCTTCTCGGCGGTGGGGGTGATGCGCGCGTTGGCGTCTGCCACCGCGCCGCGCACGCTCAGGAACCCCAGGACGCCCCAGGCAACGACGCCCAGCAGCAGAACCCCGCCCACGCGCCACGCCCAGCCCCATGCACCGATGTTGCGCAGCGACCACCAGTGGCGCTCCGGTTGCGGTGCCCATGGGTCGTCCGGGGGCGCAGGGGGAGGCCTCTCCGTGGCGCCCACGCCCTGCGTGAGCTGGCGCAGGCCATCGAGGCCCTCCGATGACGAGTCTGATCCGCGCGCCTTGAAGCGGCGATATGGCTTCCGCTGCGGAGGCATCGGCTTGCGATGGTACCGTCGTTCGCGGTGTTCCGGGCCACGGGGGGTATGTGAGCGTCATCGGCGTGGACGTTGGCGGCACCAAGATCGCTGCGGCGCGCCTGGGGCCGGGTTTCGGCGTGGAGCAGGCGGTGCGCATGCCCACCCCGCCGGGCGGCAGCACGGTGGTAGAGGCCATTGCCGGGGCGGTGGAGCAGGTATCCGACGGCGCCACCGACCCGGTGACGGCGGTGGGCGTGGGGCTGCCGGCCACCATCGACGCGGCCACGGGCATCGTGGGGGCGTCCAACCACACGGGCATGGACGGCCTGGATGCCCGAGGGCTGCTGCAGCAGCGCCTGGGGCTGCCCGTGGTGGTGGACAACGACGCCAACGTGGCGGCTCTCGCCGAGCACCGGCTGGGGGCCGCGCGCGGCCATGCGGACGTGGTGCTGCTCACGCTCGGCACCGGAATCGGGGGCGGGCTCATCGTGGGCGGCCAGGTGTTCCGTGGCGGGCGCGGCCAGGGGGCGGAGCTCGGGCACGTGGTGGTGAAGGGCGACGGGCCCCCGTGCCAGGGAAACTGCCCCAATCACGGGTGCATCGAGACCATGTGCAGTGGCACGTCGCTGGGGCGCGACCTGCGGGACTACGCGCAGGCCAACCCCGGCACCGCGCTCGGGCGCCTCGAGGCCGAGGGGCGCCTCGACAGCCGCACCGGCCTCGAGCTGGCGCGGGCGGGGGACCAGGACGCCATTCGCGTCTTCACCACGGCGGGCGAGTGGCTGGGCGTGGCGGTGGCGTCGCTCACCAATGTGTTCGATCCCGACGTGGTGGTGATCGGCGGCGGGCTGTCGGCGGCGGGCGACCTGATACTCGGGCCGGCGCGCCGCGAGTACCAGCGGCGGGCGCTGCCGCCCACCCGGCGCGCGCCCCTGGTGGTGGCGCAGATGGGCAATGACGCCGGCATGGTGGGGGCGGGCATCCTGGCAGCGGAGGCCCCGGGCTGAGCGGGCGCCTCGTGGTGGTGGCCACCCCCATCGGGGCGCTCGACGACCTGTCGCCGCGGGCCGCGGCGGCGCTCCGTGACGCCGACGTGGTGGCCTGCGAGGACACCCGGCGCACCGCGGTGCTGCTGCGCCACGCCGGGTCCGACGCGCCCATGGTGCCGTCGCACCAGCACAACGAGGCCCGGCGCGCCGCCGACCTCGTGCGCCGCATGCGCGATGGCGCGGTGGTGGCGCTGGTGAGCGACGCCGGCATGCCGGGGGTCAGCGATCCGGGGGCGCGCGTGGTGGCCGCCGCCATCGAGGCCGGGGTGCCGGTGGCGGTCGTGCCGGGTCCCGGCGCGGTGGAGACGGCCCTCATGGCGTCGGGGCTGGCCACCGGAACCGGCTACGCCTTCGCGGGCTTCGCCCCGCGCAAGGCGGGCGAGATGCGCCGGTTCATCGAGAGGCTCGACTCGTGGGGGGACCCGGTCATCGTGTTCGAGGGTCCGCGGCGGGTGGGTGCACTGCTGGCCGCGCTCGCAGCGCACGACCCCGACCGCCGGGTGGCGGTGTGCCGTGAGCTCACCAAGGTGCATGAGCAGGTCATCCGGGGCACGGCGGCCGAACTGGCCGGCCGGCTCACCGATCCGCTCAAGGGCGAGGTGGCCGTGGTGGTGGCGCCGCCGCCCGTACCCCCGGCGCCCGACGAGGACTCCCTCGCCCGGGCGATCGCCCCCCTGCTCGACGCCGGCATCAGCCCTGCGCGCGCGGCCGACGTGGTGGCGGCGCTGGGGGCCGCCCCGCGCAACGCGGCCTACCGCGCCGCGTTGCGGGCCCGCTCGTCGGCATAGGCACGGGCCGCCGCCCGGAGGCCCGGCGGCGCGAGTTCGAGCGCGGCGAGGGCCTTCGCACGCCTCGCGTCACTCCCCGCCACATGCGCGCGAGCAAGCGCCTCACCAGCACGGACGATCCGGATTCCGGGGACAGTCCCAGCGCTGGGACTGTCCCGGGCCGGGGACAGTCCCAGCGCTGGGACTGTCCCCGCCTCGGCGGCCCGCAGGGTTCCCCCGGGACCCGTGATGGTCAGGCCCCCGGAGAGGTCCAGGCCCACGCCCGCCAGCTGGCCCTCGGTGCGCAGGGATGCGTAGCCGCCGCCCTCCTGGTGCGTTGGCGGGGGCAGGCCCAGGGAGTGGGCGGCCCGGGCGGCGTCGTCGGCTGCCACCTCCACGTCGACGTCGGCCGGGCGAACCGGCACGCCCGCAAGCATCAGCGCCGCGCTGCCGGACAACTGCCATGGCACGCCCGCGGCGTGCAGGCGGGTGGCGACCGCCCGGATGACCGCGAGAACGCGCGCGGGGGGTGGGGGTGCCGTCGCTATGCTGCCTCCTCCGTGCCCGGCCGCTTCTTCATCACGACGCCGATCTACTACGTGAATGCGGACCCGCATGTGGGCCACGCGTACACCACGA
>Ga0180432_10006631_pt1 | contig 14974 bp, 8 predicted proteins | sample SS_ome_10_FD_132414 | JGI IMG/M metagenome (GOLD analysis project Ga0180432, IMG submission 132414) | Hypersaline lake sediment archaeal communities from the Salton Sea, California, USA - SS_1_MS_2 metaG | ecosystem: Environmental > Aquatic > Non-marine Saline and Alkaline > Hypersaline >... | reverse complement strand
TCAAGGGCGTCCCCGCCTGGCAGGCCACCCCCACGCAGGTCTCCGCCCCGTTGCACACGTTATTATCGTCGCAGTCCGCGTCGGTGGTGCACTCCTGGCAGGTGTCGTCGTCGGTGTCGGTCAGGCCGTCGCAGTCGTTGTCCAAGCCGTCGCTGCAAACCGCGTCGCCGAATGAGCCTTCGAAGAAACCAGGGTAGACGTTGGCCCGGCTGTCGTCGCAGTCGTCGCCCGAGGGACAGTTTTCGTCGACGTGACCGTCCCCGTCCCCGTCCAGCGGCACTCCGGAGCAGAGGCCGTTGGCGCAGACGTCGTTCATGGTGCAGGCGTCCCCGTCGTCGCAGTTGTCGGTGTTGTTGGTGTTGCTGCACCCGGATGCAGCGTCGCAGGCGTCGTCGGTGCACACGTTGGTGTCGTCGCAGTTTTGCTGCAAGGCGTTGCCGCTGCACTGCCCCGACTGGCAGGTCTCCCGCCTCCATTCAAGACTGCTGCAATAGCGCGCCCCGCACTCGGTCCCGTCGGACACCGCCGCATTGCCGCACCCGGTCGCCCCGTCACAGGTGTCGGTGGTGCACTCGTTGGCGTCACCGCAGTTGGCCAATAGCTCCGAGCCCGAGCACACCCCGGACAAACAGGTCTGGCGCCGGTGCTCCAACCCGTCGCAGTAGCGCGCCCCGCACTCGCTCCCGTCGGAAAGCGCGGTGTTGCTGCACCCGGAAACGGCATCGCAGGCGTCGGTGGTGCAATCCCGGCCGTCGTCGCAGTTCTGCACGATGTCCGACCCGGTGCAGGCACCGGCCACGCAGATCTCCCGGGTCCACTCCAGCACATTGCAGACGCGGGTCCCGCACTCGGTGCCGTCCGCCCTGGGGATCGGCACGCAGGCGTCGGCGGTGTCGTCGCAGGCCTCGTCGTTGCACTCGTCGGCCACTCCGGTGCAGTCCCGCGGCCCCCCGCCCTGGCAGCTGCCCGACAGGCAGGTTTCCCCCACCGTGCAGTACTCCCCGTCGTCGCACGACCCCCCGTCGGCCACCGCCTGCACCTCGCACCGGTCCAGATCCTCGTTGCACACCCCCACCTCGCACTCGCCCGCCGATCCGCTGCAGTCACGCTGGGTGCCCCCGCAAACTCCGTTGGTGCACTCGTCGTTCTCGGTGCACCACAACCCGTCGTCGCAGTTCGTCCCGTCAGCCACCGGCACCGCCACGCAGGCGTCGGCCTGCTCGTCGCAGGCGAAGTCGTTGCACTGGTCCCCCGCCCCGGAGCAGTCTCGTTCCTGCTGCCCCACGCACCGGCCGTTCTGGCACACGTCCCCGCCCCCGCTGCCGTCGTCGGTGCACCACTGCCCGTCGTCGCAGGCGGTCCCGTCGTTCACCGGCGTGTTTACGCAGGCCCCCCCCGAGCAGCTGTCGTCGGTGCACTCGTTATGGTCGTCGCAGTCCGCGTCGGTGGTGCACACGATGCACCCGGTGTCCGCCCCGTCGGTAAGCCCGTCGCAGTCGTTGTCCGCCCCGTCCGAACAGGTCGCGTCGCCCACCGGCCCCTCGGTACCCGGCGCCTCGGTCACCGGCGGATTCTCGCAGCGGTCCAGATCCTCGTTGCACACATCCTGGGTGCACACGTCGCCGTCGGAACAGTCCGGCGCCGCTCCCGGCTGGCAGCGCCCATCCACGCAGCTCTCCGCCCCGTTGCAGTACTCACCGTCATCGCAGTCTTGATCGATCGTGCACGGCGGACCCCCGCCCACCCGCACCTGCACCACGTCGGGCTCCGAGTCACGCTTCCCGTCGCTCACCACCAGGCGCACCACCCACACCCCGGTCACGTCCGGGGTCAGCTCGGTGGTCATGCCGTTGTCGGTACTCAATGTGGCGCTCGCACCCTCCGGCGCCGCCACCAGCGTCCAGCGGTACGAAGTCAACATGTCGCCATCCGGATCGTAGCTGGCAACACCACTCAGGGTTACGCTTTCATCCAACGCCACCGCCCGGTCCTCGCCCGCCACCGCCACCGGTGGCCGGTTGGGCCCGGTCGTCTCCGAAGAGCATCCCGCCATCAGCGGAAGGACGGCCGCCAGAACCACGCCAACCAATCGAAAACTCAGGTTATTCATTGCTGTCTCCCATCGCTCTAATAGACCTCGACGGTACCCTGGCTGCAGATACCGGTACATTGCTCCGGATTCGCACTGGGCGAGATCACCGCGCCGGCTCTGATATCAGCGGCGCCGCTCATGGTGTTGATCCGAATCCGTCCCGCTCCACCTCCGCCTCCCCCGCCGTTTTCATCGTCTTCACCCGCCCCACCCGTGAAGGTGGCGCCGGCGCTGCCTTCGCCTCCGCTTCCGCCGATGCCGCTGCCGGTTCCCCCGGGCGCCGGGTTGGCCGAAAGCTCGCCGGCCAATCCGCTCTCGGCCACATTTCCGTGATACCCGGGATTGGACTGGTAGCCGGCTCCGCCTCCCCCTCCGTTGGCGGCCAGCTTACCCAAAAGAACCACGTTGATAGCCTCCAGCAGGATTCCCCCTCCGCTCCCGGCGCCCCCGCCCGCGCCGGAATCGCCCCCGTCACGTCCGCCGCCGCCACCGCCGCCCGCCGCGCGAATACCACCGGATGCCTGAACGGCGATAGTACCGCCGGCGCTGACCTGGATCGCACCACCGCCGCCGCCTCCGGGAGCGCCGTCGTTGTCGCCGCCCGACCCCCCACCGCTGCCGCCGAACAGGGGGACCAGCGTGGGATCCCCGTAAGGATCCGCCCCCCCGGGGCCGGTGATGGTGCAATTGACGAAGTGGGTGCCGTCGCCGCCCTTCCCCCCCCGGCCCCCGAAGCTGCCCGCGGCGCCGCCGGAATCATAGGAGCTGTTGCAGCTGGCGTCTCTACCCATGGCACCGCCGCCGGGGCCCTCTCCGTCGTGATAGTCGGCGTCGCCGCCGGACCAACCTCCGGGGCCGCCGTAACCCCGGGTGGATCCGCCTCCGCCGTAGAGCACGCCGGAGGTGCCGCTAACATCCACGACCGCAGATATGCTGACATCGGAGCAAGCCAGCAGCGCCAGCGCCCGGCTTCCGGTCACGGTCACATCGGCCTGGATGTCGATGCTGTTGAAGGAGAATACGCGTATCTCCCGGGCGCCGTCATTCTGGGTCACCGTCGAGGTGACGATGGCAATACCCGGATCCGGGGTTATGCTGCCGTCGTTGGTGTTGATGGTGGTGGCGCTGGTTATGACCAGGTCTTCCCCGTTGGCGCACAAGAGCGCCGGATCGAGGTTGGACGGGTCGACCTGCTGGCTGACAATACACTGATCCGGATCGGGCGTTGGGTCACAGCCCAGCGGGCAGGTTTCGCTGCCGGTCATGTTCCCGCTGCCGTCGCAGGTGATCAGGTCGTTTCCGTCGCAGTAGTCGGACGCCGGCAGGTTGGGGCCCGACCGGCAGGAACCGTTGGAGGTGTTGCAGGATTCCGATCCATTGCACATGTTGCCGTCGTCGGGGCAGCTCACCGGCGTACCCGTGCAGTTGCCTCCGCCATCGCAGGTGGAATTGCACCAGTCGCCGTCTCCCCCGTTGCAGGGCGTCCCCCCGGGATCCATGCCGCAGCCGCCGCTGCCATTGCACAGGCCGGTGAGGCATTCACCCGGCGGGCATTCATTCTTCACGTCGGCGTCGCTCGGCTGGTTCTCGCAAGCCCCTCCCTGGCACCACTGGCAGAAGCCGCACTGCTCGTTGGTGACGCAGTCGGCGCACTGATCATTGGTTTCATTGCAGTTGGTTCCCGGGCAGGGATCCGTTCCGGGCTGGCAGGCACCCGCGCCGTCGCAGGTTTCCTCCCCGTTGCAGTACAGGCTGTCGGGACACGGGGTGCCCGAAGGCTCGTAGTTGGGATCGCAGATCCCCGCCCCGTCGCACTCGTCGGGGTGATCGCAGGTGTTGTCAAGGTCGCTTCCGCAAGGCGTGCCCGCGGTAGAGTAACCGCAGGAGCCCGATCCGTCGCACAGGCCGGTGCCGCAGGGGCCGGGGGCGCAGTCGCCCTTGACGTCGGACCCGTCCGGCTGGTTCTGGCAGCTTCCGCCCTGGCACCACTGGCACGGGGGACAATCCGTATCGGCCAGGCAGTCCACACACTGCTTGCCGGTCTCGTCGCACACCTGTCCCGGACACATTCCTCCGGCGTGCTGGGAGCAATTGCCCGAGCCGTCGCACTGGTCGGCGCCGTTGCAGTACACCCCGTCGTCGCAGGGGGTGCCGGCGTCCTTGTCGTTGGGCATGCAGGCGCCCGATCCGTCGCAGGAATCCGCGTCGGTGCAATCGGTTACCGTCGGGCTCCCGCAGGGGGTTCCCTGCAACGCGAAGCAGTTGTCGTTCGCTTCGACGCAGGTCCGGTTGCACGGCTCCCCGCCCGCGCAGGGATCGCCGGTGTGAACCTCGCAACCGCCCGATCCATCGCATTGATCCAACCCATTGCAGTAGATACCGTCGTCGCATTCCGTCGCCGAGTCCTTGGGCTGCTGGGCGCAGACATCGCCGGCCTCGTCGCAGACGCCGTCGTTGCACTGGTCGCCGAATCCGCTGCAATCCCGCTGGGGACCGGAGCAGGTGCCGTTCGAGCAGGTGTCGGGGTTGGTGCAGAACTGCCCGTCGTTGCAGGGCTGCCCCTGGTTGGCGGGCTGCTGCCGGCACTGCCCGGCGCCCTCGTCGCAGTAGCCGTCGTTGCAGTCGTCGGCCACGACGCTGCAATCGCGTGACTGGCCGCCGGTACAACTGCCCGAGGAGCAGACTTCATCGACGTTGCAGTACGCCCCGTCGTCGCAGGCCAGGCCCTCCCGGATGGGCTGGCTCTCGCAGCGGCCGGCCGACTCGTTGCAGACCCCCTGGTTGCACTGGTCGCCCTGCGCGCTGCAGTCCCGGTTGGGGCCCGAACAGATCCCGTCGGTGCAGGTGTCGGGGTCGGTGCAATAGCGGCCGTCGTCGCAGGCGGTGCCGTTGCCAACCAGGGTGGTCGAGCAGTTGTTGTTCTGGCAGGTGTTGTTGGTGCAGGGATTGGAATCGTCGCAGTCTTGGTCGCTCTGGCACTCCTGGCAGTCGGGATCCGCATCGTCCACCAGACGGTCGCAGTCGTTGTCCACCGTGTCGGTGCAGGTACCCCCCACCCAGACGCCCTCGGCGTTGGGATTGGGGATCAGCTGGTTGTCGCAGGCGTCGTTGGCCTCGTCGCAGGTATCCAGGGTGCAGGTATCCCCGTCGTCGCAGTCGCGGTCGCTGCCGACGCAGTTGCCCGACTGGCAGGTGTCCCCGGTGGTGCAATACAGCCCGTCGTCGCAGCCGCTGCCCTCGTTGGCGGGGACCGCCACGCACTGTTCGGCGGTCTCATCGCAGCCGCCCTGGTTGCACTGGTTCGACAAGGCCGAGCAGTCCCGGTCATCGCCCTGGCAGTTTCCCAGGCCGTCGCACGAATCGTTGACGGTGCAGAACTGGCCGTCGTTGCAGGGCGTCCCGGCGATCAGCGGATCCCCGACGCACTGGTCCGCGTCCTCGTCGCACATCCCGTCCACGCATCCGCCGCCGGCCGCGGTGCAATCCCGGGGCTGACCGCCCCCGCAGACGCCGCCGTTGCAGCGCTCGTTCACCGAGCAATACTCCCCGTCGTCGCACAGGTCCCCGTCGGCTATGGGCTGCCCCACGCAGGCCCGGCCGGCTTCGTCGCATACCCCGGCGACGCATTCCGCCGCCGCCTCTGAGCAGTCGCGCGCCCCGCCGGTGCACACCCCGCCGTCGCAGGCGTCATCGACCGTGCAGTACAAACCGTCTTCGCACACGATGCCGTCGGCTTTCGGAACCTTTGCACATTCATCGATTTCTTCATCGCATCCGGCGTCGTTGCAGGAATCCGCCACCATAGAGCAGTCCCGCGTTGAAGAGCGGCAGAAGTTGTTCGAGCAATACTCGTCCCCGTTGCACCACAGCCCGTCGTCGCAGTCCTGGTCCTGCTCGCACGGCTGTCCGACCACCCGAACCCGGGCCACGTCCGGCTGGGAAGCCAGGCTCCCGTCGTTGACCACCAGGCGGATGACCCAAACCCCGGTCACATCCGGCACCAGCTGGGTGGCCTGGTCATTGTCGGTGATCAGCGTGGCCAACGCCCCCGGCGGAACCGCCACCAGCTCCCAGGCATACTCCAACCGTTTCCCCTCGGGATCGTAGCTGCCGCCGCCGTCCAGCCACACCGGAATGTTGAAATCCACCAGCTGGTCGGGACCGGCGTTGGCCACCGGGGGCCGGTTGGGACCCAGGGTCTCACCCGAGCAGCCGATCAGGGAGTAAAGGCACGCGATTACTATTGCTTTTCTAATCATCCAGGCTGACCGCCGGACAATATCAATATCAATATACATTACCACGGGATGCAGGCCTTTGACCAGTGAGTGTCTCTGTGGGAAAATCCCTTCAGTGCCGCGCTGTTCTACCAGCCAGGGGGAGGTCTACTACGAGGTTGCCGGCTCGGGAGCCCCGCTGTGCCTGCTGCATGCCGACGGTTCCTCGGGAGCGGAATTCGCCCCGGTGATCCCCCGCCTGGCCGAGAACCATCAAGTCATCGTGGTCGACAGCCCGGGTTGCGGCCGATCGGCCCGGCGGGCCTTTTCTTACGACTACTACAAGGAGAACGCCAAAGCGGCCGTCGAGGTGATCAAGAAGACGACCAGCGTGCCGGCGGGGGTCATCGGCACCGGCGGCGGCGCGGCGGTGGCCCTGTGGATGGCCATACTCGATCCCTCCCGCCTGCGCGGCGTGGTGGCCGACAGCTTCGTGGAGTTCTACCAGCCCGATGACGTCCGCAAGGATCTGGCCGCCCACCAGGCTCCCACCGAAGAGATGATCTCCTTCTGGCGGGAGATGAACGGCGAAGACTGGCCCGAGATCATCCGGCAACTCGACCGCGTGGTGGCGGCGATGGCCGAGCAAAAGCGCAGCGTTTTCAACTGGCGCCTGGAGGAGGTCAAGTGCCCGGTCCTGGTCACCGGCTCCCGACGGGACCATCTGCTATCCGATCTCGGTTCGCGCCTGCAGGAAATCGCCAAGCAGATGCCCCAAGCCCGACTGGTGCTCTACGAGGAAGGCGGTCACCCGGCCATGTGGAGCCAGGCGGAGAAGTTCTGGCAGGACGCCCTCGAGTTTCTCGGGAATCTGTGAAAAATGCCGGGCAAGTTCCAGATCACCTTTCCGGTGCGCTACCAGGACTCCGACCCGAGGCTGCGGGTGACTCCCACCGCGCTGGTGGGAATCATGCAGGAAGCGGCCATCCTGCATTCGGAGGCGGTCGGCCGGGGAATCGACTATTTGAGCTCACGGAACCTGAGCTGGATGATCGTCCAGACCCGGGCGCGGATAGAAAAGCTCCCCGCATGGCGCACCCGGGTGCAGGTGACCACCTGGCCGTCGGAAATGGGCCGGCTGCTGTCGCGCCGGGAGTTCATCCTCTCCGACGAAGAGGGAAGACCTTTTCTGACCGCCACTACCTTATGGGCCTTCATGAACACCCAGAAACGACGGGTCACCAGAGTGCCGGCGGAAGTAGGAGATGCCTATTCCGTCCTCGAGGAACGGGCCCTGGAAGGGCCCTTCCGGCGGCCGGCCCACTGCGCCAACCCCCAAATGGAGAAATCATTCGCCATCCGGCGCTGGGAGATCGACTTCAACGGCCACGTCAACAACCTGCGCTACCTGGACTGGATGCTGGAAACCCTGCCCGACGAAATCTGGGAAGGCTACTACATCTGCGGTCTGAATATCCGCTACCAAAAGGAAGCCGGCCCGGCCGGCGGCGTCCAGGCGCTGGCAGTGGAGTTGACCGCCGACAACCAGGCACAAAGAAGCTTCGCCCACGAAATCCGCTTGAAAGACACCGGTGAACCCATTGCGGTCGCCGAGACCGCCTGGATGCCGGTATCAACCTAGCGCCGCCGGCGCCGCGACTTCTTACGCGTTCTCTTTCTGGGGGTGGTCGAGCGCGGCGGACGCTGGAAGGCCTGGCGCAGGCGGTTCAGAGTCTTACGGCCGCTCCCGGTGGCCTGCACGCCGATCTCGAACAGGTCCAAAGCCTCGGGAAAATACAGCCGCCGCATCAGCCCCTTGGGCAGGGGGGTGTTTCCGCGCAGGTTGAAGAGACGTTTCTGGCTGCTGATCAGCTGCTGGATGCGCTCGGCCTCCCACTTGGGCAGGTTGATGCGCCCCACCATTTCGCGCAGCATGCCGTGAGCCACATCCCCGACGGCTCCCCTGGAGCGCTTCTTTTTGGATTGTTGCCTGCGGCGGGACTCCTCGGTAACCGGATGAATCATGACCGCGGCCACCAGAACCGCGTTGGTCAACAACTCGAGGTCGCGGCCGTCCAGCACCCGCAGGTAGGACCACAGACCCGCTCCGGGATCCCGCTCTTCGTCCCGGTCGGGCGCACGGGCGAGGTACTCCCCGACCTCGGGCATCAGGATGTCAAGAACGCCGGCTTCCCACATCAGGCGGAAGGAGGCTTCGGCGCCGCCGCCGCGCAGCATGCGGTAGATCTCCTCGAGAATGCGCGGCCGGGCGCTCTTGGTCAGGTCCTGCTTGTAGCGGATCATCGCCCGCCAGGCGCCCGGCTCGATCTCGAACCCCAGCCGGGCGGCGAACTTGACCGCCCGCAGGACGCGCACCGGATCCTCCCGGACCCGCACGCCCGCTGAGCCGATGAAGCGGATGGTGCGCTCCACCAGGTCTTCCAGACCGCCGACGTAGTCGATGAGCACCCGCTGCACCGGATCATAGAAGAGGGCGTTGATGGTGAAGTCGCGCCGGCAGGCGTCCTCCTCCTCGGTTCCGAAGACATTGTCGGACCGGATGAGCAGGTCGCCGTCGCGTTGCTCGTCCAGCAGGGCGCGGAAGGTGGCGGTTTCGATCACCTTACCGCGGAAATGAATGTGCGCCAACCGGAACCGTCTTCCAATCAGCCGGCAGTTTCGAAACAGCTTGCGAATCTCGTTGGGCCGGGCCGAGGTGGCCACATCGAAGTCCTTGGGCACGCGCTTGAGCAACAGGTCGCGCACGCACCCCCCCACCAGATAGGCCGAATGCCCGAAGCGCTGCAGCCGGCGCACGACCTTCAGGGCGTCCGCATCGATGTTCTTGGGCGTGATGCTGCGGGTCGGAATAACTGCCGGATCGCTGCCGTCGCCGGGTGTCATGGCTGGAAACTAACTCTCCCCCGCGCGACAGGCAAGAAAGTGTCCGGATTCCGGGCACACTGTCCGAAATCCGGACAATTGCCTCATTTCAGTCCTCCATAAAAACAACAACTTACAAGGTGGCACGGAGTTTGCTCAATGGATCGAATCGAGAAAGGAGCGTTTTTGAAAGCAACAGGCTGTATTCAAACCATCCAGGAACGGATGCAGAGAGCCGGGGTCGAGGCCCTAGCCGACTTCGAGCTGCTTGCGCTGCTATTCCAGAGGCTGCCGATGTCCCGGACCATATCGATGTTGGAACTGGCCGGCGGGTTGAACGGTCTGGCCCGCAAGGGACTGGGCGAGCTGACCGAAGTGCCGGGGCTGGGTCGGGAGGCGGCGTGCCAGATCAAGGCGGCGGTGGAGTTGGGCCGGCGGCTGGCGGTGCCGGCGCCTCCGGCCGGCCGGCCGATCACCCGGGCGGCCGAGGTGGCCGACTGGTTCCGGTGCCGCCTGCAGGATCAGGAACGGGAGTGCATCCACGCCTTGCTGCTCGACAGCAAGCACCGCCCGCTGACCTGCATGCGGGTGACCGAGGGTTCGTGGACCTCGTGCAACGTGGACCCCAAGGTGGTTTTCTCCGCCTGCCTGCGCAACGGCGCCCCGGCGGTGATCCTGGTGCACAACCACCCTTCCGGGGATCCCACTCCCAGCCGCGACGACCTGGATTTGACCGAGAGGATGGTCCGGGCCGGCCGGGTGATCGGCGTCCGCCTCCTCGATCACCTCATCGTGGGGCGTGAGGGCTTCGCCTCCCTGGCCGACGCCGGAGTTCTGTAGTCCGGGTTGACACCCACATCCTTCGTGGATACATAAAGCTCATCCGATACTTTCTCCGAAAGGAGTAATCATGAGATCTATTGGCCGCATCCTGTTAGCCGCGCTGTTCGCCCTGTGGTCGACGGCCGCTTACGCGGAGGAAGAAGACGTCACCGAATTCGAGGGTTGGGAGGATACCGGGGAGGAAAAGAAGGAAGAGAAGAAAGAAGAGAAAAATGAAGAAACCCCGACGGCCACCGAAACCGAAGTGGCTCCGGCTCCGGCCCCGGCACCGACCCCGGCAGAACCGGTCCGGGCGCCCGAAAGCCACGAGGGCCTGCTCCCCTCGGTCTACCATCAGTACGGCTCTCTGGCCGTAACCGGGGTCTTTCAGACCCGCTTTGACACCAGGTTCGTCCTGGACGACGTCGACGACACCGAGGAAGTGGCCTTCTCGTTCCAGCGCGCCCGGATCATGCTCGACGGCCACCTAGTCAGCGAAAATCTCCGCTATTTCTTCCAGGGCGACGCGGGCAACCCCGCCGGCTTCATCCTGGACATGTACCTGAGCTGGAGGTTTCCAGGCCCGGGCCTGACCCTGCGCTTCGGCCGTTTCGTCCCCGACTTTTCTTTAATGCTGCCGCGCAACAAGGGCGACATCGACGCCATCAACCTGCCAATCTACCTGGTGGCGCCCCGGCCGGGCAGCTTCGCCCCCTGGCGGCACATCGGGCTGGAGGCTTCCCTGCAAGCCTCCGAACAGATCACCTTCAAGCTGGGCGTTTTCAACGGTTTCTGGACCGATCCCTACAACCTGGACCCGCTGGTGGCCTACAACAATCTCCTCTTCGTCCCCGGCACTCCGGGAAACTGGACCGACAACAACAAATCCAAGGACGTCATGCTCAAGGCGGCCTTCCAGCCCAGCAAGGAGCTGCAACTGGCCTTGCATTTCTGGTTCGGCTTTCCCGAGAACAACAACGATCCCGATGAGAACGACTTTCTGGCCATGGGCGGGCCCGGCGTGGAGTACAACAACGGCAAGCTGCATCTCCTGGCCGAGTTCATGTTCCGGGTTGTATCCTACGGAGAGGACGGCGCCGATCCCGGCTCACGGACCGGCCTGGCATTCTGGGCCCACGCCGGCTACCGCATGAACGATCTGGTCGAGGGCATCTTCCGCATAGAATGGCTGGAGGCGGACACCGAAAACGACGAGGACATGTTGATGCGCTTCACCCTGGGGCCCCACTTCTGGATCGAGGACAAGCATTTCCGCATCCTGGTCAACATGTTCATCGACCTGCCCTTGGACAGCAACACTTACGAGGAAGTCATCGGCATCCAAACCCAAGCATCGGTCATGTGGTAAGGAGACAGTCATGTCAGAAGAAACCAGAGAAGAAGTGTTTCCTCCTCCCAAGGAACTGGCTGAAAAGGCATGGGTGGGCTCCATGGAGAAGTACCGGGAAATGTATCAGCGCTCCATCCAGGACCCGGAGGGTTTCTGGTCGGAGATAGCCGGGGAGTTCCACTGGCACCAGAAATGGAAGAAGGTGCGCTCCTTCACCTTCAAGGACAACATCGACATCAAGTTCTTCCAGGGCGCCCAGACCAACATCACCTACAACGCCCTCGACCGGCACGTGGCCGGCGATCGCAAAGACAAGATCGCCGTGATCTGGGAGGGCAACGAGCCGGGGGAGGACCGGACCTACACCTACGCCCAGTTGAAAGACGAAGTATGCAAGTTCGCCAATGTGCTCAAAGCCAAGGGGGTCAAGAAGGGCGATCGGGTGAGCATCTACATGCCGATGGTGCCTCAGCTGTGCATAGCCATGCTGGCCTGCGCGCGCATCGGCGCGATTCACTCGATCGTCTTCGGCGGCTTCTCCGCGGAAGCGCTGGCTGACCGCATCATGGACTCCACCTGCAAGGTGCTGATAACCACCGACGGGACCTTCCGGGGCAAGAAGCCGGTGAGCCTGAAGGTCAACGCCGACAAGGCCATGGACATCTGCCGGCAAAAAGGCCACACAGTCAACACCTGCATCGTTTGCGAGCGCGTCGGATCGGGAAAGGGCATCGACGCCAAAATGCAGGCGGGCCGGGACGAGTGGTGGCACGACCTGATCGAGGGCGCCTCGACCGAATGCCCGGTGGAGTGGATGGACGCCGAGGATCCCCTTTTCATCCTCTACACCTCCGGCTCGACCGGCAAGCCCAAGGGAGTGCTGCACACCATCGGTGGATACATGGTCTTCACCGCCACCACCTTCAAGTACCTCTTCGACTACCACGAGGAGGACATCTTCTGGTGCACCGCCGACATCGGCTGGGTCACCGGCCACAGCTACATCGTCTACGGGCCCCTGGTGTCCGGCGCCACCACCATCATGTTCGAGGGCGTCCCCACCTACCCGGATCCGGGACGTTTCTGGGACGTGGTGGACAAGCACAAGGTGACTATCTTCTACACCGCACCCACGGCGATACGGGCCATCGCCCGCGAGGGAGACGAACACGTCGAGAAGCGGAAGCTCGACACCCTGCGCATCCTGGGCTCGGTGGGCGAACCCATCAATCCCGCCGCCTGGAACTGGTACCACCAGGTGGTGGGCAAGCGCCGCTGCCCGATCGTGGACACCTGGTGGCAGACCGAAACCGGCGGCGCCCTGATCGCCCCGCTGCCGGGCGCAGTGCCGCTCAAACCCGGTTCGGCCTCGGTTCCCTTCTTCGGCGTAGTCCCGGCCATACTGGACGAGAAGGGGAAGGAGCTTTCGGGCCCCTGCGAGGGCCTCTTGTGCATGAAGGAGCCCTGGCCGGGGATGATGCGCACGGTCTACGGACAGCACCAGCGCTTCAAGGAAGTCTACTTCTCCATGTTCGAGGGCTACTACTTCTCCGGGGACGGCTGCCGGCGGGACCAGGACGGCTACTACTGGATCACCGGCCGGGTCGACGACGTGATTAACGTATCCGGCCACCGCATGGGCACCGCCGAGGTGGAAAGCGCCCTGGTCAGCCACCCCCAGGTGGCCGAGGCCGCCGTGGTGGGGTTTCCCCACGACATCAAGGGCCAGGGGATTTACGCCTATGTGGTCCTGAACGTCGGGGTGGAAAAGGCCGATGAACTCAAAAAAGAGCTGGTCACCCACGTTCGCAAGGAAATCGGCCCCATCGCCTCCCCCGACGTGATCCACTGGGCCGAAGGACTGCCCAAGACCCGCTCGGGCAAGATCATGCGGCGCATCCTTCGAAAGATCGCCGCGGGCCAGGCCGACGAGATCGGCGACACCTCCACCCTGGCCGACCCCGGCGTGGTACAGGCGCTGGTACAGACCTACGGCAAATAGCCTACCAGTCTTCTCTTGGCTTCCGGGGGTAACAGGGCAAGACCCGGTCGGGCTCGAAGGCGGTGTGGGCTTTCAACGTGGCCACCGGGAAGGTGCAGTTGCGCTGGGAGAATACCCCCGCCGGGCGGTGGTTGCTGCACTTGCGGGCGCCTCCCAGGGGGAGGCGCATGGAGGTGGAGGTGGTGGCGGTGTTGCAGTTGACGATGCCGAAGCGCAGCCGGCCGGCGCACTCCTCGAACCGCCGGGGGTCCTGCGAGAACACCGCCGCGGCGAACGGGAACTGGGTGGAGTTGGCCAGCCCGCAGCCGGTTTCCGCGTTTTCCACCGGAACCAGGACCACGTCGGGGCCGAAGGACAAGCCTTCGGGGCGGAAGTCGTCAATATCGGCGGCCTTCTCGGCTGCGTGCACCGCCGGGCTCAGGTAGAATCCCGGGCGATCTAGCTTCAGGGGCCGGCCCTCCAAAAGCGGCCGGGCGTCGGTAGCGGACATGCGCTGCTGCAGATCCAAAAAACGCACCCGGGCTGAATCGCTGAGCACCGGGCCCATGAACACGTCGGGATCGGAGTGGTAGCCCACCTTGAGGGCCCGCACCACCTCGACGAACGCATCCACAAACCGGGGGAAAACCGGACCTTCCACCAGAATCACACCGGTGGTGGTGTAACGCTGGCCGGCGGTGAGGAAGGCGCCGGTGACCGTCTCGTAGAGGGCCTGCTCGAAATCGGCGTCTTGAAGGACCAGGGCCACGTTCACCCCGCCCATCTGCAGCGCCACCATCTTGTGGGGCTGCTCGGCGGTGGCCTGCAGGATGTGCTTGCCCGCCGGGTAGGAACCGGTGAACAGAACCGCGTCCACGTCTTCATGGGCGGCCAGCTGCGAGCCGGTGGCCGCGTCCCCCTGGACCATGTTGAAAACACCCTTGGGAAGCTCGACCTCGTCGAGCAGGGAGGCGACGAACTGTCCGGTGGCCGGCGCCAGCTTGGAAGGTTTGAACACCACCGTGCAGCCCGAAAGCAGGGCCGGAATGATCTGGCTGCAGGCCAGGTGCACCGGGGAAATGGCCGGACCCAGAACCGCCGCGACGCCCAGGGGTTTGAAGCGGCACCCCCCCTCCACCCCCCAGCGGATCTCCCCCACCTTGAAGGGGCTCACCGAACGTACCCCCTCGCGGATCTCGGTTTCCACCTGGGCTTCCACGTCGCGGACCTCCGCCTCGGCCTCCCAGGCGGGTTTTCCCGTCTCGGCGGAGATGAGCTCGATCAGCTCGCCGCGGTTGTTGACCACTTCGGCCGCGAACTTGCGCAAGGTGTCCGCGCGGCGGGTCTGGTCCATTCGGGACCACTTCTCGAAGGCCCGGCGGGCGGCGGACACCGCCTTGTCCACGTGCTGGGGATAGACCGGGAAGCTGCCGATCCGGTATCCCGCGTCGCCCGGGTCTTTGGACACGATTCGCCTCTCCGGCCCCCGGGGGCGCAAGAACTTCCCGTTGACATAGTCGCCGCGAACCTTGACGGTGTACATTACGCGGCAGTGTATACCAGAAGGTTTCCTTCATGTAAAATACTGGCCGGATAAGGAGGCGGGAATGCGCGCGGTGATTCAACGG